>Ga0163217_1102232_pt1 | contig 13243 bp, 10 predicted proteins | sample SynspAceP_FD_185933 | JGI IMG/M metagenome (GOLD analysis project Ga0163217, IMG submission 185933) | Saline lake microbial communities from Ace Lake in Antarctica - Synechococcus sp. Ace-P (PacBio error correction) | ecosystem: Environmental > Aquatic > Non-marine Saline and Alkaline > Saline ...
CTACCCACACACACGAAAAAGGGGAGGGGAAGATATTCCCCTTTTTTTTTTCCCCAAGTTTTTCTTTTTTTTTTTTTTGGGGGGATTTGAATAATGCGGGGTTTGTTAAAAATCCCGGGTAACGGAAGTGCTTATTCTTGAAATAAGGAAAAAAGTGGAAAATACTTTTTAAGGGGAATTGCCAGGTAATCAATTTATTTTCCCCCTTTTTCTAATCTTGAGGTTAAAAATGGATTGTAACTTTTTATGGCTAAAGGTTGGGCCGCAGTATTAACTATTAGGAAAACCCCTGCCAAGAATTCTTTTTTACTGATTTGAAATTTGTTATAACAAGGGCTATTTCATTTCAAATAAAAGAAAAAGAATGTACAACAACCAAGCCAGGGAAAAATTTGTATACAATCTTTAAATGGAACAAAAATTAAGACCTACTCATAAACATGTAATGAACACTTTTGTTCCCTTGAAAGGCGGAAGGCCAAATGGGAGCGAGCCTCAGAAGGCGAATGGGATTGGATAATTCATCCCTTGGTCCAAATAATTAAAAATGGCCGTAAAAGTTTGGCGCACAACTCTTGCTATATATCTTGCATTCGGCCCACCCATGTTTTTTCTTTTGGCGGGGAGGACTTATTTGCTTTTAATAATGAATTGCGTATAGGCCCAAAGTCCTAGGAATAGATGGAAAACATCCAGCTATTGGTAAAACGGGTAAAGAGCTTGGCCAGAGATATGGAGTTTTATCCTGGCCCCTTTGATAAATCAAGTAGTCCACTACGCTAAACCTGTTTCAATATAGTGGATCCAACTTGTGCCATTTTAACACCGAAAACGGCAGAAATGGAGGAACATTTATTGGACTTTCTGTTAGCACGTGCCGCTTATGATGATGCGATGGCAATGTAAATGGTGTAATTGTTACATGTACACCGAGACTACGGAAACGGTATTGACAAAAAAGAACTACAAGAAAGTAAACGAAGGCTTCGGTCAATAATTGCACAAGCAACCCTGTCCTCCATACTATTTTTCAGGGAAGGAGTATGTTACCTGAAATGGCCAATTCCATTGGCACTTGATATGTGGGGGGAGAAAAAGAAGACGACGTTTTTTGAACAACAAACCAAATTTTGATGCAATGCCTGAACTAAAATCACAAGGGATTAAGGGGTTTGTTTAGACAATGTTTATATAGCGCATGGTAAATTTTCTAACTTCAGAATTTCCGTTGCAATTAAAAGAGGACGGAAATTGGAAACCGGCTTATATCAATTTTAGTTAACGAGCCGCTTTTTACATGCCAAGGTGAAATTGATGGAAATAATGACTTTGGGCATTGAAGTTTTACTGATCAGGTAATTGCGCGAAAAAAAATAAGAGGAAAGTGCAAAAGAAATTCAGACTCGCTGGCCGAACATCACTCCCCTCATTTGTTTGGACGCAGACCCACAGGGTAATTGAAAATTATTTTAACGAATCGGTTTTGAAATTTTCCGGATTGTCGCAGGATAATTTACTAAATCAAGGAAATTGGTTACAGATGGTAACATCCGGACGACAGGGAAAAGAATTTTTTAAACCTGGGAGGATTTCCATAGCAATAGGAAAGGATTTTTTATTGAAGCACCGTTTTCCGAAGACATGATGGGCGAAATATGTTGGCAGTTCTCGATAGAGCAAAACCAACAACGGAATGATGTGGGAATATACAAATGTTGGGTAGGCAGTAGTACCAATATACCAAGAACAAAAAATTTTTCCGAAACGAATTGGAAAAACAGGTTAGGAACTGTACTGTTGAGCTAGTTTGAATTGAACAATTCGCTTAAACAAGAGCGAACAGCGCTAGCCATTTAATGGTAGAGGAGGTGCAGGACTCGCTAATACTTTATTTGAATAAAGAAGTTAGTGGAGACTGGAATACGGGAAGCAGAAAAAAATAAAAGGATATAAAGCCCGAAGAAATAATAGCGTAGAAAGTTTTTCCCAATTTTTATAGCCGAAGATGAATAGGAAAAAGGTGGACTTCCCCAAAGGTTATTAGGTTTGGCCGCCCAGAACATAAAGCTGTGCAAAGGGTTTGGCGGAGTAAAGAAAGACAACACCTTATTTTTGGGGCAAATGTGTGTAATTAAGCAGTGCATGAATGAAACGAAGTCAATAGGAATATTCAAAGGTACACAATGATTTAACGGCAAAAAAAGCATCGGTACGATGTGCTAAGAGAACAAAAAGAGAACTGGCACAAAAATATTGGACTTGTCAGAAAATGAACAAGGAGCTGCAATCATTTTTGCCTACATTTCAAGCCATGTTTTTTGCAAAGAGCCTTTAAAAAGGAAATTCAACCTTTGGCTTCCGCAGATCGAAAAAGATCAAAGATACTCTTTTCCGAAAATGGACAATATCTTCATTAATACGTATGCACTTTCTGCCGAACGAATGCCAGTTTGTTGATTGGAGAATGTTGGCCTATTCCCGTAACGCGCACATTTGGAGGGTGATTTTTGAGAAACCGTTTGAATATTATATTGAGCAAAGTAATAACATGACTGGTGACTAGAGCTCCTGCAAAAAACGGCAATAATCATGCGGACAAAACGCTGCGAGGTCAATATCATCCCATTTCAATTTAAAACAACTTCTTTTAATACTCTAATAAGTAATTCTTTAAAGTTTTTCCAACCAGGTAAACCTGTAGCCATAACAATAAAAAAATGGTATGTTAATGGGAAAAGCATTAGAAGGGGAAAATTTTAAAGACGAACAATACATGATTGCCATATTACTTACTCGGACAACGGGAATAGGTTTTGATCACCATACAGTGGAAAAGAATATTTGAATTATTTCAACGTCTTCAATGGTTAGGTCAGAAATACTCCGGAACTGGGATTGGACTGGCCTATAAATAAACGAATTGTAGAAAAATCACGTGGTATTATTACGCGGCCAAGGGTGAAATCTAGGTATGGGTGGCAACATTCAATATTATCTTCTTCCGGTAGAAGCTTAATAAAGTATAAGTGATGCGTAGTAAGAAGGGGGTTGTTTCTACAGAGTTTTATGATTAAGGATAAATCACCTCAGGCTAGTTTCATTTTCTTTGACCAAAATCGTTGTGCTATAAAGAAGTAACTACGATAATTCATTTTTAACTATTAATTATATAATCACCGAGAATTTAAGGGTCGTTTAGAATTTGGTAGATACATTTTGGAAAGGACTATAAGATTTATATAATATCGTTTTTAATTGATTATCAGGAGTTTGGGTTTCTTTTTAATATATTGATTTTGCTCCTCCTTTTTCAATTGGTCTACCTCAATTTGGATGAATAAGAGGTGGAATAGAATAATTATAGTAATTTCTGAGAATCAGGATGTTACGGATATCGAAAGGCATTCGAATCGCCGTCCATAAGGGGGGCAATGTAAAGATCTAAAAATATAATTTTGGGCAAGGGATGTCAGAGTGCAATTCCAGCCATCAAATCCACAACCATTCTCGACTGTTTAACCGTGTTCCATGGGTAATTCTGTCACAGCGTCATAAAAATTTGCGATTCATCTTGATCATCAATCTGCTAAAAAAAAGTGCTTATACGCCAAATATTGCTATATAAATTTAATTGATGTTTGCCGACTAAAAACCACTTATACTTATTTCTGATCTTGTCAGTTGCAGTAATGTTGTTTCCATTTTTTGTACATACTTTAGTCTTGTTAGACCTAAGTTTGTTACTTTCATAAATTAAGGCCGAAGTTTTTAAAGAAGAAAATGCATCTATTGGAATAGAAAATTAACTCAATTGATTTTATAAGGCATACAATTCAAATCCAGTCTTCGAACTTAGAGGAAAAATCCTCTATTTAAATCACGTGCCCTGATAGATAATAGCCTTTTAAAACAGCTTTTTTTAATTCTAAGCATTCCATAATCAAATTGAAACTAAAATATATTTTCAAAATAGGACAATATCTAACGGCCTTAGAAAAGGAAGTGCTTTAGGGGTATTAGTTGTTCTCTTTTTAATTATTTTTTCTTAATGCTTTGTAGGCTTGGCTTTTATTCCAAGTCCATAACGATTGCAATACCCAAGTAAATTCGGTCCCAAAAAACAATATCAAACATGAATAGGAAACCCATAATAGAATTAAAACCACGGTACCTGCTGCGCCCATAGGTAGAACCAGGGTCGCGCTTCCTCAAAATACAGTCCTAATAAAAATTTTTCCAAGAACAAATAGTATAGGTAATCAGGGCCCCCGATCCAACGTCCTTCCACCGAATTTTTGGTATGGGCAAGTTCTAAAAATTGAGGGCGAAAGTAGGGTGACGATTCCTATGGAAAACCGTAAAATCTAGAATATGGCAAAGATAAAGGATAAAATCTGGCAGAACAACTACGAATGTATCGTTGAGTGCCGAAATCACCCGGCAGTCACCAAAAAACTAATCAATAATAAGAATCCGATTACCAATATGAAGGCAAAACTCGGGCTCTATCAATTAAGCATTTTTACGAGGTTTTGAGTGGGGGTCTGGTTTAATTTGCCAATTTGATTAAGGGAAAGCTGGTAAGTGGTAAATACAACTGTTGCTCGAATATCAGGTGCAAAGCTAAAATACTCGCCACCCTGCTTCTGTTGCCACTCTGTGTCCTCAATCATATTTGTTTTTTGAATAGATTCTGCGGCCTTGGCCAGGCCTTTGGATATCTCAGCTGTTGAGTTCCCTTGAACAATGTCAATACCCCAAAATGGATCCACCAATTAATGATGATGACAAAAAGGCCCAGGTAGGGAAAGGGCATTGCTAATAGGCCAACAACCGCACTCGAGCCGAAATGGGTCATCAAGCAAATTCCAAGCTTTTAAAGGTGTCAGATACCAAAGTAGGTAGATGTTTGTAACTTTGAAATTTATGCGCTATTTTTCTCCTTGTCATAATCTTAGCATGCTTTTTTTTATATCGTTCGCCCAAGAGGAAAGTGAAAATATATCTTTTCACGGCTTCGGTGGTCCTTGTAAATTTATCGCCATTGCGACATATTGATCGTTTCAGCTGCGTGGGGTGACAGGATGGGCACCAACAATTGTTTTGTCCGCTCGTTTATGAAATTTTAAATAAGCATAGGAAATGGTGTATCGTTTATTCTTTTGGCGTTATACCAGTCCGGAAACAGAATTTATAAATTGATCGTTACCGGTCTTATATTTTCTTTTGGCTTCGTATCTTCCGACAACCACAGTTTTGCAAATTGCAAAGGTAAAAAACGGCTGACCGGTATTAATGGGGCTTTCCTATTTTTTCTTTATTGCCATGAGAATATTTTCGACAACAATAGCACCTTCTATTCCCGATATGGCGTCAGGGGCAGGCCAATGTGCGGATACGCTCACCAAAGCGTATTCATTTGGATTGACTGTTTTGCAAGAATTCATTTATTGAATGCCTTTTATTGAATAGACACATTGCCCTTTTCCAAAATTCAAAGGAATTGATTGGCGGCACCCTTCCTGCAGTATTGGAATACTGAACGTGCTTTCAGCGATTTTTCTTCTCCGTCTTTTAAATATTGGCAGGATACGAAAGTTTTATTCAGTTTCTTTAGTTGCGATATCTCTGCTTACCAATATAATTCTATCACCCAGATCTTCGGAACTTTTCTTTAGCTGGGATAACATGTCCTTGTCCAAAGCTTGAAGTCCTGTTTTTCCTACATGCTCAATGTGTTAATTTTAACTTCCTGCCCCTTGCGGCCATATTGGGCAAATTCCATGCAATATCAACCTCCGCCAAAAGACCATATTTTGGCAGTTTCTGCACCGTAGAAAATCGTCACTCTTCTTAAGGAATTAGCTCCCTTGAATCAAGTTCTAGCTTATTTGTCCCTGTAGCTATAACAATTTTTAATCAGCTTTAACTGGATTTATCCCTCACGGACAAGTTCTGTTCATCCAGAAAATAGGTGATTGGTGGTAACAATTGAATCCCCATTTCCCTGCAATTCTATTTTCGTTGGACATAAGGAATCGGGTTTGGTAAATTGCCGTTTAACCCCTTGCAGCGCTTTCCATCCAGGGCTGTTTGGAGGCAAATCCTTTGTCCCATTAAATTAGTGGCCATTCTAAGTTTTCCGAGCGGCGCTAAAAGTATTTTTCTTTTGGGAATAACAAGCCTCGGTATGCCACAGGTGCTCCATATTCCAGCGATTATCCGCTATGGCCACCTTTAAACCACCCTTGGCAGCAGGTTACGGCGACCCTTACGGCTGCAACCGCCACAGCCCAAACTTACCGAAAACATCCAATTCTTTCATAGCCATGAAGGTATTCCAGCTCTTAGATAATAGACGAGCTACTGATACATCCATAATCTATAGATATATATTTTAATCCGATAGGCACGAGATTTATTAAAAGCCAACTAACGAGTAGGCTGGCGAGAAACGCTATGAGCGTGTTGGTGAATCGGATTCTGATTATAGGTTGAAGTGGTGAAATAGGAGTGAAGCATAAAATAAAAGAACCGCTCTTTGGAGCGGTTCTTCATTTTGCTTCTAACGAAGCTCGAGCTTGAGTTAGCTAAATCTTTACTAAAAAACAATACTTGTTTTCAGCCTTAGTTTTTCCTGCAATAGAATGCGAAGTTCAACTAATTGGGCTGATTTGCATATTTGTAAATCGTTTAACGTCCATAAGCATCATAGTTGCCTCAATCACCTTAGACATGGAGCAATTGCTTCCTTGCATTTTTTATAACAATATCTAACCGCATTGTAACAAATATAATTTGGACAATGGATATTTTGTTCTTTTTGAGCCGCTTCTCCAAATCGCAGTACATTTTCTCTGTTCTGAGGATTGCAGATTCCGGCCAATAAATTTCTATTAAAAATCGGGACGCAGCCCATAGTACATTTTGTGTTCAATCTAAGCGCGGCCTATTTCTTTACTGCCGATCCGGCCAACCATTAAGAATACTTTCTAAGTTTTGCGATCATTTCTATCTCTTCAGAAAAACAGTTGGATAATCCAGCCGTATACAAATGAGGGGAGACCCATTAATTCGTTTCCTACACATCAGCCGTTGCCGGAACCCATAAGGTCTACATGCCCTTCATGGCTTCTTTACCAACCAGACCAACAGTAACATTTATTAATCTCATTGGTTCCCTCGTACATAACGGGCAATTACGCCGCAATCTCTCCATGCGGCTTCAAGGCGTTTCTTCAGACGAAACCCATTCCGCCAAAAATCTGGATACCCTCGTCAGCACAATTTTTGCACATCTTCCGAAACGGCAACTTTTAGAATGAGGCATTCAATAGCATATTCCCCAACTTCCTTTAAGCTCGGCTTCTGACGGGTATTCCCTGCAGCCAAGCGCATGGAATACGATCTTCAATATTCTTGGCAGCCTCTATAAGAAGCTGACTCACCAGCATATAAATTCGTCGCCATCTCCGCTAATTTCTGGACTTTATAGCTCAATCGGCGCCAATGGGGGTTTTAAATTGTTTGCGTTCCACCACAGCATACCTTACAAGGCGTTGGTGGTAATTCGCTTTGGGAATCCAACAGGCGGCTGCCATTTCAATTCGTCCAAGATTTAAGGCGTTTCATGGCAATTTTAAAACCAATTTTCTCTGTCGGAAAGCATGTTTTCCACTGGAACAACGGTTCATTAAAGAAAACTTGCCTTGTAGAAGAGGCGCGAACTTCCCCAATTATGCTCTTCCCTCTCCTAATGTAATACATTGTTGGGTCGTTTTCAACATAAATCAGTAATATTCTTTGATCCGTTTTCCTATCCTTGCAAAAACTATAAAATAATTTACAGAACCAGCATTGGAATCCACATTTTTTGCCATTGATTTTTGTAAGTTGTTGCCATCAGCGGATAAAGTAGCAGTGGTTTTACAGAATTGGCATCACTACCGGGCCCCAGGTTCTGTAAACAATAGGCCACCAAAACATTCAACCTGTAGCCAATTTAAGAACGTATTTTTTTTCTGGGGCCTCATTGCCAATAAGGTAAATCGGCATAGTTCCAAATACCCGTGGTGGCACCAGGTACTTAATTGAACCACTTTCCACTAGAATTATTCACCGCATACGATCATGGTAGAAACAAATCCATTCCCAACGCCACGTAGGCTTCAGGACCGCGGAACTCCTAAAAACCGGGCCCATTTCTCCGGCTTGGTCATTACCAGTCTTCTGTTAGGGCAATAGTCTTAGCTTCGAACCGATCCTGTTGCAATAATTTCACGATCGTTAAATCGATTACGGAATCACGCATCATTTCTGCTCTCGGAAAATCCTCCGGCGTAAAACATCTTCGCCGTGGGTTTCCTTTTACAAGGAATTGTCCGCCCCTAATTATTTTCTTTATTTTATTTCTATGCTCATTGTAGTTTAAATTAAAGTTTTAATAGTAAGGAATGGAGATGAAATTTGGAAAATAGTACCGTTCAATAAGTAGTCTTGTGCTTTTTAATTTTAAAAAATTCCAACTATTCCTGCAGCCACCTTGCCCAGTACTACAGAACAAGTTACCATTCATATTTTGCCTTGCATATTTCTCTTTCTCATCTCAATCAAACCATTGAACGGATAATTTGGCACCCGTACAGCCCAATGGGTGAACTCAAGGGCAATTTGGCCACCCCAATTTACCATTGACTATATCACTATTTCAATTTAAGTTCGCGTATTACAGCTAGGACTGTGAAATGCAAAGCTTCGTTTCAATTCGATCAATTCAATTCATCTTGTTTAAGACGGCTTGTTTTTAAGGCTTTTGGAATCCGCTTTACAGGGCCAAACGCCATGCATTCGGCGTTTCTACCCTGCTGCGCATAATTTACTAATCTGGCAATAGGTTTCCAATTTTAATTCTTTTAACAATGTCCTCGCTCATAACCAAAACAAATGCTGCACCATCCACTCATTTGGGAGGAATTAACCTGCCGTAACAACTTCACCTGCGCGAAAACACGTCGCAATCCGGCCAAAGCTTCCTTAGTTGTTTCCTTTTCTAGGTCCCTCAATCTTTGTTACGTATATTTTTACTAGCTTTCTTCCATTGTCGTCAACATATATTTTTCTACTTCAATAGGTTAGATCTACTTTGCAAACGATCTTCTGCCTGGGCCCTAGTGCTTCGATGTGCGATTATGGCAATCGTCTTGGTCTTCACGGGAAACATTAAATTGATTGGCTACTCGCTTCGGCTGTGTTTCCCATGCCCAGTAAATAATCTCATGCCCTGACTTGCCAATCATAAATTGAGTTCTGTTTTTGTACCCGTCATAGGCAAACAGGCACTCATGCTGCTTCTGCACCACCACAATTATACACTATTTCTGCCATCCCAAGCCTGAATTTTTTGCAGTTAGCAATACTATGGTTCTATTTCGGAGGAACAAAATCTAATGACCGTAACCCCGGGGACATCAACAAATAATTAAGCCCATTAGGGATATTAACGTGCCATGTTTATCCTTGAGATCCTTCGGGCATGCATTCCAACAATTACGTCAATCTAATCGTGGTTTTGTCCAGTTGAGGCAATTCATTTATCATATAGGCTATTGTTTCCGCAGCCAATTCGTCTGTTCTTTTAAAACGGAATACGCCTTTAGGGGCTTTTGCTCTGCTGTCCTACATGCCTTACGATCTATGCTTGTTTTCATTTTAATTTTAGTATTTAGTATTGAAGTTTTTATAATTTCTGTTGAAATGAATTAGTTCATTTTTGAATTTCACATACAATGTTTTTTCAATAAACTGGTTATACTTTTTCTCTTGTAATTCATTTTAAGTTTTATTATAATACTAATTGTGTTTAGAGTACATAATTGGAACCCTTTACATAGATATTAATTCCGCAACGGTTTTCTGTTTTAATATGCTGTCATCCGCTTCCAAAGTTTTTTCCTTTCCGTGCTAAGGATAAGACGCCTTCCCTTTCCATGGTCCAAAAAGATCTTGTTCGTAACCAACGTTGGGCTCCGACAAGTCCCCCCAGCCATTACCATAGGCTAATTTGTTGGCAATTTTATGTCGTGCTCACTTAATACATTAACTGTCTTCCATTGCATCAGTACCAACCTGAACAATACCTAAAGCATTTTGTTTCCCTAAAACCCTGACGTCTTTACGTTTAGGGGGGTTGGGTATAGCTTGTTCCGCCATTAGTTCGCATAGCCTTTGCGGTAACGCGATCTGTCTATTATTATTTTACTCACGACTATATCTTTTCCTTTTTCAAGTATCCATATCAAATGCTTCATAAGCGGAATAGATCTTTTGCCATCCCCAATGGTCAAGAATATTCTTGTAGAACATTAAGCTCCACATCATTCTTTCTAAAGTATCCGAAAGCTCTTAATGTATTTCCTTTGGAACACGCAACCTCCTGGTATGACCCACAACTCAAAGTTCCAAACCAATCCATAAGGTTTCTGCGGCGGCACAACCACATATCTTGCATGGCACGGACAATTGCGCAACCTCCCGCCCAGGCCATTCCGTTGGAGCAGAAATTTGTGGATTGAAAGAATAGCGCATACGCATCATGGTATCCTGGAATCTATCTTTAAAGGCCAATAATTAAGCTCATCGTATTCCTGTTCTCACGCCATCATAAAAATTCATTCAATATTTGCGCCAACAGAAACAAATTTGGCGCCTGATTTGCCTACTACCAAACTTGAAAAAATCTTTTTCGGCCAAATCAATGGCTTTGTCAAGCCAGCCAAACATCACCTCCAAATGGTGTTCATTTTGGACTGAAATTTACATTTTAAATATACCCGTCCTCCAAATCCTCTACAACAACTCCCAGCCGTTTTCCCAAACCTCATTGGATTTTCTAATATTATCCAAAATAATAAAGGAATCCTGGCCAGGTATTTTGAGCCCATGGGTCTTTTTGGGATATCATAATAGTAAATGTTGCCCCATCTTTAACTCTTAAAAACGATTTTATTGCCTCGAGCCAGAAATTTCGGTAACCCAAGTGGCTGGTATAAAGCCTTCGGCCTTCATCATTCATCAAATACCCTTCTAGCCCTATGGCATCCCCATATTTGAAAAGGTCAGTGACCCCAAGCAAAACCTGCTTCATGGCGTCTCTATTTTATACTAAATCGTCGGTTTTTCGGGAATCCTATTGAGGCATATTCAAATAGATGATGAAAAGCTCTTTCGGTACAAGGCAACCAAGCTTTATCTTTGCAGTAACCAACCTTTTTAAACGGTCTATACATTTCTATGGACTTGGTAAGTTCTATGAGTGGCGAACTGGCCTTTTTGCTAGGCTATATTTCCATGGTTGGTCCAACGCCAATATTTCCGACTTTCTTTCTTATAAAAATCTTGTCCGGTCCTTACAAAAACTTTCCAAACCTTTCTTACCATCATTTTTCCAATAAAATCAGAAGTATAATTGCTCCCTTTCTTTCCATCGTCAGTAACAGTCTTTCCGCAATACCATTGGGCTACATGAACCAGTGGTCGAGCCCACACGTCTACGGTGGGAAGGTAGCCGATTTTGGGCCTGCCTATTACCTGGTCCGGCAAGTTTATCTATTTCCTCTACGGTAAGGCCATAATCCTTTAACGGTAATGAAACAGGCTCATTTAACTGAAGGTCCCTATTCTATTTCCAATAAACGCAGGGGTATCTTTGGCAATCACTGAAGGTCTTGCTAAAATTGTTCGCCATATTCCATTAAAAAGTCATACTTCTGGAGAAGTTTTTGGTCCGGGATTAATTTCAAAAAGTTTTAAATATCGTGCAAGGGTTAAAAAAGTGGGTAACCGCAGAAATGTTTTTTGGAAATCCTCACTTCTACCTCACTCATAAACTTTATGGAATTCCCGGAAAGTGTTGGAGTAATTAAAGTACCTGGTTTTCTATGCTTATCAAGGATTTTCGAATACTATTTTCTTTTTATATCCAACGCTCAACGACCACCTTCATGATCCATCTACTTCTCTCTTTAGCAAATATCGTCCTCAAGATTTCCTGTTGAAATTCTTTGAGCGAATTTTTTGATTGGTTAATAGGGGAGGGCTTTGATTTTAAAGCTGCGGCCAAGATCGTTCACCTTCTATTTCTCCACATTTTATCCCTCAAGAGAAACGTCCCTTTTGGCTTTTTCTTGTCGTTAAGCTCCGGGTATAATATCCAAAAGCATACTTCACTCAATATTGGAAATGACAAGCGATAACCACTTTTCCATAATACCAGAACCATCCTGCTCTTTGTTCATGTGTTTGGTTCATCCATAAATCGGTGTTAACTAGTTTTTTTTATTCTTAGGTATAAATTTTCTTTTCGAAATAATTTTGTTGATCACCTCAGCTAAACCTTCAAAAGTGTCTAATTTATCCAGGGATATCATGATTTCTACTACATCGTTCAACGCAAGTAAGCAGCACTTTGGAGTCTTTCCTTTTTCTAGCCAAAAGCCGTTAAATGATTAATACAACCTCTCCGTCGTTAGATTGGGTCTACGTTCTATTAATCCTTTTCCCATACTTTTTAGTATTTCGCGATAAACTGGTTGTTCCATGCCCATTTTTTGGCAGAGCTGTTGAGGGAGAAACCCGATTTTGGTCTCATGCTTAACAAGTAAATCCCACAGCATTGTGCTTTCAAACTTTCCTGCCCTCTCATTATGTACATTTGTTTACCGCTTGCCAATGCTCGTGCGCTAATCTATTTTATGTCGTCATGCTATTCTGTTGGTTCGTACAAATATACAAAAAATATATTAATGGCATGCATAGTAAATTGAAAAAATATATCAGTAGTAATAAAAACAGCTTTCTTGTTACGGAAGCTGTTTACCAGATTAAGGGTAGGATTCCGACTTAAATGGCTCATAGATGTCATTATAATAGATTGATATATTTTCCTTGACAATTTTGCCGCTTTAATTTAATAGTAGGAGTACAGGTTAGTCCTTCATCAATATCTCACCAGACATCTGGTTGTAAGTCATGACTTGTTTTAACTTTTTCCGCATTTGGCAAAACTTTTCATTGCAGAATCCACTTCCTCCTGGAATCTGGCAATTACTTTTTCGTTTTTAACCATTTTTTTTGGTTATCACCTCTTCCCATATGATTTTCGCCCCCAGTTTACGCACACTTCGAAATCGGTTGAATTAGAGGCTGCCGGCAATTTTTCTCCCCTTCCACCGACGACATTAAAAGT
>Ga0163217_1006387_pt1 | contig 13242 bp, 20 predicted proteins | sample SynspAceP_FD_185933 | JGI IMG/M metagenome (GOLD analysis project Ga0163217, IMG submission 185933) | Saline lake microbial communities from Ace Lake in Antarctica - Synechococcus sp. Ace-P (PacBio error correction) | ecosystem: Environmental > Aquatic > Non-marine Saline and Alkaline > Saline ...
AAAGGCGGGGGGAAATCTCGGCCTTTTCCCCCCCGCCCAAATTCGCGGCCAACGCCCCCTCTTGAAGGGGTCGCTATTCCCCCTCTTCCAACAAGCCTGGGCCCCGGGCCCGCCTTTGATCGCCCGGGGAGCTGGTGGGCGGTGGCTCGCATCTGGGGTGGGGCGCCGATGCCCGTCGCCCCACGGCTTTGCACCGGCAAGGCAACGGACCCAGGGTCCCGCTTTCGACGTGGGCGATCCGCCCTGCTTGGCGGCCGAGCTCAAGGTGCTTCACCCCGGCCGCGGAGTGCGGGGTATGAGCCGGGGAGGGAAAACGGATCGCCCTTACGGCGAGCGCTTCGGGATGCCGGCACCGGTGAGCAAGGCCAAATCCCTATTCGACGCCTCAACCTGGCTCGGGCGCAAGTGTTGAAGCCGGCCCCCTCGAGATTCCGCAGGTGGGAAGCCACCCGAGGAGGTGTTTGCCTGCCGCTCGATCGCAGGCCGGCCCCGAAGAGCCCGAGCGTGGTGGAAGAATTCGGCTTTCGTGCAAGGGCAATCCGTCAGCCTCAATGGTGGAGATGGCTCGATCCGGTCAGCCTGGTCCCGGCCGCGCCCCAATGAGCCTGGCTGCAGCCACGGCTTTCGGTCGGCCTATGAACATCATCGGAACCGGGTGGTGGGCATCAAGTCCGAGGGAGAATCTATGAAAAGCTCGGCCTGTTGCTGTTTGATTCGCGCTCACCAGGAAACTCGAAAAGCCCTCACCCTGGCGGCCGATGTGCAGCCGTCTACAAGCGCCAAGAAATCGAGTCCACGCTGGGGCGGATCTGGTGTATCAGGGCCTCCTGGGTTCGGCCCCGCCTCACAGGCGGCCCTCGATGGCTTTCCTCGATGCACCCAGGCCACGGTGAACGGCACGGTGCGGATCCGGCCTGCACAAGGGCAATGCCCAACGTGATCGGCAGGAGTTCAGCTTTGGACAGCCCTCTACGTGCCACGCATGGCCACCTATGGCGGCGACGCTCGTTTTTTGATCAACCGCGCCTCCGAAGGATTCCATTCTATATCTGGGGGCTGCGGCCCGGCTCTGGGCCGCACAAGCCTTTTGCGCCGCTAAGGGCCATCAGGGAGTCACGCCTGGCCAGACAGCTCATCTTTCAAGAGCCGCTGATCAGACGAAACCATCTCAAAAACCAAAGCCAGGCATCCAGTTGGGGGATTGCTGGCTTTTTTGACCAGAAATGGTGGGAAGGTGTTGTGGCTAGCTCAGGTCTTCAGCGCTGACCGCTTTTCGCCGCCGGCACCGCGGGGGCGGGCAGGCGGGCCGTCCTGCTTGACGGTGAGATGCGATCACATCCTCGCTCCATGCGCATGGCCCGCTCGCAGGGACGCCACTGCTGGGCCATCCGCCGCTGGTGGTTCAGCTTGCAGAGTGCCCTTCGCGTGCTTGGCGATCGTGTAGGCCAGACGCGCTTGCCACGCATTCTGGGTGTCCGAAGCACTTCGGCGCGGCCTCGGTGACCAAGATCGCGGTACTTTGTTGACATGGCCTTCGACTTCTTCTCCGCGATGTCCGGGCGAAGGATGTACATTCGTTTCGGTAGTAGGTGCTGCTGCGACATGACGGGCTGAACCTCCGTGACGGGCTCGAGTGAGGCCAGCCGGCCCTGCCGGCTGCCAGCGACGGACTCGATACCGTAACGCGGCCATCCGTACCCCGTCAAGTCCAGACGCCTCAGTACAGCTTGGATCCGCACCGCCTCGGACACGGGGTCGGGATAATCGGGCTCCTTGCCAGCGTACCGCACTGGACCAACGACGGCGAACAGCACCAAGCAGCAGGGTGCCGAAGAAGACGGTGTTGCTGAGCGTGCGCAGCGGCGAAACTGCCGCGAAGCGGAGCCAGCAACGCAGCCGGAATGCCAGGGACAAGCAGGATCAGCACGATGTCCAGCAGGATCGCCTGCAAGGACGTTGAAAGCGGATGAAGTAAGGGACGCGCTGGTTGCGCACCACCCGCAGGAACGGGCCAGGAACAGCAGGAAGCCGCCGAACGGCAAACCAGCCGCTGCAGCCTGAGCAACGCAGGGCCGGCAATGACACGTCCCACTGCAGGGCCGGGAAGAGCGTGAACAGCGATTCGCCGAACATCACGCCGTCGCTCCAGAGGCAACGGTAGGTCCAGCAAGCGCCAGCAGGCGTTGCAGGGGGGAATTGCATTGAGGCAGACCCGCGTCTTCCAACGGTTAGGGGTCGTGCCCGAGCTGGTTGAGGGCGGCCTGCGCATCGGCTGGCCACCGGAAGGTGGTTTCGTCGCCGGCGGCGGCCAACCAGAGCGTAGCGCTGCGGCTCCTGCTGCACCAGCATCTCAGGCGTCCAGACTTTCTGGCAGGCCACGCTCGCCCGGGCTTTCCCGCAAGCAGGCGACTCGGCCGCGGCGTGTAGATCAAGTCGTAGACAAGGGTCTTCGGGGGGCAAGGCCTCCAGCTTTCCGTCTGGAGCCAGCGGCAGGTCGTCAGCCGCATGCCCACCGGGGTGGTTGTTCACGGACCCAGATCGGCTGCGGCAAGGGCCGGCAGCAGCAGCTCGCTGGTCCCATTAAGGCCGCGCAGTTGGGGGCCAGGCCTGGGCAGCTTGAGAGGAAGGCTGCGCGCCGTTGGGGGTCGCGGGCGGCGCAGCCTCGATCACTCCAGATTCCCGCTCCACCAGAAACCGCCCCACCGCCCCGGGCACTGCCGCCGCAGCCCAGCACCAGCGGCCCTGGCTCCGCTCGGCAGGTCGCCCAGGGGGGCCAAAAAGCCCTCCACATCGGGTGTTGGCCCGAGCCAGCCCCCTTCGGCGCGGCGCACCAGGGGGGGTGTTCGCCCGCGCCCAGTCGCTCGGCCAGCGGTGTGAAGCTCGCCGCGGCCGCCGCCGCGCCTGTTTGTGGCGGCCAGGGTCACGTTTTTCAGACACGGCAGCCCAGGGCCTCAAAGACCGCCGCAGGGCCGTGCCCAGCTCCGCTGGCGGCCACCGGAAAGGCCAGGTGCGGCCAGTTTCAGGCCCAGCTCAAGCGAAGGGCTGCGGTTGTGCATGGCGGCGAAAGTGAGTGAGCCACCGGATCGCCGAGAAGCCCCACCAGGCTGTCTGGCCTGAAATCGAAACGGGCATGATCCTGGCGCTCTGCGCGACTCTGCGCGATCAATGGGCGGCACGGTACGGCAGCGGTTCGGAAACACCCCTCGCCTCAGATGGCCTCTGCTGAATTGAGGATGCCAACGGAAGGAACTCAATTCGATCCAAGCGGGGAAGCACCCTGGGCAAAGTTTTGTAGGCATTGATTCTCGGCACCACAACAGCTGCGTGGCGGTGTGGAGGGCGGCAAGCCCCCGGTGATTGGCCAACGCCGAAGGCTTCGCACCACCTCCCGTGGTGGTCGCGTACACCAAAGGAACAGGACAAGCTGGTGGGCAGATCGCCAAGCGCCAGGCGGCTGATGAACCCGGAGAACACCTTCTATTCGGTGAAACGGTTCATCGGCCGCCGGGTGGATGAGGTGGAACGAGGAATCCAAAGAAGTTGAGCCTACGGCGTCCGAGAAGGCCGCCTCAACGTGAAGGTGAGTGCCCGGTGCTGGAGCAAAACCCAGTTCGCGCCTTGAGGAAGTATCAGCAGAAGTGCTGCGCAAGCTCGCCCGAAGACGCCGGTAAGTACCTTCGGTGAAACTGTCACCCAGGCGGGTGAATCACCGTCCCCGCCTAATTTCCAACGACTCCCAGCGTCAGGCACCAAGGACCCGCCCGGCAAATTGCCGGCCTCGAAGTGCCTGCGGAATCATCAACGAGCCCAACGGCGGCCGCCTCTGGCCTATGGCCCTCGATCGCAAGAGCAACGAGCGCATCCTGGTCTTCGACCATTCGGCGCGCACCTTCGACGTCTCGTGCTGGAGGTGGGCGATGGACGTAATCGAGGTGCTCTCCACCAGCGGCGACACCCATCTGGGCGCCGATGATTCGACAAGGTGAATCGTCGATCACCTGCTGCCACCTTCAACGAGCAACGAAGGCATCGTACCTCGCCAGGACAACAGCCCTGCAGCGTCTCACCGAGGCAGCCGAGAAGGCAAGATCGAACTCTCCAGCGCCAGCCCAGAGCGAAGATAAATCTGCGTTCATGCACGCCACGCCGGAAGGCCCCAAGCATCTCGATCTCACCCCTGACGCGGGCAAGTTGAGGAACTGGCCTGCCAAGTCTGATCGATCGCTGCGCGTGCCGGTGAAGAGCAGGCCCTCAAGGAACGCCAAAGCTCTCCACCAGCGAGCTTGATGGAAGTGGTGATGGGTGGGCGGCTTCCACCCGCATCCCGCCGTGCTCGACTGGTGAAGGGATCACCGGCAAGGCCCGAATCAAACCGTCGAACCCGACGAAGTGGTGGCGGTTGGCGCCGCCATTCAGGGCGTGTGCCTTGGCCGGTGAGGTCAAGGAAACATCCTCTTGCTGGATGTCACGCCGCTCTCCTTGGGTGTTGAAACCTCGGTGGCGTGATGACCAGATGATCACCCGCAAAAACCCAACGATCTCCACCAAGAAATCGGAGACCTACTCCACGGCTGTGGATGGCCAGACAATGTGGAGATTTCCACGTGCTCCAGGGCGAGCGTGAGCTTGGCTGCTGACACAAGGTCTCGGCACCTTCCGCTCGATGGATTCCGCTTTCCCCCCGCGCGTGCCCCAGTCGAAGTCACTTCGAGACAATCGACGCCAACGGCATCCTCAGCGTCAACCGCCAAGGACAAGGGCAGCGGCAAGGAGCAGAGCATCTCGATCACCGGGCCCGCCTCCACCCTCAGGCGAGAACGAGGTGGAAGAAGAGGTAAAGAATGCTGAGGCCAATGCCAAGCACCGACAAGGAGAAGCGCGAGCGCATCGACCTCAAGAACCAGGCCGAAACCCTGGTGTACCAGGCCGAGAAGCAGCTCGGCGAGCTCGGCGACAAGGTGAAGCGCTGAGACAAGGGCAAGTGGAAAGGCTTACTCACCCAGCTCAAGGAGGCGATGGCCCAGGAGGATTACCCCACGATAAAACCGCTGTTGGACAACTCAGCAGGCCCTCTATGCCGCGGTGCCTCGGTGTACCAGCAGGCGGGTGCCGCGCCGAATGGAGCCCGCAGCCACGGGAACGGGCGACAAGCGGCAGCTCGGCCGGCAGTGCCGCGCGGCTTTGAGGATGTGATCGACGCCGAGTTCACCGGAGCAGAAGTGATCCGGCCTCGATCCTGGTCAGTGGACCACTGGGGCGCTTGGCGGCGCCAGCAAGGATTGCCGTGCGGGTAGTGCCGCAGGCCCAACACCAGCCCTGCTCGAGCACCTCGGCGGGGGCCGGTTTCTGCCGATGGCTGGCGCGAAAGCCTTGCCAGCGGCTCACCAGTTCGGCCTCAGCAAGCCAGGCGGGCGCTTGACCACCGAGCTGAAGGCATGGTTCAGGCTCTGGGATCGGCGCCTTGTCCGGCTCAACGTGGCCCCCAGCCACAGCTTCCATCCGGCCTAGGGATCAGTTCACCCCTTGCCACATCCACCGCCTCCGGCCAGTGCGCAAGGCCGGGGCGCCAGCCCGGAGCTGCAGCTCCACCGCCTGCCCGAGCACCGGCCTCCAGGGGGCGTTCATTGCCCCAGGGGCTCCAGCAGTGCGGGGTTGAAAGCCCCGCTGCCAGCCCACCCCCAGCTGGCTACAAGGGTTTCAACCGCCTTCCAGCTCCACCTGCCAGTTCAGCGCACGGCGAGGCCGCCCAGGCGGGACACGGCCCCATGGGCAGTTTCCAGGCCTGGCGCGTTGGCCATCGCTGCGGAAGGCCGCATGGCTTCAAGCGGATCCAGCTGGCCGTCCCGGGGGGAGAACAGGCCGGCACAAGGCGCCCAAGCAGGCCGCGATGGTGTCGGCGCGCAAGCTGCTGCTTGGACGCAGAGTTCGAGGGGCAAGGCTGCGCGCTGGCGTTCGGCGACCACCGTTGCCAGGCCGGACCTCCTGCTCGCTGTTGCGCCAGAGCAACAGGCCGGCCTGGAACGACAAGGGGCAGGCCCTGGGCTTGCCAGGATCCGCCCGACCAGCGGCGCAAGAGATCAAGGGATTTGCCTGACGCAATCGCCAGGCCGCCGCTGGCGCGATGGGAAGACTCGCCCATGAACACCCCGAGGGCGCACTGCTGCCCGCTGCCTGCGGCTGGGGGCCGGCTGCTGCCGGGTTCACGAATGTCACGGCATAGCCAAGCGCTGCAGCCTCCAACTTGCTGGCCAGGCCGACGATGCCGGCGCGTATGACCAGCACGCGTCACGGTCCCGCGACGGTTTGCCGCTCACATGCACGCGATGGCCCGACTCGCTCAGGAGATGCCGTCGGCGTGCAGCACTTCCGCCGTAAGTTGCCGAAGCGCTGCCACCTTTGAATGTAGGCCTTCTTGCGCAACGCTCGCCGCCTGGAGGCGGGGCCGTACTCGTCGAGTTCAGCCAGGGCGCCCTTGAGTTGGCGGCCAAACTGTTGGCCTCGGGGGGTCGGCGGGCAGCAGGCCCGTTTGGGGTTGCTGTAAGAGCATCTGGCGCCCCACTTCTGCATCGGTCCGGTGGATCAAAGTTGCGGTGAACACCCAGTTGCGTTCGTTCACCAGCTTCGGCCCAGCTCGGGCAGCCGGTCTTTGGGCGCAAGGAACACCTTCGCCTGGCGCTGGATCGTCGCCAGATCCTCGCGCTTGATCGTGGGGGGCTTTTGGGCCTGGGCGCCGCCGCAGGCGGTGAGGCCGAACGAGAAGCACCCACGGCCAAGACAGAGAGGGCCGATTCGCTTCAACAGGGCAGCCAATGGCGTCTGAGACGGTCGGCGGGACTTAAGCCGGCTCCGGCGGCACAATTGCCGCTTTGGCCGAGCCGATGCGGCGTGAGCACCCCAACGGCGATCTCCAGTTGATCTGCCCGGACCGGCCAGGTCCCTGGTCAGTGCGCTCTCGCGGTTGGGTGGCCGCCAATGCGGCAAACATCCGCCATGCACGATCACGCACATACACCGATGCTGGGGCCGGTCTCTTCTCGCCGCATGAATGGCAAGCTTTAGGGTTTCGCTTGCCCCGCGCGCGATCGCCCAGCCGCGCTGGCCTGGCCGAGCGACTCGGCGGCGAAGGCCAGGGCTCCACTTCTCTGATTCCCTGCCCCGGGTGGCGATTTTGTGGCAAGCAGGACACTGCCTGGTGATCTGCCTGGCGCACCACGGCCGGTGGAACTGCGATGCAGGTGCCGCTGGTGGTCTCCACCTCCCGAACCTCAGGCTTTGGCGGAGACGTTCGGTGCTCGCTTCGCCCATCGGCCGATCTCTGCGGCAGCCGGGAGGCGGGCGAAGCGGCCGTTGGCCCTGCTGGCCCGAGGAGGGCATCGAGCTGGTGGTGCTCGCCACGTTAATGCAGGTGCTCAGTCCCACCTTCCTGGCCGCTGCCACCGGTGATCCAACATCCACATTTCCTTCCTGCCGGCCTTCCAAGGGGCCCAGCCCTACCAACGGCCCTGGGCAGCTGCGGCGTCAAGGCTGATCGGAGCGACGGCCCACTAGTGACCGGAGGAACTTTCGATGCCGGGCCGATTCATTGAGCAGGCCACCGTGGCGGTGAGTCACGCGATGAGGTGAGGGTCTGATCCGCAAAGGGCCGCGACAGCGAACGGTGCCCGCCTGGCCGCGCCTTCGGGTTCACGCTGCGCCGGGGCCAGGTGATGGTGTACGGAGGCCCGGCACGGCGGTGTTCTCCTAGCGATGGCGCGGCTGAACCCTGGTGCTGTTCTGCGTCGTCTCGACAGCACCAGGCCCGAGGCGGCCTGCACTCGGCTGGAGGTGCTTTTCAGCTCGGGATGTTCCCCTGCTTGCAGCAGCGCCCTGCTCGGTGGTCCGCTGCTGTGAATCGCCCTGGTGCTCGCGGCCCGGGGTTCGCCAGCCGTTTCCTGGCCGACCGGGTCAACGCGGTGCTGCCTCTTGCTGGCGGCCTGCTGCTGCTGGGGCGGCTTCAGGCCGCAGCGGGCTGGCTGGCCTGGGTGGCCTGGGAACTGGCTCAATTCTTCTGGGCCTTCTGGGATTTCAGCCCTACCTGGGCGAAGCGCAGGCCCGCCGCCGGGTTGGCGGCTCTGGATACTTGGCTGGCCGGTGGCCGGTGATCCACCGGGCCTGGGCCAGTCTTCTGGGTGCTGGAGCGGACCCTTCCAAAGCTCGGTGGCCTGATCAATCTGGCACTCAAGGCAGGCGGCAACCCCACGGGTCGGCTGGCCGGCGCCTAGATATAGATATACGCCAATATCGCCGCGTTCTGGGCTGGCCCTGGCCTGGCCATTCGCCCATGGCAGGGCCCTGATGCAGCCCCAGCAGCTGGTGAGCGCGCGTCCTGGCGGCCCTGGCGTGGCAGCTCCCTGGTGCAGCCCTGGCGCTCACCGATTGCGCAATGCCTGGGGGGCCTGTGGCTGGTGTTGCCGGAATCGTGGCCGGTCCAGGCCAACTGGCTTGTGGCTGCTGCCCTTTTTGTTGGCTCTGCTGATTCCTGTGGGCTGGCCAGCCCTTTTTTTCCGGTGGTGCAGCAGCCATCCAGCAACGGCCCGGAGCCTGGGTGCCCGATGGCATCTGGGGCCGGTTTGAGCGATCTCACCTTCGCAAGCGAGCGCCCCCTGGCGGGATCACCCGGCTGAGCCGTGGGGTGTGGCGCTCCAGCTGGTGGCGGAGCGCCTGGCTGGGCTGGGGTGCGGCCGCGTTCAGCGTGATCTACCCGCTGCGCACAGGCTTTCTGGATGGCATCCCACAAACCTGCGATTGATCTGGCCCTGAGCCATGGCTGCCCGGTGGCGCTGTTTCTGCTGTCGGTGCTGGTGGCCTGGTTGCTGATCCGCTCCGCCCAGCGGGGCATGGCACCGGAGCGGTTTTCGAGCGGCCTGGTGGGGGGGCGGCGGCGTTGGTGCTGGTCGCGCTCCATGCCCGACATGCCGCTCTACGACAGCAGGATCAATGTGGTGGGCTGGATTCTGATGGCGGGGATCAGGGCGACCTTCTGCAGCCATCACAGCCGGCGCAGCGGTGAGGCCAATGGCGAGGCGTCGCGGTGATGGCCGGCCAGGGTGGGCTTTCGGCAGGGGCCGTCGAGATGGTCCAGGGAGAACCCGATCGGGGCTCAGCTGGCGGTTGGATCACCTCCACTGCCAGGCGGGCAGAGGGCTCGATCCGGGCGCTGGCGTTTCGGCGGCCACGCACGCGCGATAGGCCTTCTTCAGCCCCCGGGTGTTGTTGTTCGCCACGCACGCAGCAAATCACGGCCCGCCAGACGGGCGATCGCTGCGCCGAGAGCAGCGCCTGGATGACGCTCCAGCCAATAGTCTCGGGGCGGAGCCGCGATGCCTTTGGGTTGGAGCCGCTTGGCCAGCAGCTTTCCACGCCGTTTCTCTGCCTCCGCGCACCCCCTCCCACTGGAAAGGGGGGGTGTGGGCTTGGGCACAGCAAGCTGCTCACCCAGCGACAGGCGCAGACCTGGGGTGGCGCCCTTGAGCGCGATCAACAGGGCGGTGGTGGGCCTCGATGTCGTCGTTTGGTTTTCCGCTGGGCAAACCGCCATGCCCATAGAGCTTCAGGCGCTCAATCCCCTTCTTTGGGCGGTAGGCGGCGGCCCGCGAAGATCTCTCGCTCTCAGCTTTTTGTTGACCAACCGCCCGCAGGCGCTCGCTTGCGCTTTCGATCCGCGATCGTCAGCGATTTGCTGCCCGCGCGCCAGGATCCGCCCCAGGCTGGGGGGTCACCGTGGCGGCGCGCACCGGCTGACGCCTCACCCCGGGTGTCCTCGAAAGCGGCTCGCCATCCGAGCCAGCTCAGCAGGTCGGCGAACTGGGGGGTGCTGGGTGACCGGGACGCTCCAGCAGCCCAGGCGCTGGTGCGACTAAGCCCTTCTCACCGCCGGGATCAGGCCCGTCCATCAAGGCTGGGGGTGCGGAACGGCAGGGTGAGTAGCTGGCCCAGGCAGAAAGCGGCGAGCTCCGGGCAGGCTGCGAAAAAAAAAAAAACCCAAAACCTTTTTTCCACCATTTGTGGATCGAGGGCCAGGCGCCTTCCGGCGTTGATCAACCATCGAGTGGCTGAGGGTGTTGCCTCGCCAGGTCTGCTTGGCCACCCGGGCCGGGATGCGCTGCGATCGGCTCGACGCCCAGCAGCTGCCGTCGCTGCTGTAGCGGGGGGCATAGAGCGCGGCACATAGACGCCGCGGCACGCGCCAGGGCTCGCAGTCGCTCGCCCGGGGCGCTTCCCGGTGGGCCTGGACGGCATCGATGAAGGCGGGCAGCCAGCGCAGCTTCGCGTCCCCGAGCAGCAGACATCGAAAAAGGGCGCCGAGCGGCTCGTTGGGTTGGCGGTCAGCACCGGCCCGCCTCCGAACACGAGCGATACGCGGGGGGGGGGGGGCCTCCGGCCCCCCGCGGGGGCCCTTTTCGCTGCTCCAGAGCGGGATGTGGCTGAGCTCGAGAAAAATCGAGGCAGCACGGGGCATCAAGCTCCAGCTCAACGACAGCCCGAACAGATCGCAGTGGCGGTGAGCGGAATCGCCTGGTCGGCTGAACAAACGGCCGCACGTCGAGATCAGCCCGCTGGCCAGGGCTGCCCAGACACCTGGTAGCCAGGCTGGTGATCCCGACGGTGTAGGTGCGGGGAAGGCCAGCACGCCTGAGCGATGGCCGGCCGTTGGGCCGGCTCGATAGCAGGATTCCTGGTTCAAGGGGTTAGCCGAAAAGGGTTCGGCCTCCAGCGTGTCACCCCACTCGGCTAGCTGCCCATCAGGGAGGAGAGCGGTCCCGAGCAATCCACTGATCGCAGAGGAGGCAGGCTCCGGCGTCCGGCTGCCCACCGCTGAAGGTGCTGATCAGGGTGTTGGCGGCGTTTTCGGATGGCGGGGAACTGTCGCCAGCCAGGGCTTGATCAACCGGTGAAAGCCTTCTCCAGAGCGCTTGAAGCCGGCCATCGTGGCGCTGGCCTTTGTCCAGATTGCCAGCCCTCCCTTCGCTGCGTCTTCCTGGGCATGTCGATGACCTGGAGAATTGACGGCGGGGGCCAGGGCCGTCTTGCGGCCCCCGCTGGCCGCCGTCTGGCTGCATCACCCATCTTGTCACAGCTGTTTCATGGACTCCTTGGTGCCGCTGCGCCGCCAAAGGGCCCAGAGAGCCGCCGCGGCGAGGAGGAACGGTGTAAAAGGTGCCGAGAAGCCGAGGCCAAGCAGTCATAAGGAGGCAATCTTGTGTCCAGAGACCTACCGTCCTGTGGGATTCACCCAGAAGGGTTCGCTCTTCTTGGAATTGGTCATGATCAACACAGAATCGTTCCGCGCAGGCCGTCCCGGCTTTCCATCTCAGCTGCGAGCCCCCATGGTTGGGCGACGCTCAACAAGCCACGCCCCATCAAGAGCCTTTCTGGGGCGGCAGGGCACTGAGGGAAGGGTGGTTCCCTTTGTGCCAATGGTTCCCGCTGGAAGGGTGGAGGTTCGCGATGCCAAGGGAGGGTCCGGGAAATCAGCGTTCGAGATCGGAATGCCTTGTGAAACACCCGGGCCCATCAGAAAGCTGCCCAGGCAGGGCCACCATCAACGGTTTGAGATCACAGATCCTTGGTGAGGGCGAAGGTGAGGAACATGGCCGTCATCGGTGTGCGCGCGCAAGGCGCCATGAAGGCCCCATGCCGGCAAACCCGACGGTGCCTGGGGGCCTGACCGCCCCACTGCTCGATCAGACGCGGCGGCGGCCAGGCCAAGGCACCGCCCAGCGTCAGCATCGCGAGAACGCAACAGTCCGCCGTCCGGGGTACCGGGGCGCCTGGCCCCCCGGCCAGACTCGGTGCTGAAGAACAGCACCACAAAGATCGCCAGGGCCACGGGAAATGTTTCCACGTCGCCTCCACACCACCTGGCGGATGCCGACGCGGTTGATGAAGTCAGTCGCGCAGCGCGTCGACCAGGTCGATCAGCACGCCGGTGCAGGCATGCCCGCCGCCAGTGGCAACTGCCATTGGCGGCGTAGCCGTTGCATGCAACCACGCACGAAGTCGGCAATAGCCTCGGAGGCAAGGCCACCGCAGGCCTCCGAAGCCGAACAGGCACCACAGATCGATCGGCAGCACCTGGATGAACGGCAACACCTGGCGCTCAGCTTCCAGGCTGCGCCTGGATTCAGCCGCTGGCCCGTTCGGTCCCCAGTCCGGCCAGGCCCAGCAGGTTCGGCCAGGTGTCGGCCCAGAAGGTGGTTGACCAGCACCAGCAGCTTCACCACCGGGCGGGCTCCTTTGAGCAGTTCTCGATTCGTGTAGAAAAAGCCGGCGATCGGGGCAATTGAAGACAGCGGCAATGCCGGCCGGCCGCCACCGGCGGGCCACGATCAATGCGCAGGAAGGAACTGGGCGCTTGATTCGCAAGCGCGCCAGCCTGCCAGCCCATGAGCTGCCCAATCTGAAAATCGAGGGCTGAAGGGCAAAGGGGGGAAGCCGCTGCGATCGCCACGATGTGGCGATCAACTTGACCACGCCCCCTGCAGCCCCATCGGAATCGGCTGCCGGCGCAGGTTATGGATCACTGGGGAATGGCCGGAACGCTGGGCTGCCGGGGCCAAGGGTCTGCCCCAGCAAACGCCGATAAAGCCGCCAGCGCCCGCCGATTTGCCCGGCAGCAGCAGCAGGGGAAGGTCAGCTCACAACTGCAGCCCGGCCGGCGCGGGTTGTCCGAGGCCGATTTTGGGAACAAGCCGGCGGTGGCGGCACCCAGACCGGTGGAGCATCAGGGCCAGACCACGGCCCGCCCTTGTTCTCGAGCCGCCGCGGATCGTGACGGTTCTGAAGCCGTTGTCTGCTCGAGGTTTTGGTCCGGCGCTGGCCTTTGGCGTGCATCAGGGGCCCGGCCTCCCCTCAGACCATTCCGCCAGCACGTTGGCCTGCTCGGCGCTGCTCAGAAACCCGGCCCTCGTCACCGAAGCCCTTCGCATCTGATCGAAATTGAGGTAGCGTAGAGATCGGCCGCCAGCGGATCGATTCTTGGGCGGCCGCGGATCTCCAGGTATTCGTCGGGTGGGGATGTGGCCCAGCAGGCGCAGAACGGCGGCCAGTTCGGCGCTGCCTCTCAGGTACACCTGGGGCCGTGCGAGCGTTGTTAAGTTGCGGGTGCGGTCGAGAACACGGTGGTGTTGTCGTCGACGCGGGCCTGGTTGCCATCGCAGAAAGCGAAAGCCGGGCAGTTCCATGCGGCGCCGCCGGCCTGCG
>Ga0163217_1079111_pt1 | contig 13242 bp, 8 predicted proteins | sample SynspAceP_FD_185933 | JGI IMG/M metagenome (GOLD analysis project Ga0163217, IMG submission 185933) | Saline lake microbial communities from Ace Lake in Antarctica - Synechococcus sp. Ace-P (PacBio error correction) | ecosystem: Environmental > Aquatic > Non-marine Saline and Alkaline > Saline ...
TGCCCCACCACAAAGGGAGGAAAAAAGGGGAAAAAGGATTGGGTTTCCGCCCCCGGTTGGGGAAATGGAACTTTGAAAAAAGTTTTTTTTGAAAAATTAAAGGAAATTTCCAACTGAATGGGCCCCAGGTTGGAAATATGCCCATCGACGAGGAAAAACAACCTTTTCCGACGAAGATATTTTATTTATAATGGAAAAACGAGCAGCTGGTGGGCCCCAAAGCCCGCCATAACACATGGTCGTGCCCTGGGACAACGGTGAACAAATAATATCAGCCTCGGCCAGACCGATGTCGTTGAAATAGCGAGAAAGCAATCGAGAATACGGCGATCCCCAAAATTGCTTGAAATAATGAGTTTCTGGTGGGTTTGGTCAACTAATTGACGCCATGGGGAGTGTCAGACACGAGATTGCAGCAAAGGATCGGTTGAATTGAAGGTGGCGGATTACTGTGGCTGTGAGGGGAAATCAACCAACGCTTGCACGAGGGAATCAAAGGCATTTTTTTTGGATCATCTTGAGGATGACTTTTTGCAGCGAGACGAAGTGGTTTGAGCATCAACACAACGAAGCGATCATGAATAGGTGGGTCGGGCCAGTATAGATCGCAAGCGATTGTCTGCAGAGTGTCTGTTACCTGTGGTGGAAAGTGTAGACTACTGGATAGCTTTCCCAGGAAAGGTGGAAAAGGGATTTATGTGCGATCGGAATGTTGATCAATACACTCAAGCGTCGAAAAAGGAAACGAGATTTGCTTGTGGCGATAACTAACACAGAGAGTCAGGTAGGCAAGTTTCACAGATGAGAGTGTAGAGAGAATTTTGCAGGTGGCTAGTGCGTGGCCATGGATAAGTAAGTGTTAGGGAGAGGAGATAGGAGGCAAAACATTGTCCCACTTAGGGCAAATTAGACGTTTCGTTTCGGAGAAAGACCAATGTCAGAATGTGAGAGAGATCAGTAGAAGAAAAACATTCGTTACACTTCGGGCGAGTCGCTTTTATAGCGCTCAAGCAAGAGAAGACAGCCAGTGTGGGAGAGGTGGAAAAACAGCGACTGACCGCCGATGGGGACGTATAGGACTAAATGGGAAAGAAGGTCTATTTAAGCAGGTAATCCCCGTGCAATCGCCCTGGCACCAGAGAAAAGGCCACCTTGCGGTGGCCTCATTTTCCCCGTGCTTCCTCCCGGTGCATCGGGTGGTATCCCTCGGAAACTACCCTTTCCCTTTGAATTTGGGTTTTTTTTTCCCTTTGATGGTGTTTCATTAGCTTGCCTGCGTTTTCCCTGTACGGGACGCTCAGCAACAAAAACGTTGTTACCGACGCAGTCGCATCTCCGCGCAGAGGCCGAAGTCCCATGGCTACTCGTTCTTCGTAAAGAACTTCATTCTCTATCCAAAACAGGTTTCATCCAGGCAACCCTGAACCTTAATCTTCTTCTCGGGGATCCCGAGCCGACCCACGCGAAGCGTTTCTTTTGATTTGCTCATCAATGTTTTCATCGGTGGGGTTCCGGATTTCTTTCCTCTTCCCTTAGATGGGACCCTTGTCTCATTCATCGGATCCTAGGGAAGACACTGACCCTATAGCAGCACATAAAGCACATCACGATTTAAATAAATATGCGAGAAACAGAACGTAAATAGCCTGCTTTGCCCTCGCCGCTATGAACAGCGAAAACCGCCAAAACACTAGTGGTAGGAGAACGGCAGACTGAGAAGGAGAAATAGGAATAGCTGGCAATTGTTCGCGAGGGCTGGGGATAGAGATGAGGGAATAGTACCAACGGTGGAAGATTATGAAAGCACAACTAGATGAGAGGGTAGAAGGATCAAATTCAAGAGGATTAGAGGAATGGTGCAGCGCTACCAGAAACAAGTGCTACACAGTAATGTACCCAATAGCAAAATAGATACGTTTAAGTAGGCGTATCATGACATCAGCAAGACGTCAAGCACATGCTGTGCGGTGCATTTGTGTCAGGATTCCAGCAACTGGTAAAACTCTTGGGCAAGTGATGATTGCAATGTCCAGTTATCTGCCAACATTGTAGGGCCGGCACCAGCTTACTCCGTATATGTCAAGCATGCATAGTTGCCGTGTAAGGAAACCCATTAAATCTAAGTCCATCAGCATCCGGGTTAGCAATTGGATTGTTTAAATGTGTGAACACCTCGCAGGCAACAGTCAACACTGCGCCCGGCGCAATTCCGCGGTGAGTACGATGGTTCCATCACTCAACTGCTCCACAATACATGTTTAGCTTGTCTTTGTAGTCATCGTCATCGTGTGGTTAAGTAGCCGAGACTGAGAATTTCCCGGACAAGCCGGATCGGCACCTAACTAGGCACCGTAAACACGTGTATTGGTACCAGTAAGGATATTCTGCAAACAGTATCTTGCATGCGTGCAAGCAGCGGATGTCGAACGCGTGCCTGCGGCTAGTTTCCAGAGGGGTCCAATTCTTCCTAATTGGCAAAGTAAGCTCTGTAATAGGCTAGCTCTCCACATACCGTAGGATCTCTGGGCAGACTCCAATCGTCCGGCGATTTGTCGTAAATGCAAGTCGGTTTGCTAGTGCGTTTTGCGGTGGTTTTGATGCAGGCCCTCGGCGCGTGTTGACCGCCTAAACCTTCGGCGCGTGCCGAGTGCAGTTTTTCGTGATCGGGCGGCCGGGGCGTAGATCGGTTTTCACAGCCGATGTAAGCGATGGCGCGGCGGGGGGGCAAGAACGAAGCCCGGAAAGTTTTTTTTTTACTGCCCGTCCGACTGGGGACCAGCCGCCTAGAAGCTGCTAAGGAAGAAGTTTGAAAGCGCGATGGCGCGGGCGTGGAGCGCTTTGGGAATTTTACGCGGCTGTGTCGCTGTCGTCGCGGTGGCTTTCAAGATCCGTCGGTCGGGTTCTTCTGGTCGTGGTCGGCAGGGTGAGTCAGTTCGTGGATTTGAGCCAGCTTGCGGATGGAGAACATGAGTGTAGAGTTTCGTTGTTGTGAGTTGGCGGGGCCCAGCATCGTTGATGTAACGGATTGTACGAAGAAGGGGCCACCCACATTCTGCGGAGCTGGTGTCAGGTGCAGCTGATTGTGTGTGTCCCTGCGATTTCCCGGCAGTGATTCCTGCCTCGCTCGATCGGACCCGCCACCACACTTCTTGGAAAACAGAAGCCGATCGCAGCGCAGCGGTGACTCGGCACTCCCTGATTTCGCTTAATCGGCAATGAAGCGAGTCGCTTTTAGTCGCGAAGACAGGCCGAGCGGATTTCTCGGGCGCACAACGCAGCCTGTCCGCAGCGGATCGCCTCCTGAAAAGCGAGACCTCGGGCGTGCCTGCGGCTCGCTTTGAAACCCGCCCGAACTTACGCACCACGTCACACCAGCCCAGGAGGATGCCAAGCCGATCCGGCTAGTAATCGGTGCAAAGTGCTCGGGATCTTTGCCCACTTTGTCTGTGTTGCAATGGCGGCCCGTCCCAACCAGCAACTCCCCAGAATAACGGCTAACGAAACTGCGAGAAATCCTTTTGGAACTTGCGCGTCGACGGAGTCTTCCAAACAGGGGCCGACGCATCGTGCCTGTTCGTCAATTTTCGTCGGCTCACAACGCGTCTTTGCGCCGACGGCGACTCCACTCAGGCGTGGGTGCTGGCGGTTCGATCTCTCGCTCACCGAGGTCGTCGATGCGATCCTTCGCCCCGGTTGTAGTCGCTTGGTCTCGGGGTTTCGGCGATCGCCGCACGAAATCGGATTGAGGTCAACGTAGGCGGCACAAGGCAGCAGGCTGGATTCATCGAGTAAATTTGAAGTTTAAAACGCCTTCCAAAATCTGCCGGTGCACTCGTCTTCACGTGGGCACGTCGGGCAATGTTTCAGCCACGCAACGCATCCAGCGCTCCTCACATGCTCCAGCCCGCGGCGTCTCTCAGCAAGCACCTCGGCTGATTGAACGATCATGTCGTTTCAGGCTGCGTGGTTCTTCGGGCCGTCCCGTCGTCTTTCTTGCGTAACGGGAACAGTATCAGCCATCGCAGGCGATTTCCTCAATCGCTCCACTGGGCACCAATCGTCTACGTGTCTCAGGACCAAATGCATGTGGTTACTTAGCACAGTAGTAGGTCAGGCTCGATGGCGAAGGATCGAAGCGGACTCCAGGCGACTTGGCGAATATCAGCCTCTGGATGCTCATAAGATAGTCCCCGAATGTGGATCTTCCCGCAAAGCCAGGCCCCGACGCACGGCATAGCTTGAACAAATGAAAACCTGCACCGAGTTGGGGTCGGTAATTTCGCATCTTGGCTTTCGTGGGCAATGATAGCCTCTTCATGGGGGGTGAACTGAGCTAGTTTTCGTAAGTAAAGCACATCGCGCGTTCGCCAATAGGTGGGTGCCCAATTCCGTGGGATGGCCCCAACTTTTCCCACTTTCATTTTGCTTTCAGGCTGCGTGGCTCTTCGGGGCGTCTCGTCGGTCCTTCTTGCGATACGGAAGCAGCCTCAGCCATCGCCGGGCGACTTCTCATCGCTCCACTGGGCAACCACATCGCTACGTGTTTCTTAGGACAAATGCAATGGTTTAATTAGCGCAGTATAGGTCGGCAGTCGAATGGCGAAGATCGATGCAGAAACTCAGGCGACTGGCGAATCAGCTCTTGCGAGCTCAAAGCTGCCCGAATGTGGGATTTCCCCGGCAAGCTCAGGGCGCGACGCACGCATCGCTGAACGCAAATGAAAACCTGCACGGTTGGGTCGGTAGTTCGCACTTGGCTTTCGTGGATGACCGCTCTTCATCGGGGGGACTGGGAATTTTCGTTATTGTAAGGCACATGCGGGCGCTTTGCCATAGATGGGGTGGCCCACTTTGCCCATCGGAATATGCTAACCACCACACGAATACTTGCGGCAGCGAAAGAGACGACGAAGACAGATGCCGGCAAACGCGGCATTGGTGTCGTCAATGAAATTTGGCACGCCGATGCGCGGCAACGGGAACCGGGGACTAAACTGTTATGGCCTTGCTCCATTTTTCTGCACTGTCGGAACAGGAAATGGTATCATAATTGGGCCAGGCCGGGGTTCGTTTTGTGAGTGCTGATTTGAGATTCAACACCATCAGAACGGGATTGTCGTCTTAGAACCTAAATACGGAACGATAATGCTATGCGACGTTGGCCAGTTTCTTTTGCTATCGCTACCGGTTGTGGTGGTTCGCGCGGCGGCGTCAACATGTAGTGCCGACGGCCTTTAACACGCGCCTTCAAGGTTTGACCGCATTTGATCTCCTCCTAATCTTCTTCGGACTGCCATTTGATTCCCTCTATTAAGCTCCGTTTTCACTTCTTCGATCGCTAGCTTCCCTGAGTGAACACAATTCGGAGTCAATGTTTTCAATGCATTGTTTCAGATATGAGACAGAATAAGTTCAAAGTTTATCTTGTTTTTGACATGACCACGCCCCTGCTAAAGCTTGGTTCGTGGAATTGTAACCAGCTTTGTTGAGTCTAAAATTCCGTCCGGGATTTCACAAAAAATCATTCAGCCTGCTTCCCGGACGTTGCAAAATTCTTCTCCGTCAACATCTTTCTTGCAGTTTCCTGAAATCTTTTGTAAATGCGAATACTAATATTTTAGAAACCTAACGCTGCATTTTTGTCCACTCAAACTTTGAGCAAGCGCTCAGGGCTTGCTTGGCAATCCAGGAGATGCATTTGCACAACGGGCGGCGCATCCACTGATGATCCCCTTCCAACTTCTAGCTGATCCCGTAAGACTATCGCAACACTTGAATTCACTGAGGTGACTTTCTCCTCCGAAGTTTCGGATTGTAATTGACGAATCAGTGATCATGCGAAGCCTTGCGTACACCCGCTCGAAGTAGCAGCTTCCCAGTTGGTTCGAGAATGGTAGTAATACCTTTCCACCCTGTGTGAAGAATTTCATATTCTCGCTAGTCTTAGGACTTTGTTCGCTGCACGATCAAGGGACAAATGTCCTTTGACTTCGCAATCCCGTCGAATGGAACGTCCGGCGGGATTTGGAATCCGCTAGGTTTGTTAGGGTGTGGGCTTGGTTGATTCGTGTTTTCTTTCGAGGAAGAAGCTAATCAGGCTTCGCCAACAGATTGCGGACTGGCCAACACCCGACGAACACTGCGAAACCAAGGACAACAACTGTCCCCGGGCGACAACCGGAGCGGCTGCAGCCGAAGTGCCGGCTTCTTCAATGGTGCAGCGGCAGCTCAAATCACAATAAGCCAATCCAGTCTGTGTAAAATTCAACGGGCTGTTTTATTCACAAGCGAAAAGATATTTCCATCCACATACCCGATCGGCGTCCTCCTGGAGAAGAAACCCTGCCAACCGCTGATCGTACATGCGTGCCCGTAGTGATTTATTAGGTACAACGCTTGTAAATTCACGACTGTGTAACGAGTAACCGGTTGCTCTGGACAACTCGTGCGTGCGTGCGGTTCGGCGGGGTTGGTGATCGGAAGGTGTTCCGTATGACGAGTAGGCGTAAGCGTTTTGAAAATGGCTTTCCGCACGTTCCAGTGCGACGAACTGTACTGTTGGCGCGATGGTAAATTTTTTGTACTGTTTCAGCCGGTTTCTGCCTATGACGGGTTGTCGATGTAGCTGGCGTAGGCGTAGTTGTAAACGTTGGGCTGGCCGCTGCGGTGCCGGGGTGTAGTCGGGTCTGTTGGCCGACTGAACGAACACAGGTCACCGTGGTGCCATGTCTCGACCGACTGGCGTCCCAGGGCGGTCCCCATTGGTAGGTGAGTCAAGCAACGCGGGTCGTTTGTCGGTGTCCGCTGAGATGCAGCTTGTTCTCAAAATCCATTTCATGCGAGCCGGATCGCGGGCCGGGGCGTAGAATGCAGGCAGGATCGTTTTGTTGCCTGGCGTTGCCGTGATCCGTTGCCTGCGGCGGGTGGCAGTTTCGTGCGTCGGGCGTGGGTCCGGGACTGGTGGCTCGCGTTCTGGTCACACCTGTTTCCAATCGCCACGAAGGCTTTCAGGTTTCCAGGCTTGGTCCAAGTTGTTGTCGTCGCGGTTCCACGACACGAGCCCGCAATCTCGTGTCGTAGCGCTCGTGGCGACATGAAACCGTAACGCTCAATCGTGCTCTTGTGAGACCTCGCTCGTTTTGTTTTGTTCGGTCCCAATGTAGCTGTAGATTGCCGATGGGGCGCCGGTAAACTATGTCGCGAGCGTGTGTGTCGTTGTTGCGTCGCGTTTTCGCTGACTACCGTTGTTTGTAGACGCTTGTGCGATTCCGCTCCTCGTCATATCGTGGGTGTCGATCGTGGTTGCGTCGAAATCGATTCCCGCCAGTTGTCCAACGCGTTGTTTAGCTGCGATTAGAATTCTTTGCCGTCGGGGTAAGTTAGCTGTGGACCTTGGCCGACGGCGTCCCGTATTCGTCTGAGTGTGTAGGTTTGACCACAGATCTGGAGCGATATCGTACTTTCTTTGGCGGCCGCACGTCGATAAGTGTAAGAGTCAACGTATTGCGACGGCACTGCGGCGTTGAAGCATCCGCGGCGTGGTCGTAAGGACGGTATCGGTGTGGCTTTGCAGTCAGCCGGGACTGGGTGTGACCGGTGTAGGCTTTGTGCTCGGGCGTCCGGGAGGTCATAACCAAAGTGCAAGTGTCGGCTTGTTGGTCGGTTGTTGGGCGGTGCGACGGTAGCGTGGGCGTGAAGCTGACGATACCGTAGCGTTTGGCGGGCGTCATCCGACACATGATCCGGGTAGGTTCGTTAGCTTTGCCCGGCATTGTGTTTAGGTGTAGCCTGGTTTCACGTGATTTCAGCATGGTCAGGCTTTCTAGCTGACCGCCGCTGTGTAGGCGACAGCGTGGTCGCCTGCAGGCGGCAGTCTGTTTGGACTGAGAAGCGCGGGCATCGAGTGGTAGCCGTCGGCTTGCTCTTTGCATCTGTGACGAGAACTTTGTTTTGCCCAGCTTTGTCTACACGCTGGTTGCGGTCACGACGCTGGATGGTGTCATGCAGGACGTGGTCGGGCCGCACGTCGTAAGACGCAGTCTTGTCCGAAACGCCGTTACGGGTCACGCACTTTCAGTGTGCCCGAGGCGTCGTATTCGGTACGCCGTGTCTTGCGAGTGCGTCGATCGACTGGATGTGCGGCCGGCGGCGTCAGAGAGGCTACGGTTGGATTTCGCATGCGTTAATAATTTCGAGACAAGGTGGTGACGAAATCGGTAATCGCTTCGGTCGCGTCAGGACATTGCAATTCCCAAGTGACAGGGAACTATCGCTGCGTCAGGCTGCGCTAATGACGGATCTGCGGCGGACGTCGGAGATGCTGAGCGAACATCGCCTCGGCGTTGATCGAGGAAACGACGAGCAGGCCGTGAGGTTGGGAAGGTGACCTGCGAGCGCTCGTTGGCTTCGGTGCCGCGGAGCCTTGGTGATTTTTCGCAGCGGAGAGGGACAGCGGTGAGCCGATAGAGCGGCGTGACACCGCATGTGTCCAGGCCGACTCATCGCGCAGGTTGTCATCTGTAGAAGGTATTTAGCTCGGTCAGGCCGTCGGGCTGCGCGACGCTGAGTCCGGCGTTGGCGGATCGTTGACGTCAAACGGTGCCGCGGGCGCACGACCAAGTGGTGCGAGCACGGGCGTCCGCCGTCCGTCGAATTTGGTGGTGACTTGCGGAGCGTTTTGCGTCGACGGATTGGTCGAGTGGCGGTGTGTGGCTGACGTAGTCTCCTACTGTGACCTGGTGGACAGTCCGCTCGGCGCATCCTTGCGACATCGATCCGATCCGAGCGGATTTTCGCCGGCGACACCTTGCCCGCAGCAGTCATCGTAGTGCGTTAACCAGATTTTTCCCGCGTAAGTCGTGCGGTGGGTTCGGACGCCCCATTAGGTCTAAGGTGAATCGATTCAGTCACGGCGAGCGGCGTACCGTCGCTTTCGCTGTGCGTGGCGAGAGGCGCGACAGTGTGGTTCCAGTTCTCTTTTGCCTCTGGTTAACCTCGTGTTCCACTCGCGTCGAGGTAACGCGCGAGCGGGGTTTTCGGTGTGTTGGACGCCAGGGTCGTAGACGTTCATGCGTGTTCGATGTACTTCCGGCGGCGGCGAGCGGGCGTTTGGCGGCTGCGGTAGTCGTAATTCGTATCGGTTTCTCAGTTGCCGGTCCCGTCGATGACAGCTGAGCAGGCTTTTGCCTGCGTCATCAAATTGCTTGCGATGCGACGTATTTGCGTTCGGGATGAGACGTGCAAGATTGTCCACAGCTGTGAAAATCGGCGAGTAAAAACTCGGGAGTCCGCACCAAACCGGTGCGTGTGACTCGTCCGAAGTGCCATCGTACCCGTAATAGCTTTTCGGCCATGTTTCATCGTCGTCACGGCCCAGCGGTTGTTCGTGTAAGTGCGACTCTTGGTAAGGGACGTTCTGAAAGACGGGTAACTTTGTTTTGCGACCAAGCGGTGGGTGGTTGATCGTACTGCCTTAACCGTCAGCGTTCCATGCTGACAATTCGTTCGGGAAGCCGGGTGCTGGGATAAGAGGGACACGAGCACTTTTTTCGGGGTGGTTTCAATTGGCACTTGTTTTTGAGTAGGCTGGAGTTCACAGCTTTCGGTTCGCTCCGGAATGGCTCAATGCTCGAAATTACCGAACGCGGGAACTTCCCTTTCTTGTGGGACGGCCGCATAGCGGATCGCTCTTCAATAAGAGAACGGATTATTGATTGATTTTTTGTATAGGGACCAGTAGACGGTGGCAGAGCGAATGGCGCGGGGCAGAGGACGGAGAGTTCTCTTGGTGTAGTGACTAGGGGCCGAACTCTGCGCAGCCACGACGCGTTTGCCAGATGTTCCCCGACCGCGCACACTTTCATTCAGGCTGCAGGTCTTCGCGCGCCGGCGCAATTTAACGAGAGAACGCTCCGGCTTGTCTATATGCCCGTGGGTGTCTAGAGTAAATTGACTTCGACTCGATGATCTACCCGCTGTGCGAAGAACGGCGGTCCCTCTACTGCCAGCTTATCTGAAGCCTCGCATATACTCCTCTGGCTAGCACAACTTCATGACCAATAAGTTTTAGCGCGGCCTTGGATGACGAGGAGGAGCGATAAAAAAGAGAGCGGATCGCCAGGCGCACTGCCCGAAGAACTGAAGCCCGCCGTGGAGCCGCCCGTAGCGACAGTGTCACATCGTTCAAAATGTATACAGACCGACACAACGTTTTTTCCAGAAGAGCGCTGATGCCCGCTGTGAATTGAGACTAGGCGGAGTGCTGGACTCCGAGTCCAAGCGCCGCGGCGTGAGTGTCCGTCTCCACTATACGCACTATCCGCTCGCACACACAATAGGAAATTGCATGGTCCTCTGCGGAGCTCTGTGCTCGGAATAGTCCTGCGATCGACAGATGTCATGAGAGATCGCGTTGACGACGGCGTCCGAGACAGAGCACATGGAGGCGGTGAGAACAACAGAGACATTGCGTAGTTTCGCATCAGAGCGTTGTGAACGCCCGGATAATTATAGACGCTGCCGAGCGAGCAAGCGAGCACACACACGAGAGAAGCCGAGTGAACTCCAGCCTAGCTGTTAAGAAAGCAGGTGAACACATGATCAGAAATGCACGATCGCGAAAGGACAGACGGTCGACGTCAGGGATAGCAGAGGAGGCAGCAGGAGTTGGGCAAAGATGTGTGTGTATGCTGAAGGAAGGAGTGATCGAAATATCGTAATCAACCAGACGAGCTTGGTCTCATACATAGTTACCCCACGAGTTTCAGAGAACGTCACTTTACAAGATCGCACTTACAACGAGCAACGGCTTAGGACACAGTGACCACGAGAACAAGCACTGGTCGGAGATATTACGGGTAGAATGGCACGTCCGAGACGGGTCACAGCACACGAGTCTGTTGGGAGCGAATCGTTCCGGTTTTTACTCGCGATGACATGCTTGTGTGACAATATATGCACAGTCTACTACTATCCGGAAAGCAATTAGACGTCGTGCATCCGACAAGCAATTTGATAAGCTAGGCAACTGCTAGCGATAATTCAGTAGGGACGGCGGCAGCTGAACCACATTTACGAAATACGAACTACTGCAGCGCGACAACGAGGGGCACCGCGTCGGGCATGTCGGTACGATCCGGAAGGCTACAGCCGTAGAGACGGTCTCGACTGGCGTCGCAAGGCACTCACCTGAAAACCGCGATCGCAGCGTTATATAGACGCGGGTTGAAACACCGAAGGTTACGCAGAAGGCAAAAGAGACCTGGACCCTACACGGGTAACGGCCAGGAGCACAGTTGACTCGACCAATCGTCACAGAGAAGCGAGGATATGTTACAGAGTCATCGCCGCGTGACGAATCTGGATTCAACATTGCTTTAGTGAAGATCTAATTGGGGCGTCGAACCGACCGAGGCCTACGCGGGAAAAAAATCTGTTACACAGAGAGCATCTAACGAATGAGACTGCATGCGGCGACAAGGTTGTACGCGGACGAAAAGTCGCAGATCCTACAGATTACGGTAGGTTACGATCCGCAAGGTGCAGGGCGAGGACGCAGCTGTCACAAAAGTCACATGACTCAGAATGCACACTCAATCGTGCATGCAACACGACCGCATCATGCGTACCATTCGGTCGACGCGAACATGAGAACGCTTCGGAAGATCAGGAGCAAGCGAGCGGAAGCGAACTGAGAGTTGCATCACTACACCTGGCTCGGGCCGTGGGTCATGGAACGTGCAACGAATCCGCTCAGATGCGCGCAGGTCGCAGCATGCGAACGGCCCATGTCACGGAGGAATATCATCTAACGAAATGAAATACATGGACGCCGATAGTCGAGACTTGGAGGAGTGGGCTGGTGTGACGCCGCTGAATGGCTCGAACGCTGCTACCTCTCCGGCTGCAGATCAAGACCAATATAGCTCGCTTGCAGCGGAAGCAACGGATGGGCGCGAGAGCGGTGACCTTCGAACGCCACGACGCGCTCTGGTCGCGAGTATGAATCAAACGAGGAAAGAGAGAGACATCTACAAGCTATGTCCGAGAGAATGTCATGCAGTCATACAATAATTGGGCAGGACAGCTGGAGCAGCGCAAGTGATGTCCCTGAGCTGAATTAGGCACTAATATGTCTGCTGAAGCGGCAGACGTGTCGGGAAGAAACCGAACATTGGTTACTGAAATGTAGTCGACTGTCAACTTGGACCTACGCGTAGCCTCTCTGACGCGCGCACGCCGGACGCAACGATCATGTCGATAGATCACTCGGAAGATTCACGGCCGGTACGAATACGAGCTCGGGAACAGACTGATAGTGACTGTGTCGAACGGCGACACGATACAGACTGCGTCTACGATCGTGGCTGGGCCGCGACCCGGTACTGCACTGACACATCCAGATAGTGACAGGCAACCAGCGTGGTATGAAAAGACTGGCAACCAGGTCCTCGTCACGGATGCAAAAAGAGAAGACGAGCGGGGCTACACTTCGAGACCGGTCGTCCAGTCCAACAGACTGAACCGCTGGCAGGGCCGACACCGGTTCAGTTACACAGCGGCCGGTTCAGCTTAGAAAAGCCTGACCGATGCTGAAAAGTCAGGTGACCAGCTACCTACACGTGCCGGGCAAAAGCTAAACCGAGACCTACCCGGATCATGTTGTCGGGATCGACGCCCGGCCAACGGCTACGGGATGTCAGCTTAGCCCGACGCTACCGGTCGCAACGTCCAACGAACCGACCAAACAAGGGACACTTGCGACTTTGTGTATGACTCGCCGGACGCCTGAGCGCAAGGCTAAACCGGTCACACCAGTGGCCCGCTGACTGGCCCAAGCCACACGAATACGTTCACTTACGACCACGCCGGGCGGATGCTCACCGCGTCATGTGGCCGGTACGGCAATACGTGACTTTACACTTAGACGATGCGGGCCGCAAGAAAGACGAATCGCTCCAGATTCGGTGGTCAAACATACACGACTCAGACGGAATACGAGCGTCGGCCAAGTGTCAAGCTAAACTTACCCGACGGCAAAGAGTCGATCGCAGCTACAAACGCGTGGACAACTGGGCGGGAATCGATTTCGACGCAACCAGATCGCACCCGCACGTTGACGATGGAGGCCCGGATGCTCCAAGCGTCTCACAACGGTGTCAGCGAACGCGAGCGTAGCAACAACGACAACAGCTCGCGTAGCATAAGTTTTACGGCGCCCCGATACGGCAAATTCAGGTTACA
>Ga0163217_1092803_pt1 | contig 13240 bp, 8 predicted proteins | sample SynspAceP_FD_185933 | JGI IMG/M metagenome (GOLD analysis project Ga0163217, IMG submission 185933) | Saline lake microbial communities from Ace Lake in Antarctica - Synechococcus sp. Ace-P (PacBio error correction) | ecosystem: Environmental > Aquatic > Non-marine Saline and Alkaline > Saline ...
TCTCCCCCCAATGCGAATGACTAGAATTGCTTTCCATTCATTTCATAGACCTGCATGTGCATTCCAGCTCTGAAATTATCTCCCAAAATCGCCTGTTTTTTATCAAATCCGATTTTCTTCTTTCTTCTCAAAATAACACCTCCTCTCACATTAGTTACCTCACCACCATTTTTCTTTCCATTTCTCAACCCACCTTTTTCAACTCACTAATCAATTCCCCCAAACAACTTTCCCATTTTTTCAACCCCTTTTCATATCATAAACCAACAATCCCCAATGATTTATCCAATAAAGCCCAATCTTTTTGTCATCAGTTTCAAACCCATTCATATAAATCTTTATTACTTCTATTCTCACTTCAAGCTCTTTTTTATCTTTTTGATTTCAGCTTTTTCCAATAAGGTAATCCACTAAAACTTCTTCTATGTTTCTTTGAAATTATCAACACATGCCTCCTCTCCCTTTCTAAACAAAATATCAATTATCATTCTATATTCTCTTTCAGACCTTATCAAAACCTTAAATACTATTTTCCTTCCTTCCAATCATAGACAATCCCACAATATCTTAAAAACCCTTCCCTACATTTTCAAAAAAATTCATTACATCACTTATGATCCATGATTTATTGCATTCACATACAATCCTTCTTTTTCTTCTTCAAAAGGATCTTCCTCCCCATTCTCCACCCCCATCCATCCTTAAAAAACACTATCTGTTGTATCCTTCAATTTAGTAACCATTAATCTCCATCAAAAGCATTTTCAATCTTTAATTAATTCAAGCTTTTCCCACTCTCTTATATTTATAATTTCAATTCAAAAAATTCATTTGCCATAAATTTTCTCTTTCAAAGTTAATTTCTGATTAGTATAGTCACTTCTCCTTGCAAGTTATTTATTACTTATTTCAATATCCCAAACTGTCACCATCCCTCCTCGAACAAATCGGTTATTTCATCCTTCTTTAAAATTTTCAACAGCCTACCACTTCATCTTTTTTTACTATAATATTTCCTAAAGTCCCCCTCATCCCCAAACATCAATATCAACCTAAAACCAAATCCCCCTCCTTTTCTTTCATTTATCCCATCTAAAAATAATTCCTCATATAAATAACCCAACACATTTCCTCCAAAATCCATTTCAGAAGTCCTTTTGTCACAAGGACTATCCCCTATCCTTGTATCTACCGCATCCTCCCATATCTCTCCTCCGATTTTACTTTTTTATCCCAAGGTCTCATAGCCTTCTCTCCTTCTTTTTGTGTATTTTTTTAAAACCAACTCCCTCTTGTCCCTTCTTATATTTAACCCTAATAGACCTCCGCCGTTCATCCAATCCCTTCCGAAATTCCTCATTCCCTATATCAATAAATCTTTGAAACCACCCAGGCCTCAATTTCCACAATAGAAATCCTCCTTCGTACCACCCCTTCCGATATCTAACTTTCCCCTCCATCTCCAAAGTCACTATATCCTCACCCTTCAGCGCATCTACCTCCATCATCCCAATTTCCATCTCTCCAAAAGAATTCTCTTTTCTTTCCAACCACTCCCAAACTCACCCCATTTCCCTTCCCAGCTTCTCCTCCCATAATCTGAAAAGTACCAATCTCACATACTTCTAATCCCGTCCCTCTTCTAAGCAAAGACATTCATTTCTGGTAAACCATACAAAATCCCATCACCATCGTCTTACACTATTTGATCTTCGTTGTAGCACTTTCAGTATATAACCAACACTTCAGCTAACATTCCTTCTGATCTGCTAAATAACAATACTTACCATCTGCCTTTCCACCATAATTACCTTTAGTCTTTTCATCAATTTTTTACTTGCATCAAACCCAAAAATGGGTTAACAATTCCAATTACAAAGTGAAAAGATTGTTTTCATGACTACTATTACATTTATCATTAATTTCTCTTTTTTCTAAATATATGAGAGAAAAAAAAATTGGTACACTTTAAAATAATTAAAACTTTCTAACATTGTCGCAGCGTGATAGTAAGATTTTAATTTGTCCATCTCAATCTCCTTCTCCTGGTCTCCACCTTCGCATCACTCTCAATCATCTATCTTCATCTTCCTTTCCAACATTGCCTCTATTCTTTATCATACTCTCTCAACAACAAACACACAAGAAAAAAGATTATACAAAATACGGATTCCAATTACTCCAAAAATCAAGATACGAATCAAATGTAATGAAACGCTTCCTTCCCTAAAGTATGAAACATGAACTGTAATTGAAATGAATCCCTATTTCTATCCCAACTCCCTTTTTTTTTTTTTTTATTTTTTTTTTTTTTTTCCTAAAATTTCATTATTTAATTTCTCAATCTCTTTTCTCTCTTTAGTCCTTCATAAAAAAAAGCGAACTTCCAACTTTATTTAAACTTTTCAATTCTAATTCATAAAAACCCCTTTATTCTTACTTTTAATTTTACTTTTTTGTTTATCCTTCCAATACAATCATTAAACCCCCCCCTCCTACACAGACTTCACATTAATTTTACCCTTTCAATTCTCTCGTATCTCTCTCTCTCAGATCACTAAAAGTAATCTCCCACTCGAATCTTTGACTTATCATACTTTAAAATCACTAACTACCCAAATCCATTCATCCTATCGTTTTTAATTTATTTTTTATTTTTACCTAAATTAATTCTTTCCTTATACTCATCTGACTCTCCTAATTCTTCTATCATAATCCTTTTCATATCTATGAAAAACACTTTCATGAACAACATCTCTATTACTAATTAATATTTGATAACAATCTAATTCTCTTTGATCGCAATGCTATGGTCTAATGCCTGACTGTGATTCCTATATCGACTTTAGATTAAAAATAATCTCCTGAACCTTGTATACTACCTTATATTTCCTTAATTGTTCCAATTCCCTTTTTTTTTTCAAAGATTTTATTTATCAAGAATCGGACTTTCCCTAATTTTTATCGCCTCCAGTCATATTCGTCTTACAAATCCTAACCTTCAATCTATTGATTTTCCACACCATCCAAAATAATGCGAACTTCTATAACTTTATCCAACAAAACTCCTCCATAATCTATCAATAACTGTCATAATGACTTTCGATCATATCTTAAATCTTCTTTGCCAACATCTCTGCACTTATATTTCTGGTAAAATCGTGTTTTAATAATTTAATCTAATCTTGTCTTTTCCTAAATCTAAACACTACGATTTGTCATTCAATCCTTGCAATCAAATTTTACTTATCTTCCTCCAAATCCTAATCTAACCTAATCCAAAAAATGATGTCAATTTAATCTATCTTTTCCCAATTTCCAAGCAATTTAGACCTACTATTATCTATAACTGTTAACAAGGTTTGGTCCTATATTAAAACTCCCTTAACTCAATCCACCTGTCCATCTAATTTTACTTCTCCTACTCAGTCCTAATCCAACTTTCCAAGCCCATTTAATCAAATAACTTTCAGGAATCTAATTAATAATCTCAACCACAATCTTAACATCAATCACACTTAAAATCTTTATGTTATTCATGCTCCTCCAAATGCAGATCAACCATCTTTCTTTTCCGAATGATTTAGAATGTTCGAATCAATCTTTACCCGACACACATACATTAATGTGAATTCAAATCAAATTCCCATGATCACCAGATAACTCAAATCCAATTGAAAATTTCTCAAGTCAGTTATAACTAACTATTCTTTAATTCATTATTTTAAAAAACCCTCCACTTTCCTATTTTATCGTCTGAAAATAAAAATATACCCCTAATCCCTTATCTTTTCTTCTCAAAGAAATTGAGCCATGCCTGCCTTCACTAATATTCCAAATAAAATCTCTGCATGTTTTATTGTAATTACCTTCTTTAAAACTAAACAAAAACAATAAAAGAGCTTTTAAATTTTTGCGAAACCAGCTCCATCCACCATATATAAGTAAAAAAACTCTACCAAAAATGCTTTATGAACAATCCACCTTTAATTCTTACGTCTACGGGTAATAAAACTTTTGAAAAAATTCAACTTTCTTTAAATATCCTTAGTCCCAATTTTTCGCCAACTACATAAAAATACTTCTTCACTACAGCTAGAGTTATTACGCCTCTACAAAACAAAAAATCCTCTCTTTGATAAATACACTTTCTCAATACTGTGAATCAAACTCACGTCTGACATCACTCCTTCGTCATAAATGATTGTAAACAATTCCCTATCCACGTCATCCTATGAACAAAGCACCAAAAGCTAATTCTTATTACTTTTTTCCTCCATATAAAAGTAATCAAAATTAGACCTTCTAGTTCTCAATGTCTAGTAAAATCACTTTACCCCACTCCCAAAAACACATTCACCTTTATTATATATAACCTGACATCCTTCTATATTACAAGCTCCACTATGAATAGTTACAATCTACCAGTAACAATTCCAAAAATGTATGCCGTGTTTCTTTCTCCTCTTTAAAAAAATCTTCAAATCTAAATTTCCCAGTCACTTTCCCACTATCATTCTCTGACTCTAAAATATTCCCGCAATCTTCTCCTATATTCTAAAAAACTCATTCCCTGATATTCTGAGCTAATATTGATATTCTTCTCCCTTTAACATGTTTTTAAAAAACCTATCTTTTTTCACTTTTCCATCTTATTCTTTATTCTTTATTAAAATCTATATCTTTTTCTTCAACCTTCTTCCCAATAAAACTAAATCCCCAAACCATCTATCAATCACTCAGCACTTTCCCTCCTTATCCCTTTTTTCTGTATTTACAAGAAGTTTTCGATTTCACTTTATCAAAACACATACTATATATACATATATAAAAATGAAAAACTGAAAAATTATCTCTATAGTACTAAAAGTTATTTTTTTCCTAAAAATAAGTAACTAAATTCCCCTACATCTTCACTCATCCGCTCCACTTAATATATCTACCTTAAAATAATCCCCCTAACTAATTCATCTTCAATTATACCATCCCATGATATCCTCCTCAATTCCCATTCCTCTTCTATTAAATCCCCTTCACTTCTTTTTATATAATCTCAGTACCTTCTATCATGTTCCATTTCAGATCAAACTCCCTTTTCTGATTCAATACACTAATATCAAACTCAGCCATCTTTACTCCATCGACCCCCCCCTTTTTTAACATCCTCTGTATTCTCAACTCTTGACATACAATAAGGATCATATATACACTACCACATTGATAACTTGTGGTACGTTACTGTTAATGAGCTGTGGATATATATGTCCTGCTCATATTATTCCTTCTCTCCTCCATCCATCTGATCAATTCCTGACCAAAAATTCTTCTATTTACTCTACTACATAAACTTAACTCCCCTAAATTCAAATACATCCTCTACTTTCAGCCACCCTTTCATTATACAGTATATCTTTTCTTTACCGTAACTTCCCTTCACCTGACATTCTCTCCTTCATAATCCCTATATTTCCTTTACATACTCTACTCTATCCCAAAAGCTCTTTAGTTCTTCAAAACTCCCCATCATCCTTTCTTATCTCACCCATTATCGATATCTATTCCTTCTTATCTCTCTCCAACAACAAACTAACAACTTTATATTATAAAAAATATATCCAGAAAAGAAATCATATATCTTCTGCCATAAAATTAATCAGCATTATGCTTCTTTATCTAGTTTTAAGAACTACTATCCCTTTTAATCTAGTCTTATTAGTACAAGTAAATATCTTTACCTTTCTTAAAGCATAAAAGTAATCGCTGTTCAAATCATTCCTAATAATTTCCTTAACAAATCGTCACTATCCTCTCTCAAAATAATTCCTCCGTTCCTTCCTTGTTTTGTTTGTATAAAGGTCTTTCCGGGAATCATGGTATTTTTAACACTTTCTCATAGAGTAAAGATACATTTATAGTCTAATATCAATCAAAATTCACCCTTTTTCCATAATTTACTCAAGTCCAATTTCCAATCATTCAAACTAAGCATTCCACAACTCCTGTGTTGTACTCTCTTCACCATCATCACCGTCTCGCACGCTCATATCGAGCAATAATTTCCCTCTATCCATGACCTGCCTCTTATTAATGTCCAAATTTCTCCTCTAATTTCCACAGTATTCACAATTATCATTTTAACTATTCCATTTTATTAACATCCGTACCTATTATCTAAACTGACATATCTAATCCTACACAGAATCCACTATCACAAAATCATGAAAATTTCTTTACACTCTAACAAACTGTAATTCATGAATCCTAAGTCCACCACCAGGTCTTGATCGACAGTGTGTCACTGGGCGAAAGGAGCCATGGGATCGACCAGCAGAGCCCATCGGTATGGTCAATAGGCGGCAGCGCGCGAAGGTCTCAGAGTAGGCGTGTCCCACAGAGACGGACAACACGACGAGCGAGTGCGCAGTCCACGAGCGAGAGAGTAGGGGCAGCGGCGCCGGAAGGACGAGAGGGTGGACGGCACCGAGAACGCTTTTCTTGTAATGACCTGCAACTAATTATATTCTCGAAAGCTTCCTTATTTCTGTAAAAATCAACTCTATCGCCTATAAACACCTATCTCTTTATTCATTTTCATGATTTATTTCAATACTTTTCTCAATCCAATCACCAACTTCCTTACCCAAATCCCAGAAAAAACCGTATTAAAAATATCAACACACAATATCTTAAGTCATTATTATTTTTTTCTTTCCTATACATATATTCACATAAAATAACGAAAAAAAAATTATCTATATTATCCCTACACCCGAATCCAAATTACATAAAACTACTAACACTTTTCGTCCTTCTCAAATACCATTCTTAACTATCCCAAATATCCCAATATCAACCCCAACATCTCTTAATGATTTTTTTAAAAATATAATAAAAACCTCGAATATTTCTAATATCAATCTAACTGCTCGTTCCAAATTTACTCCGTAAAATATCACAATTTAAGATTATTTTCACCTAAAAACCTAACTCTAAATATCCCTTTTTAATATGTATATTCCCTAATTTGTATAACATATCACCAATTTAACCAGCTTGTCCTCCTAAGAAGATTCAGTTAATCCCTATTCAATCCCAATTAAATTTTTTTATACTGGACATGATTCACTCTCAATTTATTAACCTAAACTCCTCTGTTATCCCAAATTTATCAATACCCACCAAAAACCTACAATAATCCTCCGCTTGTCCTCCGCCTCGCCGCTGCATACAAGAATTGTCTCCAATCATCATAAACTCAATAGTTCAAATTCCATCCTTTAGTCAATTTAGTCTTTCCAAATAATTTCCCGGTTTATTAAATCAAATATCTCTATTTTTCTTTTTTCCCAAATAAATAACACTCCTCCTTTATTACCGAGCCCACCTTATTTTCTTTCATTTCGCTCAAAAACCTTTTTCAATACGCCATCGAATCAATTCCCCCAATTCAACTTCCCATTTTCAAACCCGTTCATACGAACCAGTTACAATCCCCAATTTATTTATCCCAAAACCCAATTTTTTCAGCAGTTTTTTTAATTACCCATTCATATAATAGCCTTATTTACTTTCTATTTCTCGAACTTCAACCTTTTATCTTTTTTGTATTCAATCTTTCCAAGAAGTTAATCCACTAAAAACTGCCTAGTTGCTGCTTGTTAAATATACTAAGCATCAGAAAATCATCCTCTTCCTTTCAATTCAAAAGAATCAAGATCGCAGCATATGTCTCTTCATACCTTCAAACTCTTAACAAAGCATTATTTTCCCTCCTTTGACCCAATCCATGTACAAATTCCCACAATATCGATAAACATTCCTCCCTACCATTCCAAAATTTTCATTTCATCATCTTGGTAATCCATGGATTTATTTTTCATTCACAACATCGTCTTTTCTTCTTTCAAAAATATCTCTCTCCCCATCTCCACCCCCATCCATTCCTTAAAAAATCACTATCTTTTGATCTTCATTAGAAGCCATGAATCTCCACATCAAAACATTTCAAGTTCTATGGTTTTAAATGTCACTTTCCAAAGATTTCGTATCCTGAGTAATTTGATAATTTCAATTTTCTAAAAGTCATTTATAAATTCTCTGTCAAATTTAAATTTGTCTTATAAAATCCACTCTTCCTTCAATTTATTGATTACTGATTTTCAATAATCTTGCAAAACTTTTGTTCACCCAGTCCTCTGATCACAATAACAATTCATCCCTTCTTGTAATTTTGTTCAACAGTCATCTACCCAGCTTCCAATCTTTTTTGTGATTCTTATTATAATTTATTTATTTCCTGAAATCCCTATCCCAAACTTCATAACTCCTCTTTAAAATTCCAAATCCGCTCGTTTCCCTTTCCAATTTATCTCCAGCAAACATAATTCCAATAAATTACTCCAACACTAATTTCCTTCCTCCCAAAATCATCAATTTTCAATTGCCTTTTCAACATAAGTACATTCCCCGATCCTTAATCTAAGCCTTCCAATTAACTTCCCAGTTATTCTCTCCTCCATTTGATGAACCGTTTTGTTTGATCCAAGTTCAATAGCCTTCTCATCTCCCTTCTTTTGTTTATTTTTTTTTAAATCCACTCCCCCTCTTCATATTAAGCCCTAATATGAAACCTTTCGCCCCATCCAAACCCCTATCGTTAAATGTCTGCAATTCCTATTATCAATAAATCTTTTAAAACGCACACCACTCATTTTCGCAACGCCACAATTATAAACGAATCCGGTCCTTTCTGACTATTGGCCAGATTGCCCTTCCTATAGTCTACTACTTTTCCTCCTCATCTCGCAATGCATCTATCTCTGCCTCACCGCGTCAGCTCAATTACTAGCAACGCGACGCTGCTGTTGGGTCGGATTCCATCATCCAATTCCAGGCTCCAAATAATTTCGCTTTTTCTCACGCATTCTTCCCAATAGCTACACTACCTTCATTATGTCACTTGTCCAGCTGTTTCTCCTCCGCACCAGAATCTAAAATCAATCTCCATACTTCTTGAGGCGCCCTCCTTCTTCTAATCAAAGACATTCATTCTTTTAGACACCATACCAAATCCCATTCACCCTCAACATCTTCTTTTACAACTTTTCTTTTTATTCTTTCTTAATCAATCTTCCATATATATCCAATCCACTTCGGAGCTTTAAACATTCTCTTTCTTAATCTCTAAGGAAACAATACCTCGAAGCCACCTGCCTGTCCCCAGATATTACCATCCTTTTATGTCTTGTTTTTCAAATCAGATTTTTTATGACTTCATGTCATTTAAGACCCGGAAAAATACAATTCCAAGTACAGCTAAACAAATTTTTCATAATACTGATTTACAGTGGTGAGGTATCATTTTAAGTTCCGGCTTTTGTTTTGTCTATGTAAAATGCTGACTAAAATATAAAATAGGTATTTGCATCAACGTCATAGTGCAGCGAGCGGCACAGAGAGGTAATGAAAACTTCTATTGACTTTTCTACACAAATCCGTTAATTTCGTCGCATATCTCAATTTCCGGCGCCTTGCTCCTTTCTTCCCCTACCTTCTTTGCAGTCATGCTGTCTCTTCAATCTTTTATCTATCAACTGCTTTTGCCAGAAGATTGCCGATGTTCCTCTTATTCTGATCAAATCTCTCTCACACAACAACCAACTTATATATTAAAAAGATATATAGATCATAAATACTATCAATTACTTCTTCAAAAATCAAGAATGCCGATCAAAAGATGAAGAACTCCTGGTGCCTCTAAGTTATTAAGACAGAACTAAAATTAATATGTAAATTCCCCGATTTCCTATCCCCAACTCCTCTAACATTTTTTTCATTATTAATTCTCAATCTCTTCCTCTTTATCCTTTCATAAAAAAAACTACTCCAACTTTAATTAACTTCAACTTAATTCATAAAAACCTTCTTATCTTTACTTTTAATTTTAAACTTTTTGATGTATCCTTCAAATGTACAATCTATAACCGACTATACAGCGAACTTTGCTGCACATCTATTTAACCGCCAATGCCTCTATTCTTCCTCTCTCAGATCACGTAAAGATAATTTCTCCAGCCTCTAAATTGCTGTGTACTTATCATACTTAAATCTACTCTTTTAACTACCAAACCATTTCATCCTATCTTTTGAATGAATTTTTAAATGTTCTACCCTAAATTGGAATTCTTTTCCTTATAACGCATTCGAACTTCCCTTTTAATCCGCATTCTGATCTTTCAGATCTGTGGATAGAAAACAGCTGCAATGTTCAATTCTGATTAAGCTATGTGAAATTTAATACAACGAATTCTCTTTTTTAGCTGTCAATTCTATTTCTTAGATTCTCTGTACGTACCTGAATATCTGACTTTCAGATTAATAAATTATATCTCCTATGCTTAACCTTAACGTAGATTTTCTAATTGTTCCATTCCCTTTGTTTCAAATGATTTAAATTAATCATATAATCACTCTTCCTAATTTTTTATCGTCGTCCGTCAATCTTGTTGCTTAACAATATCCAACCGTTTCAATGTCTGTTATTATTTTCCACACCACCCAAAAAAAGGCTAAGCACCTTAGACGTGTAATCCAACAACGTGTCCCTCCCAAAATCTATTATTCTAATAACTTTCAATTTTAATACTCGATCATATCTTTAATCTTCCTTGGTCCAACGTCTCTTCCACTATGATTTCTTTTATAAATCGTTGTGTTTATATAATTTATTCTAATTCTTTCCTCGCTATGCCTTGAACAGTTCTGATTCTGTTTATTCATTTTCCAACCGTCAATCATTACTTTTGTTATCTTTACTTCCGCAAACCTAATCTAATTCCGAATCCAAAATATGCAAAGGATCTATCTGGTTTCCCAAATTTCCCAAGCATGTGAATTACCTACTATTTTAATCTTTAACTTTTTGAACCATTTTCCTATTATTTAAACTCCCTAAACTCAATCCACCTTCCAGCAAGTTTACTTCTCCTACTCACAATTCCAAACTTTGCCAAAGACCATTTATAAATGATCTTTCAAAATCAACATATAAATCTCAATCCAGAATTCAACTACATTCAATCCCCACTTGAAAAAATGCTTTACAGATCATTCTCCTCCAAAGCATATCAACATGTTTCTTCCCTGAATTATTTTAGAATTTTCTAGCACTTTTACCCACGACCACAGTAACCATGTTATTTTAATGCAAACAAAATCCCATTATCATCCATATTACTTCAAAAACCCAATTGGTGGTGGGAATCTCAAGTCACTTTATACAACTATTTTTAATTTCATGTTATTTAACTAATGAAAACCCTCCACTATTCCGGATTTATCTGTCTAAATAGAATATATGCCCTAATCCCTTTATCTTTGCCTCTCAAATAAGATACCATCCCCTCCTCTACTATATTTCCAAATAAAAATCTCGTCAATTTATATGTATTACCTCTTAAAAACTAAATCAAAACAGTAAAAAAATACTGAATTCAAAGCCAGCTCATCCACTCTATTAATAATGTTAGAAAAACCTTCTCTGACAAGAAAATTTCTAGTTATTGATCAAAATCCCAACCTTAATCTATCACGTGCGTATCGTATATTAAAAATCTGTTGGAAAAAAATTCAAGTTGCTTTTTAAATTTTTAATTCCTGATTCCCAATTGTTTCTCCAACTCAACAGAAAACACTCTTTCCGGTCACACATCGTAAGTAATTTTTTATTTATCCCCTACCAAAATAACTAAAAAATGACCTCCTCTTATAAAATAACCGCGTCAATACTTTAGAAGCCTAAAACTCCCTCGCTTACATTCCACCCTCACGGTTCTATAAATTAATGTAAAAGCAGATTCACTATTCGACAGTTCATCTTCGAGATTCAAAGCCCCAAAATCTTATGCTTAACTTCTCTTCCTATTAGAAATAGTGAATCAAATATAACTCTTAGTTCCACATGCTATTTATGAAATCACTCCCCTCACTCCCAAAAACACATTCACATTTATTTGCTGTGATTACCGACAGTCCTCTTTATGACAAGCTTCCGACTATTTTAATCATCATCTACAATCTCACACCATTAATCATATCCAAAATTTAATTCGTTTCGTTCTCCGCTTTTAAAAATAATCTTCCAATGTCTGGATATTCCTATTCACGCTTCCCCATCTACATCTCTACTCTAGAATATTCGCAAGTTCTTTTCTCTATATTTAAAAAACTCCATTCCTAGTGGTTCGAGCTGTAATATTGTAATATTCTTTCTCCGTTAAACATGTTTAGGGAAATACGAAAATTGTTCTATCTTTTCCATCTGTATTCTTTATTCTGTTGAAATAAATCTAGGATCTTTTTCCTGTCAACCCTTCTGGTCCCCAATAATATCTGTTGAAACCCAAACCACACAATTCTGACTCACACATTCCCTCCTTGTATTCCCTTTTTTCTTATTAGCTAAGAATTTTTGCTATGCTAACTAGCAACACCAATTGAATAAATCATAGAATGAATAAAGCGAATAGTGTTTCATAACAATATAATTTGATTTTTTCCCGAAAAATAAGTAACTAATCCCTACATTCTTCACGCATTCCCTTTCCACTAAATAACTGACCTTTTGAATAAGTTAAATCTCCCCTAACTAATGCATCGGCAACTTCCTAAATCCTCCCATTCCCATCCTGTGTTCTAGTTTAATCCACTTTCACCTTGTAAATTCTCTCGCTCTTATCATTCATTTCGATCACCCCCGTCGATTCATCACGGAATATCAAACTCATACCATCTTGTAACTTTCCATCACCTTGGACATCATCATCACACTTTACATACATAAAATAAGGCACAATAAATTCCACTACTTCTATATGTTATTTACTTGATGATTTTAAAATCCTCTCAGATTGTCCTTGCTCTCTTCTGCCTCCAACTTCATCTTTATTCAGTAAAAATTGTCCTTTCTATTATACTCTACATAATCCTTAATCTTCCTCTAATGTCAAATACATCGCTTCCGGCACTTTCGTACCACCTCATTATTACAGATATCGATTTAACCTGAACTTATCTCTGCATGCCTTTACATTCCCTTTCTTGCTTCATAAGTCCCGTATACTTCCTTGGGTACATACTCTACTCGTAATCCCCAAATGTCGCGTAGTTCTCCAAACTTCCCCCAGCAATCCTCGCTGGTAATCTCACCCCATTTATTGGCGGGAAGGATCTATGCTTCTTG
>Ga0163217_1016708_pt1 | contig 13239 bp, 18 predicted proteins | sample SynspAceP_FD_185933 | JGI IMG/M metagenome (GOLD analysis project Ga0163217, IMG submission 185933) | Saline lake microbial communities from Ace Lake in Antarctica - Synechococcus sp. Ace-P (PacBio error correction) | ecosystem: Environmental > Aquatic > Non-marine Saline and Alkaline > Saline ...
AAAACCCCCAACCACCACACAGGGGAGGGAAAGGGAGGGATGCCCGGGTTTCCGTTTTGAAAAAAATTCTCCCTTGGCCCCGCCTTTGCAAGGGTCCAAAGCCCCCCCGCAAATGGGGCAGGACGACTTCTTGAGGACGATGCCAAGCCTTGAATCAGGTCCGCGGCAAAGCCTTTCCCTTGGCCGGCCAAGGGCCGAAGCCGACCCGCAAGAATCACTTCGCATCCCCGCAACCCGGGCCAAACCTGAACGAACGCGCCCGTTGGGGCGAATTGTCCATCGCACGCACGCAAACCTTTAAACTGAAAGGCTGAAATTGCATGACCACGCTTTAACTGAGGGCAAAACAACACAAGGCGGCTTCCTGAATCTGGGACACCTTGGCGTGATTATACCCGAGAAAACGTTACCATCGCCTTTGCAGGCGCAAGGCAAAAGCCTCGCCCCTGGCACTGTGCTGGGTAAAGATCACCACCGGCCGGGCAAATAAACACCGTGCTGACGCTGGTGCCTCAAACGGCAGCCCCAAGGGCTGCAAGCCGGTCCCTGATCTGGGGATCACGCGGATGCGACGGATGCGACGCGGCCCGGGGGTCGTGAAATCCTGCCGGGTCCCCGGCCATCGCAAAACCGCCAACGAGATCATCTGCCTGAGGGCCGCAACTGAGGCCGCAGATCACCACCGCCCACCACGGCCCTCTGGGCCGCGCTGGCATCATCCTACGCTGAGCCTGAGCCAAACGGCTTTACAAAATCCCCAAAACATAAAGGAGGCACCCTGTGGCCACCATGGACATCTTTGAAGGGCGACGCCCTTCTCCATTATCCGAGCTGACCCGCGCAACTCGGAAAAACATCCCCTTCAAACTGCGATCCTCTCGGCGCAGGGCTTTGTTCGGCAGCCGCGGTGTGCCGCACGCCAAGCGTGATGAATCGGAAAGCCGCGAACGCACATTGCCAAGCTGATCCCGTTCTCCGAACGCGCTCGGCGTTTTGAGAGCCAGATCCCCGAGCGGCGCGATAATGCGCGCCCTTTGTCGTGCGCCAGTTTCCAAAAAGCACGGATGTGCCTCGTTGGGCCTCGGACAATCCCAGGGCATACCGTGATTTTGGCTCAGAAACGGCCGTGCAGCAGGTACAAGACGGAGTGGCCCGCAAGCCTCGGGCGCTGCGCAATGATGCCGAGGCCACATTCGAGTCCACCTCTTCACGGCATTCAGGTGTGGTGAGGGACCACCGTGACGGAGCGGACGGTGATCAACTACTTCACAACGAGTCGGGCCCCCCCCCCCAAAAAAAAAATCACCCCGGCCGGCAGAGGTTTCGACTTGATCTGCGACCCGCCACGCCGGCTCAGGCCGTGCGCAAGCGCTGCCAGGCGTCTGACGAGAGTGTCGAGGACACACTGGGCGCTGCGGCTGGGGCGGTTCAGCTGCGCGCCGAATGCGGCTCGGCCTTCTTTGCCGATCTCCGTGGCCCACAAGGAGGTCGCGAGACCTATCTGCAAACACGGTGCGGCTGCCGCCGATCTGCGTGGCCGCGTCGGCGAAGAAGTCCAGCTCGGCGGTATCACCTCCGCCGCTACGTGCGGCTTGGCTTTGGCGTGCCGACCGAACAAGGCGTATTTTTATCCTGAAGGCGGTAGAGGGCTGTTTCGAGATCTACTACCGCCCGGCCCCCCCCCCCTTTTTGACACCTTCGAGACAGTGGAAACACGGGTGGGCTTACGCTCTATGCGCGCATGACCCCGCCCGGGACGCCGATGAATGGGTGCGGCTCGAGATTGAAAGCAACCCGCTGCCGATTTGCCACTCGCCGCATGGTGCCCTGCGCTCGCCAAGCGGACTGATGTCAGCCCTTTTGGCAAGGGCGCTGGAGGTTCTCTTCAGCGACCCGAACCTGTCCCAGCCCGGCGCTTTATTCAACAGATGGGCATCGGGGCCGGAGGTGGGCGATCCGCGTGATGCGCGCGCAGCCCGGACCGCATGGTTGAGTTTTGGCGCGGGCGCGCTCGTCAGTGACCAGCGTGGTGCTGGGATGTCCGCATCCACGATTGTCCCTGAACAGCAAGCGGGCGACCGCAATAGAGATCGGGGCGGAGATCTTCTTGGTGCAGGGCACGCCAAAGCGTGATCGTGAGCCGCTGTCTGGACGGCGAGCTGCCTGCTTCTATGGCCCGACCCGCATGCTGCACGTACACAGGCTAGGGCGGCGGGGCGCCATGATCTGCATCACAGATGCAATTCAACACCTTTGGCCTGTGTTACTGGCGATCGTGGTCGCGATCAATTTGATGTTTGGGCTGGGCAGTAGCCCATTTTGGGATGCTCTTTAAGCGCTTTAATAGTACTTTGAGCCGTAAAGGGCATGCGGGACTAGGTTGCCGCAGCCGCTTGCACCTTGCCTTATTGACACCTGTTGTTGGAGGTGAAACCTTATGCGCCAAAAGATACGAGAATACGCTGTCTTTGCGAACAGGGCCAAAGAAGTGGCTTAGTCCTTCGAATGGCTTTGGCGCCTCGCTGACGGATCAGAAATCCAGCGGAGTTTTTCGGTTGGAAGACGATCACCCGTCAATTACATCGGCAGTGCTATGACACTTTTAATACAGGGCAAGTCTTTTACGGGCCGGTCTGAACATCAGCACCAAGCCAACCGCATGGTGAATTGGACAAACATGAAAACTGAAATCATCGCTTGATGTTGACCAATTGGCGGCATGATGGCTGCTTGAGATCACCGCTGGCGAAAAAGGCTTGTGACCAAGGCTGTGGGTGATCACAGCAAATGGTCTCAAGACAGCCTGGCGTGGGCAGATCACCAGTGCGGGGCTTGGGCAACGGCTAGCGCGCCACGCATCCGCTCGGCGCAATACCCCAAAAGGCAAGCCCAGCCTGAATGCTGCGGCGCTTGTCTGGTCGCAAGCACCCGTGTGGTCGGCGCCATGACACCGGCCCGCTTGATCCAGTCGCGCAAATGGCTTCTGGCTGGCGGATCCGCAACAGCGCGGCCGGAAAATCTGCGCGCGGTGGCCGCATCACCTCGGGAGAATGGGAGGCGTCGGCGCGGACTTGCGCTGCCGGTTCATCTATCGCCCGCGGGGTCCCCAGCCTGCTGGTGGCAGAGGGCGGGCTCAACACCCCGGGGTCGGTGTGGCCTCGCGGTCAAAGAACCGGGCGCGGGCTGACCACCGTGCCGATCTTTCTTCTGGTGCCGCAGGTCAAGCTGCGGCAAGCGGCTCGATCTTGCCGCGATGCCCATAGGTGGCGCAGGGGCGCAATCCCAGGTGCGATTGTGGCAAATTTGGGTGGCGCGATTTACTTCGTAACTTGTGATTTTGCGTCGATTTAAACAATCTCTAGATCGCAACGTTTGGTGCTTCTCGATGTCCGTCATCCACAAGTCTCGATGTCGAAACTCTTTTTCGATTGGCCATGAAATTTCGACGAATATCCAGAAGACTGGGTCAGCGCCGAGGTCGGCGAACGAAGGATGGCCTTCAGAACAGCAAGGTCTGCTTTCATCCATGTTAAACTTTGCGGCAATGACTTTTCTGAGCGCGCTTTGCTGTGTCGCTCATGTCTCTGTAATCCTTTTTTGATCAAACAAAGGCGCAGATACAAAAACCGACCTGTTACCTGTTCCCACGAAAAGCTTAGCCTTGGATGAACTAAATACAGCCCCGGACTGCTCAGCGATGAGTAACAATGGCCATTTCCAAAACATGTGATAAAATTGTCACCTAGCCTGCTTGCCACGTCTGCCTTTATCAGCGCCCCTGTGCCTTGGCTGACTGCAATCGCTGAGTCACGGGTAAAATCAGGCAATCTTTTGGTAAGCGGTAATTTCGCCACGAACTATTGCTGCAAAACAGCAAGCCAGCGGGGGTCATTGTTTTGGGCCAAAAATTTACTTCTCGAGTTGGTCGACAAGAGGCGATATCAGGCGTTGTTCGACTTACGTGGGCAACCTTGTGTGATCGGTTGATCGTGACACCGTCCAGCCGCACCTGGCCCGCGCAATATGGCAGCCCTTGCTTGGTCCCTGGCAACCAGAATACAAAACCACCAATTGTGACGACAATTTGGGGTTTCCGCGTGAGCATGTTCTTTTACACGGAAAGCTGAAACGTGGATATCACAATAGCTCTCAGAACGCACAGATCGTCGATTACATCTGTGGGCGTGTCGCAACTGACCAAAGAATGCGATTTGCGTCGATTGGGTTTTGCTGGATCGGGCGTACATATTGCTGCAGTCGAAAAGCTAACACTCTTGGAACCGGTGAATTTGCAAGGCGGGGCATGGTTTTTGTGACGGATATTTTACAAGTATGCTCTCAACAGGTCAGTATCCAAGACAGCCAGTGTTCAACGATCCGCGTACTCCGAAGCGTCCCAGCTCATGCAAGCGCCAAGAACCTCCTCGCAAATATTAAGACGGATATGATGCCAAAACGCGTGCAGCTTCGTTTTGCATAGATTGGTCTTGCGATGCTCCAATATAAGACACTGGAAAAGTGATGCCCTCCACGCGCGAAACGATCCTCAACCGCCCTGGCCGGACCTGCTGCGCACGGGTGCGCATGTTCCGTGCTCGCGGCGGAAGGTACTGCCTGAAGCGCATTCCATCATCTGGCCTGATGACCTGCGCGGATGGCAAACCCGGGAGCCCGGCGTTGGACGCTGTCACGCTGATGTATCATTACCCAGCACCCGCGGCCGAGTTGGGAGGTGATCGGTGGCAGACCGCCCGGAGGGACCGCGATGTGCGGTTTTGATCGGCTGATCGGTGCGGATTGGCGCTGCCATTGGCGCAGACCGCACCCTGCGTGGGCGCTGCGGACTGGGTGGAGGCTGGAAGGCGCCCGAGCGGTTGATCTACCTTGAGGGAGGTGCCCACGTATCAAGGCCGCGATCATTCGATCATCTTGCATTACGCGAACCTGCGATGCGCTCGCTTTGATTCCTGTGTCTGGTTTGGATTTGGCGGCAACACGGCCTTCGATGCATTGCGCCGGACTCAATCACCACATTTTTGCGCGACAATATCGGCCGCACTTGTGCGCAAGGTCCTTGAGTGCCACAGAAATGGCCGAGATGTGCCTTTCAAAGACTACCTCAGATAGTCTAACACTGCGGGCTCTGACAATTGCCTTTGATCTTGCCCCGCTCCTAGGCGAGGACCAAATGTATCAACCGTCAGATCCGCCTTCAAATGTACACCGAAGTCGCGATGCCCGTCACTTGTTCCATTTCACCCTTAATGGTGATGCCCTCATGCAGCACCCGATCGGCGGCTATTTCCACGCGCTGTCTCGGCACGGGTAGCGGGGAGGAATGCTTTTGCGGCAACGTCTTGTGATTTGGCAACATGGTCCTGAACGGCTTCTGAAGGTAATTTAGCTCAATAGTTTTTGGCATTATCGCGCAGTGGTCAAGGCGCAGACCGATAACCGCGCATTGCCGCAAGAATATGAGACGCAACTGCGCAACCACACCGCATCACGATTGCAGGTGCGGTCCAGTTTTTTTGCAACAACACGGTCAATTCAGTGAGAAAAGGAGTTCACGATGGCACAGCCCAAGGTGCCGCGCGCGCAGATGGCGCCTGGCCGTTCGAGACGACCTATGGCACCCCGCCCACTGGCGGCTTCACCGTATGCCTTATGCGACATCGAGCCTTGGGCCGAGCAGCGCCGCTGCAGACGTCGAGCTTTTGGCTATGGGCGCGGAGACCCGCTTGAGCCCGATCAAGGAACGCGCCTGGACCGCAGATGGCGAACGTTCGTGGTTGCCTCTGGATGCGCAGCCCTACGATTACTGGCTCAAGGGCGCATTCGCGCGCCGCAGACGACTGGCGGCCGGCCCCTACTACCCACCTCTTTGAAAGCGGCAACTTGACGCTTCCGAGCTTCTCTGGTCGAGGTCGGCATGCCGGAGGTGCCAAGCTTTGCGATGTACTCGGCCTGCAATGGTGGACAGCTTCAGCTTTTGGGAACCATGGAAGCGCACCGGCCTTCTTACTTCCACTGTGGAAATTGGTCGCCCAAGGCGAAGATTTGGGCACGTCCGTCGAGGCCGGAACACCCCGCGACACTGACGTCAAACCTTTTGGCCACTTTACGGGTCTGTTCAAGCGCAACGGCCAGAATATCGGCAGACATTGTCAGCGCACAGATCAATTGCAAACAACCTCGACCGGATCGAGACAATCCGCGCCCGAACGGAAAAATTGAAGGCGCTGATCCGTCGATTCGCCGCCACATGGACGGGAAATTAATCGCCGTGCGCTTTGGCCAGACACAACGCTGCTCAATCAGGCCCGATTGGTGGTCAGGCCTGCGCGCTGAAACGTTCGCTACGCTCTCCTTTTGGGCGAGCGCTCAACCGTTTCCCTGTTCCGCGGTATTCCTGCCCCGGCCGCGCCGTGAAATCTTCGGCCCACAAGGCGGTGCAAGTGACGTTCGACGGCAGGCGGCCCAGCAGGCGAATGGCGACCCGATGTTCAGCGGTGAACCCTTGCAAATGACATAGAGGAATATTGACCCATGCTGAAAGCTGAACCTCTCCAACTGAAAGCCGCTGGGTCGACCTCGCAGGGGCGAAAATCAAGGCAAAAGCCACTCTCAACAGCAATGATGCTCGCGGCGCGCAACAACCCCACAGAGTGTGGAACCTCGCCAAGGGAGCATCGATGCAAAGCCGTTCAGGATGTGCGGTGGCCCTTGAGGTCGCGAAAAATCATCGGCGGGATTGGTGATTGATGAGTGGGACGGGTGTCGGGGACGCGGACGGCGAACCGGTGCCTGTCTCCCAAGAAGATTGATGCCCTTTTTGAACCTCTGGCCGATGTTTGAAACTTTCCAAGTGGGTGTCGTTGCTGGCGCGATGCTGGTGGATGCGGAAAAAAAAAAACGGGCTGACCGCCCTTGCGAGTGGGATTCGGCGGGGGCGGAGATATTGCGCCGCTTGCCCCGGGCGCTGCCTGAATTGCCCCATCACAAATGAACGCTCCGACACGGATGGAGGCTTGGCAGGTCTGGGAACCTTGTCAGCGCCTCAGCGGCCACTCCGTATTTTTACGGGCGCGCCGTGGTGGGGTGGTGATCGTTGGGAGCATTGGCGCGCCCCTACAGCTGGGCCAGGCGCTGGGGGTGCCGCCGCGCGTGGTGGCGAAATGTTGGCGGCCAATTGAGGCGGTGATGGTGCGCAAACTAAAGCGAGCGAGGTGAGCTTTCGATGGCTGAAAAAAGGGTCAGTGTGCGCCCTCGCGCGACTGGTGGCGCCCAAGTGCGCGCTGAATTGAAGGCGGTGGGTACTGCAGGTCGCAAAGCCTTGAGTCGCCTCTCCGCGCGATGTGGAGCGGTGCGAACGCAAAGCTGGCGGCTTTCGCGCGCCGTGTTGGCCGTGGCAAGTGCTGGCCGGGGCAACGGCAGCGGCTGCCGCAGCCGTAACTGCGACAACGCTGCAATGGACCGGGCTTTTGAGGTCCAGCGTCCAGGCAGCGGTCGCCCATGCCGATCCGCAGGACTTTCAAGCATGGCCGGGCAGGTGCCCAGACTGTAGGCATTGAGCAAGAGAAACTGCTGATATTCTGAAGGACGTGAAGAACCCCCCCCGGGTTGGTGGTTTCTGACCACCGGCGGCGGCCAATGGCTGACTTCTCGAGATACATTGCGCCAAAAGTGGGCGTTACCGCTGACGCAGTTCGCTCGACTTGTCCGGGGCCGGAGAGCGGCTGCAAGCTCTATGTGTCCTCGCTGGAACGGGCTGGCGCAAAAGCCAACAGGAGATGACTTTCTACTTGAAGCCAATGGCGCTGATGCACGGACCTTCTGCCGCTTGCTTCGCAACAACGGCAGGGAAATAGCCGCCTGCGCAACCGCGCAGACCGACCTCGGCTTGGTTATGGATCGACAAAGACACTTTGCCAGCTGACCGGGCGCGTGTCCGCGGTTGTTCGGTTGGGCACGGTCATGGTCGATGGTCAACAAGAAATCGGTGTCGCTCTTGCGCCGATCCTTGAGGGCTTGCGAACGAGCTTTCGTTTGATCTGGCAGCTCGACAGGGCCCGCTGTAAAGCGATCAACGCGCTGACGACAATATTTGGCCCGCATTTTGACCTATGCCGCAAACATTTGCCGCTCTCAGGCTGGCAATGGGTGATCGGGATGGGTTTGGGCCTGCGGCGGCTGTGATCAGAACCGCCGGAGCGCTTACGGTGCTTAGGGGCGCGCTGATCCGCACCGGGTCGGGGCGCTTGCTCGTGGGCGCAGGCGAGCTGGTCTATTGGTTTACCCACAGCTGAACATCAGATGCCGCGGCGGCTTTGGCCGAGGCCATGCGCCTACATGAAAGGGATGTTGCCGTCGAGGTTCTGGGACCGATCAAAGAATGGACGCCTCGGCCGCAGGCGGCGGCGCGCCGAAACAGCGATGTTTTTGATCTCAAATCCGATGCTGCCACGCGGCCATGGCGGGGGCGATTGAAAGCGTTGTCGGCTTTTGGTAAACGCCACAGCAATACTTTTGAGGGTGCACTGCTCGCCGTCCGCGAAATCTGGTCGGCGCCTGCCAGCTGTGATCGGGATCTTTGTTTACGCGGCGGCCGAACCGAATGCTCGAATGGCATCGATGGCGAGCTGAATGGTGCGACGCCCGATTGCGCCTTTACGGCAAGATCCGCGATCGCTGGCGGCTGTGGGCATCGAGACCACCTTTGCGAATCTGTGAAATGAGCCTCGGGGATATTGCCAACCCCTTTGCGGGGGCTTCAGCGGATGCAGGAACGGCTACTGCCGGAGGCGTTCCGCCGAGCCTTTGGCGGACAATCCGCTTTCGGCACTGATCTGGGGGCTTGATGGGATTGCCCAGCCGACGCGTGGCCACGGCCATACCTACCGGCAGGCCGCCACGGATCTTTGCGAATGGCGCGAACCGCAAACCGCTGAGGTCTTGGGCCGCGCTGCGCGATGCTGTTGCGGGTACTAGCGAGGACGGCGCTGGGCCGCTCTTTGACGAGGCCAACAGCCTCCGCTGACCGCCTGGCAGGAGCAATGGCCCAAGCCGGAATGCGTGGGCGGCGGCGGGTCTGTGGTGGCGCAGGCGCACAGATTGTGACGGCTGGCGCGCTGGTCTCTGAGGCTTTTGAAGTCCTAATGCCAGTGATGCGCTGAAACTGGGGCAAGGCCTTGGAGAAACTTTAATCCCGCGCCTTTCTCTAGCGCCGAAAGCTCGTTTCCGCAGCTTTGGTCGAGCGGAAAGCTCGACTTCAAAGGGCTCTCGTGCGATCAAGTCTGGCAGATCTTGCCGTGTTGGCGTTTCGCGCGCGGTGCTGGGACCCGTCGCAATGCGCTGTCGTGCCTTTGGTGGCGGTTGGGGTCCTGTTGCCGCTTGCGGTCTCTCATGCGTGGCCGGCATGGTGGGGCTCTCTGGCCATACGCGGTCTGGTCCCCGCCAGCCGTCCTTTGCTGCGTGCCGCCCCACATGCATTGCCGGCGGTTGGCGCAGGGCTGCGCCCAGATGAGGTGGCCCACGATCTTGGGCAGCGCGGCGAGCGGGTGCTGTCCCGATTCGGAGGTTGCGCGTGGTGGCAGGCGAGCAGTATCCCCGTTGCTCGTCCATCTCAATGTTGATGCGCGCGGCGGCGCATTCGGGGTGGCTGCAACAGCTGGCAAGCGTGTTGCGCAAGTGCCTCTAGCCCGAGTTCGAGCGGATTTGCGCTGGCCGCTGTGGGCAATATGCCATGCCGGCCGGGGGCGACTGGCATGAGCGTCATTTGTGGAATTACCGGCGCACAGATGGGTTGCGAACCTCGAGCGGCGCTTGGTCACGGCCAACCAAGCCAGACACCGTCAACCGTTTACGGGCAGCATGGAGTGCAGGACTGGGGTGGGGAATGGTGGAATATGATAATCGAATTTGCGCGCAATCAGGACCGCTGGCCGCGGTTACTGTCTCTGCGGCCCTGACGGCGCTTGGCTCTGGCCGGGGCCTGCCTGCTTTTTGCCGACCGTCAATTTGCCAAAATGGGCTGACGCAACCGTCACGCTTGGGCACGCCAATCACGGGCGGCAACGTTCATCCAAACACTCGCTGGCCTTGCTGGGCCTGCTCGCCCGTTGCCCTCGGGGTGACTTTCTCTTCCATCGGTGCCGCGCGCAGAACACGCGCCCTGCACCAGATCGCCTTTCGATGTAACAGCGGATATAATGGGTTCGCAACAGCACTGACGATCTTTCCAGCCATGCGCAGCGCGTCTGCCCGCCAACACGCCTTTTGGAGTGAAACAGACCGCAAGGTGCTTGCTGCGCCCCTAACACCGCCGGTTCCCACCCGCATTCGCGCGTGTAGCGCGTCACCGCTTCAACACTCTCCGCACGCGAGGCCATTTGATGACCGCGACATCACGGCGGCATTGGCCGATGCGCTTGACGCCGCGGATCTCAGGCCTGCGATCTTGTTTTGAAGGCGTCTTCCCATCCGGCCACGTGCGGACGTGGACTGGGCTGGTCCTGGTGGAATGGGACGGCAAGACCTGGACCGGCGTCGGCGTGCTTTTTGGGCTTGGGGCTCCTTGAGGAAACCTCGGATGTTGTGGCCTCTGGGACCAGCGGTCTCACTCTCTGGCGTACCGCTTGATTTGGTGGGGCTTGCGATTGAATGAAGCGCCGCCAGGGTCAGCCAGGCGCAATTCTGCTGGCCCTTCTGCACGAGGATCGTCAGATTCAATCGCCGATCCCGTGCAGGCCTTCACCGGCCGCGCTTGATGTGCCGGAGATCCATGGAAGATGTGCAAGCTGGCCGGATCACTGATCAGCTATGAAGCCGCCTCAATTGATCTGAATGTTTCCACGCAACTGGCGCTACACCCACGAAAACCAGCAGGTGCTCTTTAACGGGCGATCTCCGGCTTTTGCGCATGTCACCGCGATCCAGGACCAAAGAAGATCCACCTGGGGGCGGGGATGATGGAACGGAACAGCGTTTGTCATCCACATGGCCGTCAAGCGTCCCACATTGGGAACAGCTGGTTGCCGCCGCTATAACTGAAATGCCGCACGCGCCCCTTCGCATGGGCCAGCATGATTGCGCGACTTGGGCTTTGATCTGCGCGGGGATCTGACAGGCGGGCCCGGACCATGCGCCTCTGGCGGGGGCGGTACCGCAACGCCTGCGGCGGATGCCAGGCGTGCTCGCCGGCTGGGCTGGCGCAGGCTTTGAAGATGGTGTGCGCGCCCTGCTTGGAGACCGCTTGCCCGATCCGCGCCTTGCACAGCGCGGGATATTGTTTTGGGCGGAGAGCCTGAGGCTTTTGGGTGTGTATCGGCGCGCGGCAGCCTTCGTCGCGCCCGAGGGGCTTGTTTGACCCTTGCCGCTGAGATCTTGCCGTCTCGCCTGGAGATACCTGATCGCATGCCACCCATTATTCTTGGCGCCGTCGCACTTTGGCGGTGCGGCGCATCGCGGCGGGCCGCGGGCGGCCGCTTTTGCAGCGAGGGTTTTTGATTGGCCTTTTGCCGCCAACTTCGGCGGCGTCGAATGCTGCTCTCGGCGGCGGCCACCAATCCATGATGCCCAAGCCATCCTGTGGGGCCAGATCGCCTTGCAGGCCCGCACGGTGACCGTGCGCGAAGCCGGTGATGCCGCGCCAGATGGTTTAATGGTCGGACCCGCAAGGGTGGCGTGAATCACTTTCTGCATTCGACAGGGGACAAGACAAAGACCTGCACACTCGTCGTGTGCTGGCCGCTCCACCGTGTGAAGTCGATTGGCCGCGATCTACTTCGAGGGTGAGATCGGCGGTGAATGCCGCAGGGGTCGCGCAAAGGCCGGTGGCGGGCAAAACTCGAGTTCGAGAAACGCCTCGGCATGAACGATCAAAAGTGCATTCGCGGCCTCAATCGCGCACAACCCAGATCTCTGGACCCCGCGTCATCGGTTGGGCCGGCTGTGCTGTGTGCGATCCTATCTGCGACTGACCTATGATCGGATATGCCCTTCCCGAAGCGGGGAAATCCCGACATCACGGTCGAATGGAGGGCAAGGACGATGTCTTTTGATCCACGTATTGGCCGCGCGCTATAACTGAGAAGCGCGCTTTGCGTGGCTGATACATGGCGCATCCCAATCTATGGCATTGGGGCGGGCATCGTGCGCCGGAACGGGATCGAGACCGATAGTCTGATTGAGGCCCGCAATATCTGCGATTGAACAGGTGGCGTTGCAGGTGGGGGCTTTGAGCCAAGCTACAGCTGCAACGGGGTGTCTCGCTCTGCGGAGACGCTAAGACATTATCGAGGCAATGCTGAACCGCCAATGGCCGGGGCGCTGTATCTGGCAAGCATGGGGCCAATGGCTAAATGCGCGCTGGGCGCCTACCGATGACCGTTCAGCCTGCTCACAGCCGATGATGCGCGCGAGGGTGGGATGACGTCTGACCACGCGCCAAACCCGCGCTGCAAACTTCAACGCGGTGCGCGGCCAGTTTGTGAGCCGTCAGAAATAACTGGCCAGCCCGACGACTTCCCGGCCCTATGCTCTGAGACTTACGTTTGGAAGACGGCGGCGAAAACAGGTCTTGGCGCGATATCGCGCTGTCCCTTCACGATCTCGCGCCATGGCGCAGCGTCTGGCCAAGATCGCGCTGGAGGCGCGCACGGGCGCAAGTTGCGCGTTGCGGTTCTCGGGAAAGCTCAAAGCCTGGCGTGTGCCGCAAAGGCGAGACGACGCTTATGACGCTATTCCCCGCTGGGGTTTGGCGGTCCAGATCCAAATGATGGCAAACCTTTTGAGGTTGAGGTGTGCGGCGCTGGACGCTACTCCCAGATCGGTCCGGCCCGCGTATGCGCTCAGAGCTTTTGCTGCGCGAGACCTCTCCGCTGTCTATGACTGGGATTGCTTTCTGAGGAACAAGATCTATGCAGCCGCCCCCCGCACTGAACGCTGCCCTCGGCTTTGACATCGCACCGCTGGTGCGCCGCGCAGGGCGAAGGAGGAACTCTACGTCTACGCGGAACGCGCTCGCGGTAAAGGTGTTGTTGCGCGTGCGCTGGACTGCAGCCCAAACGGGGTTTGTCGAAAGCTAACCAGTTCGAGTCCCGGCCGCGATGGCGGGCGCGTGCAAGATTATCGGGGCGAACCACTGTCTGCACGCTTGTGTATGTGGAGCTGCGCCGAATATTGCCGCCGGCCAAATGGGACTTCCGCGTCAAAGCCGTGGATCCCCTGGTGGCTTTT
>Ga0163217_1050430_pt1 | contig 13239 bp, 10 predicted proteins | sample SynspAceP_FD_185933 | JGI IMG/M metagenome (GOLD analysis project Ga0163217, IMG submission 185933) | Saline lake microbial communities from Ace Lake in Antarctica - Synechococcus sp. Ace-P (PacBio error correction) | ecosystem: Environmental > Aquatic > Non-marine Saline and Alkaline > Saline ...
CCAAAGAAAGGGGGAAGGGAATTTTTGGGGGGGGGATATAAGGCCAAATTTTTGCCCCCTGGCTTTGCCAAAGGCCCTAAAAATAAATTTTTGGCAGAGGAATTAACCGGCCCCCCTTTTTAAAATTCATTTTTTTTGGAAAGCAATTGGGTTTTTTCCAATTTTTTAATCCGAACCGATTTGGTAATACGGGGGGCTTTATAAGGAAGCATTGGGTCCTTTACAGGCCCATGATAACCAACCATTAGTTACGGCTTACAACTTACGAATTTTTATGAGCGAGAAAAAAGAGAAAACTTCAAAGCTGAAAAGGAGAAGGATAATGCAATTGCGGTTTTCGTGGAATTGCCATACAATATTTGGATAAGGATTTAAGTTTTTTGCCAATAAAACTTAAAAAAATTCTTTAAAGACGAGGAATAAAACGTTTATTTAGACTCCATTAGGTGTGCAATTTCGAAAGGTGAATTTTAACGATTCTATTTTTTGGGTAAGTGTTTTTCGGAAGGTAATGGAAGAAATTGCCCCCCTTATCTCCCTGAAAATCAGGAATAAGTACTTTAAAAAAATCAACAATTTTTTGAATTAACAGGGACTCTTTAGGGGTTATATTTGGGCGAAGGTCAACGATTGTTTGAAATCAACGAATATTGGCTTCCCTTCCATATATGAAACCGCCTATTAAACAAGCTGCTTTTTAAATAGAAGGAAAGGTTGGATTTATATCGAAGAAATTTGGAAGTAGCAGTTTAATGGATGAAGCAATTAAAAGGAAAAAGGAATTTGAAGTTATGAAACAAGGTAATTAAAACAAGTTTTTCCCTGTCTAATTTTATTTGTTGACTGGGATTTTAAGTGCAACAAGAAATCTGAAAAACTCCCAGATACACAAGTAGAGCCTCAAGAAGTTTTTTTTATTATAGAGGATCAATGGGTTGGCTAAAAATGATTCTGTAAACAATTTTTTGACAGGATAAAACTGGCGGAATTGCTTGCTGTTGTGGGCGACTATGTAATTCTTGATCGGATATCTGAGAAAACTTTGATAGATCTAAAAAAGTCAGGGTGGCTTCCACGGCAGACTGTAACAAGGTGCGGACTTTTGGGGCAAAACTTAATGAGGATCGTTTGTATGCTCATCAAGCGTAACAAGATAGTATTTCTGGTTTTCGGAATGATGAGGTGAATTCCCAAGGGGATCGGCAGTTGCAACAGTTGGTGTCGCAGATCGGTTTCAATGGAGAAAGTGCTGAAGTACTATAAAGGATGATGAAGCCAGTTTTCGAGAGGATTTGTACAAGATAAACAAGCTTAGAATGTTAATTCTGAAAAAATGCAAAACAAAATTGTTTCGAAATAGAGATTACCCCCAGAGGAGGTAGGCAAATTCTTTAATAAGATACCGGAAGATGAAAGACCTGTTTTTGGAGCAGAGTTTAGAGATTGCACAGATTGTCAGGAGCCTAAAGCTACTGATGAAGAAAAAACAAAAGGTTAATAGATAAAACTAAAACGTATTAAGGGGCCGATATTGTGGGAGAATTGACGCGAGTTTTAGCGTTAAGGCCATTTAATATTCCCAAGATCCAGGTCAAAATCCAAGGTGGATTTACGTAATGACGCGTGAACTCCATTTGTTAAGGGAATTTTAAGATGTAGCCTTAGTTTAAGGGAAGGTGAACATTTCCGATCCTTTTGAAACTCCTTTGGTTTTCAATATCAATTTTTTGGTTGAAAAAATAAGGGGACAGGAGCTGATTTAAGAGCATCATACTTTTATTTCTCCGGAGATTTCTCAAAAGAATGGGACAATGCTAAGAAAGGAAATTGGATAGTAATTAGCAAGAAGGGGTGTTGGACAATAATTTAAACTTTGCGGCCCGCGGCAAACTGAATTTCTCCGATTGAGAAGGAAACCAAGTTTTGATGGTGGCCTGTTAAGAACCCACAAGACTAAGTTCCCGTTTTTGAACTTACAAAATGGAGCCTTCTTTGTACAACCAGGTGAGGGGAAATTTAAAAAAAAAAAAAATTTTTTTTTAAAAAAAGGGGAACCCCCCCAAAAAAAAAAAAAATATTTTTGGAAAATTTTTTTCCCCCCAAAAAAAGCCCCCCAAATTCCCCCTAGCAGGACGATCCAAGTAGGTTGGTAGTCCAAAGTAACAAAATAATGAAAATTACCAACCGCTAATGACGAACATGTTTTTGCCAGTTTTTGCTAAGGATTACATAAAAATTCAGGAATTGGCCCTTAGGGAAAAACAGTACAATGCATTAAGAAATGGAATGACGATCATATAGAAGACACTTATGTAAAGTGTTATGCGGGAAAACAAGGAATGGTGGATTTTGGCAAATAATTGGATAAAGGATAATTGCATGTCAGATGTAGCGCAAATTTGAGAAATTAGTTGAGAAAATAAGGCAATTTAAAAACAAGAGATAGAACAGATAATTATTTGGTCGGAAAGAAGTGGTTGGATCAAGTAACTGCTTCTATTTACAAGGAGGGCACTCTTTAACTTATAGGTGTACCCGTTTGGCCAAGACGCTTATGGTCAATACGATTTGCTTCGGCCTTGGGATTGGGTTTTGTAAAAAGAATTCAGTTTAAACACCAGATTTAATGCCAAGTGACATCCCTTGGGAGCGAGGTGTGGATCAGAACATAAGAAAACTTTAATTTATAAAAGGGCCAATTTTTTCTAATAATTATTTGGCCGATGAAATAAAAACGCTACCCTCCAAAAACTCAAGCGGCGCTGTTGGAGCTATGCAGGAAGAAGGGCAGTAACCAATAGCAGGCAATCAGTATAAGTTAGATTTGGCCATATTTTGTTTTTGGCAACTCAAAATCCATAAGAAGCAAAGAAGCACATATCCCTTGCCTCGAAGCGCAATTGGATCGCTTTATGTTTGCTATAGAATAAAATACCCTCTATAGAGGAGGAGATTAAGGTGGTTAAAGGAAACAACATCTGAATTTACAGCCAAAATGTCCGTTGGTTTAACACCTAAAGAATACTGGATATACACATTTGGTTCCGCCTATTCCTGTACCCGATAAGGTTTGGAATATGCTGTGAAATTGGTTTAACAGACAAGGCCCGAAAGCAGGAGGTGCACTCGGGAATTTTGTTCAGCAATTTCTTAGATTGGGGAGGCAGGTCCCAGGGCAATCTCAAAATTTAATAATGGGGGGCTAAAGCCGCATGCCGCTGTTAGGGGCAAATTTTCAACCGGATATTGAAGATGTTTAAAGCTCGTGTCCATGGGTTATCTTAAAGACATCGTATAATAAAAGATTATAAGGCCGAAGCCGAAGGATTTCCGAAGAGGATATTAATACTAAAGCTTTTTATACAATTACTTCCAAGTAGGCCAATATGTTTTTACTTTTCCGGAGGCATAAAAGTTAATTTTTTGCATTTCCATTCCAAATTAGGGCATTCTTTTTTACAATTACATAAATTGGCGTATTTTGGGAGGTATTCCTTGGTTTAAAGTTTTATAAAACATGAGGTTAATTTTCTTAATTTTGAGGAATAACTTAAAAACTAAAATTCTAGATAATGGCATTCGCATATTGATAATGATAAAAAAGGTTGTATGCTAACATGTTCTGAACGGTGGATAAGGCACTGAAGTTGTAGTAAACCTTGAACCCTTTCAGAGAAAATTTTGTATTCCCACTTATGGACCGGGCAATGCTAATAGGCGTTTAGAAGAGGCAAGGACTATGTTGATTTTCGCACAGAATTTAGAATCGCCTTGTCAAAATGCCAAAAAAACAGCCACAAATGGCATGTTTGCAATTTATGCAAGCTGGTAAAGCCTAAAGTAGCCCGTACCTACCACTGTAGCATTGTGAATCACCTTATTCAGGCTAAAAGCGGGGCAGTTGCAGATTAAAAGTGGCCAATACATCGGTGCTGAAGTCTTTAAATTTTTAGAATCGGTATCCAATAAGTTACGGAATTGGTTTTTGGAAACCAGGTGCAAGGTATAATTCCACAGGTAGTGCTAGAAAATTAATGCATTTCCTGGAGGAAATGAATGATAGGGACAGACTCCCATACGGTAAAGCTGGTGGTTTGGAATGGTTGCCATTGGTGTTGGTGGTGCTGATGCAGTTGGATGTTATGGGCCGGAATGGCTTGGGAGCTAAGTTTTCCCAAAATTGATAGGTGTAAAAAATTAACAGGTAAACTCTGGGTGGGAACATCTGCCACAGGATGTTAATCTTGAAGGTAAGCCGGTATCCTAACTGTAAAAGGGGGGGTTAAACAAAGGGTTTTTTGGGGCCCCCCCTTTTTAATTTTAATAGAAAAAAAAAATTAATTTTGGTGAAGGAGCTTATCCAATCTTTCCTGTTACAGGTAAAGGAACTATATGTAAACATGGAGCTGAAGTTAGGCTGCTACTACCTCTACCTTCGGTTACGAGGCTTCTATGGAAAGTATTTTAAAGCTACGGTGATAGAAACGATGGTTGCAAGACGCAGCAATGCCTTAGGATATTTAACGGCCCGACCCTGAGGTATACGCCAATCCAGAAAAATATTTGAATGAAATTATAGAAATAGATTTAAAACACGCTTAGGCCCACATCTTTAATGGCCATTTACTCAGATAGCTACGCCGCGTAAGGGGAATTGGGAGAAAAAGGCAAAAAAGCCAATGGATGGCCAATGAAAGTAGATTGGGGCTTGATAGGATCCGTAAACGCGCAACTCTTCTAATGAGGATTGACAAGGGCTGCTTCAATAAGCAAAACAGGGCGGTTGAAAAAAAAATTAAACGCAAAGTCTGATTTCGGCATAACCCAGGGTCGGAACAAAATCAGGTTTACGCAGAACGTGATGGTTATTGCAAGAATATTCGAAATCTAGGAGCAACGGTTTTACTAACCGCCTGTGGGGGTCCCTGTATTGGGCAATGGGATCGTAGTGAATCTTAAAGGTGATGAAAGAATACTATTGTTTTCATTCCTTTACCGTAACTTTTTCCAAAAGGGCGGATTTGAAAATCCAAAATACCCATGCAATTTGTAGGTTCACCAAGAAGATGGTAGCTGCTATAGCAATTTCAGGTAGATTGGATTTTTGGAACGCCAATGAACGATACTTTGATTAATGAAGATGGTCAGGAAGTGAAATTGGATGAAGCCATTGGGAATTGAAACTGCCTCCAAAAAGGTTTTGAAGGTGGAAGATGCAGTTATTTTGGTCGCCTATGGAAGATGGTTCAGGGTTGAAGGTAAAGGTAGAATCCCAAATCTGAGCGTTTCAATTCGCTGGATCCATTTACCCTATTAAGCCTGAAAGCTTTAACCAGGGAACTAAATATTTGATCAAAAGCTTTTGGAAAAATGTAAAGCCACCGACGCATATTTCTATGGCAGGTCCTTGGTTGCGTTTTAGAGGGCATGTTGGATAATATTGCAAAGCAATACTAATTGGTGTCAAGTAAATGCCTTTAATAAGAAAACAATTTTGTAAAGAATCAGCTTACTGAGAATAATGTAGGTGTACCTGATGCACAAAGAGCATACAAAGCCGGCAGAATAAAACAGTGGTTTTGTGGAGATCAATAACTACGGGAAAAGGTTCTTCACGTGAACATGCTGCTATGGCAACCACAGACATTTGGGGAGTTGCGGTGGTTAATTGTTAAGTCTTTGCAAAGGATTCATGAAAACCAACCTTTAAGAAACAAGGTAATGCTTGGATTGACCTTTGCGAAGGAAAAGCGATTATGACTAATACAAGAGATGTACCCTTAACTTCGGTAGATATAAAGGATTTTTTGCACCTGAAAAGCAATTATCTTTGGAAATTGGTACATAAAGACGGTAGTAAGCGATACCATTAAACTGAAATCAATACATATAATCAGTCACAGATAGATTGGGTTTTTAATGAAGGTTCAGGCGCTTAATGTTATAAAAAGGGGGAAAACGGAGCCTAATTTTAGTAACTGTAAATACCTTTATAAAAATCCTATATTCATCAGGAGTTTTTTAAGTTTGAAAAAAGGTATAAATTTAAAATGATAATTTCGCAAGAAAACAGTTTTGACACCATTGCCGTAATGGGCCCTTAATTTTATCTTTTTTTGTAAACGCTTTGGGCGATTATAGTAAGGTCCTTATTAAATAAATGGTTTTCCTTTTCAACTGAGGTAACCAAATGAAATCAACAGGGGGAGATTACTAATTACAATTGGAAATTAAAGATGCCAAGTGGAATTTCCTTCAATTTTAATAAGTCGAAGGAACCGGTGGTTGTATTTATTAATTTTGAGGTCTTTGGATATTCTAGTGAGGCTGAAGTTGAGAGTATTGCAAAATTATATTGGAGGACTACAAGGATAAGATAGATTTATTTACATCAATTACCAATGAAGAAGGAGAGCCCGTAGAAAAATTTATGGAGGATCCAATGGCTTTACTTTTCCTGTTACTATTCCATAGTAGGGGACCCATGCCTGTAGATGGTTCCAAACCGCCCGAGGTCTTATTTGTTTGGAATAAGAAAGGAAGGATAGTTAATCAGTAAGGAAGGAGTAGCTGATTGGGATAATGATAAAGTGAAGGCTATCTTAAACGACCTTATTAGCAAAATAAAAACATATGGTGCCTTCAAAAAAATGGATTGTCACGGTATTTTAATTCTAGGTATTCTTATCTGTTATTACTCCAGTAGGCTTCAAGGTAAAAGTATTGCCAGTAGATTACTTTCCACAGTGCTGCTAAGGTAAAGGCAGGGAATGCAGTACCTTTGGATTTCCTATCAATTGGAAATTAACTGGATTTAGAAAAACACGGCACATTCAATTTTGAAGAGCAAAAGGGAAAGAAATCCTCAGTAAATTTCTGGGCAACATGGTGTCCTCCATGTGTGGCTAAATGCCCAGTTTACAAAGAACTAATTTAATGATTATGGTGATAAGGTCGTCTTTATGTTTGTAAACCTCTGAGGACCCACCAAACAAAGTAAGAAGATTTTAAAAAGGAAAGAAATTTAACATCTACCAATTTACTACCCAGATTCCGATCCACCGAAATATGCTTAGATCCGAGTTGCTACCAAACTACTTATATTATTGATAGGGACCGGTAAAAATTATTGTAGCCGAGACAGGGGGCTGCGATTGGGAATGTAGTAAGACTAGGGAAACTTTATAGACGGCCTATTGAAGGAGTAGTACTTAGCAGTTCCAAGTGTGATTTTTTCTTTTTTTGAAAATACTAAATGGCACTAATAAACCATTCCAAAAACATTCCATCCTCTTTCCTAAATGTCTGTGGTGCATCTTGGTGTGCCCTCCGTACCCCTTGCATACCAATTAATTGCGTTTTTCCTGAAACAGTTTGAACCTTTGGTGTATAAATATGGTCTGAATAGAAAAATAAGCGGCTCCTATAGGGCCAATATGCCAAACCTAAGGGCGCAATCCAATACCAGAAGTCGTTTTGGGAGCCCAACCAAAAAAAAGTAATAACTCATGTGGGCATAAATAGGAAAAAAAGCATCGTTCTTCTCAAACAAGAATCGTGGTCTTTTTTGTGGGTGGGTCCTTGTGTAGTGAACATAATAGACCATGCATCATAATAGTTTATGGGTAAACCAGGCCATAAACTCCAATCAAGAAAAGGTAGCAAGAAAATTAAATCCAAAATCATATTTCATCCTAAACCAAGCTTTAATTTTATAATTAATATACGATTTTACCAAACAAACTAAATTTTTGTAGATTGGATCAACCCAGTATTCGGGTATTTTTTAATTTTTGAAAAGAGGGTGTTTGTTGTAGCTTTCTTACATAATTGAAAAATAATGACCTGGTAGGCCGTATATACACCAAACTTGGGCCTCATTGGGCAAGTTTATTATCCCGGTAAATCCTAATATAAAATCGCCTTATTTCTTTTACAATTTTATTTTTGGCTTCTTCGGTAAGTTCCTTTAAGTTGGTTATTGGGGAAATAGGTTCTATTTAAATCCTCAAATCTGTTTTAAATCCCTTAAAATAAAAAAATTCACTTTCTGAAAAAGCTGACCCAAGGCCATGGCAAGGGGACTGAGTTTTTTCTAAGGCCTCATTGTCTCCCTTTAACAAAGACCGTTAAGCACATTAAATCCAACGACATCTGCTGATTCCCAAATAAACATATTGTTGATACTGGCTTAATCGTTAAGACGAACGGTCTTTTCCAAATCATTGCGCCATGCTCTTCATCAAAGGAGGTTACTAGATGTAGTGCATGTTATATTTAATATAAAAGTATGTTTGAAACGAATTTAAGAATAGGATTGAAGGCTTATTTTTTACCCAAGGGCAAAATCCTTCAGGTCTTCCTCAAATTTATCTAATAAATACACAGCCTTGTCATAATTGTGAAACTGGTCTACAATTTCATCGGCAAATCGTACCACAAAACCATAAATATTATACTATATCTCCTCTTAATGGATGGAGCTAAACATTTTTGTGGCAAGGAAAAGGAGGTACTATAGTTTCTGGGTGACGAAGCTTACTGCATCGGTAAGGAAAGTGGTAATCAAAAATTGACTCCATATTTAAAGTTTCCACGATTTTAACTATACAGTTCGGAACCTAATTTTCCAGAAATTAAGGCAGGCGTAACTCAGGGCAGGCACGGTAAGCTGACCTGTAAAATAAAGGTTAGCTACTTTTTTTACTTTTAATTTAGTCTAAGATAAGGCTGTTTGCAATAGTGTAATGGCCATTTCCATAAGCGTTACTTTATAAGGAAATTATATTGTTCCATAAAAATCATTGACGCAAAAGTCTTCTTTAAACAAGATATTATTTTGCTACTCCTGGCCGGTAAGTTTCCTTTGAAACCTGTTAAAATAATATCACAAAGTATTTGTTTCGTATTTGTTTTGTTATCTTTCCTAAGTTACGGGGCTATATGGAACTAAAGAGAAAACCTGTCTCGCAGCCTTCAGGTGCCATGGTGGAATCTGTATCGAAGGAAAATTGGCATAAAAGAGAGAAGCTATCGGGGCCATTGGGTCATCAATATATTTCGATGGCGTGTTTGTTCAAAGTTGGTGTCGAAAAACAGGTTATGGTGAGATACATTTTTGTAGTTTTTTTAAAACCCCACATAGAAATAATAATGAATGACGGAGCAAAAGTCTTATTATTCCAATAGGCTTCCGAAATATTGAACGAATTTAAAGGTTCCAACAACGTTTTCGGAATGGTGATTAATCGGCGCCCCTTAAGAACAACGTCCTGCATTTATAAGGTTTCCGCCTACCGTTAATTCAGTGGCTCTACCTTCTGTTACTTCAAATTTTTTTACCGCTTGATCGGTGTAAATATGGACACCTACTCCAATGCCAAACAGTTCCATAGCTCCTTAATTACTTGATGGCATTACCACCTTTAGGGTGCCAAGTGCCCAGCCAAAATCTGCAAAATCATAAAACTATAGAAAGAAGGGGTTTTGTTGGGGTTTGGCAATCCCAAGAAACAGCACAGGAAACTCCAGTGTAGGAATCAGTTTTGGATTCTTAATCTTTACGTACTTCTTGGCTATGGACTTTAAAGAACTGATCCAAACGAAGTACCGGTATCCTTACTGACCAACATCTAGGAGAAAGCCCTGGGCGTAGTCTATTTTATGTATGGCAATTTTCAATATTGTCCTGTGGCCTTTTTTAATAAACTTACGAAGGGGTTTTTGCACTCCCTTTTTCTATAACGTTTCAAATCAACACAAAATTTTTATCCATAGTATCACCTATGTATAATATGCATCCGAAAAGAAATCTTATAGGCAAGGGGTCTAACCTATGCCATTGATAGTAGTCGGCCGTCCTTTTTCAAAATCCCCTGAAAAAAACTGTCAAAAAAATTATCGGCAATCCAATACCAGCTTGGGCCCATGTCAAAGGTAAACCCATCTCGAATAAAATTGTCTAGCCTACCTCCTACGGTATTATTTTTTTCATATATGGATACATCGTAACCTTGTTTTGCTAAATAGCACATGATGCTGAAAGTGATGCAAATCCGATCCTATTATGATAACTTTTTTTCCCATTGGGGTGATTCTAAATAATTAATTCTGACATTATGAAAATGGTCGATTATGAAAAAATAAGGCTTATTTTTAAACAATAAATAGCAGCATTTTTTTTTAATTCATCTAAAGTGTATGAAGATCCGCTTAAAAGTTTAGGGAAATAAAAAACCGTTGACTTCCTATGAGAAGTCAACGGTTTTGGTGCCCACGACTAGATTCGAACTAGCACGTCCTTTGCGAACACCACCCCTCAAGGTGGCATGTCTACCAATTTCACCACGTGGGCCTAAAAAATATCATAACAAGACTTTTCATTATTCACAAATAATTGTCTAAAAAATAAGTAATTTCCGAACTATTTTTTAAACAAAAAAAGTTAAGTACGAGACTTAACTTTTTTGTGACCGGGCTGGGGCTCGAACCCAGGCCCTCTCCTTAAAAGGGAGATGCTCACCAACTGAGCATACCAGGTCATAATGTGTAGCAAACTAATTGCTGTTTGGGGTGCAATATTAAGATCATTTGGTTTGTTTTGCCAGCAAAGGCCTTTTTGAGATTTTTTTTTTTTTTTTTTTTTGAATTTCACTAATTAGATCAATTTTTAAACAACCAAAAAATACATGTGGAAAAAAGTATTGGTAGGGTAAATGGGTAGTGGTAAAGACCACTGTAGGTAAAATGTTTTGGCTAAGAATTGGGAAATTAGTTTTTTTTAGATCTGGATGAACTTATTGAAGAAGGGTTGGGTGATACTTCAAATTATTTCAGGCAAAGGTGAGATCTTTTTCAGGAAAAAGGACTGAATTTTTAAATGGCGTTTTGTCCAATAAAAATACTTTTTGCCTTGTCTACTGGGTGGAACGCCAATGTTCTTCTGGAAATATGAGACCATGTGGCGTTGGCAGACATGTTTTTATTTAAAAATTTCCATACCCGGAACTTGTGAAAAAGGCTCTTCTGGAAAAAGACCCATAGACCTTTGATCAAAAATATAGATGACGGGGACGCTACCCCGAATTTATTTGGAAGCATTTAATTTGAACGAATAACTGACTATACTCCACTACCTCAATGCACACATATTATCGAAATGTTGACAATAAGGCTCCGGAGATGTTAGTGGCGGAAATTTTTTTCGGCAATTACTCACTTAAATAAACCGAAATCGTTTTTTGGCCTTGAATTCCACGTTGAATGTGTTTCCTTGGATGAGGTGGATAGGGATAATTCCTTTGTAACTGCTTTTACAGGGATTTCTTTCTAAATGATTCTATTTACCAGTACGGCAGTTTAAAGTTGCTTTAAAGGGACGCGCAAGAAATGATGGACTCCATATATTAATGTTTGTCCGAGTTAAGCACGTCGTCCACTAGGACCTACAGATTTGTTTGATGTACTATGTCTCTGGCAAGGAAAGTCTTACGCCACTGGCCAAAAGGATTGGACTTGTCATGATACTTTGCATAATATGATGTGGCCTCTTGTAATTTTCTGAAGTATGGCCTGAATTTTTTGGCAAAAATTCAATCCGCCTCCTTCATGCCCGCAATAATAATTTTCGGTTCATTTAACAGTTGCTTCAATAAATCTGATAGCAATTGCGTTTTTTATTTTATGCTGTATTTGTTTCATGGGACAAATTCCATTTGACATAGTCGTTTTATTTAGATCAAAATATAAAAAAGAGGTTTCCTTATCCGCTCTGGTTTTATGGAATTGTGTGCAGTTTTTCCAAATCTTGTATTGAAATGTTCATTGAAATAGGGACTTTGTATTCGTTCACGCTACCTCCAAAATGGCGGTCCTGCTTCCGTAAGGGAAAATTAAACAAAAGCCCTACTAATTTGCCATTGGGTTAAGTAGGCTGTCTCATTTTAAGAACATAAATTTTTTCTCAAGCTTGGATCCTAATGCACAAAAAAAAAAGTCCTGTTCCAATATTAAATCAAAATATTCATTCCAAATTCAAAAAAATCCCCTTCAAAATGAGTTGGTCCTGTGGAAAAATCGGAATTTTTGTTGTAAATATGATCAGTGGCTGCTTGGCAATGTCAACGACATTAAACATTAGAAAAGCCATTTTCAACACTAGAAGAGTAGCTCATAGGAAATTGCCCCAGCGCCGCGGTATTAAGAATTTTTAAATTCCTTATTGGTGAGTTGGTCAATGTAATTTCCTTTTAATGTGTTGAATATAACCTACGTCCCAGCCATATCTTCCTTGGTCATACTTGTGGTTCCCAAAAATCCTTATTCAGTTTTCATCATCTAATAACCGTCTAAATACCCTTCTATCTTTTTGGTGGGTCCCTTCCAGCTCCTTTTTTTCTATAATAATCTTGGGAGTACTGTAAAACTCATTGTGTTCAAAGGCTTCCTTTGGAGTGGTTATCCTTTGCGGTAGATGTCACAAGTTTAGCAACCAAACGCCTAACTTTCTGGAACATCCAACACCGTAAATTCGTTAATTAATTTATTTTTCTAACAACCAACCCTTATCCAAGGGATATAACATCCTTGATGGTTTTACACTTGATCGTTGATTCCTTAAATGCCCCCTTTTTACAGGCCTCGTAGCTATATTTCGCGTTAAATAGCGGGTGCTCCATAGGTATTTTGTCAATTCGCAATACTATTGAAATCTTTGTTAACGTCTTCTACAAAAATAGTCTGAAATTGTATCTGCGCCCTTTAAAATAAGAAATCAATGCTATAAGAGAATTTCTTTTAAACTTTACTTTAATTTTTGGCAGCTATTTGGTCTGTAAAGAAAGCGATGGTAAATGACATTGAAGTAATACCCACCAAGATTGCTAAGGTGAGGTTGCAGTGGGAAAACGAAATTGCTGAAATACAAGCCTATTTAAAAAACACATTTTTATAACTATGAAGATTTTGTGGAACCTATTGATGAAGGTTTTCAACTTAAGAATAAAGATAGATACTATTGCCGGTGCCAATGCTGACAAAAAATCCTTGTTTGAGATGGCTCTGACACAGGTGATTAAAATATCACCAGTGATCTTGGATGGATTGCAGGGGGAAATTGATAATTCCACATACATTATATTTACGATTGTAGCTAGACAGGGGGTAGGCCGAAAATCCTACACCGGTAGACTCTGTTTACTTAAAGATCAAGGTATGCGTTTGGTGGGGGAATTTTTGATA
>Ga0163217_1046483_pt1 | contig 13237 bp, 6 predicted proteins | sample SynspAceP_FD_185933 | JGI IMG/M metagenome (GOLD analysis project Ga0163217, IMG submission 185933) | Saline lake microbial communities from Ace Lake in Antarctica - Synechococcus sp. Ace-P (PacBio error correction) | ecosystem: Environmental > Aquatic > Non-marine Saline and Alkaline > Saline ...
TCACAACACAATTCCCTCTAGTTTCTTCCATCCCGGAACGGTGGCTGTCCCCAGTGGGTGCGTTCCTGTACTTCGGCGATTCATCGCCCTCAAGCAATCAGCAATCAAGGTAAGCCAGACTGGTCCATGCGCCTTGGAGTACAACATTCGGCCGCAGAATGGGTTGCAAACGCGTGCAAAATTCGTGGAACGGCGAAGCGCCATTTGATCGTGAAAAGGATGAATCTTTCGCGGCCTTCTAGTCCGTGCCAGTTCCGACCAGTTTGAGGTGGCTGTTTCTCGTTAGCGGGCGAACGTCAAGAGATCACGAACACAATCGCCCTCGTGCAGATCAAGCAGGTCATCGCCGCCCAACTGCCTGGACATGCGGTGGAACATGGGTCACCCCGGCCGTAGACCCTGGCATGTGCAGAAAACAGGTATTCCAAGCCAATCGCATGGTGTTAATCGCCCCAGGCCTGCCACGGAAAACGTCGCCTCATTCCGGATCCGCCAACAGGGCGGCAAGGCATCCTCGAAAGTCTTGCCAGGTCGATCTGGGTCAGGGTCTGGCTGAAATTATTGCCTGATACACCGCATCGCGTGAAACCGGTTGAAAAGGATATGCCCTCGGGGCGGGCTTTGACCCAATGGTGTCGCGTTTGGCTGATCGGGTCGGATTATCCTCGCTTCAAGTTGTCACCCCGCAATGCGGAACTGAAACCTCAGGGAAAGACCCGAAAACCAAGTTCTTCTGCAACCAATCCGCACCACCGTCGGGTCGTATACGGCGGCGGCCTTGCAAGATGTGTGATCGACGCATAGGCCGCGGTGACTAAGGGTTAATTTTGGCCAGCAAGGTAAATCGGCCAACTGACGCCCTGCCGCGCGTCCCCGCGTGGTCCAAACGCAGCTTTGCAGCCGTTCAGGCAATGGTCTGGCTTGTCGTCGTCACCGGGGATACGATCCATTTTTGATCAAATATAAATGCAACACGAGCGATTCGGGGTGAAAAGAAATCTTTCAGAAACATCGTTCCGGTCGGGGGGGCTTGGAATCATCGCTTGAAACGACAAGGGGCGTTTATGCTGTTTTTCACGAATCACTCAGTTGTCACACACGCCGCTTTGCAAGGCACGGCATCATGAACTGGTAATGCCGCGCTATATTCGCACCGTGGACCACGGTGATTACCGGCTTGGGACGGGCTGGTGGATGACGGTATCTCCATCAATGGTTGCCATTTTGTTGTGGCATCCAGTGTCCAAGGACGTTTTTCACCCCACGCTATGGCGCTTGGAAAGTGGGCACATCGCCATGGTCGGCCGTATTACATGCTGGGGCGACCCTATGCGTTTTGCAGATGGCGCGAATGTGCGGATGGATCTGTTCTATACACACATGGGACGACCGGTCGAAAAGCGTGGTTCGGATAACCGCTTCACCGTGCTGTTCTGCTGTTCTTTCTGGGCGTTTCTGTTGTGGGAGTGCGCTCAGCTCGACGGCCTAATTCCCTTGCTATTTCGCGGGCGCGATCCTCTGGCGTTCTAACGGTGTCTGGTCTGGGCTTTTCTGACAGGCGCCCGTCGGGTCCTCTGAGATGCCTGGTCGGCTCGAACGCAGCCCCACCGCATGGGCGCCTTATATGGTGGCCAATCAAGTGCTGATTGACGCTGGGCATCTTCCTGATTGTGCATGCAAGCGATTTCAGAAATTCTTCAAGGCGTGCTGCGTCTGCGCGCGAAGGTGGTCTGCTGTCCTATGGAGAGATCGCCATCTTTCATGTTCCTCGCTGATGATGCTGAATGCTTTTCCACCGGTCAGCGGGTCTTTGCCGCGGAATTTGGTGGCGTCGCAGCGGGTCGCGCGATGATGCTCTGGGGGCACGCGGAGGGTCCGAGAATTCCGTTCTCGGCCGCGATGAAACTGATGAAATGGTATCCATTGCTGACGTTGACCGATGTTTATTTTCATGGGTTTACATCCTGTTCTGAAAGCAAACTCCGCCGATGATCTGTACAAGGATATGTTCCACCGTCCTGGACTGGACCTGTTTCAGGGAAGCGGGTTGGCGATCGGGACGATGGTCTGAATGGTTCTGGTCTCTGCAAATGCGGCCCAGTGTGCGGGCAAATGGCGAGATAGGCGCTACCAATCTGCGTGCCGGAACTGCTGCGCGCGCGGTAAGACAAGCGAAATGGTCCCATCAGGAGTTACTTCCCAGAGCGGGTTCCAGCCTTGGGAAATCCTTGTTGCCCTCCGTCCGTGGTACTGTGCTTGTACGCCATGATCGCACGGCAACCAGCTGGTCAGTTTGTGGGTTGGCGGGCGTCCGGTGGCCGGGCCTTTGGATTGATGGCGGCGCATGTTTGTCGCCTACATCTCATCCGGTGCCGTTTTTGAACCCGCGCTTGGGTCCGGTCTGCCGATGCGATGAACGGCACAGTGGCCCACAGCCAAAAAGCTTGCGTACTTCTAAACGGCGGGCCATTGCTACCGCTGGTGATCCTTTGTGCAGCGATGATGGTGCCTTCGTGAACGGCTGGACCAGTCTTGTCGAAGCTCGCCATCGGTTCGGCGCAAATGACGGCGTTCTTGGCCCCAGTCCCTCAGGGAAGACTGATCGCGGGTGTTCGGACCCTCTGTACGCCAGGCGCCTGAATGATTTCGTGCGATGTTCATAGTGGATCATTCTGGCTGCCTATTGGGCTTTGGTGCGATTCTTGACGGGTTGGGGTGCGGTGCGGGGCCTCGACAACACGTCTGTTTAACGGACCGTCTGGGTCTGAATCCCGTGGATCATCCTGATCCTGCATGCAGTTGTCCGTTCCTTCTGATCGGGCCTCCCCAGCGAATGGATCGCAGAGCCCATCAACCTTCTAGCAGGAGTCAATAGCATATAGTCGCTGACGCGTAGAGTCATGCGTACAGTTAACGATGCATCATCGACCTCTCCAAATTAAATCCATTTAAAATTATATACTCTATGGACCTCTCACATACTATCTTTCGGACGATACTGCGAATGCGGCTCGGTGACTCGGTCCTCGGCCCCACCCCGTACTCTGTGCCGCTGGCCTCGGCAGCACCGCACAGATTGTCGCCCTGAGCCTTTGGATAGAAGTCGTCTGTAGGGTACAGGGGGTTCCGACCCTCTATTGTCAGCGCATGGATGTTATCACATTATTACAACACCGTGCTGGCGACCCGATAACTGGCTCTTAGCCAAATACGCTGTCAGTACAGCGTGAGCGTCGGGTTGAGGCACGCAGATCTGCCGGTAGTGAGGCGGCTGTATATTGCGTTTAGCCTCAAACCGTATTACCGACACTGGCCCCCCGACCAGCGCCACACGCGAGCAGCGCTAATCCTCGAACAACGACTTTTTGAAGGTCAGCAAGACGATCGGGCGGAGAGAGCGGGGGTAGGTAACGAACCGCCAATGCGCGTCGGGACACGGAGGGCGCCGGAGCACTGACCGATTTGCCTATTAGACGGGGGCTCAAGATAAACGTCAGCCGCGCACTTCGTTACTCTCACCGTCGCGCACAACGTTCCGGCGGCTATGTCACAAGTCATTCCTCGATGCGTTGGGCCACGGGAACAAGATGGCCCCGCACCCGACGGAGTGAATGTCACGCAGCCGCATGGGCCGTTTGATAATAATACATGCTCGATCGCCTTGGGATGAGTACATTGTTCTCCTTGGATTCGTGCACTGCGACGCCGCCCCATCTTACCCCGAACAACCGCATAGCATTACAACCTCTCCCAGCACCATCAGATCATAACAGTGTCACCAACACTCCAATCTCCACATCCTACACACTGATCCATACCTCTCCAAACAACTCTCAACCACCATCTAATCACAAACTAACTATAACCCACGCCACACTGAGCAGCCGCGACGGGTATATAACCCTCGTCAAATATAAGGTATGGATCTATAACAATAAGGTAATAGGACAAATTGCGTCTCATCGAAAACGACACAAACACCCCTCATTCCATAATGATTCACTCTATTATGCGACTGTATTTCTTTCACAAGCTAACCAATCTATAACAGCAATGCCTGAGAAACAGATATAAGCGGCTCATTTGCACCACCCATTTCAAGTCCTTGTAAAAGGTAGTTTTAAACACACCATTGAAAAAAGATAGGTTATACCGGAGTTCAAAGGACGTTTAATATGGCAGTATTAAGGAATGGGAACGACTTAAGCGATACAGGATTGCACGCACATTCTCCATGAACCTGGGTTGTATATACTGATTCTAAAGGCTCAAGGGCGGGCTTGGCGTGTCACACTAAGGGTAATAATAGTTAATTGCAAGGGTATGAATGCCGGTAAAAACCATAAAGACGTCCGCAAAAAGACCTCTCAACCTTCAGGCATGGCCTTTTTAAAATTAGTAAAAGCTGAAAAAAACAAGCCATAAAAAAGTCTATACTCCAATTAGGAAAGAGTGTTTGCTTAGAAAACTGATTTTGTTCCCTTAAACTTATTTAAATCAGGGAACTACCTTACATATGACGCACGTATAATACCAGCGCCCCATAATATGGTATTTCTTCTGAAGACGTCCTTTAAAAAAACTTCCAAGTTGAATCGGATCAAGAAGGTAAGAATTTTTTGAAAAATAATACTTGTGTCTGAGCTATGACTTCTGTTCTTGATTCTTGGCGTTTATCAGGAAACCATTTCTATCTCCTGTTGATTATAGAGGTTTCGCCTGGCCTGTTTAAAAATGGGCTGTTGACCCAATCTTTTATGGAAGTTAGTTATACCGTACTAATTCAATTAATTTTTTCAAATAAAAAAAAGATTCCTTCTCGTTAAAATACCAAAGTTTAAAAAAGCCAGTTAGTTCTGTGAGGTTGCGCCACAAAGGTGCTAGAAATAAATTAACTAACTAATTAACAAGATTTCAAATTATGAAAAAATTAAACTTCTTATTGACTTTGCTGCCCAATTGCATAAGGGTATTGTTCTCTCTTTCTATACAGGATCCTTTCTGCAAACTGCACAAACAACTAAACATTGTAGAAGCTGCTGGAGCCCTCCTGAGAGATCAAAGCAGCCCTCTAAGTTGCGTGCTGTTAAACGCTGGCAAGAAATAGTAAGGGGGTTTAAACTAGTGAAGGGACCCAAGTTTCACAGTATCGACTCTCCCCTAATTCTAATGCCTGCCTTGATTGCAGTTACCCAAGAAAAGGCACTGGTAGCAACCATATTGAAACGCCAGAAAAATAAAGCAGCTCTTACAGAAGTACTTACTATATCAATCACGTAACTCGCTGGAAAAATTTTAATGCTATATGAATGGCATAATAGGACATAGATCAGATAAAGCAACTATGGACAAGCCAAAACTGTAAGCAATCTGCTAGCAAGGAAGGAATAACTTATCTTTCGAAGATTGGAAAAAGGTCAATAGCTACACTGATGCAAAATCGGAAACAGGCAACAGTAAAACACTGCAGCGAGAAGTAACAAACTAACGCGTGAAAATCTCACTGTTAAATATGATCCCGTACTACTTTCCTAAAACTCAAAAAGTGACCGCCAATTAAGCCATTTTTAAAAGGAAAAAAAACCCCGAGCTGTAAGGCCTTGGGGGTTTTGTTCTTTAAAGAAAATAATGACTTTTCCACTCAAGCCATCTAAAAAGGCTTATTCTTAGGTTTTTAAGAAGGAAGTTTAAAGCAACTTTTAGTTGAAAAAACCGTGTGAAGATGCCTAAAATCTAGTAATATCCTACCATATACTAAACATGTAAACTATATATCGAAAATTCCAAGACGTTTTAAGTTTAGCCTTTGTAGGGCAAGTAGCAACTATTCTTGTAGGCCCCAATTCCATCATTGTTGCGACAAAAAAATGACAACAAATGATGAAAAAAAACGACCAAGAAACGTAAATGGTAGACGGTAGTGGATAGAAATGTAATCCCTTCAAAAAAAAAACCATTTTGAACACTGCCGTAAATTCCAAAAAGATCCACACCAAACACAAGTTGTCCGCTGTAAAAAACTGCAGACCCTTCGGTTAGAACGTTTTGCCGGGTTGAAGACCCATTTACTGTATTTTGCCCTACTAATGCTGCTTTTAATAAATTACCGAGCAGGAACTGTAAAGCCACTTTATTAAACCAAAGAAAAACAAAAAAAACAGCCTTTATAACCAGAGGGTGTAACTTACCTTTACATCATGAATTTAGCAGGTAAATTTAATGCAACCAAGGATGTCCATTCGGCACTTATTCAAAAGAAAACGATGAGTAACAGCAACCGGTAAATCACAGTAGGCTGAATTCAAGCCAAATAATACACTATCTTAAAAAGATGGCGAAAAGATAATCATCAAACCGATGCAAATGGCGGAATGCAAAACGGGGGTACCTATTGCCAGGATGTAAATCCAAATCTATGGTCGGGATTTCGAAACGTAATTGATACGGTAAAAACTCCCAAAAATGTAAACCCCAAAAATTTACCTTTTTGAAAGAATAAGAAACCCCCAGTGAGAGCTTGGGGGTTTTTATTTTTAAAAATAAGAGCTTTTCTTAAACTCCGGTAAAACCCTTTCTCGTTCCTAACAGTACCACCACTGGCCTCCACAAGTTCTCAATTCTTGCAGACCACTGTAATATTCTTAAATCTCGGTGAAAAAGTCCTTTTTCTCCTATCTCTCTAAAACAACAAGGTCTCGTTGAAAGCTTTATTCGGTTACAGGGGTTTGGTCGCAATACCACAACAAACCGCCATAGCTCCAGTGTCTAAGCGTTTTTGGCCGTTCAGTAACAAGACCTACTAGAGTTTTTCATGCCGTTACAGGAGAATGCGGTAACTTTAAGAAGGCATGCAAATACATGTTCTCCAGGACCTAAATTTCGATCGGGGTTCGGCTTTTTTCCTCAAATCTTGAATATGCATATACTTCGATCTCTCCTTCTAAATTGGGGAAATAGGAGAACAGTTCTCTTCTGTTTCAATTTGGTAATTGATAATCTTTAAACGCCGCGAGTTAATATATCCGGCTACAAATCATCTAAACACCGATGTAATCACCCAGCATCTTTGTATAGGTTTTTATTACCTACAGGCCGGTTCTTAAAGAACTCTCGATTTTCTCAAATCCATTTAATTAAGATTGAAAGGGTGGCTTGAAAATAGGCGAATTTGTGTAGCTTTTAAGAAATTTAAAAAGGGTAAAGAGAAATGTTTGCCATGGAATATCAAGTTTATGACAACCTGGTTAGCGAAGCCGCCTGAAACTATTAAACAAGCGGCTTTACTAATTTAGAGACTTCTTTGATCTTCGAGCCCATACAACGCTCTCCCTCCTTGAGCAAAAGAACTTTGTTGTGATTGGCGACATTTCGCGAACAAAAGCGAGACATTTTCTTCCATCTCTATATCAATATGTCCAAACCATGGCATGGAAAATCTCATTCACGGCTCAGGTGCGTTGCCTTTTCCATCGAGACTCAAATCAAGTTCCCTTTAAAAGATTAGTGATCAATTCTTAACGATCGTGCAATGGCTCTATAGGAGCGTACATCCCACCTTCATGATCCGTCGTAGAAAGGCGCGTTCCATATCCACACAAAAAATCGCTGGTTTGTTTGATGGTTTAAATGGCCGAGCGGCTTTTAAGTACGTTCTTTTATCCTTTTTGCTGTCATGGGCAGCAATCAAAAGTCATGGGCAACCTGAGCCTGGGTGCATGAAATAAAACTATCCAGATCTGTATATTCAAAACCGTAAATGCCCCGGCAAAATTAGAGGAGCAACCTATACAGGCTAATCCAGCTTTTGGCAAAAAAGTTGCTTGGGCGCTCCAAGCTCTTTATGCTATGTAAATAGACATCTTGTGTTTACATACCTCTGTATAATGGCGTCCACCACCACTTTGGTGATTGACTTATACATATTCCACCACTGCGACCTTGCGAAACGCAGACTTCCAGTAGCAGATAGATCCATCATCCTCATCAGGATGAGCCCTTTTTTTGGTAACACTAGAATACTCCTTTAACAAAAAGAAGCACGCTCCAATTTACCGGCAAGCCTGAACCCAATTCTTTTAGGCAATCTGCGTAGCGCACGTCTTTTAAGGCTTGTGAACGCCTAAATATCAAATTTCTCCCCTTTTAATCAAAAAAAGGCCACGTCTAAAGTGTTTTAAGTAAAATACCAAGTGATGCCCAATTTCGTATAATGGCTCTGTAAGATTAAGATCGCCTTGAATTTTTTACAGGATGTAAGAGGCGTTTGATTGGGGCCTAATGCTCAACTGAAGCCTGCACGGTTTTTTGCTTTGGCCCCAACATCGCTAACTCACTAATCTCTGTTCGCTATTATTTTAAATTAATTCTAGACCATAATTTTACTACTCTTATAAATTATGTTGGGTTCAAGAGTTTTATCAAAGCTATAGCGTTTTATCCAAGTTCTATAGAGCACAAAAGATAAAGGCAAGTACGTAAGCTCACTGGCCCAAAGACGAGTTAATTAGGGTAAAAGCTTAGAATAAGCTTATTTCTGAATGTTAATTGAAGTTAGATAAATAATCTCTGTGAAGGAAGGTTATGATAATCGTAAAATCGGGCTTCCCATCGCAAAACCAATACCCAAGACAAAAAGACACTAAAAATAAAACCCAAAGCTTCTGATCCCCCAAAACTACGGAGATGGAAACAAAACAATGGCATCACCATACTGCAAAAGCATCTTTACTACATACCTAGCCTGCATCAAGGTCCTGCAAAACTCGTTTTCAAAGTAAAGAAGCTCATCCGCCTTTTGAAAAATTCCGGACTAAGGTGATAGACCCAAATGAGTGATGAAATTAGTAAAGTAGGAAGTACCTCATAACTGGTAAAGCTGATGCCTTCCACCACTCTTTTTGGCCACTAAGATAAACGAAGTAAATGCAACACTATTATTACAAAAGCCTACACTTACAGATAATGAAACATTTAAAAAAATTCTGATTTGAAAAGGAGTACGGACCCCATTGCAAAAGCTTCGCGTAAGTTAATGTCAATTAACCTGTCCAAGCTTGAACGGTCGACAGTAATATCAATAGCCTCTTCGGTATTTTCTCACTTCTATCTCGCAGGTTGATTGCAAAATGACCGGGGCAATTTTTTTTTGTATGAGTCGGTCGGCAAATAAAGTCCGCCTTTGTTCTGATCTAAAAATGCTGTAATTTTTTAAGTTCGATGAACTTTTTAAATCTCTGCCGCTTATTAGTGTGGAAGAGTTTTGTCTTTAACGCATTCATGGTAGGAGCAAAAAACGTCTCGACCTCCCTGCCATAAGCGTGAACTCTGCATGGATTTCAACGAGATGATCCACCTGTGCTTCTGGGAAATAAAAGTTCTCATCTATGTTCCAGCTGGCGATTAGTTACTTTAGAAAAGCTCGTCTAGATGCACCAGAGTCAACATTGTCAAGTTCTCTTAACGTCCTTTCTTTTACTTCCTTAGGGCAATACGAAGGAATCCCAGGATTAATAAAGGTTTATCTCGTACAATTTCAAGTCCTTGGCCAACATAAGGATTCCCTGTGCTCCCTGTAAGCAACACGGATAAGATATTCGCTTTGTGCAAAATTTTGTTCCCTTCATAGTTGCCATAATTCTTTTACGACGAAGAATCAAATTTACCGGCTATAACTTTCCCTGGCCTTATTTTTTTGTGGCGATTTGATCAAACGTGATTTCTTTTATTATCTGCTAATGCCTTGATCAGATTGTTTCACAAGTATTAACGGGCTAATTTTACTCAGTAAACCGAACAAGGTGTGCGCTGACACGATTTTCTTTTCAAGAGTTTTCTAAAATGTATTTGTACACTAGCAATAAAACTACCACTAAGTTAGCAACCAACTGCTTAATCAGTCTCATCAGCTTTGGATACGCTTGCTGGCTTGAATCACCGGGCAATTGATCCAAAAATCGCCTCCATAATAAAGGGTTTGATCAATTCTGAAGCTTTTTGATATTCTTAAAGCACAATTTCGCATATATAGAGAGACCCTTATACATTGTCAAAAATCTCCTAAGAATCTGGACTGTCCAAAGCCTGTACCTACCTGTTAAAGAAAGGTGATCATTTTGGCCTTTTCATTTTATGGAAACAAACGACCTTTTTCAAACCCTCTACCGTTTTTCCATTAGAATGCTCACTATCAAACAATTTAAAATCAAAAAAACTGAAATGGGTTGCTGAGCAAGAACCGTCACACAGCTCTGTACGGTTGCCAGAGTATGAGGAGATCACGGGCAAAGGCTGATGGAATCCTTCTGCTTTGGGCTCATCCCAGATACGACCCACTCTTTGCACCAAGAAACGCACGGGCGCAATTCTCAGCATCTGCCTTTCGTACTGATTCCTATTGGCCAAAAAATCTGTAGAGTAAATTGCTCTGGCCGGGCCATAAAAATTACTTTTAGTAGTAGTCAAACAAAATTAGTGAGCCCTTGTTAAAAATAACGGCCTCACAGGTTCCGGTTCGGCCTATGAATGAACATTGCAATTATTAAACGTGAAGAACATTGGGGTGGTAGCTCGCTTCGCCAAACGAGAGAGATAACACTAAATAACAAGTCGTTATAAGAAATACTCAAGAAAATCGGCTAAAAAGGGCTGCCCACCACTTAAAAGAAGAGATCAACATCATAATAAAAAAGACAGTGCTGAAAAAAACCTCCGTTACATCATGTAGACAGGTATTTTTACAATCGTCACTAGACTTAAAAAACTGTGCAACCGGCATTAATGAAGGTAGTACCACTTATTTAAAGGGACAAAACTCGTATTACTAACAATCCTCAGAGAGTAGAAACCTATAATCTAAATATAGCCCGCAACCTGGTTCATTCTGTGCTATTCTACAAGAATTTCACTCCTTTTCCCAACGCACAAACACGTAGAGCTTTAAGTCTGATAATAAGAGGAGAAAGCAACATACTAATTCGACTGTAAATGATCGCCCTCTCATGGCGTCAGCCCTGCACCAACTGATGATTACAACCTCAACGATACCATCAAACAATTGTATTTTAACAGAAATCCTATGAATGCTCTCCCTATTTAATAACCGAAGAACAAGCAAATATAGATGCCTGCCCATTTCTAGCCGACGAAGAGAACTACATAGCGTAAGATCAAACGAGCTAAAGAAATCATCACGACCGCCATGAAACAAGAACCTCCATCACCTAACGATCTCCCAACCGCGAAATAGGTTTATCTCTTAAAAAGAACTAAAAGAGGTTTTTAAAAAGTTTTATGGGAAGAGTACGGTTTTAAAGTTTTGCCTTAGACAACTAAAAATGGATTTATGCTCGAACACAGCTGCTCGACAGCGCCCGCACAATGTGAATGAAGTAGGTTGTAAAGGTAGGCTAACAGCACCGGAATCATTTATCAAAGTGCTCTTTAGAAAAAGAAAGGTATGGAACAACTCCTAAAGAAATACATCGCTGAAAAGATCAGCTCTAGTTTGTCGTAGGTGTTCATTGCTTAGCACCATTAGAGTCCATAAATAAAACCGCCTGCCAAGCAACAAGACTGCTCACAGCGGCTTCCAACCAACCAAAGCATTGTGCGACATACAGGGTAAAAAAAAAAAAAATAAATTTAAAAAAAAAAAAAACAAAAAGAATTAAAAAAAAAATTAATCAACCGCCTTTATTTTTTTATTCTTCCCTTGTTGCTGCTTATTAAAAATCCGAGCATTTATCTAATTCTGTACTAAGACCGTCGATAACTGTTCTTTAATTTTGTACATGAATCCGCCGACCTTTAAATCTTAAGGTTGGAATCCACTTTCTATATATCAAACAGATTCCTATCGTGTGATCATTGACGAATGTAAAAGATCGAAAAAATCATTCCCCATATAAAATCATAACCCAACGTTAATTTGCTTGTTAATAAATTTCCGGTGTTTGATAATTGAACAATATTATATCCCTGAAAAATCCAAAACAAATTACTTATTTTTAGTCCCGTTTATAATCTCTAGAAAATTCACATAGGGGTGTTATTTTCCTTGAAAAACTCCAAATAGTTCTCTTGAATCAAAATAATTGACTACTCATAGCTGACTTGTTATGTACTTCCCAAGCCTTGATATTCTTGTAAGAATACTGGGATATGTTCATAAAAACAACTGATCGTAAATCAACATTATTTCTGTTATAGCCTCAGAGAAAGTACTGGGTGTTTGGTAATATAGAATCCTTTAACTCTAGCCGATCAATTCCCAACACCCTACTTCAAAATTGTGCAAACCATCATATCGTGATCGATTGCGAGTTGGATTTAATTATGTATGATAACGTACCAACATCCAATAGCCTAGTCCAGCTCCGGCGTTACCAAAACACCACAAGATATTATTTGCATAGAGTCGTAACCGAAAGTCAAAGCTCAAAGTGAATGCCTGCGTCATAAAAGGCAGTTCAGGATTTCCTTGATGTTATTTAAAAATCTACGTACCATAGCTCGTCTAGAAGCAGTACCTCGGTCATGTAGGAGCAGTATAATCCGTCTCCTATTACCATTTCTGTAATCACAGCTCGTTAAAAAATTAAAATACCAAGAAGTGCAGAGTCCTAAAAAAGTAGTATTGCTTTCATAATAGTTGTATTAAAAGTTAGTAGCAAGATTCGAAAATCGTGGCCATTATTTTAAAACAACTGACTGAAAGTATGTTGGGTTTTACGCTTTCGCGAAGCGGAATAATAATAAGTTAATTAAGAAGATACGTCTAGAAAGAAACTAAAACGCGTAGATCTTGTGGTTGCTCGAGGTTCTTCCCTGGTCTGCACAAGATTTCAAGATCATCACCGCGCAAACTGTCTGTCCACCACGATCTCCTCTTCCTAGTATTTACGGAAGTAAAAAGGGAGCGAGAGGTGCGACGTGCTCAGTAGACGATACTGTCCTCCTTCAAGCCTTTCCGTAATATGAAACTCCCACTAGCCGTATTGGGGATAAACATCAAAAATCACAACTAGCTAAAAAGCCCATTTTTATACCAAAGCCAAAAGCTGGCTCCTGCAATTTATTGAATAAAACTAAGGTTAAACGGTTTTTTCATCACTTTTGTAATCAGCTTAACCTACAATAGGTTAATTACCAAAAATAATCACCAAGATGTCACTAATAAGCTGGGCGACCTGTAATATGAAACCATCAATCCCCCAATTTACCTGTTCCCGCCACCCAA
>Ga0163217_1090865_pt1 | contig 13237 bp, 7 predicted proteins | sample SynspAceP_FD_185933 | JGI IMG/M metagenome (GOLD analysis project Ga0163217, IMG submission 185933) | Saline lake microbial communities from Ace Lake in Antarctica - Synechococcus sp. Ace-P (PacBio error correction) | ecosystem: Environmental > Aquatic > Non-marine Saline and Alkaline > Saline ...
AAAAAAAAAAAAAAAAAGGGAAAAAAAAAAAAAAAAGGAGGAAGAAGAATAGTTTTGTGTGTCTCTAACACCACCTTTCCCGCACCTGCTCGGGCCTATCCTTGCGCCCGCTCTCTACATCACGGCGCTTCGCCCTTCCCCTTGTGTCTCTTGTTTTTAGGCAATATACTCTCTCTTCGTACCTCTCTCTGCCCGCCACCACACATTTCCGGTCTTGCTGGATGTACCCAGACGTTTTCTGTGTCTCTGCCCGCGCGCGGCTCATTCTCTGGTCGAACTCAGCCGCTCCGCGCGTCAACCACCTTCCGTGCTCGAGGTCCTGCCTCGCGCGGTTTTCTGTCTCGGCGAACTGTCACGACCCTTCCGCGCGCTCTCTGTGCGCTACGCCCGGGCTCTCTGCCTCGCGGCGGTTGGCCTGCTCCTCGAATTGGCGTTGCCCCTGTCCTTGTTGCCTGGGCCCATGCTATGAATTGGTATCCCGCTCCGTGCCTTTGCGCTCTGTCTTTCTTCTAATGCGCTCAGCCGAGTGCGCGCTGCGCACCGCTTTCCAGCCAATAAGTAACAAGTCCTGTTTCCTGGAAGACATATACGATCAGAAAGTTCGCTCCTGGAATATTTTTTTTGTTCTGATGGGCACGGCATCCGCCTTTTGTAAGTCGAAAAATCTACCTGATCTCCGCGATTTCTTATGAACGTTGGATGGGTTCGGCGTAAAAAACTGCCAGGGGAAATAAATTGATTTGGACCCTTGTCATGAATACAAAAAGAGCACTTCTGAACACTGGCCTTCATATTCTCTGTCTTGATACTCTCTGTTTCATAGTGATTAGTTTGGCACCAAAATTTTTTTTTATCGTAATGGATAGAATTTTAAGCGTGGAATAGCATAACAAGCATTTTAAGCGAAACCTGTTTTTTTTTTTAACGATGATTGACATACTGATCACATTGGTCTTGCATTTTTTTCACAAACTAGCTGGATGAAACATTTTAAATACGGCCGTCCGACCGGTTTTTGACTCATTGTTCCCTTCTATCTTAGAAAGTAATTGAGTTTAAAATGTACATTCTACAAATATAACAAAATGCAACAAGGCGACGCCTCGTGACTTGGCTTATTAACAGAGTCTTAAGGACTCATTCTATAAGGTTATCGTCGACAGATGGTATGGTGGAATTTAGTCGCAATTATTGATTTTTGCGAGGACCCGTGTTCCTGTCAGCTCTGTAGTCGAAGTTCTCGGTCCGGTCTGCTACACGCCTGCGCAGCGCATCATTCGCCGAACTGAAGACTCGACACCTGCCGGCCTCCATTCTTCCAATATCTACCAAACCTCGTCGCCATGTATTGCGCATACGACGGCGCATACATAGCCTGGTCTTTTTTTGTCGCGACACAGCAGACCATGGGCATGAGATTTCGCGCGAGGTTACCGCCGGAGCGCCGATCGATACTGAAGGTCCTGGTGGCTCCTGCGGCGATATCGTTCGTGGTTTCATCTTATTGTATGCCTCTTGGAGTTATGTCGAGCCCGGCGATGTGCTGGTCGCGAAACGCTGTCTCTTTGCCGCTTCGCTCGTATCACGCTTGCTGCCCTGGCATACCGCTCATGAGGTGAATGTGCCGTGAACAATTCTAGGATTACGGGATTGCTCGTCTAGTCAGGCGCAGCCCCGCTGCCCGCGCCGCGCGCGCGTCGTCGTGCTTCCTGCCCCACCGTCCGCGTCCACCCATAGTGCGCACTTATGAACACGAACTGATTAATCAGTGGTCCGTCTGGCAAGCGTAAGCACTAATGCTCGTTCAACTTTGAACTTTAAATATCGCCGCTCTGTCATAGCAAGATCGGTTTGGTGGGCTTCTTCTTTAAACTTTACTCTATTGCATCGACCTTAGATGTGCGAGAGACTGGACCTAGTCCTGACGCTTAACGTCGCTGGTCTACCGTACTCTTGGCATCTGTGGCGTTTATGCGCTCCCCTTCTATAGAGTAGAAGCAGTCAGCGATCCGGTCTCACGGTGTTCCCACTCGCGCAGCGCAGGGTTCTCTCCTGATATCTTGGCTCTTTCCTGTTTGATAGCCAACTTGACTCCGTGGACTCGCGCGTACCCTTGTGCTTCCCGCCCCTCTCCTTCCTGGCGCCTAGTTGTGGCTGCGGGCCGACGTGTCTGTTTTGCCCGCCGGGCGTCGTCCAGCGACGCGCCTGCCGGGAACGCGCGACTGTACCAGCGTAGACTTAGGCTTGAGCTCTTGTCTAGCATAGGGTGGCGGTCCACGCTTTGTCGCGCTGCGCGGGTCGTATTCGCAGCGGGCTTTGCAGCCCGCTGCCGGTCTGCCTATAGTGGCGCGGCGGGCATGCGCGCGTTGCGCGCAGCCCTCCGTCCCCTCCCGCGTCCCGCCTAGATTCTCTGGGCTGTCGTCTTGCTCCGGCGGCCCTCCCGTGCGCAGCTCCGGCGCGTCTCTACTTGTGACTTTGTCTGTGCGCCTTGCGCTACCTAATTGTAAGATTCCCCGCCTCTCTCTCCCTCGCAGGCGTGTCGGCCACGCGCGCGCTCTGCGTCATTGGTCTGGTCGGCACACGCTGTCTTTCGTTCTCGTTCGAGTCTCATTTCGTGCGCCGGGTGGTTCGCGGATGCGACGTTATCCTCGGCTCGACGTGGCGTGGTGTTGGGGTGCTGCGGCTTGCGCGCGCCAGGGTCCTCAACGGTGTCGCGGTAATGATAAATCGGGACGCCCGCTCGATGCCTGGTCTGTCTGCCGTCGCTGATAGCGCTCGCCACGGTGAGCCAGTCGTCCTGTGCACCCTTCCCTCGGCACTGCCGGCCTTCCTCACCTCGTCCGTCCTCACCATGCCAGCACGACGACCCTTCGACAATTAGAGAGGTCTGTCTGCGTAGCGTCTGGATGACCGGGCACCCCCAGATCACATACGTGGCCCGCGACTACCCCGGTGCACCTGAGCTTGGGGTGTGCGGAGCCCGAGGGGGCGGCGGCCTGGTCTTGGCACCCTGTGGTCCGAACTGGCGCTGCCCCGGCAGCGCGGGGGTTTTGCGCCTGTTAGTGCTGCCGGCGAGCATACTCGCCGCCGGGAGCCTGGGGACTTCTGCTCTTTCCTCTTATCCCGCCCGTCCCTGGACGCCGATTCTCCGGCTAAGGTCCCGGCTCAGCCCGGGCGCTATCGATCTAAGTCGCGCAGAATCCCAGCCGGCTCGCGCTATATACGAACAGCAAGCGCCTCTTGCCGCCCGTCTCGCCAGACTCCAGAGTCCTGCGTGCACACGTTGTGAGCGCCGGCTCGTATACTCTTCTACTCCATCGAACCTGGGCTTTTCAGTTGACACGCGCCTCTTGCCTGCGCCGGTGCTTTCCGCCCGCGTGTTCGCGGCCTCTGGGACGTGTATGACACTGTTGCTGCAAGTCTGCGCCTGCGTCCCCGCCTTGTTAGATCCGGCTCGGCGGGCGGACCCTGGCTGGGCCTCCGGCTGCGCGTGCTGCTTAGGCGATCCTTTGCGTGCTTGGTTGCGCAGCGCGTCTGTCACCGGGCGACCTCTGTCCGTCGCGCGCTCTCGCTCGCGCGCCGACAGTACCTACGTCCTTTTGCCGGATTTTTGGTAGTTTTAAAGTAGGGGATTATGTTGGGCCTATAATGGGGTAAATTATAAGGAGGATTGGGGAATATGCTAAAGGATTCGGACGGCTAATGTTAGTAGATTAGATCAAAAGGTAGGTTTTGGGGAGTATACTGTTTTTACCCGGCTGGATCCATGGAAGAATTGATGTTTCAACGTTATTTAAAGGGATAAAATTACGGATTGCGGGATTGGCGTACGATAATTTTCAATGAATAAGATTTACGGAATATCTGAATATCATTTGGGAATTGATATTTTTGAGACTACATCAACCCAATAATTGTTTTAGATTATGGTTTATTAAAGGTTGGATGTTGGGGAGATAGATGAGTAGAGGAGGCTACTTTGAGCTGGAAGTTACTACCATATAGGCATATACAATGTATTATACGGACAATAGATGTTGGCAGAAATAATATACAAGAGGACTACTTAATTGTGTTCAATGGATAACATCAAAACGTTCCATGGAGCGGTATTGCTGGTCCATTTTAGTATGGAGTGGGAATACGGAGATAAAGACGGGTAACACTGGTTCTCTGGGATTTATAAATGAATGCACAATTGTTTATTTTATGGAAGAGGGGATAAAAGACAGGGAGTACCGGATTTAATAGAAAAGAATTGATGAATAGTCTACCAATAGCAGCCTTAAAGTGGGATGAATGATCATTCCAGGTTACTAAGGAGAGAGATTGAGAGGTAATAACAATATATACCAAGTAAAATATAAAGCCAAACATTTAAAGTTTATTTTGGAAAGTTTGGCTTTTATATTTACATCTTAGCTGGCAGATAAATTGATCTATACGGGCTTAGAAAGAATTGATTTTTATTTCTTGCTAAATGAGAAGCCTTGCAGGTTATAAAAGCTTTGGTTTTTTTTGTTTTAAGGCAAATTTTTTAGGGAGATTAAGGGTATTTAGAACGACGTAATAATAGTTGCATCGTTTATATTGAAGTAGTTTTGGGTTTTTTTTGTTTAACGTTGGAACTAATGGTGTAAGTGTTGGGGCATGAAGGAAGTACTGGTATAACTTTGGGGTTTTTTTAAGTGTATATGGGAATCTAACGTATACAATCCCATGGGTCCTTTGTAATGGATCTTAAAAACCATTTTTTCTATAGGAATTTAAATGATACCGGCTGAATTTTTATCAATCGGGTGATTATTTATTCTACGTTTGTCCATGTTCCAACAGAGTAAATCGCCAGCTATACAAAATTTTTTGGGTCGTTTGAAAATATCTGGGCCTATTCTTTCGAATAAGTATCTGGAGAATGATGTGGCATTAATTTCATAACAATATAGTAGTCATGGTAAAAAGTTCATAATTTGTTAAAGCATTGAAAGATTTTACTGCCAGGCATATGGGACAAGTGGAAGGATTTGAGTAGATGAACTTGTGACATTCATGTTCTGAAAGAAAATGTTATTAGATCGTGTTGTATATCTGTTGATTATAAGTTTAAACTAAATATTTTTTTGCAGGAATGGTTTGTATTACAAGGATTGAGATATTTCTTAAGATAGGTTTCATTAATGTGCAGGGAAAAATATATACTTCCAATGTATACGATTGTATTTGTTTTTAGTTTACTAAATAATAAGATGTGTGATTGCGAAGGTTTCTAATTATGATGTTGATGCGTTATTAGCGTTTCTTGCTGATGGGGTGCTTCCTATTGCTTTTCGCCTCATCTGGCTCATGGAATTTGCCACAATGTAACGGATATTCTTTACGGTAAAATTGTAATATTAGGGGTAAATCTTAACGAGGTATTAATACCCACTATTTCTTTTGACACAGGATTGGTACATTTTGACCGATCTTATTACAGCTTTTTTAAAGTACCAGCAATTGCAGTCTAATTAATGGAGTGTCTATCCATGAGTCAGGTCATTAATTTACTATGTGGTGAAGCATAATTTAACAGGAATGTGCAAATCTATCCTGTTTTAACCTTGCCTGAGAATATTTAATGAGTAATAATGTTCAATTAGATTTGAGGCCATGGTTTGTATAACAATTAGTTTGTGACGTGCGAAGTAAAATACAAGGTCATTTTACCTTTTGTCTTATTCTAAGGTGTCTCATTTTTTTCCATATCTTGTGAAAAGGATTTTCAATGCAAGATTAATATGGATTTGGTACCGTGGATATGATGTTGTTTGAAGAAAAGCATAGGTATGTCTTTAAAAGTTTATGTTGGGAAATGTTTTCTGGTAATAGTTTATTCCGGTTTGTGGTTTAAAATTGTTCAACGGTTTTGTGTTACCAAGGAAATAACCAATAAACAGAAAAAGTATTGAAAAAAGCGTAATAGAGGAATGGGATTAAAACTATAACTATGGCGTTTGTTGTTATCGAAGCCATAAACAATGCATATAACAAGATCTTCCATTTGTTTATGATTGATTTCAATTTCCATTTTTCACACAATAAAAGGCGTTGGGTCTTGTAGAACTGACTATTTACCGTTTAGATACTCCATGGCATTATGATCATGGATATTAATATCTGTAAGTTTGTAACACGCTTTACTATGGCCTTAATCCATTTTTTTTAAAACATTGGGCTGGTGAATGAATTTATTAAATAGGAGATAGGAACACATTTTTTTGTAAAAAGTCTTTGGCTGTGTACCTGGGTTACAGCAAATTATATATTTTTGGCCGTAAATTTTTTACGTTTTCCTTGGTCGTTTTTGCTTCTGACCCTCAGAAGTAAAATAAATAGAACGTTCCTCATTGGATAGGTTTCCTGTTGTGGGAATGATTTGACCAACATATCTTTTTGCTTTCCAAATGGTGGCACAGAGATCCAAATAGATATGGGAATCAATCGGTCGTCGACAGTATTCTTGATAGGTTTGGCCTCCTATGAAGATATTTTTTTTGAATGAAACATTTAATGAAAGCATTTGGCTTGATGAAGACCTTAATCCAGGACTGAAAATGGAGGTAATATGCAGATTTGGGTTTTTGATTTGTAATTGGTGTTTTTAATGCTTGTGTAAAAACATAGGAAGGGTGTCTTGGGTCTGCCTTCGGTTAATCAAAATTATGTGCAAATTATTACGTCAAAGATACCTATTGTCAATTTAGAAATAGGCGATAGCTTTTATGGAAAACATGCCAATTGGGAGTGTTTTAGGTTATTTTTAGCATAGCGCTTTACAGCCTATTTAATGTGATACCCTAATTTTGATGATTACTTGTTTTTGGATGTGTAAAAGGATGCAGATCTTCATTTAAAATCATGATATTTAAATCTTGAATTTTTGTACAATGGATGTAGTAAGAAATGCCAGTCATTAAAAATGTTAATAATAATATCGTGAATTTAAAGTATTAATAACAAAAATTGACTTGGGAGGTTGATTGCGCCATAATCTTTGATATGATTCCAAGATTATTGCTTTTAGATTTAATAGAAAAACTTTAAAATTTAATTGAAAGGATTTACAAGGCCTTTGTTTCCCATTGAGTTCCTAACTGCTTCCGATGTAAGGATCAAATGGTGCCGCAGGTATTTAAATTACCGTTCAATATGCGTCGTCAATTCTTAAACTTTGGCAAAACTGGTTTAAAATATATAAGGAGTGGGAAGGCTGTTAGTTGTCTTGTATTGAAATCCCATTGTCATGCGTTATCGATTTCAAGTGCGTGGGGAACATTCTTTTCAGGGGCCTTGTTATATCTAAATCGAAGAAGCCTATATTTTTAAGAATAGAAAGCAAAGCCAACTGCCAAGCGATCCCATTAAGATAGCTACGATTATGTGGGTTCGCTATAAGTGTACGGCAACAGGAAAAGCAGACACTGTCGGTGCATGAAAACATGTCCATTAATCCTTTTTGCCCAATGTGTAATTCTATGCACATTTCTTTAAACGGTGTCTAAGTCAATAATCCATACTGTGGGCGCTTTTTTTCTACCCGGTATACAACAGAAAGTGAATTTTCAATTCCAGTTTATTTTTAATGTATTTTTGCCATTTAGTATGGCTGTCTTTGTGGATGGTTAACGTATTCCACAATTTTATATATCCATAAGATAAGACAGACCAAGAGAACTTCCCCAAGGTGTGCCGATTATAGCTGTAATTGCCTTGTCTCATCTGTTTTGATATTTGGGTTGGGCAAGAACGAACGAATTGCTTGTACACCCAAATAGGTCCCACTCAGGTACCACACCGGTGGGTAATGGCGAATGTTTTGTGCGGTTTAAGTGGCAGAACATCGGACAAATGTTGCGGGGTTGGTCAACCAACCTGTTGAGTTCATATGTTGCTCGTTATAGATGTCACAATTATGATGGATCATTTTGTTATTTCCTTAATAGAGGATTCAATACCCTGTGTGGAGGATATGTTAATTAAAGCGAAGATTGTCTTTAGTGCAAGAGCCTTTTCTCCTAAATGTTACATTCTATGTTGCATTTCATCGGTTCTGGTTACATAATTCATTCCGATAAGCAGATGCCCGGTGGTGCATGGCAGAGCAGTATACAGGATAATGTTTCATGGCTTCCCTTGGGTTCGTGATAGGACTAATACACTAAGGATGCAATTAACCTTGTGCTACCAGAATTGGTTGTAAAGAAGTTCGGAAATCGGTGGATAATGATTAGCTCTTTTAACGTTCTTTTAAAATGATTATGATATCCCCTCCGGTTTATTGGTACAAAAAGGATGAATATTTCCCAGAGAGCAGGCTAATGGGAGATTTGAAGCGCGTTCAAACTTCATGGTAAGGAGCCAGGAAATCATGGAATGGTTCATGCAATTTTTCTTTCATTTTTTATATACCGCACATTCGGTTTCTGATGAAGGAATTGAATAGAGCATCTCGCAATATTTGTTAGTAGGGTGAGGTTGTTTTCATGCAGATTGGGAGCAGTGCATGTAAAGAATAGTTTTAATAAGTTCGCGAAAATAGTTATATTTGTTGAGGCTTTTAAGGATGTAGCCTCGTTTTAAAGAATGGATATGGTGTTTGCATCATATAGAGAAATTACTCGTCTTTTCGGAATGGCCTAACTTTTGAAAGAATAGCCTTTTTATGCTTTGGATCAAAGTTAAGAAAAGTATTCGTCCTGATATAGGCTAATTTTTTCAAGACTTTTCGTAAGTAGTAGCGGAAGAATTTACTTTATTGCAATATAATTTTAATCTTTTTTGTCCGTGATCATGCGTACATTCGCCATTACGGCAATAGACATGGGCTGTAACAAATTTGGATTGGTTTGTCCCGTTTAAATGTGCTGTGTTTTCTCTGGTCTTGTTAAGCATACTAAAAGGGTCTTGCATCAATGTCTTGGTGACACTATAATTTCCCAGGATACTTCTTTGTATCTTTTTTGTGTTGAAAAAGGCGCATGGGACCCTCCATAAGCAAAGGAATGCCAAAACGTGATGGTCTACAAAAATCTGCACAAATTCACTCATGGGAAGGAGTCAATATGCAAAACTATTACTGCGGGCAGAGCATTTTATATTTTTTTTTCTGCAGCCTGGCTATAATGGAGGATAATATGGAATTGACATATTTTTCAGGGTTTGTAAATAGAGCGCCAAATAATATCGCTGAATTAAAATTTCTTGTGATGCATATTAAATCTATTCAAAGGTGTTGACTGTCTTGTATAGGATACATGTTGAGGTAATATTTCTCTGAACGAATTTATTAAACATTATTTTTCTTTGTCTCTACTTCGAACATCGAAAATGGCCATAAGCTCTGCAGCGGCGGGTATTTGTCAAAAGAGGCGTTGGCAAATTCATTCAGTGAGTTCCCGCATTACGTCTGAAATTCAATAGGCTTCCAGTCGAACTTGGAATCTGGCTTGATAGGGAGTGTAGGCCGTATAACATCGGCATACTTTTCCAGAATATTTTTTATCAGGAAGGATTTTATACTTTCATGATACTAATCCGTAATAGGATTTAAACCACTTTATTCTTCTCTGAATAAATTTTGAATGTGGGACAAATACTCTCGTGCTCCATTCATGGGCTGGTCCCAAGCCCAAAGTTTGAAGACGTATAACGTCTGAATGGTTTCGGAATCAACATGGTCACGAGTTTACGATGGATGGTTTTTCAGGCATTTGGGAAGGTTCTTCTTAATGCTTTAATGGCGTAAGAGGCAAATACTCTGATCCTCATAATTTAAGCATATTTAATTAAAATATCGGTGGAGCAAAATCTCATTATTATGTTTTAGTTTTTGCAGCTTTTTACTCGAATCTGTTCAAGTTTTACTAAAGATGAGGTTAATAAACACATTGTTATTTTTAATTTATGACTGGCTAATACTATTTCATTTTTATGGATGCCAGTAATAACAGTTGCATACATAGTTTATTGCTTTAAAATTGAAATGTACCATGTAGTTTTTTTTTGGATGTCTAGGGACAACCGCTATCTGTATTGTTTTTTGGAACATTGAGCTTAGTTAAGATTTTGTGAAATTACGGGGTGGAGGCTAAAAGATATTTTTAGTAGCTAACGCTTACAAAAATATTCAAGCATTTAGTTTATGCGGGAGCCTTGCTTATATCATGCTTATTTTAATGTCTTTTGATTACTGGATAGGATTTTGTCGTATTGTCATTTTAACTAGTTTAATATGCCATTTCTTTAGTTGCTAACACTAAAAACTTAGAAATTTAGGGGGGACTTCAATTTTTATATCTTTGGTTGGCTTGGTAAACGGTGTTGCGGTCATTGCTGCAATAAGACCGATGGACTGGTTTGGGTGGAGGGGGTGCACGGATTTTGATGGTCTTGATTCAATGTGCCGTTTTGAAATAAGGGACTTGAAATATGACGATCAGAACTTAAAACCTTTGCTCAAAATTTGGGTTTATAAAACAAGTAATGCAGCTTGGGCGTTGTAGTTTTTTTCTCTTTACTTTCTCAAAGACGACTTAACTACCTTGGAGGTTTAAGAAAGGGGTGGGTGTTTTAATGTTGGGAATATTTTGTTTTATCTTAAAACGAACAAACTCCCCAATATTTTTGCCTCCTTTTGGGTAGCAGGCTATCATATTTTTTGGTGGGTTGTATTTTAGGGTTGTCTTTTAGGCCTTTGATTTTAAATTCCTTTCTTTTTCTTTTTCTATAGGAAGTGTTTTTAAGATGCTTGGAAGAAAGTGTGAGTTTAATTTTTGTATCTTATGGAAGTTTTGAGTTTTACCAAAAGCAAGTGAAGTATGTCGTGAATTTTTCAAGAAAAGAGGCCTTCCTATATGTACTTATCGTGCAAATTACTTCAACTCCTTAAGGTTCATAATTTAACTGTTATTCAGGATCCATGAGAAATTTTGCTCTGGGATTATAACAAGGTTAGACGATTAATTACTAATCTTTAAATACTCTCGTACTAAAGTCGTTTATGTTTTAGGGTAAAGAGTGCGGGTGGTTTTTTTGGAGCTGAGATAGTCTGATGCAGGCCTAAATTCCGTTTTCTTATTATGACTATTTTCAAATAGACTATGGTCGCTCTTGGTTTTTTTCCAAAAGTTGCTATCAGCTCAATATTTGGTTTGGGTATGCGGAATCATAGGATTTTGGCTTTTTTGGATTTATTTTGCGATAATAGAATCAATTACTTTCTTTTTAAATTGAAATCCAAACAAATGGTTCGGCAGCCTCCCTTTAAAATTTTAAGCCGATTTTAAACCAGCAAAAGGTTCTGTACAAATCTTTGCTATAATTCCGAATCGTTAACGATTACAGATAATTAAAGAGGTAATCGGATAACTATAGACCCATATATCGGATTTAATCTTGTTTTGTCATACCTGTTTGTCATTCAAAAAATAATGATTTTTCTGAGTAGAATTTTCTTATTTTTGAATAAGTAAATAAGATATGAGAGCAATAGTTTTTTTTTGGTAGTATTATCTGCAAACAGGTGTTCGCAGGGGGAACTGTGAGCAAAATGCCAAAACGTTTTAATAAGAATTTACTGATAAGGGATTTTGGTAGATGTAGAAGATTCCAGAGGAATTTGGGCCGGCATATGGGAATGCGAAAATGTTTAACTGGTATGCGCTATTATATGGAACTTTTAGTGCGATGGAGAAAATAAATTTTGATTATATTATGGGTGTGGGGGATATGAAGATGGGAGGTAGCTTAGCTCAGAAAGAATAAGTCAGGGTATCAAGATGTAGTGAAATTTGGAAGGCGGCTATGATGGTAAAAAGGAAATAATTAGGTCTAAGTTACTATTGAATGCGCCGGAAAACCCATTTAATTGGTATACGGAATAATATGGTAAATATAAGTTCAAATTGGTTGGTTTGGTTCGAGTTATTTGTGCTTAGGTGGTGCTCCTGTTATTAATAAATAATTTGAGGATTTGTCCATAATTTATATTGATCCTTCTTTTTATATACTATATTTTGTTTACCAATTATGAAGGTGATGAAGTAGTGTTGCGTGTTAAATAGTGATTTCTCTACAATCGATTTCATTCAAATAGATACCATTACAAAAATTGGCACCAATAACCCATTAAGTGCGTGATCTTGGAAGGCTGGAATTTTTTACAATACTATGAAAAGTTTATCATCTTCAAGGAAAACGGCTTTATTGCCATAAAAAGCGAATCCAGATAGAGGAAGATCCGGACGTAATGAGATTAGAACATATACTGTAGAAGAATTGTATAAAGAGCCAAGAAATAAGAAGCCAATAATACAATAGTGCGTATGAAATACAAAATCTAAATAAAGATTCTGCGGAATTGGTATTCGGGTGTAACGTTCTGTGTAATATAACTTTGCAATCAATAGGCTGCTATCAACCAGTCAATGCAAAGAGCCAATCGTATTTTTTGGTAAATCACTTGTTAGAGAGTATTGGCGATTAATAATGAAAATTAAGACATTGGATGTAATCGGAATAGGTTTGGCTATTTCTTGTTGAAGCTTATTAATTGTTTTACATGTTGTACAATCAATCATTAATGAGTATGTAGGAAGATAATGCAGTGAGAATTCTGACAATACTCAATATAATAGCCATCCGATTACATTAGTGTTCATAAAATAATAATTGCAGTATTATATGAGGGTTTTATAATTATAGAGCATAACGATCAACATTAACTTATACGGCCTTTTCAGTAATGCCCTCGATCTTTGTTCGTTATCCTCTAAACGTTTATACATATCATCGGCTTTTTGTACATCTTTAGAGGTACATGCTCATTGAAATTTAAGTTGCCACCTCTTGATTGAAGATCCCTTTCTTAAGTATGAAAGCGTGATCTAATACTTATATTCCGACCATTTATAAGCTTGTAATGCTGAGGAATATTCCTGAAATTATGGAACATGGTTAATAGACTCGAGGTTTCCCAGACATTCGGCGTTATAGAGGTTTTAAAGCTAAACTTTTTTGAGCTTTACATTCCGTAATCTTGAGTGATTCTCGTCTATATGGTTTATTCTACATTTGCAAATCTTATTTTGGTTCGAATGGTTTGTTGCATTCTTCTTGAAGTTGCCGATCTTTTTTATTTTTTGAACCAATTCCTGGTAATTACTTTCGCCAGTCTGGTAATGGGTTGCATATACAATTC
>Ga0163217_1012724_pt1 | contig 13236 bp, 5 predicted proteins | sample SynspAceP_FD_185933 | JGI IMG/M metagenome (GOLD analysis project Ga0163217, IMG submission 185933) | Saline lake microbial communities from Ace Lake in Antarctica - Synechococcus sp. Ace-P (PacBio error correction) | ecosystem: Environmental > Aquatic > Non-marine Saline and Alkaline > Saline ...
GTAAGTCTGGTTTTGTAGTCGTTTATCAATTCAAACACTTCCATCCACATTTTCAGCCCTCACCCACCAAGGTTAATTCGGATATTGTTTTAAAACTCTTTAATTTCGTTTTTCGTGGCTAAAACGAGAATCTTCAACAATAACTGTTTTTATAGTTTTCCGAGGATAGGGTAGGTAATTTTTAATAATGGCAAGCACATGACCTTCATTTCAAATCTAAAGTAAACTCCAGCTTTTTACGCCGTAAAGCAATCGCAATCGTTTGTGGTATGGTTCTTTAAACCCATTTACCGTGAATTTTCACTAATAGTCAAGTTACCACTGTGTTTGCGGAACTTCGATATGCATCGACTGTTGGCTTGGTAACACGAGTGGTTAACCTAATGGTTACCCTCCAATTTTTTTAAATTACAATACCATGTTTGCAGCATTCTCCACTAATAACTGAATAATCATAGAGGCGAATAAAAACCAGGCATTTTGTGTTATTCGAGTCATAATATGTATTCTGATAGTCTATTGAACGATCTTCCCATACTGAATTTTTAGCCCAGGGCAATATAATTATCGACCATGTTCTAACTCTTCACTAAAGCACGCGATGGAGCACTATTATACCGATTTTGTTTGATCTCAAGGCAATACTGTACAAGCGGCATCTTCAGAAAAGAAATTTTTGAGATGACAATGCGTCTCGCTGATTTCTCTACATTTCTATGCATTTATATACTCGTTGAATATTATTAAGCGTATTCAAATCGAGAGAGGGGATTCTTCACCTGCCCACTTTCAAGTTATTTTTACTGTGCTTTCCGTTTCTAGCGTCGTATTGTCTAGATTCTTAAATCTTCTCGGGATCACCTCATTTAATTATTTATACACTTATATCGATGATGAGACTCTACGGCTCAACGTAGTGAAATAATTCTCCCATCATCAGGATGGTCACGCCGAGAGAGTAGCGTAGAAATACATGCGCCTATACGGTTTGAGGGAGAAAAAGAGTAACGAATTTTCACTGCAAACCAATTGTATTTCTATAAAAGGGGTTATTTTTAGCCAAATTAGTCTTCCATCTAAAATCAATCGGTTATGATAAAATAATATTAGGAAATAAATATATTGCTCAGGTACAATTTCTAATACACATACTTTAAAAAAAATATCCTAATTAGAATTTTTTGCCTTGAACTAGTAAAATCTATATGCTGTTTTTCAAGTAATAACGGTATCCAAAAAGCTGATTAATACACTATTAGTAGGCAAGAATAGCTACAGGAATGCAAGTTCCTGGTAAAAATTAAAGAGTAGATTATCTATAGGTACTCTTGATAAAGTTCAGGAATATTTACACTGAACATCACAGAACTTACAACAAATACTCGCACACTACCCACGAAGATTTGAGGGGAGCACCCACAAAAGAGGTATTCAGACATCACTAGTTTTATTAAGTCCATCTAAGCTTAGAAGGTTTTTGATGATTATGCCTACTTTACAGGCAAAACCACCCACATAAGGTATAAGGATTGTCCCTTATGTGTGCTATGATTCGCCCCCATAAAATAGCTTCTTTATTACCCTTAAGTACAATAACCATTTGACCGCTGTTTTAGTGTGTTTTTCTATACTTGCAAGCATGAGGACAATACTCAATGTCATAATGTACTGTATGTTAAAACACTTTATGTTTAATAATTTTTAGCATCTTCTTCGGTTTTGTTAGTATATCACATTCTTCAAGCTAAATCAGATATCACTCACATTATTTTAGTACGCAAGCAACACCATAATCTTAGTGGCCAAAATTTCCAATTCAGAGAGGTTGGCAAAAAAAGTGAAAGGATGTACTTGTGTACAATGGATATATGTGTCGCGGAGCTAAATCGGTGAACTTCCGTCGTGCAATACTTTCTTATTATCAATCATTTAATAAGTCCATATAGTTTTTTATTCTATCGACTGACAATCTGGTGCGGTCTAAAAATAAACGGTAATTAATCTCATCGGTTTTAGTTTAATGAGTACTCAAATTTATGAAGCGAACTTCAGGATTAGGAAGTAGAATACATGCATGGCTCGCAGTGTCTTTTGGTGCTTTACGGTCTTTCTAACATTTTAAGCTCTTTATAGTTCTTCTAATCTTTTTTGCGCCGATAATAAATAGTTTTATTGTGGATTAAATATGGCACTATTTTAGGGTAATTTGGAGTTAGCGCTTAGTTATTAACCTGATCTTTTTCTTTAAACGTTATACACCGTCGTATCAAACAAATTTTCGTCGTTAGACACTTTCGAATGAGTTTAATGGATGTAACACGAAGAATTGATTCTCAAATCTCACCAATAATTTCGAAGTCAAATAATACCATACTTTATTCCACTAATTTGGCATTTTTTGGTTTATCGGTTGAGTGGTCTTTATTGACAATTTCTTTACTATCTAGACAAAAAGACAAGTTTACCGCAAATTGGTATCTCAACACCATAAAACCCGTAGCGACTAATAAGTTGATCACTGTGGATTATTACATAGCTTGCTGAAAAGACTGCAAACAACATGATCTTAACCCGTCACTATGTATTGGTTTTAAAATTTATTCCTATGCTGTGCCAACTTTATTATATAAATTCCACCGTCAATATTACGAAAATTAGCAATAAATTACAAACGACACATATTTCACCTATGGGTAGAGGTCACGAGTGCCGCATGTGTTGCATATTGCGCTTCAACCATGCCTACTAGGTATAAGCCTAACACCAACAAGAGAAAATCGCGATACCTGCACACCGGCCTGAAACGAACTGAGTAGACGGAAATCCAAAGTAAATTTTTAGAAAAAAATCGCTTGCATAAGTGGTCGTTTATATTAACTAGAGGATCTTCTACGTCGTATTGTCTCGGTTTCTCACCGACTATGTTCTTTCTTAAACTCGAAAGCTACTTATGATACTTTAATATATAAGAGCTACATGATACGATATATAGATAGATGTTCTGTACAGTCACGTCAATTCGGTATTTAAATTTCTAAGAGTCACAGTGAGGTGTTATTCCATCATATATAAATCACTGACTCAGGCTCAGATTGTATATCGCGCTCTTGCGCTGCAGTTTCGGTGTAAGAGTGCATGATCGACTCGAAACGGCAAAGCACGACTCATCGCCTATGGTGTGTCTAGTTAGGATGGGGCGTTGGCCATGAAATAGACGTGTAATTCTCCTGTATCCAGCCAATCAGATCGACCAAGAGTACTTCATGTACAGGCGCTTTGTATCCAATTTATTGGCAGTGCCTTCGAATTTCTATCGAAAACACTGACTGCATATTAATAATAAAGGCGGTAATGCATATCACACATGTCCAGATTCCTGGGGTAGTGCGCTTGGCTCTGTATGGGCTCTCGTAAATTGCTTTCTCAGGGAAGCCTCGCAAAAAACGTCTCACGCTCTCACTAAGACAAGAGTGTTGTTTTGATGTGAAGAGTCTCTCAGAGGCGGTCTGGAGCGGCGGAGGTCTCTCGGACGTATCATTGTTGTTGTGGAGAAGGCTTAACTCTCGTATGTGGGTGTCGGGTTCGAGGATCTCGGGCGGGTTGCGCATTCCGTTTCACCAGGTCCACCAATTAATTTCTTTACAGTTTATCAGACATAATATCTTATTAGAATCCGTACCACCATGTATACAGGACCACAACACGAGTAATGTTCCTGACTAAAGTCTGTGTAAAAAGGTGTAAAGGAATTTCTTCATGGGTATTTTTTTAATTTGGAACAACTTTTAAATTAAATCTCTATTTGAGCCGATATATTTACCTACTGCACTGGTCCCTAGATTATAGACACTACATAATCCCGCAATTAAAACCTAAATACAATGGCTTTAATCATTTTCCTTTTGTTTAATACGGCTACTGTTTGTCCGTTCGCTTTCATCTTGTTGATTTTTTAGGTTATTTTTTAGTCTTTGTTAGGTTGAATTATCACTACGTTGTCCAATAGTGCGGTAAAATACTTATGAGCTAGAAACCGGAAAATCGGGATTTTATAAAGGCTCTTAAGAGCGCTAAGCTAAAAGTGGGCTATACCCTGCTCTTCAGTAGTCGAAACGAGCAGCCAGCACACTAAAACTTATCGAGAAGAAGCAGCGCCGCCTTCAGAATAAATACAATTCATAAGGACGTAGACGTTCTTTAAACAAAAAAAAGCTTCATCTCAATGGTTGAGACGGCCCTGGTTTCCTTAATTAAATTAGTAAAATTTGATGTAAGAGTTAAGTTTCTCACGAGCGCTACATCGGTGGAGCTCCGATTCTCCGCATAGATATGAATAAACACAGCAGGTATAGCATATTATTGATGTGCGTTTATCCGCCGCGCATTACGTTAAGGACTAAAAAGTTATACACCAGTTTCTATCATTATTATAAATCGAGTGGCCGCAATACATTAAAGGCGTCAACTAACCGGTTATGCTTCCTGTTTAAATTTCGATGTCATTGATCCGAAACTAACTAAATAACTTTTTCTTCATAAAACTAGAGTATGTGGTCTATATCACTCTTTGCGTGGACGAGCAATGCTTAAGTCGGAGTTTCCTACTATCTTTAATTGTCTGTAAGTAGTTATATGGTTTGACATTTTTTTGTCGTTGGATTTACATTCGCATTGGTCAATGTTTAGAGAAGGCTATACTTAATATACATTCGCTGGAAGCCGTAATATAAACTTGAGAATTTTACTATATTGTTAATTTTTAAAAGATTACTGTTATGTTTTATTATTTATCGACTTTACAAAACTACAGGGAAAAAGTGAATGCTTTAAAACTAGTATATGACCAAGCGAGGTAAAAATTTACATATTATCTGAACGGGAAGAAAAAGGAGGTAAAAGAAAAAAAGAAAGACCTACAAGGCCTTATTTGTACTTTTGCGCACTCTTAGTATTTGTTTTTTCCACTAGAATGTAAACTTGTTCAAAATAAATATATTAGTGATGAGGGGACAAGAACAGGAATACCTCTGCAGGGAATAATAGCATTAAGAGAGCAAACACCGTAGTTCCTGAGTGCTAAAATGCTCATGGAAGTTAATTTTCAATATCTGTTGAGCGATTAACTCTTGCAAATGAGCGTTATTCAGGAAATAGCTCTTAAACTTTATATCTTTCACAGAAAGCAGCTATGGGGAGAATATACCGTTCTCTTTAAAAGGACTTATACAGCTAACTGCCTGCCAAACAGCACAAATCATATGGTGGGCTGTCACCACTAAACTTCGAACTTTATTCAGCGCTTCTAATTTGATTTTTTGGTTGTCCCAACAGGAATTCCGATAGAAAATCCACCGCCGTCACATTTTCCGAATACTCGAGCGCGCTTTTACCCAAACAGCACAACACTACATTGATTATATTTCCGTAGAGGCGCTATGACCGGAAGCCCACTCTTGATGTGCATTGTATAAAATGCAGGTTTCTTTCTGATATAAAAATTCTCAGTATATTGCCCAACGATTGTCAAACAATGCTACGCCAACCACCAATATGTGCCGTTGTGTATTCTAATCACTTTAACCTTGTTCTGCATTCTCTGGCAAATAGTTAGGTTTGTATACGATGGGATAAAAGTCGTGCCTTATTTTATATCATGAATCATAAGTTCACCACGAAACAGTTGTCATAAATGATAGGTGAAAGCTAAACTAAACCATTAAAAAAATAGAACAGATGTTCTTCATGGAGAAAAGAATTTTTATTAAGTATAAGATGATTCAAAGGATAGTCAAACGGATTGTCAAATACAATAATAGCCCTGACCACAGTTATTGAGCCATATTTTGTGGATTCGATAATAAATTACCTACAGTATATATTAAGTTGAGCGCCTTTCTCACGCATTTAAAAGAGTAATAAACGAGCTTTAATCGTTGTAAGGGAATCAGATTTTCGCAAGCCATATCTTTAGTTCCCGTAAGCCCATTTGTGCTACCATTGAGGAAATAACATAAGGATACGATCAGTAAGTTTGAGCCTCTCTATTGCTTGTTTCATTCTCTAGCTTTGTTCAAAGGCTCTTACATCGAGCACATATTTATCGCTCTTGGGAAATGCGACACTCAGAAAACACGTTCTTATGGGATATTCTATATGCACCTTTCCTGGATAGGTGAGCCTTAACGAATTTCATCCAAAAGTATAAATTTCTAAATACTCCACTTTTTTAAGTTCTCTACTCTAATGTCACATAATAATAGTGTAGGAGGTGTGGACGACTCAAATATGTCTTAAAAACGTAACTATCACTACACGCTTTAACGCATTCAGGATTTAACCATTGAAAGGGAACAGCAACCTGGCCTACCAATTAATTCACTACGGTGAATACTCCTGCCTATTCTCATGAACTCTGAAATTACCATTCCGGTATTTTAGGCAATCACACCAAATTATGGCTTTAGCGTCGGTGAAATTTCATCACACTCGCAATCTTAACGGTTTTTGCAGTTGTTAAAGACAGAAGTAAGGGTCCGACTTCCTGCGTTGGAAAACTACTAAATTCCTACCATTCAGCTAAAATTGTTGTGAGGTCCATAATGATGAGGCAAGCTTTTCCTGCCTTGGAAATTCCCGGAGAGCGTAATCTTGGCGTCCTGGTTTGTAGCGAGTTCTAAAAATGCCAATTACCAAGGAATTTGCGACCACTCCTAAGCCTCCAGGAAGAATTATTTTTCTCTTCACCTTCCATACTTTTTTAGTCTGTGATTCCTCCATCGATCCCACCACGGCTTCGGTTTTTCGAGGACATCTTTAATAAGCTAACCAAAGTGGCACTGTCTAATCACCGTCTACTCCGTCGGCTTCTCTAGTACACTTCTTTGCTCCTTCGCCCCATGTTACTCGCTCACGACCAGCCTCCTAAAACTTCGGTTCTAAGAATTTTCACAAGCTTAATCAGGGTCCAATAAAATCTATATTTCACCACGAATAATCAACACTGACCTCAGGTTTCGTACGAACGCAATAGCCAATCCCCAACCATACTAGGAACCTCTCTTCGACCGTGATCACAATTATTTCAATCGATGTAAAATGAACAGAGCCTTTATCCACGTTTCCCGATGTAACATTAACTCTTTTACATAAATCCTATCAAAATTGCATTCTTGTCATGAGTGTTTAAATTGTTTGGTATGGATATAGCCCTTTAAATATATACTTGAAAACTAAATATGTTTGCGCCAAGAATTACCAAAGACCGTCGTGAGAGGGATAAATAAGAAATGGCAGGGAACACTTAGACTTTTGTTCTTTTTCTCTCCTCCGTAGAACTATCCAGGGATCGAAATTGTCTAAATTTAATTTCGTTATAAACTGTTCCGTCAGATTATGTTTACTCAATAACAACTTTAGTGTAATAGTAAATCCTTGGATTACCTGTTATATGCTTAAAGTTTTATCAATAACCCGTTTTAATTCTTTTTCGTATCTTCTGCTAGGGGTCACCGATACCGTTACTCAGCATATAAAACGGTTGTTTTTTACCTTGGTCACGAGTGGTTTAAGCCTTACTTATTTATGGTTGCCCAGATTTTTCGTTGTAACTTCATATTCAACAAATCGATTATTCGAACTTTCTGTTTCAATCTTGGAATTTCATGCGTGCTCTTTAATTTCCACTTACTTTTTCCACGGCCTACAATACGCTTGTATTATTTAAACCTTTATCTATCATTGGCTCTCAAAAGCGGGCAATCGGCTAGCTTTATTTTCATGATCTTTTTGAATAATAAATAATAAGCATCTATGTAGCCTCAGCTTGTGCTGTAGTTCTCGGGAAACCATCAAAATAAGGGAAAACCTATTGGACATCGAGCATTTTATCTTACTCATCTTCAAACGCAATTTTTAATGGAGTACACTTTTCATCCGGGTAACCAAATCACTCTTTATCCATATATCCGAGAATTTCAGACCAACTTTAACACCAAGGTTCTGTAATTTCGTAGGTTTGAATATTAGTAATGCGGAAAAAACATCTACCGAGTAGACATAAATGCTTTTACAAATTATATTCCCGATTTTTAAAAAATTCTGCTGTGTGGCCCCTTGCACCATGGTTTTTTCCGAGAATAGCAGCAAGATATTATTTCATATTGTAATTGGCTTGGATTAGTTGTGATTAAACTTATAGTAGTAAAACTACATTATAAAATTATCTACTAGCTCTCTTATAAACCCAGGCCGTAACCGCACAATAAAATTTGTATCAGGAATTTGGTCCATTCCTATTATCATAATACTACTAATGTTAAATTTCTCCATTACTTATTTTGGTACAAGCTCGCGATCATGGAAATAACAGGAAGGGTGAGCAAATCTATTAAACTCACGGACATTTTGAACTTTGAAATAATATGGTAACCATAAGCGGCCTCATTTAAGGTACAGTAACCGGTAATCTATAATATCTACAAGACATATATTACAGCTTTCTGAGCCTTTTAACAATTATTCTGTTAGAACATCTACAGTCGTCTCTACAATACCTGTTGAGAGTCAACCCCCACTGTATGAAGCTTAATTTACAAGTGAAAACTTCACATAGGATGCTGATATTGGCCTAAATACTCAGCTCGAGCGGATATAAAGTTACTCATTTCAATAGTAACTCCAATCTAAAGTAGGGGTTTTCCTCTTCTGTCTATATTTATTCGCAAACACCTGCAACTGCCATAGTCCCAACTATTTTCATTTTGGAACAGCATGCCGTGAGAATTTGTTCCCTTGACTTAAAAATGGTTTTACAATAATGTTTGGGTACGTTGCATGTTTGATATCACTTTTATTTTTTTAAGGAGAGCGAGACAAATTGGTATTTTTGACTTTTCTCCTTTATTGCGCTAAGGTATAAGAGTCGTTTTATTACGAATCGCGTGTGTATTTTGTGATAAAAGACAATAGAATGTCATTTTCATCGTAAGTGACCAAATATCAAAAAATTCAACAAAGCTATTTATATTCAGATAGCGGGACTTTATACACACTTTCGGAAATATTAGGAGGTGGAGGCACAGGAAAATGTCTACCTACTTTTCAGCTATTTCTGAGACCAGCAAAAATTGATATTCAATAAACCAAAAGTAATTAGAAGTTTCCTCTAAAGATGCACCCTGCAACATTTGCATGCGACCGAGTTCATCAATATTGGTTGATTTAATTATGAGAGGTGGTTTTGAATGATAGTGTATCAATTCGGAAAAGGAAGCGGGTTAGAAATTAGGTTTTTTTAACGATTGAAGGAACTAAAAACGTAAATCTTGAATGCTTAGAAAAACTAAGAAGATGAAGGTTTTTAAAATGTAATACATCCATTTTCCCTTGCCGAGATACCAGTTAAAATAAGGACAAAATAAACAGGGAGCCAGAACAAAAGTTATTTTATAGTAGACATGAAATATTACCTAGCGTTGCTCTGAATTTTCCGTTTTTGCCTATGTAAGTGAAACTTAATTCGCCGAACAGTATTACCTATGGTGGTATTGAATCTCCCTTTGATAATGGAAAGCAACCCAGTTTGGTATGACGGTCAAGGCGTTAAAATAGTGCGTATAATCAAGACAAAAAAAAAAAAAATTTAGAAAACACCGCAAAGGCGAATGTATTGCTGAGGCCATGATCTCCGTCTTAAAATGAACTATGCTGTCAATTGATAAGGTCTCCGATAAAGAAACGTTGGAAGTGGTTCCCTAGTGCGCCTCGATTCGGTGGAAAATGGATTTCACCCAGTTAAGCCACCAAGGATTGATAACTCGTAATTTGTCCTGTTCGAATTGATATGTATTGCGTGGCTAAGGAGCCTTAGCGGACGATCGCTTATATAACAAAGTAAGTCGTAAGCTAAAATGACAGCATATTGGTTTAATTCGGGTTCTAGCTTGGTACGAAATGTTCTCAAACTACAGGGGACGATCACTTTTAGTAAACGAAAGTGGCACCTAGGCCACACAATAGCGGTGCATTACAAGTAATCGAAGCCTTCTCCTAGCTTTATCCAAATGGGCAGTTTGAACAACAATAAAAGCAGCCTAATATATTTAAAGATGTTCACTTTAGGAGAGCAACAAGAAGTAAAGTGGCCTGGGATTAAATTTTGGTGAAATTTAGTAGTGCGCCGGAGGCTATAATTTCCCGGTGAATGTCATTTAACGGGCAAGAAAACATATGAGAAGAAATTCGGGTAAAACTCGCACGGGCTGTAACTTCACCACATATTAATGGTAACACTTTTGCAACGAGAAACAGGAGGACCCGTTCCGTTTCGTATAAAATGGGCTCTATAGTGACTGCAAATTATTCGTTTAATTCAAAAATCTTGGATGTGTTCAAGGAGTTTTGGTCATAGGAAAAAAAGCTAAAGGAAACAGATAAAAGACTGATATATGTATATTATGAGAAACACCCTGGTTAGCGAAAAATACAAGAATTAGAAATTTGGAGTAGTTTATGAATCTCATGCTATCCATATCAAATATAAATTAAAGACAGATTTTCTTCAATATACTGTATTCTACCAGCCAAACATAGAAAATTCATGTGATGTACCTAGAAAAATACAAATGGGAATAGAGTAAAAGTATGCGCGTAGATGGGAGTGCGAGAGAAGTCACAAGTGACCATATCCTGTCATGGCAGAGAGAAGCCTATTGATATTTATAAAAGGTTTTGATATTGAAGGTTGGAATGTTAGAATATGTTTCTGCAGGCACAGCGTACGCCCGACAAATTATTATTATACGAAATTTTAGCAAAAACGCCCACTTAAAAGGCTATAAAGTTATCAATTGCTTGGCGCGGTCGGTATTGCTGCCACATTTCCTGGCATGTAGCGCTCTCTCCTCACTTCTACGGCTGTAATTTTGGTGTTCCCTGGTAAAAGTAGCAATTCTATGCGATGGTTGGGATTCGTTTTGTCCATCCTACAAATGCCGGGCGGTTGTTTTCCTGTAGCCACGTTGCACTTTCTACTGCGTCTATAAAATGCGCGAAGGTGATATGGGTTAGGCGGCTCAAATTAATTGGATGCTTGCGACAGAATCGGCGTTATGGATATAATATTCACTTTTATACAAAGGATTTATTGGCCATGTCAAATTCAGAGGGAGGTCATAATTAGAGGAGCGGGAAGTGTTCCATGACAAAAAAGCCCCCTAACTCAGTTTAATTACGTTCACATGCATTGACACGTTTCGTTATTATAAATTTACTTGTTAAAGGGAAGGGGATTAAAGGATGAACTTTAAAATCTAAATGAATAGTTGATGGTTGATGGGTATTGATAAAGTATTTTTCATTAGTTTTTAAAGTTGTACTAATATGAGCATAATTTCAGAAGGCTACTGCGCATAATTTTACCGTTGGCAGAGATGTGCTAATCCGCGTATAAAATAAAATTAAGAAAGCTATCGCTACTAAGACTTTTCACCATAACGCACCATTTAACAAGTTGTCAAACTCGTGGCTGAGAGATGTTGGAAGAAAAGATGCCTTTAGGGACCCGTCATTTATTAACCTGAGGACGCATTGGATCTATAAAACCCCTATGATAATTTCTTTAGGTGCAATTGCGTTAGCAGTCGCTGGCGTATTCTTGCGATGTGTCAGCGAGTCGTTGATTTGACTTAGCTCGGATTGGGTACGTTCTTTATGATATGGTGTCATTACGCTGAGAGAGGTGCACTTTTCCTAGGTTATAGGGAAGGATTTCCCAAGTGTGGTAACAAGCAGGACCCATGGGACTTCCCATATACGTCTCCGGAATAGGGGTTCGTATGGACGCTTTTTCTGCGCGCACGCCATCGCATAGGTGCTTGTACGTGTTGCTGTTGTTGACCTTACACCAGTGGAGGAGAGGTCCTCATATGCACGTAATTGTTAAGTGAGCTCAGAAGATATTTCCTGGCGAGAATGGGCTGTAATAAGTTTCCTCCGAAAATATGGACGATCATATGTCGCTATGAATCGAAGCCATAAATAATGGGAGTCATCAACAGGTGTTTCATAGAAAATGGCTAGAAACACTTCTATCGCTGGTACAGATTTCGTAATTGCCGCGTGGGATCCCGTGAATGGAGCGTGAGGTTGACTGCGAAACGATGATATGAATCAATATCGAGCAGATATAGACTTCGGCGCCCGCGCAGGATTGACTGTATCGTATCGGATGACATGTTGAAAAGACCCACTAGCAAAGATCGCTTCGATAGGTAATCGTCTAAGCGGCTTACGCATAGTAAAATCCGCTGATGTCGTTTGCATGTCCAGCAGAGTTAGGTGGCGAGGAGCCGACACAGATCCGAGTCTGAGTTTCTAATATGCGTCGCGCGGTGTAGGCAACTCACTGTACCGTTTATGTGATGCATTGCTTATATAACGTTATCGTGGAAGGCGTTTTATTTTTTTATGTATTTGCACCGTAGGTTATCCTATGTGCGAATATCGAAGCAGAGAGTAGTTTCCCTCATCTTCTGCAGTGTGAACTCGAGGCGAGCGCGAAGATGGCGCGAGATATGGCTTGCTCTAGCTCGGAGATGTTATTGGTGGTGCGGGGATCTTGCTTGTCGCATAGAGAGGACCCGGAGTAGACTAGATGTCGTGTGCGCGGCGTTCCCTTTTTACATTCGCCTGTGTTGGAATCGGTTTGAATGATCCGCTCGTTCGATTTAATTCATAGTTGGAGCACATAATTTAATTGCTGCGTTCTTGTGAATATATCTGTAGTTCAATATAATCAATAAGGAGGTTACCGATTTAATTTTTACCATTCAACCAATTAATATGTAAATTATAATGTCATAGATGATAATCAAAGATAACTAGATTTAATATAGCTTTGATGAGCCTTCATCCCACTATCATTGCCATTATTATAAATCATCACACTTATTGTCTTTGGTTTAATATGGGTCTAACCCTTCTTTTCAACAGGAATAGGCCCCGGCAAAAATGAGTTGTTTTTAAAAGTACAATTTAAGAGCATGACGGCAAAAGGATTTAAAGTGGGAATTATTACCTGATGAGCTCGATTAAGCCAAATGGGGAACTTTAAGAAAAACGTACCGTTGGATGACTTCCTTCAATTAATTATGTTATAACCTGGCGACATGAGGTGCTAATGGACCGGCGACTCACACTTCGGACATACCTATTTACCGCTCTACAAGTAAAGAGAAG
>Ga0163217_1022175_pt1 | contig 13235 bp, 11 predicted proteins | sample SynspAceP_FD_185933 | JGI IMG/M metagenome (GOLD analysis project Ga0163217, IMG submission 185933) | Saline lake microbial communities from Ace Lake in Antarctica - Synechococcus sp. Ace-P (PacBio error correction) | ecosystem: Environmental > Aquatic > Non-marine Saline and Alkaline > Saline ...
ACAAAAAAAGGGGAAAGGGGAGGGATTCCCCCCGGCAAAAGCCGGTTGCTGGGTCCACCAAGGCTGGGGTTGGGAGACGATGGCCCCCTGTTTTTGCGGGGGCTTGTCTGGAGGGGAAAATGGCCAGACGAGGGCCCCGAAAGCCTGGCAACGGTTTTGCAGTTCCCGCTTTGGGTTCCAGCCGAATCCGGCCCGGGGTGGATTTCACCCTCGGATGGCGGCCAGCAATCCCAAGTGGCGCGCTGAGGCAAGAGGCCCTGGGTGGTTGCCGGGTTGATAACGTCACGGGAATGTTGTCGCCCCCTGGCAAAGCGCCCGGCTGGGCATGTCGTGGTAAAAGGGCACCCGAGAATTTGGGAGCGACCTGGCTCCCCCCATTGCCCAGAGCCTGAACGACGCATCAAATCAGTGGTGTGATGGGCCCTGTTTTCGTTGTGCCTGGCCGGATTTGGTGGCCTTCAGCAGTACGCGCCTGGACTGTTGCTCTGGCAGCGCTTCGGAGCCCGGCTGAAGCCCGGGCCCGGGCAGAAGGCGTCCCTGTCTGGAGCCAATTGCCGCCGATCCTCATCGATGTCAGGCAAGGTTGCCTGACTGACAACGGACAGCCGAAGAGGTGCTTCCTACAGCGCCATTACGGCGGCGTTGGAAAAGCCCACAGTCGGCCCCGGATGCTGAGGTTGCTCGAGGATGGAATGGAGGGGACGGCAGCAGTGGGTCGTTTGATCAACCCCTCACGACAGCGAGGATGCCATGACTGGTTGCTGCTTGCGTTTCATGAAAGGCTGAGAGGCAAGGGTGAGTAGGGGGGCGCCAGGCTTTTGTGAACGATTGGCTTTTTGCGTACAGCCCGCTGTTCTGGTCGTTGCTCTGAAAAGAGGCGCAACGTGAGGTCCAGTGGGAACCTGAGCAGGGGCACGCCTGGGGGAGCCTTGTCTTGGATTCACGCCGTTTATGCGGCGGAAGCTGAGTTGTTGCCCGCCTGTGGCCATTGCCGCCAGGCCTCCGTCGGCAGCGAGGCGCACTCTGCGAGCCCTGCAGAGCGATCCGGCCCTAACAGCGGCGGCTCAGGGCCTGGCACTGCCGTGTGGAGCCTTGGCTTAGAGGGGCTGCGCAGCTTTGCTGTCGCACGAACCAACCCAGCAAATGCTGCGCAGCCTGGCGGAGTCTGCGCAGTGCGACGATACCAGTGGAACGGCCGGATGTGGCGATTCCGCTGGAAGAGCGGGGTGCAATCCTTAACAACTGATCTGCCAGGGCTTGGGCTACCTGAAATAGCGCTGCAACGGCCGGCCACCTTGGGCAGAACTGAACACGGGCCATGCGCGGCTCACGGCGGAGGTTCCGCTGCCAGGCCAGTGCCATGGGCAACCGCTGGTGGCGCCGGGCCGATCTTGATTGTGATACATTAGAGGCCGGAACGCCGCCGAGTGGCTTGCAAGACGCAGGATTTCGGTGGCTGGCCTGCTGTTGGCGACCCAGTAGCCGTGATTAAGATACATTGCTTATCAGTAGCAAGCCGGGTAGCTAGTTTGGTAGAGAGGCGAATGAAAATCGCCGTGTCAGTTCAATTGGGTTGGATTCATGATCGAACCATCCTGGTCCCCCGGGCTGCTCCCCGTCTTCGATTCTCCCGTACTCGTGAGATGCGGCATGAAGGGCCAATACAGAGTCGCTGACCATGCGCCCATTTCTGAGTGCCCAACTCCCTCCCAGGTTTCTTCATGCCATCCCTCCGAAGCAGCACTTTTGATCGCGTTCCATCGAGCTAGGAGTGGTTTGGACGGCCTGTTCTGGGAGAAGGCTCACCCAGCAACAACAGGCGAGCCAGCCACGTGAGTTAAGCTGCAGCAGCCATCGATGAACTCAGTGACATCCATTCGCAATCAGCAAGCACGAGTTGGTATGCCGGTCGCCTGTTCGCTTGCGCTGCGGGAACGGTGAGGACAGAAGGGCAAGCGGCAGCTCGGCACAGGCTCGGCACAGGGCTAGGGCCAAACAGGCTCGGCAAGATGGCATGGCACATAGTCAGCCAGTGCCGATGAGATGCGATGGACGTTGATACAACCGCGGCCTGTGATCAGCATTTCAAGTCCGTTGCCAAGTCAGTCGCCGTTAAGGCAAGCTCATGGAGCCTTTTGAAATTGCACAGGTCTTTCAGCCAGGAATGGCGAACAAGAGAGAAAGCCAACGAATAGGGTGGGAATGGATGACCATTCGATTCTGATCCAACTGCTGCGAGTTTTACGCATCACGCCAGGCTTCGAGAATCTCTCTTATGGCACCATCCTGGTTCGATTTCGGGCTTGACAAGTTGATGCAGGTAACTGCTCTGGAGCAGGCTTAGCGTCTCCCTTGCAACCTATCGAATTCGTGGTCTCACAGTGAAGTTGAAGTCACGGGACTTGTTTGATGTCAACTCACACCTTCGAGCTCCAACGCTTTCTGGGGTGCGTAGAGGGATCCCAGGGAGGGCTGAAATTTCACAATGATGATCTCGAAAGCCATGGAAGGTTTGTACCATACTACGTGCAAGGAGAGGGCGAAGGGTTATTCGGAGAGTGGACCTGGTGCGTTATGCATCGTCAAAAAACGAAAGGAGTGCCACGGTATCTGGTGAGCAACTCAATGGATAGTCACATGCAACCGTGACCGGGCCACGCCTCCAGAGTCTCAGAGAACTGTGGGGATCATGGAGGAACCTTCGTTTTGAACCGCATGCGAACACAGCGTGAGGCTACCGATGGAACTGGCTTGCAAGTGAGGAGCCAGGAGGGCAGTGAAGTATGTAAATGATTTCACTATCTTGGTATAAATATTAGCACTATTGTTAGTATTTGAAAAGAAAATTGTCACGTATGGCATGACGTTCTCCCTTAGCGCGCAACCAGAAGCACGCGGTTGCATCTTTTTTTCGTTTGGGGAACGATTGAGTCATAGCCAAAAACAGCGTAAGAAAATAGAAGAGCCTACGTAGATATTTTTCATGCTTTTGCATAGACAGCGAAGCGATGCTGGGTCGCATTCACCAACGAACAATTCATAGCTCGTGAATTGTGCGAGGCTTGCTTTATGTCCAGAATTTCAAGATGGCTTCTATCATGTAAGTAATTACAGCGTGTGGAGTGTCGGAGAGTCTTAGGGAGCGACCCTTCGAGCCGACGAGAATGGCGTGTCGAATTGTTATTTGCACAAGGGTTTGCGGGATTTCCTCGTACTTCTGCTTGATTCGCCAGAGTATCTTGAGCTTTGGTTTGAACAGATCATCAAGTCCAGATCTCTCCGGGCCCGTCAACCAAGGGAATTGGCCTTTCAACCCAGAAAGCCCTCGTTATGAGCATACTGCGTGAGGTCGCCAGCAACGAGCCCCTCAGGGAACGCCAAGCTGGTCTGAATTTGCTGGATGGGTGCATGGAGCCCCCAAAAGTATTTTTGCAGATTGGTGGGTTGGGCGGCTTTCGCGGAGTAGCCATTATTGGAATTCTAAGCCACTGCCGGGGTGTTGAGCAGGGCTGGAAATAGCTTGTAGGTGCTGTAATGCCCAGAATTGATGGGACAGGTTAAGCGATAAACTCTATATCTTTGCAGGCATGCTCGCCGCGAGAAGTCCTTGACGAATCTCAAAGGTTTCTCGTAGTTTGGATTTAATTCTTGGTTAGTCATGGATAAATCAGAGTATCCGCAAAGGTTCTGCATGGTTGGTTGAATTCGTGGGGTCGAATGATTCGGTTGTGCGAAGGACTACGGGGTTGCCACGTGAGGTTTTGGCATTAATAGAGCCAGTTCTGGATCGTGGCGTGCTTACTTAAGGCTTGATCAATGCCGACAGTAAGACATCTTCAATCGGTTATAGTGCCTCATCATTAAGGCAGATAAGAGTTTAAGCTGCTCTTCTTGCTAAAAGGCGTATGACAAGGTTTACATTTGCGATAAGCTCAACATCTGCTCTGCTAACCTCTGATAGAGATCGGGTCCACGGGAAAAATGCGGACGATCGACATTTACGTAAATTTCGTGGAAGTCCGCTGGCCTTAGAGTTATTGTCATCTACAAGACTGGTAGATTGATCAACCTGGCAATCCCTGACCCATCAGCTGCTTTTGAGTCAGCAACGGGCTCCAGCACTGCTGGTTCAGAACTGGGGAAAGATTGAAATCACGCGGGGGGGCAAGCTAATTGTGAGTCTTGAGGCCGATATCCAAATCGACCTTGGAGTCAGCATGGCGGTTTTTCACTTACCAGATAAATATTGTCTTCGCTTCAGATCAACCGGAAAACGAAAGCGGTGCCTCTACGTGTTGGCTCGGCGTTGAAGGTGAATGGCCATAATACGATGAACTCTATGCATTGATGATGGGGATATGGGTGTGATTCTCTGAGATGCATGGCTTGTGGAGACCATATGCGAAGGTCTTGACCTTGGGATGGTGGTGGTAATTTACGAGATAGTCAATGATTTTCTCATGCAGTGCACTGATGAACCTGAATCGCTGCAAGTTTTAATGAGAGCGATGGCTGAATTCTTAGCCCGTCTCATCCCGCGTGGTCAAAAGAAATACATGGATGTAGGTCCTCAGGTCATTCTTAACCTAAAATTGTTAGCTATCGCGGGCAGGATTTTTCACGCTCCGGTAGTCGGTATCTAGTTGCCCCTATTTTAAATTGGTGCATCGTGAATCATCCCTGGATTGGCTCTGAATGAGATCAAGATAGAGATCGCAGATAGGCACAAATCCAGCATCAAGGCCGCTTCAATCAAGGTTCACTCTCTGTGTAGTGGCACGGTCCAGAGAAGCAAGGGAGAGAAGTATGGTTTGCCTCATCAGGAATAGGGCTCCTCGGGTAAAGGTGGGAAGTGGGTCACCGGCCTAAATCTTTGACCAGACAGCCGCGTAATGGAGACGATTACCACGTTTAGACGGGTTTTGGAAGATCAAGCGATCAGGTGACCCTCCCGCAACGTCACAGGTCGCCAACAAAGAAGGGAGATCAAAGCGGGGCTCGGGCCTGATAAAGATTCAGCCTGGGGATTCGTGTCTGCATCCCCAAGGCAGCCTCGTACTGACGGAGTTTTTGTCATTTTCGCTCGCCAGCTTGTGGTCCGTGACGCGATAGGCTTGGACGAGACCGGTGCTAACCATTTTTCAGCATCTGCAGGAATCGGATAAGGTAAGCGAGTTTTTTGCCGTGATCTTGGTCAAGAAATGGTTTTGAGAAAGGTTACGCGCAGGTCATAGTGTTTTTTGGAAGGAGTAGACACAAGAAGAAGGGGAAAAGGAAGTCGCATAAAAGATTAATCATTCTCCACAAATACTGGTAAATAAACGTGGGCAGGATCACGTTCCGGCGTGTCTGATCGGTAAGCAGCTGCGAGTTCGACACGATCACTCCTGTTTTCAGGTGTGCTGATTGGCTCTAAGTTGGCATCGCAGCATAGGCCTGAATGATTTCCTGAAAGATGCTCCAGAGCGGTCAAGCTCGGTGATAGACGCCCCGGAAATAAAGAAACCGGCGAAATATTGATCTGACATGTGCAGCAATGCTTACCGCAGCCAGGCTTGGATGGCGAGCCTTGAATGGCTTTCAATCACAATAGCTTCGGCATAGGCTGCTGCCTGCTAAAGGTTGGAAGTCATGAAGACCACTTATATAGAAGCAAAAAAGATCGATGAAGAATCGGTTCTCTGACCGAATTCAGTGGTGGCAAGCATTGAGACTTGGACAGCATCACGCATCTAGTTGCGTCACTCTTCCACCGGGAATACTGGCAAGCCTGCAAGGCCTATTGGATAAAACTCTCTTTTGGCGTGGATTACTTTGCTAGCCAAATTCAGATCCAAAGGGAAGTGCGTAATCCTAGACTCTTATTTGCTCAATCAGGCCTATATGAAATGGTAAACATTAACGGCGAGCTCCATCAATCAAACGATCCCCAAATCCAAATTCATGAGTGCATCGCTATTCCGGTCCCGGAGGAGGGGGTGAAAGTCTTGCATTTTCATGGCCTAGTTTCCGTAGAGTAATGACAAGATGCTCTCCATAACTGTGGGAGATCCCATGCGGAATCGCGTGTTCGTACTCAAAAACAACAAGTCCCCAGGAGTTGCCGATATATTCCTGTATGGAGGGTATCAAGCAGTCACTGATATTGTAGCCGACTGGAGAATGCAAGATTCAGATACCAATATCGCGATACATCACGCTCGAGTGCATCTTTGGGTCAGGAATAGTCACCAATAGAGCAGCATTATATTGAGATATATCTTTCATGTATTGTCTGCCCAATAAATCGGCGCGCTCCTACAGCGCTCGCCCGAAATGTTGAATTGCTGCAGACACCCGTCCCACGGAGGATATCAAGCACGAATGGACATAGACAGATTAGAACTCCAGACTATCATCGTCTCTTCGAAATGGTGCCCGGAATCGTGTGACGCCACATTCGCAGCGCTTTTCGGAGGAATCGAATCGTGCGCGGAGAGGTCAACGACCTTGATGCAAGGCAACAGACAATTCGTATCTTGTTGCATGCTGCATGAATCGGAAGCAGTTTTTCAGAGCTAACAGATTTTGTCATGCCAGAACTTACGTGCGCAGTCTGCAGGGAGCGAACATTCGCATCAGGATAACGGTGCCAAACTGCTGCGTGCGGAGATATGAGGGACGCAGACTCGCGGAGCCCGGCTGGGGACCAGGCGCGCCTGAGCAGGCCCGTACGACTGGCGCACGGCTGGCCTGAAAGGGTTCGACTATCGCAAGCTCGGGTGCCCGTCGGCCCCGGTTGCAACCTGTCTGGGAAGTACATCTGCCCGCGACCTGCGTGGGATGGATCTGCGCGGTGCTCGATGCTCGGCGTGCATCTCAGATGGTTGGCAGTTTATCTGCGCGGAGCATTTCTCGAGAATCTCTTTGTGGGGCGAGACCTGGGGGGTCGGTTTGCCGGAGCTTGATGGCACGCTGCCGCTTCCGGGACGAGTCGAAGGCTGCGAGCTGGCAGATCGTGCTCCGCGCGGTCAGCGCGGAGTCGCGCCTTGGGCTCGGTGTACGGAGCGGCGAGTGCCATCAAGGCTCGGCAAAAGAGCCCCGAAGGTCTCCGCCACAAGGAGATGTCTTCGAGAATGGTCCGCGAGATAGGCACAATGAGATGCACGCGGATCGAGCAACGGAGATCATCCACGCGGTCGGCGTGGCAGGGTATTTCACAGAACAGGTTTGGCACCGGGGCGACGGCACCGAGTGGCGATAGTCGAAACCATTCAGGCCAGCGTGTCGAGAGTCGTAGCGGGCCTGGTCAGGCGCGCTGGTCCAGCCGGGCTCCGGAGGTCTGCGGCTCAGATCGGCACGGCAGAGGGTTGGCACCGGTTAGCGATCCATGATTGCGAAGGTCGCTCCTCAGGACTGCGGCACGAAGTTTTGGGTATGACAAAATTCTGTTTGGCTGCTGGAAACTGCTTCCGATCATGCAGCATGTAAAAGAGACGATTTGTCTGTGCTGCTCAAGGTCGTTGACCTTCGGACGATGGGAGTTCTGGGAAAAGCGCTGGATGTGGTGTCATCGATCCGTGCACTTTGAGAGAAGCGTTGATGAGTCTGGATGTTTCTAATCTGGATCTTGTTCCATTTCGGTGCTGATGATCTGCGTGGAGCGGAGTGTCTGAGCATTACATTTCGGGCGGAGGCGCTGTAGGAGGCGTCGATTTTATTGGCAGAGCAATAACGATGAAGAATGGATATCGTAATGATAATGTGCTGTATTGGTGGATATTCCTGACGAAAGATGTCAATCGAGGTGTGGATGTATCGGGATATTGGTTTTTGAAGGCTTGGCAGTCCGCCGTCGCTGTTATCAAGTGAGGCTGGCGTGATGACCTCCAATACGAATTGATCGCACCTGGGGTGGAGCGTTTTTGTTGGGTTTTTGAGTGTGAACGCCCCCCGAGTCGCGTGGATGTCACAGGTGATGGGAGGAGTATTTGTTCAGTTTTACTCTACGGAAACTGGTTGCCATGAATGTCAGATTTCCGCTCCGCGGGACGCTTGAATTGAGGGCGTGAGGAACTTCATGAATTTGGATTGGATGCTGTTGATTTGGATGGTGCTCGCGTTAAATGGTTTGACTTGTCATAGTAGCTGATTGAGCAAAATTAAGAGTCTAGGAGGTAGCAGCTTCCCCCTTGGTTCTGATTTGGCTGAGCAAAGTAATACCACGCAAAGGAGCAGTTTTCGCAGTAGCCTTTTTTGGAGGCGAGTATTCGCGTAGAGTGAGCAATAGATGGGGTGAATGCTGTCAAGTTCTCAATGCTGTGGCTACCTGAATTTCGGTCGAGAGGAACCGATTCTTTGGCATCGATCTATCTTGGTTTTTGCGTTCGAGATAAGTTGTTGCTGCATGGACTTCCAACCTTGGAGCAGGCAGCAGCTATGCGAGCGGTATTTGTGTGAGGATTGAAAGCCATTCAGGCTCGGCATCCAAAGGCTGGCTGCTGGTGAAGCGATGCGTGCGTACGATGCAGATCATATTTTTCGCCGTTTACTTTTTATTTGCGCGGGGGTTCTATACCGAGCTTGAGCGGCTGGTGGAGCAGTCCTTTTCAGGAAATATTCAGGCTATGCGGGATGCACTTAGAGCAGTCAGCAACTGAACAGAGTGATCGTGTCGAAACTCTGGAGCGTGCTTCGATAGTCAGCGCGAACGTGAATCTGCCAGGTTTATTACAGTATTTTGGGAGGATGGAGTAATTCGTTTTATGCGAGCCGTCCTTTTTCCCCTTTCTTCTTTTTGTGTCTACTCCTGTCAAACCCCACTTATGAATGGAGCTGGGAACTTTTCTTAACCATGCTGTGGATCAGATAAGGAAAAACTCGCGTTAGGAGCTTATCCGATTCCGGCAGGTATGGGGAAAGGTGGGTAGAGGTCTAGTGCCAAGCCGATCGGCTGCAGAACAAGTGGGGAGTGGAAATGAAAATCGTCAGGCGAGGGTGCCTGTGTGGTGCGAGCGAATCCAGGTGCTGAATTTGTGATAAGCCGGAGCCCGCTTTGAATTTCCCTTTTCTTTGGTGCTGACCTGGTGACGTTGCCGGAGGTCACCTGATAGTTTGGGATCTTCAACCCGTCTTGAAACGAGATGTCTCCATACGCAGGCTGTCTGGTTAAAGATTGAGCCGGGTGTTTGCAATCCGCGCTGTTTACCGATGGAGGCCTATATCTGATTGAGGCAGAACCTACTTTTTCCTGCTTTTTGACGGTTGCCTGACAGAGAGAAGTGAAGACTTGATTGAAGGGCCTTTGATGGCTTGATTGTTTGCTATCTGGATCTTATTTTGATCTATTGCAGAGGCAATCCAGTGGATGATTCGCAGGATAGCAGCATAAAAGAGGGGCAATTTAGATTTCGACTAGAGCTGAGAAAAGATCCTGCCGCGTATGCTAACAATGATTTTATGTGAAGAATGGAACGAGGGCTCATCATAGGATTTCTTTTTGACACGTGAGTGAGGAGCGGTGTTTAGATTCAGCCATCGCTGTCATTAACTTGCAGCGATTCAGTGTTTCATCGTGGACTGCAATGAGAAATCATGACGAATTTCGGTAAAATGACCTACCATCCAAGGTAAGAATTCGCAATGGTCTGCACAAGCATGCTCGCGAGAATTCGACACCAATCCCATATCAATGATAGAGTTATCGGGATTATGGGCGCAGTCACTTAAACGCCGAAACGACGTAGGTGAGGATGCACGGATTTTTCGTTTTCCTGTTGATCTGAAGCGAAGACAATTTGTTTCTGTTGGTTAAGTGAGACTGCACTGCTGACTGCCCAAGTAGATTGATATCGAGCCTCAAACTGACATTCAGCTTGCCGGCGTTGATTTCAATTTTTGCCCAGTTCTGAGCCCCCGGCCCCCGCACCACCGCCAGCAGTGCTTGGAGCCGCGTTTGTGCTTCAAAGGCGGAGCGATGGTTAGGGATTTGCCAATGGGTTGATCAGATTTACCAGTCTTGTAGATGGACATAAACTCTAAGTGGAAGGCTGGACTTGCAGAAATTAGCGGTAAAGTCGATTGTGTATCGCGATCTTTCCGCCGTGACCGATCTCATAAGAAGGTTTGCAGAGCAGGTTTGAGGGGCTTTTGGAGATATGTGAAACCTTGGTATACGCTTTTGGAAGGCAGAAGAGCAGTCTTGAACTACTATTGCCTTAAATGAATGAGGGACTATATACGGATTGAAGGATGGTTTGGCTGTCAGGCGAGTGATCAAAGCTTAAGTGAAGCAGCTGCCACGATCAGAGACTTGGCTCTACTTTAGATGCCAAAACTCAGCGGTGGGTAACCTGGAGTCCTTCGAAACCGAATCATTCTTGACCCTCAGCGAATCAAGAGCCATGCAGAACCTTTGATGGATGACATCTGATTTTTATGATGACGTTCATCAAGAATTAACTGCACTACGAGGAAAGCCTTGATTGATAGTCAAGACTTTCTCGGCGGGTAGCAGGCTGCAGTTATAGAGTTTTCGCTTTTAACCTGTCCCATCAATTCTGGCATTACAGGCAACTAAGCCTATTTCAGCCGTGCTCATACATGGCCGGCAGTGGCTAGTAGAATTCAATAATGGCTACCGCCGCGAAGGCCGCCAAGACCAGCGATCTGCAAATAACTTTTGGGGGCTGGCATTCACTCAGGCAAATTCAGACGCAGCTTGGCCGTTCACTGAGGGGGTCGTTGCTGGTGACTCAGCCAAGTAGGCGTCTAACGAGGTGTTTCTGTTGAAAGGCAATTCGCCCATGTTGACGCCGGTAGAGATCTGGAGCGATTGATGGGGATTGGTTAACGAAAGCGTAAGATTAACTCTGGAGATCAAGAGAGTAATCGTGATCCGCAAATCCTTTGTGCAATAACAATCGACAACGCATTTCTTCGCGGCTGAAGAGTGGTTGCGCCCTAAGACTCTCCGACGAATTGCTCTACGCGCGTTTACTGTTCTTGATAGAAGCAATCCTTGAAATTTCTTGGACAAAAGCAGCCTCGCAGGAAGATCGAGCTTGAATTTGTTCGTTTGGTGAATTGCGACTCAGCATGCTTCGCGGTCATAGGCGAAAGCATGAAAGAATTCTGACGGTAAGGCGCTTTCCTATTTGTTTGTACGGCTTTGTTTTTTTTGGCGTATGGATCATCGTTTCCAACCGAAAAGAATGCAAGGTGGCGTTTGGGTTGTGGCGCGTAATGGGGAAGCGTCAGTGCATACGTGTCATGTTATTTTCAAGATACCTGCAATAGTGCTAATATTTATAAGATAGGTGAAATCATTACATAGTTCACTGGCTCTCTGGGGTCTCACTTGGCAAGCAGTCATCGGTAAAGCTCATAGTGTGGTCGGCCAGGCGTTAATAGAGGGTCTGCAGTGATCCCACAGTTGCTGTGATCTGGGGATGTGGCGCGTAGGAAGTTTGGCATGGTTTGACTAATCCAGTTGGAAGTTGTCAGCAGATTAGGCCGGAACTCTTGGCGTTTGACGATGGCAAGGCAGCAAGGTTCACTTCTCGAAGAACCTGCACTGCTCTGCACGTAGTAGTAAACCTTCAGGTTTTCGAGATCATACTTGTGATTTTCAGCCTCTGCTGATCTCTACGGCGCCCAGAAGCGTTTGGAGTCTGAAGGGTGTTGGTTGACGATACAAGTCGCGTGATCTTCTTCACTGTGAGGACACGATCTAATAGGGTTGCAATTGGGAGTGGAACGGATTAAGCCTGCTCCAGTAGCAGTGAGCCTGGATCAAACTGGGCAAGGCGGAATCGAACAGGATGTGGACAATAGAGAGGAAGATTCTGAAGGATGGCGTTGATTGATGACTCGCAGCGAGTTGGATAGTATCGGAGGATGGGTATCATTCGTCACCTATTGTTTGGCTTTGGCTTTTCTGGTTGTCTTCTGGATGCAGAGGACTGTTTGGCAAGTTTCTAAAGCTCCATGAGCTCTGCTTAAACTGGCGACTGACTGGCACGGATTGAACTGCTGGATTCAGGCAGGCCGCGGTTTGATCCAACGTTCCATCGGCATCGCATCGCAGCTGGGTGAGCTTGGAGTTGTGCATGCATGCTGTGCCGAGCCTGTGCCGAGCCTGTGCCGAGCCTGTGCGAGCTGGCGCTTGGCGCTGGTGGCGTGTTCTCACGTCGCAGGCGCAAGCGGAACAGGGACTGCTGACAACCTCGGGCTTGCCTGATGGGAATGGATGGTCTGAGTTTAGCGTGGTTGCCTGCAGCGTTACTTCAACGGTTGGCTGTCGCCTGTGTTGCTGGAGTTGAGCTTTTCCAGAACGCGTCAAAGGCACTCAGTAGCTGTCGGCATTGTGAACTGCGATCAAGTGGCTGCCTCGGGAGGGATGGCATGGAGAACATGAGGAGGGAGGTTGGGCATCTCAGGAATGGGGGTGGGCGCATGGGTCAGCGAATGCTGTGAGTGGGCCTTTTCATGGCGGATCTTCAGGAGCAGAGGGAACGGAGCGGAGCGCGGGACGCTGGATGGGGATGGTTGATCATGAATGCCAGGACCCAGATTTGAACTGGGGACACCGGCGATTTTTCAGTCTTGCTCTACAACTGAGCTATCCGGCTTTGCCTACTGAGGTGCAGATGTGGATTTCTACGGCCTGGAGCTGGGGTGCGGGCACAGAGCAGGCCAGAACGCGAAATCTGAGTCTTTGCAGAGCACTGCGGCGGGTTGGCGTCGTCGGTGGTGAGGATGTCATCGCAATCAAGATCGGCTGCCGGGCCAGCGGCGGCTTGCCATGGACTGGCCTGGCAGGGAGCTCCGATGGTTGAGCCCGCGCGCATGGCGGTTCAGGTGGTGCTGGCCAAGGTGGGCGGCGCGTTGCAGCGGCTTGGATTTCAGGTAGCCAAGCCCTTGGGCAGATCAGTTGGGGTAGGGTTGCACCCGCTGGCCTTCCGCTTGGGAAATCGCAGATCCGGCGTTTTGCCTGGAGTTGGCAAGGAGGGTCTGGCCGCAGATTCCGGCCAGGCTGAGCAGCATTTTGTGGCTGGGGGTTTGGTTCCGTTGGCGAGCAGCAGTGGCGCAGGGCCCTTCGTAGAGCCAGGCTCACACGGCAGCGGCCTTAGCTGGAGTCGCGGCGGGTAGGGCGAGCGGCTTGGCAGGGCTCAGAGTGCGGCATGCTGCGGAGCGGGATGGCTGGCGGCAGATGGCGCAAAGGGTGGAGACAAGCCTCAGGCTTTCGTCGCAGT
>Ga0163217_1005663_pt1 | contig 13233 bp, 9 predicted proteins | sample SynspAceP_FD_185933 | JGI IMG/M metagenome (GOLD analysis project Ga0163217, IMG submission 185933) | Saline lake microbial communities from Ace Lake in Antarctica - Synechococcus sp. Ace-P (PacBio error correction) | ecosystem: Environmental > Aquatic > Non-marine Saline and Alkaline > Saline ...
GAGAAAGAAAGGGAATTATTCCCCCTACCTGGGAATACAAGCTGTTTTTGCACGGGAAATTTTTTACCTTTAAAAAAGTGTAAAAAACGGACATTCATTACCAAAGCGTTCATCGGCCCGTGTTTTTTCCGACGATTGTTCGGTGCCAATACCAACCGTTTTTTAGAAAAGGTAGACACCGTTCTTTTTTTAAAAAACAACTCGGGAAAAGTAAAATACTGAGAAAGGGTGAGGGTTGTTTTTTTTTGAAACACCCCTGACAGTAAAACGGAATAAAAAAGAAGAAAGATGAAAAACTCCCCCACTTTTCTAAAGAAAGGGGAAAAGGGGCCCTCATGAACCTTCCCTTTTTAGAAGAAAAAAGAAACCAAGCACCCAATCAATACACAGAAGCTCTTTTTTGTTTGAGGGGAATGGAAACGGCAGGAAAGCAAGTAGACGATGAAGCCGATGCGGGAATTAAATGGAAGGAAAATGGCATTTGGTCGACCGTCTACTCGTGCGAAATAATTAATCGAAACCTTGTTTCAGTGCGAAAATAACATCGAACGGAATAAAAAAGCAAATTTTTGCCGACCGAAACTGGCGTGGCAAAACTGATTTGAAATATTCATTAAGAAATAAATTTGTTGACTTCTTGCAGAGCTACCGGCCAGTGGAGTAAACAATTGAAAGAATAGAAAAAGGGAAAATTTCAATGACTGGTTCTTTTTTGTGTTGAAGAAACATGAGAAAGAACAGTGGTCGAGCATTTGTTTTACGATGTGCGTAAATGGAGCAGACCAAATGTAAAAATTTCACACACCACCGAAACCAAGGGAGACTGCAAAAGAAAAATTCAACTCTGAAGTTCGTTGGTCCAAATCGTGTCCAAATAATGCAAAGGAGGAACATTATTTTAAAGGAAAGTTCGAGTTACGGATGCAGTGCCTTATCCAAAATGGTTGTGACTTTTTTTCTCCCGTTCGCTTTCGAAGGAAAAGAGTAATTTTCTGAAAATCAAGTATTCTACGATTTGTTACAAAAAGGGGTGCACAGTTAAATTTAAAAGCTTTAAAACTGCTGAGGGTGATAAAGAAGGATTGATCCGTTTTTTTCAATTGATGAATTTTCAACTCCAATTGGAAAGAAAAGAAAACAGAAGTCGCTGACTGGCAACTAAAAGCTGCTGCTACCAGCTGAATTGCCCAAAGTGGCAATAAAGGCACGGTAATAAAGGAAAAAAGCTTATGGCTGCAGGTGCCCAGTACAAAGATGGGTGTGACTTTAGATACAGTTTTGATTACCATTCGAGAAAAAGCCAATAAGCAACCCTTAACCGCTGATGGTCCACAGAATTATTGATGGAGAGCAATGTCCATTAATGGGATTAGAATAAGAACCTTAAGAAATAGAGGAAGTGGAATAAATTAACTAATCTGAAATATGATTTACTAATGTTAATCAGTAATCAACTGTTTGTCTTACAAAAAAATATAAAAAAGCATAATCGAATTTAAAATAGATATTAAAATTTATCTAACTTGTATCAATACGTAATTCATTAAAAATATAAAAAATCCATGTAATTAATGTAAATAGGGGCTTAACTTTTTTGATTTAAATTTTTCATTTTTTTGTCTCGCCAAAAAAACGAAACAAAAAAGCTCGTCCTTTGAATTTTTATTTCCTCCAAATTTTTATAATCCTAAGTTCAGGTCCGGGTGATCTCCAATCAAAAGATTGGAGCTTCCCGGTTTCTCTAAGGATTCATTTTTTTTCCAAAAACAAAATCAAGGGACAACATCAAAATTAGCAATTTGTTTTCATTCGAAATTTTAAATCGGAACAACATGATCAGTAAATAGTACTACGAAAAAAATGGACATAAATCAGTCGAATTTTATGTCCATTTTGTTCTTTATTTAGTTGTCTTAAAACTCACTGCATCTGTTTTACCATCTGTCAGCAGCTTTGGAGCATCGATTCCAACGTCTTCTCCTTTTTAATAATTGGGCAAATTTGCATCCCAGCCATATTAACATTTCCTGTAAATGGCGGTACCGACCATACATCCCAGAAATAGAAGTTGGAAGTGGACGTTTTTTCCATCTTTCCTTCCACCATTTTCCCAAACAGTAATCTTATCAATTTTATAATTCTTATGGCGTCCGCTTGCGCTTTTCACTAATTCAGGTAGCTTGTTCAGCGAATAAGTACAATACTGGCATCTTTAAGAGCTGTTTCCAGCTGCTTTTACAATGCGGTCTAAACTTGCAGCTTGCTTTGTCAATCTTCGTAGATCCCTTTTGCTTAGCCTCTTTTTTCAAGAATATTCGAATCAGCTTTCCCCTTTTGCAATTCCTTCCATTTGTTCTGCTGCTGCTTCGCGCATCAATTTTCTATTTTTGCTTGTCTATTGCCGCAACGTGTACAATGACATCGGCTTGTTGCTGTGCTTCTTATTCGGCTATTCGCTCTTAGCAATTTCTTGCTTCTCTTCTGGTGATAGTTTCTTCTAGGCTTTCGCTGCTTGTGGAACTCAAGATTGTTTTCAGAGAGAGTGTTATGTGTGAGGCTTCTGCTCTTCTTCGTTCTCGTTGCTTAGGGCAAGTCAGATCGTCAAGCAAATTTCAATTTTAGAAATTGTTCTCGTCTCTTCAATTTGCTTTTGCATTGGCAGCCATTTTAATTCTTTTCTTGTTGAGTTGCTTTCAGCTTCACCAATTTTTGCTTTTGCGCATTGGCATTACAGCAAACCGAAACTCGTTTCAAATTGATTGGCCATTTGCTCAACTGCAATATTAAAGCCATTGGCAAATAGCCGCAATCTGCTACTTGTACGTCTCTGGTCTTGAACTGCTAAAGCTTGTCCCAAGATTCGCTCCCATCTCCTGTCTTTTTTGAGCAAACGGTATATAATGGCATCATTTATCGCTTTTGTGCTGCTTTCTTTACCCAATGCTTCAATATATCCTGGACTCATCATTGAATATCAGGTAATGTTTAACGTTAATTAACAATTTAAACCCACTGTTTTCAACTCAGGCCCCTCAAGCACTGTGCGTAATGTGTGATAAGAAATTTATCTCTACGGTATTAATTTCTTCTATTACTCCAATAGATGCAACCACCAATTCGCAATTCGAACCAAATATGATTTTTGGGCCAAATTCTTGATGGCTTTAAACTTAAACCCAACATACGTTTCATGCTGCGTTTTTGCATCCACACTAGGTTCGTAGAAATGACCAATCGTTAAACGAGAAGGCACGTTTACACGAATGTTTTGCTTACTTAACGCTTTCGTCAAATTGACTTCTATAGAAATAGGAGTTCAGGTCTAAGAGAATAATCCTGTATGATTGGCCAATTGAACACGCCCGCTCCACCGTGAATACACTTGGGATGAACCTTCACCACCGTTTTTTCCGTAAACCACCAAAATTTGATCGATGGACAACGCTTGTACTCCGTAACATGGAGAACAAGAGACCACAAAATTAATATCAAAGCAGCACTAAGTAACTCCTACTTGAGAAGATATTAGCAAACATGTAATTTAAGAATATTCATCAACGATTTTTGGTTTTAATTTGATAATTTTCAACTAATTAGCAATTCTGAACTGACATACTTTAATGACTTTTATGATTGTGTGCGTTTAGTCCTCATCCGCATCAGTTATCGCTTCTAATTCTCGCAAACTTCCCTTGCAACTTTGATCTGTACCTTTTAACCCATTTTAGAGGATTGGCTCCAATGGGCAAGTAAAACTTCTCCTATTACGCCCACGGCATTAGCTATTTTTAAAGGTTGCTGATTGTGACATTCATAGCAATCCCAAAAGAATAGTAGAGGGTTCAATACATCATGATTAATCCAGAAATAGAACCGAAACAATAATGGTAACCGTATTTGATAAACCGGTAGTACCAAGACAAGTCAAACCTGACCAACCAAAAATGGTAAAAAAGGCAATTACATTTTTAAAGTAAAAAACTGAAATCCAACTCTCCGTCATCACCACCCTTCTGACACATCCATGTCCAGCTTCCATGTCTAAGTGCACCCAATAAAGGTCATAATAAGAATACAACAAATATAGCTGACCTATTAATGCGGATATACAATAGGTCTTGTTCAAAAGTGCTGACATTCCTTCAAAAAAATCTTCCTTTTTGTTAAATTAACTAAGTAATGATCGAATTTTAACTCCCATCATTGAATTTTAAAAGTGCTTTTATCGGTTTTTTACGAAAGGCCAATAAATTATCAGAATTTAAACCTTGGAGAGTATCACTCAGTTGTAAATTAAATTTACCAACGTTTATATATATGGAAAGGAGCTAATAAAATACAGGAGCCTTTTGGAATTGCGTTTTGAATCGAAACGCCGTAATTTTATTCCTGATGAATTCTATCCTTCTAAAACTCTTTTTAGCTTTCTAAGCACCTTTCTTCTTCAATTCACTGATGCTTTTATTAATCCTTCAAAAAAGCAAGATCATTTCTTTGTTTTAGATATGGGCAACCTCCAATTTCTTCAAGAGGTTAACTTGCCCAAGCACTTTAAATCAGGAAATTTGTTTCTCAACATACTTCAAAAGGAGTAAATCGATGATGTAGCGTCTATTTTTTCTTCTCTAAAAGTTTGTTTTCAGTTCTGTAAAAACTTCTTGAACCATCGGCGATATAGTGATCAGGGTAGCGTTAGTAGATTTTTCAGAAACGCCAAGGGAACGCAAGTGGTATAACTAATGAGCATAACATTTTTATTTACCTTCTAAGTCCCCCACAAAGCCCTAAAAACCCTTTTTGGAAAACCTTTCAATTTTGAGAATTTTTTAGTCGCCATAATTCCTAACCATCAACATGTAGGGGCTGCTAAAAAAGTGCTTTCTCTTTTCTTTCTTCAGTTATCGTAAGTTCCTCGAAATAGAATATGTTCGGCCCTTCCCGTCAGTTAAAACGTCAATTCCTAGGTCGCCCATCCTTTTCATAATGTAATCCCGCGACATATTCATATTCAAAGACCTGCCCTTTTTAAGTAATAATTCTCAATAAATTCTGGTTCACTCTGGAAGTTTCGGGTCGCAATTGGGACGTCCCATTTATAATGTGGTAAAGATTCCGCACCTGGCCATTGCAACAAATATCTAACGACGGTCTTTATTGAACTGTTGTTCAGAAAACAAGAAGTTTAAAGTAATGATGACTGAGAATATAAGTAGGGTTCTTTTCAAATTTTATGGAATTGGTTTTGAAAGGAGTTTTTTTTGTATTTTTATATATTTTATAATCAAGTATTTGTTGTATGTTTTTTATTCTATTTGTAGTAATATTTTTCTTCAAATTTTTTTTAGCCATTTGTTCTTATCCTTCAGTTGGAAGTCGTGCAATCAAAAATTGATGAATGAAACCGGTCATAAAAATACACATTTTCCATTTTCAAGTATCTATTAATCATTAAGCGCAATGTCTGAAAAATACGATTTGGTTGAGGAATTTAACACGATAGAAATTGGTTACAAATCACTTTGAAGGTTGGCATGGGGGTTGAGAGGTCAGGATTGAATTGGTCCCGTATAAACTAACATTTACGCATACTTGCTTTCCGGATACTTGATTTAGATTACCTAACAATCCTTTTGTTGAAATATTAACAAGCAGGCCTAGGGGGGGAATTTTCTAAATCTCCTCAAATAAGTTTCAGTGGAAATTTTTTTTAACTCTAATTTATCTTGAAAGTACAGCATTTTTAACGTTGTATTTATTGATCAACATACTATTGGGTTAAAGCTGTCCAATCAAGACTGATTTATGACCTTTTCCAATGAGCGTAGATCAATGTATTCAGCGCTGCTGTTGTTGGCCAACCATGTGAACAACTGTATTGAAAATCGTCAATTGGTCTATTTTTCTTTCTTCTCTTTGTTTAAAGTTGGCTTGAAGTATTTTGCAGTACAAAGCCCAAATAAAAGCAATGTTTGATCTTCCGAAAATATTAATATTCCAAAACGACTTCATCATTTGTTTTTTCATATCTATAGCTTCTCTTCTCAATGAAAATGGTCTTCGTTAATTCGAGAATTGCCATAGATCGAATTAATACCGTTTAATAGATTAAAAAGTTATCAAATTTTTAATTGCGTCTGAATAGTGATCAATTATTAACCTGATGCAAAAGCAATAACTAGAAATAATTAATCTAATCGCAATGCCCCAGTTTGGTCCGAGACTTTTATCCTTGCTTTATTCTTTTCGCTTTTTTTAGAATAGCCTTGGCAATATCTGGCCTTCTTTGCCAAGTTTTAATCTGATATTTTAAGTTGGCTTCCTTTGGTTTTGTTGCGGAGCAAGGCAATTGCAGGAACTAAACCTACTAATTGGGATAGTTAAGCTGGCTAATTAACGTTCCCTGTTCCTGCCACTTTGTAATCAGATAATACCTCTCTGCATCAAATTTGTCCTTTAAAATACAGTTCTGCACCAGTAAGAGAGGCACTGGCACTGGGTCTGGACTTTCTTTTCCTGTTCTACATTCTTCTGAGCCACATTAAAAAAATAACCTTCTTGTTCCATTTTCATAAAAGAATCATTATATATCAGATTAGAAGTGCAGTGGAAGGTAGGGGGCCATCAAGTTATCACCCGTTTTGTATTTTATTCCTGTTGGAGTTACCTTCTAAATACTTTCTGCTTAAATATCATCACTTGTTTTCAAGTTATGGTATTGTGAAAAAACAGATGGAATAGAGTAAAAATTGAGAGCATTAAAGAAAAGGAACTAATTTTTTCATAGGTTATTTTTTTGTTTTTACGTCTGGTCTCATGCTATTAAGACTGAAACTTTTTATATAGATACTTTGTAAGCAATGCAATATTAAATGGAATCTTTTTAATTTTTTAATCTTTTGTAAGATTTTAATTTCCATCAGTTAGTTTACGTTTTGCTTAGAATAGATCTGAAGACGATAAGTTAAATAAAGGCTGGTATTAATTTTAAGCCTTGTAAGTTTTTAGAATTTATTGAATTAGTTTGTTTCTATTCTAGAATGTTATTGCACTGATCATTCTAGATCATCCATTTGAAGGGGACTTGATTGGTTTTTTTTTCGTTTTTCAATTTCAAGATTAGTGCATACAGGTCTTTCTAACTTCATTTTTATCAATTCAAGGTAAATATCCACTGTATTTTAAACCTGTCAAACCTGCTGATTTTTGTTGCCATCAAGACGGAATCCGAAAAGTCGATGAAAAAAGAGTAGGAGACAAAAGAAAAAATGAACTATTATGAGTAATCAAATTCAAATAAACCGATCCTCATAAGGACTTAGTTCCCATATTTAATAGCAGGTGCTGCCCCAATTCGGAAAAATTGAACTAAAACTGCTACCTGTTATCGAACTACCAAGGACATGTATCAGCATCTTCCCTGCAACTTCGAAGGTGCCCAAACTGAGTGTGGTGGCATACAGGAACACTTACTGATGAAATGGACGAGTTTTTTGGTTTTTGAAATAATGCTTGCGCATTTTTCCAGGAGGGTTTACTGAAGTTTATGTTATAACGGAATGTGCAAAACCAAAAAAGCACTAATCAACAAACTTCTCCTGTATTAAGCCATTAGTGGATTTCATCGGGCGAGAGCGACCTACTAAGACTGGAAAGTGGAATTTACTTAGATGTGAGCATGAGTGCACCGAACAGCAGAATCCCTACTCAAAACATGGTGTGGTTGACAGCAAAAATTAGTAGATGGAAGGATACAACGGTGACCTTTGCCATTGAACCTTTCTCAAAAGAGCTTCCACTTATTGTTTGGGAACTGGTGTAACTCCTGTTCCTGCAAATCCAACTACGCAACTAACAACTAATTATTTTTCATTAACTAGATTGCAGGCCAGTGGAACCATAACCATTAAGAAGGGTAACAATACACTGAATCAATTGCAGTTACCGGAACGACATGGAATGGACCCCATGCGTGGGGACTGTTCTCTAATCACGGAAGTGCTGTAAATGGAATCTTCAAGGATATGCAATTAAAAATAATGGCGTTTGTATTTCTAATTTTCATTACTTCTCTGTGTTGATAAAGAACGGAATGGGCAAGCAACTGTTCAGTCAGGTGAAAAATGGGGGCTTCTCTAATGTTAATAACCAAAGATACTCCAACAAAATCAATGGACTGCGGGTGATAAAGAATTTTTTTACTGAGGTGAAAGTTGTGGATTCCGACAAATATGGGGCGGAATTAGTAGTTCTAGTTTAAATGATGATCTAGGTGTTTTACAACTTGGTCGGTTTACGAAGGATGGGAACTGTTGCCGGTTCTAGAAAGTAGGAAGCATCCATTGTAAGTTGTAAGAAGGAACAGCATGGGTTGATACAAACGATTTGATATTAATTGCTTTATTAAAAGGAAAATCCCGATTCATAGAACCGGGGATTTTTTTGCTTTTTTGGGGTATAAAGTGGACTAGGAAACTCCGGCTTCCCGATAGCTATGCGGGATTAGTCGGAGCCATCTACTCGATTGTGGCCGTTTTTTTTTTTCATTCTTATAAGCAACCTGCAATGTTGCAGCCCAAATTATCCCGTCTTTAAATCTTTGGCAAGTTTTGCATCACATGAATACTTGGAACATTAGAATTTTCAGGTGTATACGTTTCCCACTTATCAATTGATTTATGTCAAATAACGAAATAATCCAACCTGTTAAGAGCTATCCAAAGAAGTATTTGTTTCTTCATCAAAGAAAGTCCGTTTTACCTCATTTTCTGTGAATAGTTTTCCGAGTTTTTGGGCTTTAATAAGATGTCCAATCTTTATTTGTGTCCAAATACCAAATTCCTGCTTTAGATTTATCTTTGCGTAAAGGTCAAACCATAAATTGTTTTTAATAGTCTTCTACCACTGTGAAAATAAAACCATCTTTTATTAGTGGTGAATCAGAAATTTAAACTCAATCCGATCATTTTTTATCAATTCTAAATATTTTCCTCAAAAGTTCCAATCCAAGTTCTCTCTTGCTAATCAACCAAAAGTCCAAAGACTCTTTTGTCAGAAAGGAAGTTTTGATTTGATTTATTGATTTTTGTCCCAAGTTTTACCAATCAAATTTAGGAATATCCTTCCATGATGTAAACCATGCAATTATTGTTTCTTATATTAACAACTTTTTCTTTGCCCAATTTATTGGAGAATTGGGTTAAGAAATCATAACAGTTCGGCATTCTTGTCTCGCGATAAAGTTTGTAACATTCATAAAACCGTGATTATGAAACAATCCACAGTTTATATTTTACTTAATCTCTGTGAAATAAATCTGCTAAAACATGTCTCAAAAGACCTGTAACATGGGATGGTGATTTTTTATTGTAGCTTGAGTTTAGTTTAGAGTTTTCAGAGTGAAAATCGTATTGTTTCATTATCACATTTTAGCAATACCAATTTATCAGTCGAAATCCAAACAATATTAATTATTTATCTATAATCGCTGACCTTGACATATCCCAAGGTATATTAGAATTAGATTGGTTCAATACAAACCCATTCAACCGATAATTCTTGCTTTGACCTTTTACGTTCAGGTTTTTTACCACTGAACTAAAGTTTGTACTTTTGTGAAAGTCAAAAGCTGAGCTTTCCATACAAATTTACCATTAATTAAATACAAAATTCATATGAAAATTGGAAGTGTTTTACAGGTTTACCTTTATCAACAAGTAGGAGGAGAATGTTTTAAATTTTTAATGATTTTTGTAATCCTAACTTTTTTTTAGTTGAAATATTATTTTATTATCTTAAGCTCATAGAAAGCATGCGTTTTCCTTTGAATAACCAAATTTGAACAATTAAGTCCCATCTAATTTACTTTTAGTTTTTTCCGCTAAATCTTTTTACTAAATTCTCATATTAGTAGCAGAAAGTTGGCTTTTTCAGAACCACAATCAAGACGAAGCTACTCAATTTACAAAATCGTCAATTTCTCGGGATATAAGTTTTTGACTTTGAACATTGTATAAAAAGTGCTAAAAAAGCTAAAATAATTAATTTTTTCATTAGATTATCAATGTTTTTAAAAACGCCAGTTGTCCTCAAAAACGAACTTAGCTTTTTGTAAAAGAGAATTTTTGATTTGATTTGAAGATGCAGGAAGAAATAATTCTAAAAAGCCATAACTTTTGCGAATCATTCGCTAACGAGCTGTGGTGGAGGTGTTTTACTGACTTTTTTAGCATAAACTCGGCTCCCGATAGCTATCGGGATTAGTCGGAGCTATCCTACTCGATTGTATGCAGTTTATTCATAATTCCATAAACTTGGACTCATACCTAAGTATTTCGTCTCAAAATAATACATCCATACCATTTTTGACTGCTACATAATTGAATCTGAATTTCCTTTAATCAATTTGGATACAAAATCGTTCGGGTTTATGTTTTTTTCGAAACCAATACTTTCATTTGTTTAGCTTATTCAGTCCCCGTACCATTTTTCCAAAACCTAGGTAACAACGAATTGCGATTTTTCAAGTTCAATTTTTATTTTCCAATTTGTCCTTGGGAATAATACCACCAACCCCAATGAACTCGTTGTTTCTTTAATACAACCGCCCAAATGACCAAGACCTTCAATTTGAGTATCTTTCTAATTGCTTCTCAATCCTTCCCGTTGCGTGAGTCTCAGGCTTTTTTGGACAAAATCAATACCTAATATCTCATCTATCATTATCCACAAAAAAGTCAGTCCAAACAGGAATGTCCTCTCTTGTCAGTTTCGGAATTTCAGTCTTTTCCCGTCTTGTTGGTCAAAGTAATTCATTCTCTTTACGTGCAATCTGTTTTAATTGCTTATCGCTTCAATGTTTTAAAATTGTTTTGTTTAACATTTTTATATTAGAATTATATTCGTTTTTTAACGTTTTAATTTATCCGTTAAAAACGCTTAATTGAATCTTTTTAATTCAAGTTTTCTCCAAACGAAGATAAACCAAAAAAACCAATTAAAGGAGGGGAGTGCTTAAAAATTAGCCGTATTATCCTAACAAATCACATCCAAAGAAGATGGAATCACTTTTAATTACCAAAAAATCTTCGGTCACTTTAATGGGTCTCCCGTCGATGTGTTCAATGTCGGCGAGTGGTGCATTTATTTTGATTTCCTTGCCTTTGTAGGTCTTTGTGTACTATCGATTTTTTCCAATTGTTTACTGAACAATTTAAAATCATATCGGGCACCATTAGCGCAGGGAATTTTTCTAGTACACACACTGAAATTAAATCCATTGTCGATCTCAGCAGAGGCGCAATCCAAGCGTTGTGCCATATTGTGAAGAGTTTGGCAAAACTCACTAAGAGGCGTGGTGATTGAATGTTTTTTGCATCTACCTCTATGGTGTTACTCATCTGGTATGAATTTGAAAAACTCATTCGGCTGTAACTTGCATATAAGACAGAAACCCACAGTTTGGCCCGAATCGGCAAATTTCCAGACCCACATGGCGTCAAATCCATCCGCGGTTTCCTAAAAAGGGTTCTCATTTATGGTTCGCTGTGTCTATCCGTTTTTTAATTGAATTGGTTGATGCGCTTAATCGCATCCACAATATCCATGAATTTTTAATGGAACGAAGCCATTCCATTTCCCTGAGCCCAAGGCAAAATGCCAAAGCGGTGTTGGTATGTTTACGCTTGTCCACTTCGTTAACAGACCATCGCACAACAGCAATCACTGCCGTCCAAATTTTATTCGCACCCCATCTTTACTCAGGTAAATGGCATGTTTTGGAGTGTTCGGTATAAATGGACTTGGTAGTTGGAACTTGTCGTGGTTAGGTGTTTTATCTAGCAGCTGTATAACTTTGTCTTTTGGACTGAACCCGGAGTGCGGGTTGATCATAAAAGGAATTGTATTTTTCAGAAGGGTGGACAAAGTTGGAAAAATTTAGAAACCTCAAATTTAAGCTATTCTTTAAGGAAAGTTCATTTTGAAATCAATTCTGTGATTAAACTGCGATAATGGCTTTAGTTATTTTCCATACTTATCGCTTGGACATTTCCTACTGCGGCCAAATTATTAGTCATGTGTAGTATCCGATGGATAATGGTAAGCCAATCCACCGTAATTCTCCTCGTCAAAATGCAAGGTGTAATCAATCCTCAATGCAACTGATAAACTCCGTAAGGTAATTAACGCAAAGAGTTTTTTGGAACTGTCCAATGGGTATTGCCCGAAATTAGTGCTATCCCCATTAAAATTAGCTATTTCAGGCAAATGGGCGCGATGTCGGCATGCTGAGTCACTTGGACTGTAACAGCCCCTAACAGCAGGGCCATTTTTCCAATGTAAATCAATATTGGAACAGTAAAAAATTCGAGTCTATTCCAAATATTTTGGGCGAACAGATTGTGCCGGTGTGATCAATCAGTAATGATGAATACCGTATTTTCAAAACCACGGCTGTTTTTGAGCTGTTTCAAAATCGTTTAAGGATAATCAGAATAGACCACGCTTTCGTGCACATCTAATATTCCTTTTGAATTGGTCCCTTTGTGTTTTCGCCGGAATCGTGTAAGGGTGAGAGACGACAACCTAAAAATGGTAGAAAAGAAAGGCGCTTGTTTTTTACCCAATTCCTTTGGCATAATATTGAAAGTAGGGTTCATCAAAAAATGCCCCAATGGCCATCGTAGTCCGCTTCATTGTTGTATTCGTTCTTGCCATAATATTTCTCAATACCCGACTTTGAGCAAAGGCATCAAAAACTCATAGTTTTCCATTGGAGCCCACCATGGGTAGAAACTACTTGAATAATTGAGCCGTGATAACAAGTTCCGATGCTTGTAATAGAATTGTTTGTTGTAACTGAGTGATGTTATGGAATTGTTCCACTCAACTTGGGCAGTCCCGGCTAAAATAGAAGGCAATGCTTCATGGATTTTTTTACCATTGGCGAAGGCATTCTCAAAAACAAACTTTCCTCATCAATGGAATCTAAAAAGGGAGTGTACCCTTTCCATCAATCTATAAGCTGCCGATGTATTCCTCGAAAAACTCTCCAAATAATCAAGACATATTGGGATTGCTGATTACTTTCCTGCAGTGTAGTTGTAAATGGAATTAAATTGTTGATTCAAATTGCCTTTTCGGTGAAGTAATCACTTCTACAATTTTGTTCTTTTAAAGAGCGTTCGTGTAATGGTGAATGGAGTATTCAACACCAATGGAACATTTGAATACTGG
>Ga0163217_1096909_pt1 | contig 13233 bp, 6 predicted proteins | sample SynspAceP_FD_185933 | JGI IMG/M metagenome (GOLD analysis project Ga0163217, IMG submission 185933) | Saline lake microbial communities from Ace Lake in Antarctica - Synechococcus sp. Ace-P (PacBio error correction) | ecosystem: Environmental > Aquatic > Non-marine Saline and Alkaline > Saline ...
CAAATGGGATCCCGTGGTTGAGAACCGAAACTGCGGCAGTGGCCCGATCGTCTCTTCGTCAGGCTCATTCATGCAGGAATCTATATAATTAACACTGCCAATCTGAGACATTTGACAAAAATCTGTTAAGTTAGGAACTAACAATGTATAAAAATAAACAAGAAAGCATGCACTCTTAACATCAGTATAGTAACAATACCTAACTATAAATATGAGAATTTGTAAGCCAACGGTATGTGAGATCAGGCGAGGCAATCTGAAAGAAAACGTTGAATCGCTCGTTTCACCTATGGAGAAATTCTCAATGGTAGGAGCAATGCTTAAACAAGCATTAGTGCTAAGGTTTGCATGGTGGTAATTTGAAAAAATACGTCATGAATGTAGTCCTTGTCAGGTTGTTTTGTATTAACCGAGACCATGCAAGGTTCTGAGTGATGAAGCAGCCCATCACGATCTCAAGGGTCCATATACTCAATTCATAAGTAGCTTGTCTGAATTCAGACTGAGACATAGATATATATCAACTACTATGCGCAAAAACCAATATGAAGAAATGGGAAACCTAAAAAAGTCAACTTTAAATCACGGTGATATAACTTATCCGAAGCTGGTTGGGCTGCTGACTCAGCCAATCAATACGGTATTCGTCACTGGACTATTCCAGTGCTAACTGACTGATTCGCTATTCTTAATTAGTATCTTTTTTACTAAAAAAATCGTTGCAAGCAACGAAAAAGTGGCGGATTGCGACAAGGTGCTCATAACCTTGCCGGCCCTTCTAATCACTTGCAGACAAAAGCAATGGATTTGCGTAGCATGTCAAATTGCATGACAATTAGAAGCAAGGCACTGGCATTGCATAATCTAAACCCCCCTATCAAAAAAGCGTAGCCACGGCACCCAAGTCAAGCAATTGATTTGAACTAAAGTATGCTGCACTGTACCATATGTCGAGTCGACTCCACGAAATAATACGCCAATTCGCGTGCGTAACGCATCAACGCATATGACCGACCTGCAAAAAATCGTGCCAATCAAGTAAAATATAGTGAAAATTTAAAAAAGTCTGACTGATCAATTAATTTTAAAATATGCCTTGAAGCTCGATATAATTCACGTAATTTAAGTCGTACCGATCTGCTCATTAAATCCTTAAAACATACTGGCGTGACCAACACAGTCAAGATGTCGTACATTTAATTTATGTGAATATGTATTTGAAGTAGCTTTCACTTAAACCATCCGTTTAAAAGTCAAAACAGCATAAATTTTGTATTGATATCCGCACAGACTACGATCACACAACAAATGCAGGGGCATAAGCCAGATAATAGATTAATTAATTTATGAACTCAACTCACCACGCTTTTCCCATAGGTGTAATGGGACAGCGCATAACATAAGGCCTAGTTTGTGGTACAAGGGGACGAACCTAGTCCCAAAATTCAACTCGACTACCGTGAAATGGCATTGCATGGGCCGAGGCAAGATTGAATATCTATAACCGTTTTTTACCCTGGCGCGCGAATCAGTGTACCTGGCTAAGGATGCACATTGTAACAACATATGGATGAAAGTACTCAGGGAAATATTGACTGCCACTCATCATTTGGAGAGGGTGTGCAATTTCTGCAAATCCATCCCGCGTATGAAATGGCTAGAAATTGTAAAAACAAAAAGTCCAAGAATTAGTTTACTAAAGCTCTGAGACTTTTAAGATTTAGGCTATTCTTAAGCAGAATAGGTCTAAGAGTGCCTTCAATACGTTAACTAGCTCAATAACTTCTGCCGCTATACAATCTGTTTCAAACATCAATCACCACATAACCATATGCTTTAGTTTGCAAGTATTCGCGCAGCATGTTTGCCTCTTTTCAGCAAATGCTTGGTTAATTTTTTAGTTAAACGTCCTGAGTATTTGGTGGGTGTATATGCAAACTTGAATCGATTAGTGTGCGAGGCTAAAGATATCCCAGGAAAGTTACCGCCGACAATGTGAACCATATCGCTGTATTTGGCCACTTACCGTCTACTTCAATACAATATTCGTGGGTCTTGACTATGCGTCTTACCGTACCTGACGGGTGCGGTCAATAAACATTATCGAAAGGACCAATTAATGGAGACCAAAAAGATCATCATTAGACTTAGGCTCAACTGGAATACATCATCGCTGCAAACAGAGAGGTTTCTTACGTTTAGCTGCAACCAAAAGCATCAAATGTCAATCACTGTACACGCGCTGCATCATTAGAATGCTCAATCTTTCCATCATAGCGAACTCTTTTCACCATCATTTTTGGGCTTGTTCGGTTCAGGTACATGCAAACTAATCACATCAAAGGTCTTAAGTAATGTGTTTTAAACGTTCTTTAAACTTCGGGTTGATTAAACTACCTAGAACAAGCTTATCTCGATACAAAAACGCACTCGCATACCAAAGATGTTCGCTAAAATGCTTAATTGTGTATCCATGTACCTGTAACCAAAATACCAAAAAGTCTTGCTCTGCTTCAAAAAGAGCCCTTGCTGATTATCCCCAAATACCCTTTATGCGCATTGCTAATTCTCGCCGAAACCACGTAATACAAATTACTGGCCGAGGGCGAGTTCACTACCTAAGAGCCGGTATTGGGAAAAAAGGCGCATTAAATACCGGGAATGCCGCCTTCTGTGCGGCGTCTATATCTAACATTGGTTGGTACCATGCAAAAGCAACCGACCTGCGAACTAATTTATTCGCAAGCTAAATACAGCTTATCAGTGAGTGGTAACGGAGAAAACGAAATACCAATAAAATGCACGTATTTAAACTTTTTTTCGACAATCATCTTTCGGTAAGCGGAGTTTTTAAATACCATGTTTTCATAACCATTGGATTTAAGGGATTCTAAGTATTTGATGTAAGCTTCAACGTAAGGGATCTTAATTTTAATCTTTGCAAGTGACACTTTGCTCATTAGGGTTTTCCGCATTACGATGTATGAGAATGCATTCAGTACATCTGACGTCTACTTGTTGGTGAAAGTAAGCCATAATTAGCCCAATAAGAAATACATTAGAGAGGTAAAACGGCCAATTTTCGTGAGATTTTTTATTATGAATTATAATCAATATCTCGGTATCTCAGAACCCTTGGGTGCCTCAGTAATATGTCAGCTTAGTGCAGACAGAAATATAGTCATTAAACGAAGCTTTCATAAAATTGTGTTTCAAACCCAGCTTTAAAAATCAGACAAGCGACCACATCTCACTTTTTGTTTATGCCAGTTTTTTAATAGCCCACCTAGAACTCAATAATCGTGCTTTGCATCCACTGTGCAACCGCTCGTCCACAATATTCAACGCACAATCGAATTTTGCATGGAGTCGAATTGGCGAACTTTTGGCTGGCAAAAGTGACCTTGTGGCCAGAACCATCCCTGTTAGAGCAAACCCACACCATCCAATGCTGAGACCCATGTCGCCAAATACTTGGCTAAACTATCCAGTTAGGAATACCATCTACGGCTTTTATAGGGCAATAAAGGTGCAGCGGTAACCGGTAACTTTCCTACCAATCCGCAAGCCGATACTTTTTTAGTGCCAAATCAAACTAAGGACTGTACGTTATGTTCCTAACTAGTCATTTAAGTCGCCTCGTTGATAATAATGAGTCATTAAGTCGTACCAACCATCAGACAAGCCTCCAATCATCGAACTAATTTGTGCACGGAGCTTCCCATTTTTATGAATGGTAACTGCTCAAAAATAGGTGCAAATCCGCTCAATGGTTAACGCATAGATATTGTTCAACTCTTCTTCTAGCTGACCCGCGACCCAGTCCCGCATATCCTAAACCACACAATTGCTTTTTTTAGGGCCATTTCATTGCCCAAGCACACAGTATTCTTTAGACGTGGTCCCATCAATATCATCTGTCACGACAAGCTGACTCTCCCACCTGATTGAGTAGTATGTAAATATAGCCTCTCTTGGCTTACGGCCACCAGCCAACCTAAATAATCATTGCTTGCTGCCAAAACAATGGCGTCCACAATCGTTTGTAAGCGACCCGACCAACTTTAATGTCAACCCCAATGGGCTGAATTAATCACTAATGCCCATAGTGCCATTTCATTGTGTTCACAATTATAAGTGACTGTTGCGTGAAAAAAAAGCGTCGTCATACTAGGGCGTGGCAAAACAGTGATTTTGCAACTATGCATAATATTACTGACCCTCTGGCTTGGTGCCTGCATAACGCAACTCAAAGCGTCAAATAACATAGCGTATTACTAATAATCGTAAGCGCTCTATTTCTCGAGCACGCAAGTAGACTAGTATCGTGGATCTTTCAGTAATGCGTCCTCCAATAAATCCAGACAACAAATACTCATCCTTTTTCAACGAGTAGGGCGCGATTGCCTATCTGCTACTTTTATCTGACTCGACAAGAGTGTGGTCTGCCGGCCCGCCGCTAAGTATGCCGACGGTTTCCACCTTAGTGGTAAACGGCCAAAAAATAAGGAACCACTTGACCATCACGGATAAAAATACGTTTGTCACCGGCTTAATCGCAGGTAAATAACCGAACATGCATACGGTACCCAACTTCCCGTTAATGTTCGATAATAACGCCTAAATTGTTGCATCTTCTTTTTACTCGAAAATAGACTACCACCCAACATCTAAGTTACAAATAATATCCTGATGGGTTTGCAAAACTCTCTACAAACCGTTCGAATTACGGTCACCAAGGTACTGGAAATCAATCCTGGAAACCGACGGTAAATAGTTTTTTCTCGATTAAGTCAGCACTTTGGGCCTTCGTTAACCCACTAGGGTACCGGCTTTTCGCCTAATTCAAACATCTGTGTGCATACAGAAAACCACCGTCAAGATGCGGGATCTTGCGCATATAATGGACATCAAGCTCAGCCAAGATGTGTAATACACCGGAAATTGTACTCAATTTCGCATCAATATTAGCAACCGACAAGCCCTCAATGCGCCAATAGTTTGACCATTGAAGCAAATACCAAATCGCCCATTCCATATAAAAGATTCATAGCCCCTGCTGAGCAGCTAACCAACATGGCGAAGCTGGTATCTTTCTATATTGATGGAATGGCAATCGGATCCATCACATAACCAGTTAATATCAATTAATCTTAACGTATTGAAAAATGTAAGTGAAACGATGAGTGTAGGCTTTCTATTTTTGTGGTGAATTACCAAAAATCAATACACAGCCCTCACTTTTAAATCTCACCCATTAACACTCGAAATCACTTCAGCTTTATACCTAAATCACCTCAATGATGCTATACCTGTTTATCTACGTATCGTGTTCTTAATTTATTCACATTTCACTTAACTCTAAGCTGCGATAATGCAGGCATAATCTCAGGTTGCGAAACCTAAAGAATAATTCAGCTAATTCAACAACAACAGATGTCCAAATAAAGACAAAAGATGTTAATTCAATGCGGGCTGATGCATTCTGAGCCGATAATTTAAGTTTATGAATGCCTATAAAATCTGCAGTACCTTAAAAACCAGTACCGCGTATAATAAGAAGTGATAGACCGAACAAGAAGTAGTGCTAACAATAATAGGAAAGAATAATTTTAGTTATTTTCAATGCTTAAAACTAATACTGCCTACATCTACCATCGAAACTGGCTAGCTAAACTCTTCCCAAATGTTTCTCATTCTTCAACTGCGAAATTTGTATTTACGCCCCTTACTTTGACCAATCACCGATAGAATAACAGCCATATACTCGCCATTGAATAGCTTCCATTGAAGTAAATTTGGAATATTAACCATGGCCGAACGAATTGACACGAAGTGAAAGCTTGCCATCTAATTCTTGTTCCAACACTGTTTCAGCGTTGCGAATAATAGTGTGTTTCTCAGGTAATGCACACACATATAGTCATCAGCGCTTTAATCCAAGTAATAGTATCAGAAGGTTTGACCCTCAGCCATTCAGAGCCGTTTTTAAGGAAATAGTGTGTTGTAGTTCAACTAAAAGAAGACTGGTTAGTCACTTCTAAAGTTTGCAATAAATCCATTAATTGATTGCCTGTTTTTAAACGATTAATAACTGGCCCAATTTTTATGTTTGTTTGAAATTACATCGCACAGCAAAGGCCTTCGAATAGTTATCGAATACATTGTGATAAACGATTCGTCGGCAAAGGGGTTTAAGTAAATAATCAACAGGCCTAAAACAAAAAGCAATTAAATTCGCGAATTCGCGAAAGCGGTAACAAAATAAATTTTTGGCATCACGGGCAAGCGTGTTGCTAAGGTGCCCTTACCACTCCAACCACTCATTTCCAGCATTTCCAATGTCTAAAAAATGATATCTGCGTCCATTGACACATCAATAAGCACTGTTGGCTGAATAAGATTGCGCAACGACTTTTTAATTCGACCATCAAACGCTAAACGAAACGAGCCCTTCTACGGCAAGGTTATCATCAACCATAACGCTTAATTGGACTCATGATACTCCCTGTATGACATCATGAACGATAGCCTTCGCGTTTCTTGTAACGTGAAAATTCGTGTTTAATTGGGGTAAAGACAGCTAACGTTCCTTATATTTCACACCGATCCACCATACAAGCGCGCTATCTTTCGCCATACTAGTTAAGCGAAACTGATTTTGTGATTGTCCTATATAGACATCTATCGCAACTTCAAGATGTAACCGAGCCTGTTTTACATAGCACTGAATGATAATCACTCCGCCAGTCGCCATTGTGCAATCCGCAGTATTTGACCAACTCGAATTTCGACTAAAGGTTCAACAATAAGCGATCAATAAAAGGCCTCTCTTTTGCTTCCACTGAAACTTGACAGATAACGCTCTCAAAACGGGTTTTTTCATCGAGATACAACATCAGCGCTTTAATTCTCAAAGCTAATTTTTCTTTCTGAATCGTTATCCAGTCGAAAAGTCGCAAAAAAAGCAAGGAAAAATACATGCCATTGGCTTTTGCTTGTCAACCTTTTTACTATGTTGATCATTGCATTTAAGGTATCGAATAAATGATTAATTTGATAACGCACGCATTTAATATTGTGCCACTGAGAGATGCCTTACTGCAACAATGGAAAAAAAAAAAAAAATAACAGTTGTTTCATTCACTAATCGGTATGGTAATTGAGCCAAAATACAAACTGCTCCAAACAAATAAATACACAGATCAACAGACAGAGAATAAACAACATATACCACTTAAACATGTAATTTGATCCTTCACCTACCGTAGTAAGCTCCCAACATTGAAATCTCAAGAATTAACCCACATAAAGGAATTAAAGGAGTCCACATAGTAACTACTAAAACAATTGCTACAATAGCCATTGCGGTGGTATGCTCAGAAGTCTGCGTAATACGTAACGTACGGGCCAGTTAATATCAATGCACCGCAATAATCCCGATAAAAACTAGTAGGATAAAACCACGTCTACACCTAACTTATTAAAGCGATAAAATACAACCGCAAAATCATAAAACGTAAAGACATCCCAAACTGTGACAGCAAAAAAAGGATAGTTTTGTTTTTGGGTTAAGAAAGTTAATCAAAAGTACTAGATTATACAATCTTTAGCTATAGTTAACACAACTTCACTCAGATTATTGAATTGTCGACCCAAGTAAATATACAAAAAAATAAAGAAATAGATAAAAAATATAACACAGACAAATTAGTTAGCAAACAGCTAAAAAAATAAAAAAATAAATGGCTGAGCGATGCAAAATAAAAAAAAAATTATAGAAATTGTTGTTCTACAGTAAGCCGAGGGTTGTCCTCGATGCAAACAACATCGGCACCTTAGCAATGCTTAACCAACGTAATTGGCAAAGCCCCTTTGATCCAAAATATACATCCACGTTGACAAACCGATAGCACCCACAATTTATACCGCTAAATAGTTTTTTGGGCTTTTTTTTGCAACGTTGTTAAACCGCTTCAACTTTGTGTAGGATGACTCTAACAGATGGTTTTCAAAGGGTTTAAGTAAATAATCAGGCTCCTAATTAAACGCTGTAAGCAAATTCACTGTGGTCTGTAGTAATACCCATTCGGCAAGGAAAACCTTGACTCAAAATATTTAACTAATTCTAATCCCGCTACCGCGATAATATTTATACATAAACATAAGTCAGGTGCAAAGTTGCTTATCAACTCATCCTCAGATATCGACCGCCTGCGCCACTATTTGCAGTTGAAACTGACTATTCGTTCGGCCAACCTTTAAACATCATAACAATGCAGCTACATATTAATAAATGTGGCATTAACCTATACAGAAGATTGGGACCAAAGGCTATTAACTGAAGATGAACACGGTAACGTCTGAATTCAAACCCAAATGACTTGTATAAATAAAAATCCATTGATCGCATACTGTTATCCACATCCCAAGCGACTCACAGAACTGTCTTGCTGAATAAAAAGAAAGGCTAATTTGACATCAGCCACATAGTTACTAAAAATAAGATAATCAACGGGCAGCCAGTTTACGATCATGAAAATACTTAAAAGGTCCTAAGTGAGTAAAAACTGACATTGATGGGATAAACATCACAACTCAATGTTTCACCTAGTGACTTTAACCTTATCATATAATTATCCAAGTTCGACTGTGCAGATATGCAAGTGTAGCGACACACAGCATATGTAATATTCGTTATAACTCCTTCAGAAGCGTCTTGTCTCAATAGTGTTCATTTGGATTTACAACTTGAAACACAAACATTTAAGGGCGCGCATATCACATCAAAAAGATTAAAAGCGTAAATTTGCAGATAACTAGTTAAATCGTCAGAGGTGTTCGACCATTGTCCTCTGGGTCCAAAAGAATAAAATCTTATTCACCTCTGGTCACAATTGCCATCATTAATTGCCGTTAATCGTCACAACCACCATTAAACATCATACACATCGGACATTTGGTATTACGGGATAGCTGTCAAAGCCCTAAGGGCCGACCACTTGAAGAGCGACGAATTCACACACTAACAGAAGGGTAAAATCCATCAGTCACACTATATACCAAAAAACTAAAAACATGGCGCCGACATGCTTGGTAACCCATCAACCATCTCAAAATATATGAGTATACTCAATCAGCTTGACCGATATCAGATTCTACGCCCCTTCAAAAGTTACACCACACGAGACCCAAGTATAGAAGTGAGGTCCATTGTAAATAATCATCTGAGCAGATAATTCACTTGAGTTGCACAGTCCAGTAATATCATTGACACTTAGATAAGCCAATTTCTGCGCGTATAGTTTCTGCGACTCCCAGGAATCGGTCACACTATCAAAACGTTTCTAACTGCAAGTAGATCCACTGCTACGGGTCAAACAAGGTAAAATGTGCCTGTGACGCAAAGGTCCACAGTAATCGTCCAAAACGCAGTGCGACTTTCACGAATAAATCTTCGCAGGAGCCAGAAAAATCATCATTGAATGTGTTTCAAAACCAAGAATGTACTCATCTTGCAAGGATAGCTTTTCTTCAGCCTTAAAGGATCTTGTTCGCCGATTAGGTACAAGTTAACAACTTGCGAGTGCTCAGATTACCCGCGAACACAGATCCAAGCCAGTGGCGGCACTGTGCCTATCATAGACCAGTGAACGTATAGTAAGAGGTGATATCACTGAACGAAGAAGCAGCTCGATAATTGGTATATTGGGTACCGTAAATAATAGTACAAAGTACCCGTAAACCTTACTCACATTGCGGTTGATCCCAACTAAAGCTAACGCGGTGCCACATTGTTTTAAATGAAGAAAAACTTTACCTGTAACAACCCGAGTTTTCAAACTCATCACGACAAGCAAAGATTAATCTAAAGTCGTCGGACCTGCCACTCATCTCGAGTACCAGCATTAAGACGTACAAAACCACCACGCCTAAAGATTCGGTCCGCAACAACTGTACATTACGGCAGTAGTATTCGTAAATAAATGGACCGTTTAGTGCCATTGCTAACGCCATTGGGGGCTCAGTAGAATAGGGTCCAACTGTGGCCAGTGATAGGTTCTGTGTATTAAATGTTTCACGTTTTCTTGTTTGTCATACCCCCATCCACTATATGATCTTCATAGGCGTATTCGATGTCAATTGCGAGTTTGTAATTGTGTCAATACTTAACCCGTTTCCGTACCACCTGCCACCACAGCTGCTAATTCCGTCTGTGATTCTGAATACCCACGCCGAGCTGCTACGGTAGGGCACTCAAATTACTGTGTATATGGTTAGTCAGTTTCAATTTCACATACATTGCCGATACCGTTTAAGGCATCGGTAAAGTTAACCTTTATAATAATACTTTTCAGGTCGCCGCCGTCGTTCACGTATAGTTTGATTTGCAGCGCCAATTCACCGCTACCTCATCAAATGCATAAGTAACTACTTGTATTACTTTTGTTAGAATAACCAAAGAGACTCAACTTTATGTTTCGTAATAAACCAATCAATTTTACTACCGCAAAACAGATTATCTCTAGCCAACTGAGCTTCTTTTTTACAAAATTGTCGCACAGCATATGCTGCGCGTACTTGATTACTCGCAAAATTATCCTCTACATCGCGGGGATTAATCAGGCAAGATAAATAAGCGTATCTGATTAACTCTACCAGATGCCGCCAGGTTAATTCTGTTTGTCCAAATTCATCATGGCTTTGATTGCGAAACGCCTTAATGCCGGTTTTCTCGCCAGCCTGATAGGAATATTTGACCATCTCAGCAAAGATTTAGGTAAATTGTGCGTTGCAGCAAACTCCCATTCATTAACCTACACTTTTGGTTACCGCATTAATACCCCCAGTTGCGACAATGTTGCAGGAGTAGCCGCCATTTAACCACTTGGAACTCCTTATAAAACTCAAAAGCACTGAACCACAACTAGTACCTTGACTGGTATTAGTGCACTTCCATTCCCATTGAATAACAAAGAGTTTCAGCGACTGACCGCCACCGAATGAGTCAGTACCACCAGAGTTGGTGCGCAAAATTAGAGTCACCTTGTCGGTAAAGCCGCGCCAGTAAGGCTATTGCCGTAATATGGGCGCGAATCGCATTCTATCGATTTTCAACTTCCCAATGAACCCAACCAAGTCGGTTGAACTTAAATCATAGCGATATACGCGCTCCTGCCAGTCCCTTCGTACGTTCAGTGCCCATCGGCCGCAAAAAAATGAAACTCTAACCGTTATGACCCCAAAGTTAATTACGGCTGTTTTCTCAGCCACTACTTGCCATTTCTGGTAACGACAACGTCATAAACACCTGTAGGCAATTGGGCAAACGATAAACTCCCTCCTCACTGACACCTAAACTCACTCAACCAGTTTGAATCTTTGCCAAAAACCTTATATGCCCATAGTCGCTGCGATAATAGTACCTGTGTAATTATGCGCGGTGGTGTTATTGCCATGCGGGGTGACATAAAACCGATTGCATCGGCGACGCAAGGGCCGCTAAAATTTAAACTTTCCTAATGTGATTTTTCACATTGAAAACTCTGAAGAATATTTTTTAGTTAGATTTGATCCTCAGCGGTGGAAACAGCGGCGATTTAGGAAACGCTAGCAAAAGTTCAATTCAGAACCTGATTAGGATTAAAACCAGCGCTGTTTGCTAAAACTTAGCTAAGGCTAAAGTTAATGAAAAATATGACTTTAAACTAAAGTTGAAATAATAGCGCTCATGAGAAGATTGTAAAGACGTGAATAGCAATTAAAGAATACAACAACAACCAGCAAAAATGCTATGCACTCCAGAATCCTATCACAGAGTTGCAGATAAAATAGCCCACATTATAAACTTGGCAACATCGTTGTAATTCTTTATTACTGCACGATTAGCTACAGCTTAGCCGTTTTTTCTTGCGCCGTTATCAGGCAAAAGTGATGATTCCATTACCATTACATATCATCCTTCGCCCGATTGCCTTAACCTCTGACACATTTAGAATCGCCTTTGCAGCCTAATGCGACTATCGCTTTAAGCTTTCGCACACTTTAACATAATTTTTTTTTCCATGTTTTTATCCATCGCATAAACCTACCCACATTGATAAAGATACACTTACGACACACTGATTATCACATGACTTTTTCAATTTTGCACCTCGTAATATTAAACAAAACGCACTATTTTTGCGGCTCTATTTAAAGTAAGCGCCAATGGCTTTAAGTGGGTGTTAAAATAGGCATCTGACGCCAATTAACCACGGTATAAAGCAAGTTCGGTGTGATAACCAAGTATTATCGTATTTTTGCGCACAAGTGGGGTTTTTTGTTAACATTAGTATGCCAGTGATGCGAGATACATTTTCAACGAAATATACCGACCTTGAGCAAAGCCCTTATGTATAACCAACCGAGAGATTATTCATGTGCCAATGCAACCGACATTGATGTCTGAGTTTCATTTTAAAGATTATCACAGCTTAAGCATCTCATGCCAAGCGGTGATTCATCGCTTGAGAAATCATTTTTTCACGTGGCAAAGTAAAACTCGTTCGTCGTCCCATTTAAGCCATTGTTCCATCCGAAAACACCGCCTAGCCAGGCCCTGTAGCATCAAATTTCGAGGCGCTGTTATGGTGGAAATTAGGTGTTATGTCATTGCTTGCATGAGAGAATTGAGCACTACATGGCAAATAATTGGTGGTTACCCTAAGTGAACAACATCGCCAAAATCTTAATCTCACAACGCGATGTCTCGCTTTTTTGCGTGCTCAACTAAATAAGCCTAGACATTTGGCAATTGTTTGCCTTCAACCGTTGATGCGACCGATGATTGCATTTTTTAAATATATCAGTTATAGTGAAGATTTTTCTGAATGGTTTGTTTCGAACGTTGCGGCACGCTTGCGCATGGAAAAATTGCTGCATGGAAATTAACGCGTCGAATTACCCCTATCGATATTTGTCGTTAGCAATTTACCAACTAATACAACCAATTAAGAGCTTTAAAACGCCGATTCCGGTTCAATTCTGTCGCTATTAAAAAATAGAAGCCTAACATCAGGGCTATATGCATTTAGTTGGTTCGTAATTTAAAAAGCATTCTCTTGCTGAACTTTGATAAACAAGGGGGTGTACCATATGTTTCTGGGTAATCACTTTAATATTCTTTGCCGTTAATAGTTTGAATAAATATACAGCGTTTTTCCTTCTTCGCAAAAAATTTCATCGTGTACG
>Ga0163217_1007809_pt1 | contig 13232 bp, 10 predicted proteins | sample SynspAceP_FD_185933 | JGI IMG/M metagenome (GOLD analysis project Ga0163217, IMG submission 185933) | Saline lake microbial communities from Ace Lake in Antarctica - Synechococcus sp. Ace-P (PacBio error correction) | ecosystem: Environmental > Aquatic > Non-marine Saline and Alkaline > Saline ...
AGAGAGAGGATAAGGCATGGGAGGCGCTCGGTTGGTCAAAAATTTTTTTTTTTTTTACCCCGGGGTTTTTTTTTAAAAAAAAAAAAATAAAAAAAGAAAAAAAACCCCAAAACAACGCCAATTTTAAAAGGCCCAAAAACCCAAAAAAACCAAGAATGAAAAAAAAAATTCCGTTTCCAGAGAAATGTTGCACGCGGCAAACCGCGCAAAAATTAAAAAATAAAGCCTCACCCCACAAAATGGGGTCCAGGCTTAGAAGACGGAGCATGTATCCTTATATGTGGCCCAGGTTTATACCAACCGTAAACAACGAAAATGAAATTTCCGTGGCCTGGGGAACGGGTAAAACGCGTCGTCCCAGCAAGTTTTTTATCAGACCATGAAATGGATGCGCCGAATTTTTGGCGAAACCAATGTTCCTTGTATAAACCGCCCTATTTAAATTTAAAAAACCGTTAAGCCCCATTAAATGATACGGGACCCTAACGGCAACAAAGAATTTGCGCCCTTAACTTCCTAAAACTCCGCCGCACCAAAAAGTGGGGGAATTCACAGTACCTATTGGACAACTTGTTGATTGCTGACATTGTCCACGCGGCGGGGCCCTGTTTTTTGTATGGATTGTCCTGAAAGTAGACGCCAAGCGCGGCCAGACATAGTCGATTTATGGATGGGATGAAGTGGTTTTAATATCAATTGGTGCCATTGCGGCTTAGAGCCTATCGTGTCGTCAGCGTATACCCGAAGGCGGTAAGCATGATGTAATCACGCCCAAGAGCGCAATAGTCAATGTGCCGGGGTCATTGAAATGAACTAAAAACCCGTGGCGGTATTTCATAACTCGGAAACCCGTATTGTTTTATGAAACCCCACGCAAAATATGATTTGGCGGCTACCGCGGCAAAAGCAAGTGCCAATACGGTTTTAACATTATTATGGCACCGTAGGCTGTAAACCGCGACGGAAATCGTTTATTGTACGCAAAATGGCAAAGTAGAATTGGCCTTGACGACCGACCAAGCGTTGAGTCAGGGTCCGATAAGAAATTCTAAGCAACACTCAGGCGGAGAGCCAATCATGAAAGTACGAGCTCAAATAGGCATGGTGGCCTTAACCTAGAACAAATGCATAGGTTGTCACACCTGTTCAGTGCACTTGCAAAATGGTCTGGCCTCGCGGCGAAGTGTTGAAATCCGCGTGGTTTAATAATGGTTCGGAAACTAAACCCGGTATTGGCTACCCCAAAGAGTGGGAACCAAGAGAAATGGAATGGTGGCTGGAAACGGCATGACAACGGAAATAACTTACCCGCAAAGCAAAGGTGGTAAATTAAGGGTCCTACCGAATATTTTTGCTAATCAGACTTAACCTGGTAATTGATGGACTACTTACGAACCTTTCGACTTTTGATTATCAGCATTTTGCAAAAGCCGGGGAAAGTAAACATCAGCCTGTTGCGGCGCCCGCGTTCCCGTTTGCCCTAACTGGGCCACGCGTATGCAAAAAAATTGAATGGGGACCCAACTGGGAAGAAAATCCTTGGTACTGAGTTTTTGCTAACGCCGAGCTGATACAACTTCAATTGAAAATGGCAAGCTGACATGTTATGGAGAGTTGAAAAAACATTCATGATGTTTTTACGCGCGCTTACTGCGAACATTGCATCTAATCCAGGCTTGCGTCGCTTCTTGTCCTTCTGGTGCCATATACAAACGCGAAGAAGATGAATGTATTGATTGACGCAAGACAAATGCCGGTGGTTTGGAGAATGTGGCGTTAGTGGTTTGCCCTTTACAAAACAATTTATTCAACTGGAACAACAGGTAAGTCGGAGAAATGTATTTTCTGGCCTATCCAAGAATCGAAAGCTGGTCAACCCACAGTATGCTCTGAAACGTTGTGTCGGTCCGCATACGTTACTAGGCGTTATGTTTTATGACGCCTGACCCGCATTCAATGAGGCAAGCAATCTGTAGCAAACCGACAAAAGACTGTATCAAGTCCCCAATGCGACCATATTTTTTAAGATCCTTTGATGAAGCGGTTCCAAGAAGCGGCTCGTAAAGAAGGTATTACCGATGCATGGATAAAATCGGCGAGGTCACCAGTTTAATAAAATGGGTCCATGATTTGGGGCAAAAGTAGCAACTGCCGCTGCATCCTGAAAATACAGAATCTAGTACCTAAAATGGTTGGTATGTGGCCGCCTTTAAGTCCGATTCAAACGGCTGTTGAGGCTAAACAAGTGCCATGAAGGGAGTTTTTCCCCTGAATTTGAAATTCAACTTCGAATCCCAATGAAGTACCTAGCCAATATGTTAACTGCCGGGCGATGGAAGCTCCTGTAGAGCGGGTGCTTTAGAGCGCCAATGATGGCAATGCGTATATTTAAAACGTTCTCAGCAATTTTTGACGGCGAATCAATTTGGAAGCAATTAGAACAGCAGGCTTAACAGTTGATCAGGTTAGGAAAATGTAACCGTTGTATGGCCTTGCAAACTATGAAGACCGATTTTGTTATTCCAACGGCCATAAGCCTACGCAAGAAGATGGCTTACGATATGAATCGGGTTGTGGGTTTCCTCGCAATGTTTGCAGCGGTTGGTGACTAGTGAACCTGACTTATTGGTGGTAAAAAACAAGTTGTTTCGCAAGGTAAATTCCTCCAGTGGGAGGTTTGCGCGACTAATGAAAATACTAGGATTAACTTTCCTCGACTTATGAATTACCCTAATGATGACTATTTTCCATAAGCTGACATATCAGAATATTTATTAAGCAATGAACATTATGTAATGCTGACAAAAAACGCGTTAAACATGCAATTTGTTAAATCAACGCTTTACCGATTAGCTTGCTTGATTGGCAGTCTGACTACGATGGCCTATTTGAACGTGTCGCTCGTTATCGTTCCTCATATTAACGAACCATCCATGGCGAATCTAGAGATCGTGGGCAAGCCATGGTCCGACCCTGCCTAAAACAATATAGAGCGGCAGGTTTATGACATTGGTGTATCGTGAATTACCGGACTATATTCCTTTGTTTTTAGAGTTTTGTTAGCACCCCAGGCTAACGAAAATGCTAAAGGGTGGTTGGCAAGATATTTGGCCGCCTATTCTGGCCATTGCTAAACGGTTTCGATATAGAAAAACGGGAATGCCAACTACAACGCTAATATTTTCAATGTTTGGTTAATTTAAAGCGAAGCTGAAATAGATTTACAGCATTGCGCCGAACAGGTAAAAGACGAAAAGCGCGACGATACTAAAAAGGCCCTAGATAAAGTCTGGGAGAGGAGGCAGTTACCTTTGGAAGCGAGCTGTTAATGGCGGTTTGTCCAACCGACCCGGGTAACATGGAGTCACAAACGTCGTGATCAAAGATGTGGCCGATTCAATTTATGACGCAGCCAACAAAGCCGAACATGAGAGTGCCAAGGATTAGTCTATGAATGTTATCGATACGGTATTTTTTGGGATTTTACCCTTATGTAGCCAACTGGTATTTTCTTCTAGGTAGCTTGATCAGATATGACCGCGAACAATATACCCTGAAAAACTGGCTCTAGCCAGATGCTAAGTAATAAAAACTTTAGAATCGCGAGTATTTTATTTCATGTTGGTAAATTATCATGAATTCTGCTGGACACATTTTTGCTGGTTTGGTGATGCCATGGGAAATTTGGCAACACCCGCTAGGGGGTATTAGCATGGCAACTAAACAAATTATTGCGATGGGAGTGGGCGGCTTTTTTGGGTTTGTGCTTTATTGGCCCTATACGATGTTGGTTTATCGTCTTTATTTGACGCCCAAGGATAAAAGCCCATAGCAGCCTATGGTACCGTATCTAATTGCTAATTACTTACAAGTTTAATTGTCGGCATGTTTAACCATCTATATTTTTCATCTGGTCATATGGATGGTTCGGTTCAGTACACCTTTATGAGCTGGCTCGCGATATTGTTAACGTCCGTCCAGTTGAAGGCCGTGGAATATATGTGCGAGGAGGACGGGCACACTTGAGGTTGTCAGCGAGAGACATGCACGTAACGTTGGGTATTACTTTATTTGTACCTCTTCCCAATTTAGTCGTTTTAAGTCCATAGTTTGGAGTGTTCCGGTGCAATATGTTTACTTAAAGCTAATCAGAATAGTGAAGTCAAAAAGTTAACCGTCTGATTTTATGGATCGTTCCATTCGCAACAAGGCCTAAGGACGCCTAAACCCTTTGTTACCCCTGTTTTTTAAGGAAAGCTATTAATGTCATTAACTAATAACCCCAGACATTATCGTCAACGAGGCAAAATTTGCCATTGCCGCTTCAGCATCGATACAGAGTACAATATCACCCAGCGGGGATCGCAGAGACAGAGAAGCATGGGTGCAAAGCAGCTCAAGCGTTAATATCGCTGAGCTTATGCCAAAAAGCCCTATGAAAAAGGCTTAACAGATGTTTTGCTGATAGAGAACGTTTAGAAGCGACCCAGCATTGAAATTGATACTTTGTTTGCTCAAGAGTTCGATATAGCCGATAGCCACAGACGAAGAGTGCAATTTCGATATTTTGAAGCAAATCCAGAACAGTTCCACTTCTTCACCTTTGGTTGAAACCAAATCATATTTTTAATTGCGGCAGACCCAAAGGACCTAGAAATCGAGCCAGAAAATGCTAGTAATCGCAGAACAACTGATCAAACAGTTTAAGCCAAGATTATCGACTTTGCTTAGCGCAGCAACTTATTCGTTTGTCGCTTCCAAAGAGCAAGGTGCAATTTAGTCAAACTGTCCTCAGGTCAAACAGTGAGTTAGTTTGAGCCGTCAAGTTTTTTGCAGCATAAATATAAGGGCTTGGAATGGATTCGCCAGTAGAATCTGATTTGGCTACACAATTGTTGAAAGTGGTTGGAAAGTCCGCAGGTAAGGCGTTCCTTACGAGCATGGTAGAAGACAAAATTGTCAAATTATCTGAAACGACAAAGTACACAGCAAAGCGATCTCCCAATACCTTCACCGCTTGGTTAAGCGAGGCTGATTATATGGTTTTGCATTTAATATTGATGAATCACTTTTTATGCAATAGATGCATTTAAAGGTCATATTGAAAGATTTGAAGTAATTTATGCCTGAATGGTGTGTCAACTTACAGCCCCTCAACCACATTGTGCCGATAATCTGCTTGAGAAAAATTCAAACACTACCCTATGCAGGTTATCGTTATCCTGCACAAATCATTAACCACGACGGCGTTTGGCTTTATCATCGATTTTAACCAAATGGAGCTTTCGTGATATCAGGAAAAGAATTACTCAGCAGCAAGAGCCTTGAGCGTGCAAGACGTCAAGATCGGCGATGGAGATAGTATTTGGAGTTCAGAAATCGAAAAAATAAGGCAGCTGCGATTCTTGTTCTTAGAGCGACTATAGAAGGGCAGGCAGGGTACGTCCGTTAAAGTTTGTGACGGATAAACTCGCGCAAAGTTACTCTGCTGGCAAAAAAAGAATTAATACCAAAAGTGGGTAGGCACTCAACTGTTCAGTATGGAAAATAATGGGTTGTGAACTTCAACACAGCCTACTCGACAACAAGAACGAAAGATGGCGAAATTCAATCACAGGGGCAAGCCCAGCGATTTTTAAGTTGCCACGGGGTAGTAAATAAACTATTTCGTTTTGGCCGTCACATATTATGACAAGCGAAACAACTTCGTCTTTTTCGTGGGAACGACAAATTCATTTATAGAAATGGAATAGGGGTAGTTGTGTCAAAATTAGCTTAAGGAGAAATTTGATAGATATTACTCGGCTCAAGGTTGATAAGTTGACAAATACCTCAATATCCATCAGCTAATATCGTATAAAAAGGCAGTGATATTGGTCCTTTTGAATTTGCCCTTAATTACTAGAAAGTTATTAAAGTGAAATAAAAAGCCTTCAGGCAATAGCGCCAAAGCAAAAAAAAACAACTATGCGCATGACCGAACTCGCAAATAAGGCCACCAAAAATCCAATGCGATCTAATCAATAAACGGAAAAACCGAAACACTGGCAACGTTTGGCAATACATAAACCAAAGAAGTATAGGGCGTGCATGGTTTGCAATCTTTTCATTGGCTGTCCTTCAACAATAAAACCATATCAATTGCCAATACAGTCACCGTCGGCAAAGCTACAATAATGGCTCCAATTTATCATGACGCTTTGCCACCTCAAGAAATACGCCGACAATAATGCCTGCTGTTATAAATACTTTGTGGATCCAACGCAACCGATAATTTTACTCCATACAATAAAACCCCTGACGATGCCTATCGTTTTTGTTCTGGCAGTATAGCGCCAATTCGTATATTAACAATGTGTATTAAAATGTTTCTAGGTGAACTCGAAAGCAAGTTATGCATATCTTTGGTCATCACCAAATGTTGAATGCCAAACAAGGTGCATGCCCTGCAACTCGCTAAAATCGGACAAGCTCGTCAAATACCAGTCCCCAAAGCGCGATTAGAACGTCATTTATAAAAAGGGCACTCTTTAACCGTGAATTTGCAGGGGCATGCTTTCTTCTCCACGGAAAAATTATTAAAGATGTATTGTACACCACCCACACTCTTGATAGTTGTCGCTGCAGTGCTATGGTATTTATTGAAGATATGAGCTCGAAACTCATGACCATTGTGTATTGCCGCATTTGCTCGAACTCATGGATCGTCAAGCAGACATGGATGAATTGCAGCTTGACGCAATTAGAGAAGCTAATTGAAATTCAAGCGTAACCAACTTAAAAAGGCAATGACGGTGCTGATTAGTGGCTTAGCGTTTCTATAATCTTATTGCGATAGCTTTGCCTGGCTTTCTTTGTAGGTGCCTTGCTATTTGTCGTTAACTTGGCTGAATATTACGGACGGTTTTTTAAGCCTCATATTCACCTCGTTCCAAAACAGTATTAATATGGATGTGGTTGCTAGGCCCGTGGATATTGGGTTAAGTACTAATGCTTATCTTTTAGCCAATATTCGAACAAACAAGCTCTATCAGTGGATTGAGGGTATTGCCGCAAATGGCATCACCTGTACGTGTTTCAATTAAAATAGTTTGGCAATGGGTGTAAGCCGTTATACTTTTCGTTGTATTTAGCCTGTGTGTTTTAATCGTAATTAAAGGCACGCAAAGTTACGACAGAGTAATGCCATAATATACCTTACAAACACTTTTTCAACAATCTCAGCAATTCCTGTAGTAATACTTCAAGGTATTGATAATAGATAGCGATATTCCCACACCTTTATACATCGGGCTTTTTAGCCGTCGTGCTACGTCTCAAAAGGATAATTGACAAACCTTACTCCTGCGGATAGACATCGTAATTGAAAGGCAGAGCTTTTGAACATGCCCCGCAACAAGGAATCCGCTCTTAATGTTTTGAATTGCTTGTTATCTGCGTACTACCCAAAGAAACTGGCGCTGCTAAAACGCTAAATACCGGCTATGGATGAACATATTGCAGATCAAATCACGGTGTAAAACATTCTGCGCAGGATGTTGGCCGCGACTATCGTGAAAGTCGTTAGGCTACAAAAATCATGCAAGCCCTAAGAAGAAAGACGCATATTTGAGTTATTTTGGCGCCAATGACATCAACGCAGCGAATACAGGCAAAATTATTGCAACCCACCCAAAAATCGTTACCCGCTATTTATCCCTGTCATCCGGTATGTTCGTACTGTTGTGTATAACCGTGGGTAATCGGTTGTGGCATCTCATCACTCGTTGAAAATCTATTTTTACCCATTCTTAAAGAATTACACCATGTTTGAAGAGTCTCATTTTCGCTTAATTTAAAAACCGATTGAAGGTCGTTTTTTAAGGGCGTTGTGCAAGCTGGTTGGTTTTATTGCAACTCGCGCTCGGTGTGCGGTTTGTGCAACTACGCCTTATCCGCAGAGCGTCGAGATTCACCCCATTGGCACTATCTTGAAGCGGTTAGCCTTGCAACTTGCCCACAGCATCCTGAAATGGCCGTGTTTACGCATCGCTCAATGCAACTTATGCCAGAGTACAACAGCGAATGTTTGCCAAGACCCACCATCGGCTTTACCGTTGAAGATGCCATGGGAAGTGGTGTATATAGGCAAATTTTGGCGCGGCAGCAAAGCACGCTAAGCATAGCTGGGTGCTCGAAACAAACACACTAGAAAAGCCGAGTTAACGCGGAGCAAAAAAGTGCAGTCACCGCAAGTGGACTTGATATTGAACATTAAAAGCCTTAGATATTGCAAGCCTCACCGCGACCCTTATTTATAGACATTCAAGCTTTTGATATTGATTGATTGGGCAACCAGGAGATATACGGCGATTACACGCAGGGTAGGCTAAAGCGGTGTGTGTAGTATGAGACAACTTCAATCAATTTACGCTAGAAGTAATTCCGCAGAGCGTCTGGAAGCTGAAATCTTGAATCACGAACTAGAGACGGGTCGCTATAAGCTAGTTGCACAATGGGGTGAAACCAGTAAAATATGCGCTTCGTGGAAATTTACTCAAGGTACCCGTCATACAGAATTTACCATACACAATTAGCCAACCTTAAATGAGCATCCAGCACTACTCGGCATTCGCCAAATCAGCAGCGCATCGCGCATCAGCAAATTAGAGCTTTAGCCCCGCATCGGAGCTCGCCGAAATGGGAAGTGTCGCAGGGAATAAGACGTTATGAAACCATGATGATTTTGGCTTTAAGGTCGCCGGTAATTTTATTCCCTTGGAATGATATGGCGCAGCGTCCGGTGAAAGTAGACGTTATTGAGGCAAGCAGGCCGGAGTAAATCAAAGTCAAAGTGCAGGTGCTAAAGCCGAAAATAAATTAAGCTCATTGTTTCCGTACTTATACCACCAAAAGCCCTCGAAAACAAATCACACAGTAAACCCTTGTCATTTTGAACGCAATTAACCACTGGCACAAGTAGCCTCCACACCTTGTCTCAGAAAACACACGACCTCCAGCCACGCAAGACGATCATATGACTTGACTCGGTCACGCAGGGTCAAGCTAATCTTAGCACTGACTGACAAATTGGAGAGAGACAAGAACATTGAGTCGCACGCACATCAAGCCCATGTTTACAGGATCGTCTGCTTGAATGCGGAACCATCTTCGACCATCAGATAACCAGCAGAGCCGAGAGAGTCTCGAGCGAGCCTGACCGGTCGCAGACACCTTGTCTGAGTGTAACGAGTCAGAACACAGATACTGAGTTGACGAGTTCGTCCGGTTACTGTCTCAATAGTTGCAACCGAATTTCATTGCGCTTCACTTGGGCAGTTGATAAGCACTCTCGAGCATAACTGACACTGCAAGATAAAAGTGCACCGTCACTGTGCGGCTTGGTATGCACGACAGGCAGGTCTGCCTACAGCTAGGGAGACCCAGAATAAGATCATGGCGCAGACAATTGAGCCGAGATTGTTATGCTCGCGGAGCGCAAGGCTGATTAGCGGTAAGAGCTCACCATATTCGAAACACGGCTAGGGCTCCCTGAGTATTCGCCTCGTTAAGCAGATCTCGAGCATCTCATAATACGCCACTAAAGGGTCTAGTCCGAGCGAAGGCTGATCGTGAAAGCACACCCAGGAGCCTTAACTGCGCACGCGTTTGATGTCGAACCGAGTCTGCTCTTCGAGCACCGCAGCTGGACTCTACCTCTACTCAAGTATTGCCTCCGATGCTGCGCCAGTTGTACACAATGGGCGGAGCACAGCTGCGACACCGTGTATTAGCATGAGCGTCGACTCTGCGTTAGCTTGCGTGCGAGCGCGGTTACTCGCAGTATAATAGGCACCTCTTAATTAGTTCATCGGCAGTAACGATACCCTTTTTCTGCTGGATCTAGAGGCGCACCCTATATACATACCGAGCACGATTATATAAGTAGCACCATACGGACATGAGACCCGCGCTACACACGAGCCTGAGAGAGCACACCGCCACCAATCTAGACTAATCTCGAGCAATAAATCACTGCACACTACACGTGAAATACTCCGTCATTCGAGACACGCTGACCTGCCACAAACGCCTATAATCAAGCCCGCAATATATGAGGTTGAAAACTAAGCGCATGTCAGCATATCGGTTTACGCGCAGCACACGGATTCAAACGCCACGGGCTAGTGCTAGTCACTATACGCCCACGCACTCAGAGAAGCACAACCTACCCGACACCTCACTATCTATACATTCAATAACACAATCACAGGATATCGCCATTGCTGGCGTGAATCAGTCCAACAACAAGCGAAACACTGGAGAGCATTTTATCTATGGTGTCATCGTCTATCGCATATTCAGAAATCAAGAGCGCAACTAACACGCTTATTGCAGAGCTGGGCGGTGAGTTGCCCCATGGATTCACATCGTCATATCAACGAGCCACCGAGTAAGCTTAAAACGATATAAATGGACAAGATGAGGTATTCACGACCATCATAAGTGGACAAGATTACCTATGCAGATGATCAAGCCGCGAGTTATTTTTAGCAGAAGTAGCAAATACCGCACGGCGTTTTGGAATGAAAGGCGTATTTGTTTAACACGAAAGATAGAGGTGGAAACCTTTTGGATGTACCGCTGGCCGTTAAGCGTGTCGGCTTGCCGAAAGCTTTAGGGATTTTTCACCGTCGTGTATGCCAAAAGGTTGGCGAACAAGTACGAGTCGAATGCTCGACTTACGGGCGTGCAGCGGGTGAATGGGTTGAGTGTGGGCGGCATCGATTTGGGTACACACTACGTCCACACAAAATAGCTTATATCATCAAAGCCGATATTGAAAAGTCCGGCGCATCAAAACGACCACTAGAGCGCTGCATGTTAGATTTTATTTTTACGTTTTGCATTAAGCGCAACATTCTTATTATGGTATTAGGTGGCTGGTGTTTCGGCGCTGGCGTAATGGAATTTTTTCCAAGTTAACCGATAGCAATGCGGTACCCGATATTACCAATGTTCAGCGTCATGATAAACACTGATGCACCTGGCTATACCCCGCTGGAGGTTGAAACAACGAATATCATATCCATTGGAAACTGCTCTAGCAAGGCTGCCAAACCTTGAAAGGAACGCGTTTCGGTTTCACGCTATGGTTTGTCTCAAGTTTATCGCTATTCGGTGATGAACACCGACATTTACTTTGCTCGCCAAGTTGGTTAAATGAACGATTTAACCCTCAGAAAGTCTTCCTGCCCAATGGACTTGAGCCTCAGCTAGGCCCAATCGCTACCGGCTTGGCGAGATATTTCTATGTTTACAGTTGATGCACTACTGATGCAAAGAGATAGAGACGGACAGCTTATTACCCCTATGGACTTACGCTCTGTTCAACGACTGGATAATTCCGACCACAGTTAAGCGCGTTGCTGGCGTGGTTTGAAGTCCAATTCCTAATTGGTGGCTTTTGAACGAGAACTGGTAGTGGCGTTGATCCTGAAAAAGTTACTCTCATTTGGTCTTACTCAAAGGCTGATGTGGTGTCGGCAATTGAAAATAATAACACCAATCAAGGCGCAGGGTTCATTGAGAAAAATGGCGCCAAGTGGGTTAATTCGCGATACCCGGCAAATTGAAGATAATAGAAGGCGCTTAAACGCATTGTGATTGAAACAACTAACGCCGCGAGTATGTCGCGTTAGTGAATGTTGCCAATGTGAGCGAGGGACATGGTTTGCGCACCGGCGCGGCGAACACAGGGCGGCGAGAGGTCGTCATGAGGCACCGTTTTTTATGTTAATTGGCGACAACAGTTCGCAACTGGCGTGGCTTAATGCCGTGGGCGAAAAGCTGACGAAATAAACAAGTCACTGCCCAAGGCAATAATAGCCACCGCAGGTCTATGACCGCACTAAACTTGTCCGACCAAACACTCATACCGTGCGAACCAACTCAACAAGAAGGTGCGCTGCTGTATTGTGGTTTCTATTTCTCTTACTGGGTAAAGCTTTCGCGCCGCATTTTTAACCGCACTTGTCATTCCTATACCATGGTTATGTTAATCACGGGTATGGTGCAAACCAAGGTAAGTGCCAATTTTAATGAGGCCTAGGGGCATTAGATTTCGTTTGCTGTAGATTGGTGCCATTATTATTGTGGAAACTGCTTGGCGAAGGCTAGTCAGGCTTACCCCCGACGGGGCAGCAGCTCGCGCTAAAGCATCGCTGGAAATTGTAATTTACGGCCACTAAAGGAAGTGATACGTCCCGCTTGTATGGCATGTTTATTATCACTGTAAGTGTACATTCCTATATTTGCACTTGAGGGCGGGTTTTGAAGGCAAAATGTTTCACTCAATGGCAAACGCCGTGGTCCATTGCGTTATTATGCGCAACGTTTCTGTCGGTCACGTTGTTCCGCCGCGACTGCGTCTGTTGTTTAAAAAACGGTCAAAGAAAGACACAACTACATTATGAGTGGCGCTCTTTTTTGTATAGACCCGCCCTTGCTGGGCTGATTTAAAGCAAGATGGTTTGTGTAAATCGCTGGCGTCGCGTTAGTGGGCATTATGGGCTATCAAAACCACACGGCTTGGCAGTGGGAATTTGTGCCCAACTTAGATGAAGGTGATATTGCCATGCATGCGCTGCGCAATACCCCGGCACATCTTTGACCCAAGCGGTTGCGCTTACAAGAAAGCTTAGAAGCCCGCATTATGGAAATGCAGAAAGTAGAGCGCGTATTTTCCCAAATTGGCACCCGCCGATGTAGCGAACGGATGCAGTAACCGCCAGCCCGTCCGCCGACAACTTTATTATTTTAAAAATTCACGCGAACGAGTGGCCCAAACCCTAAAAAACCTAAAGCGGCAAAATTAAGAAGAATTAGCCGCATTAGTTGAGCCGAACGCCCCCCCCCGCCCGGTAATCGATACGAATTTTACAACCCATTCAAATCGATTTTAATGAAAAACTGTTTTATCCGGCGTGCGGTCCGAATTGCTATCAGGTGTTTGGCGACAATTTTGAAGTACTAGACGCGGTAGGCAGTAGCATCCAGATGCCATTGGCGGCGTGGTAGGGCAAATTGCTTGATATACAAATGGACAAACCACAGTTTTGCCGATGGTTAACCATACAACCCAAAGCTTGAGAAACTTGCGCATACGGAATGTCTAAAGCTGAACATTCAGCAGCAACTGTCCACATCATTTAAGGAGGTCGCGTAGCCGGTAAGTTCTATGAAGGCGATGC
>Ga0163217_1002051_pt1 | contig 13231 bp, 11 predicted proteins | sample SynspAceP_FD_185933 | JGI IMG/M metagenome (GOLD analysis project Ga0163217, IMG submission 185933) | Saline lake microbial communities from Ace Lake in Antarctica - Synechococcus sp. Ace-P (PacBio error correction) | ecosystem: Environmental > Aquatic > Non-marine Saline and Alkaline > Saline ...
ACAGAGAGATTTGAAAAGGGTTTTAAAAAAGGCCCCCTGGCCCTTTTTTTAAGGCCTTTTCCTTCCAAGCAATTTTTTTTTTAATGTGGTTTTTTTTAAACATGAAAATTGCCCTTTCGATTTTTGATTTGCCGAAAAACAGTTTTTTTCCAAGCAATTTGGTTGGATGAAATAAAACAACTTCCTTTTTCTCCCTTTTATACCCTGCAAGGTTTTCCCAAAAACCTTGTTAGGTTTTTTTCATTGGGCCCATGTAAGGGTTTTCCGAAAACCCTATTGGTTTTTCACTTCGCAAGTCCTAGCCCAGACCTTACAGGAGGTCCGCCCAAAAAAAGGCGGACTTACAAAACTCCCTCTTCCTCCCTTTAACCTGAAAAGGGTTTCCAAAACCTTGTAGGTTTTCCCATTGCCATGTAGGTTTTTTCCGAAAACCTTATTGGTTTCCACTTTTCTAAATCCCTAGCCGACAGAACCCCTACAAGGAGGTCCCCGCCAAAAGGCCGGACTAACAAAACAACTCTTCCTTTATTAAACCTGAAAAGGTTTCCAAAAAACCTTGGGTTAGGTTTTTTCATTGCCATGTTAAAGGTTTCCGAACTATTTGGTTTCAACTTCTAAATCCCTAGCCCCAGACCTACAAGGGGTCCCGCCAAAAAGGCGGAACTACAATACAAACACTCTTCCCCTTTATTAACCTGCAAGGTTTCCCCAAAACCTTGTAGGTTTTCATTTGCCCAATGGGTAGGTTTGGCGACCTTAATTGGTTTCACTTCCAAATCCTAGCCCAGCCTACAAAGGAGGTCCGCCAAAAGGCGGACTAACCTACAACCTTGCAGGTCCTTTTCGTTGCCGTTTAACTTGGTATTCTTACTTCATGGCTTTCCCATAGCCCTATTATTGGCTTTCCCGTAGCAATCTTGTCCGTCAAAATAGGTTCACGATACGATGTGCAAATAAATGCGAATCCCTATTCCGAGTGGGTAACGCATCACTATAGTAAGTGCTTCCTGATTTAGTTCTGTCAACAATTAAGGTTCCATCACATTCGGATGCCCGTTTTTTGGAATCCAGAATTTCCCTAGGCTCATCCGCACAAAATCAACTTTGGGTTGTAACAACAGCCCGTGAAATAGTCCACACGTTGTTTGTTGACGCTCCCCGAAAGTTTTGTTGTTGGAAAATGCTTTTCACGGTGCGCTATTTTCATTCGCTCCAAAACGGCCATTACCCTTTGCTTACGCTCCTTTTATTCATTTTGAGAATAGACAATGGCAAAATTCAACATTTTTTCAATACGGTAAGTTTCATCTATCAAATTAAAACTTTGGAAGACAAAGCCGAGTTAACCCTTTTCGCAATTGTGTTCGCTGATTTTCCTTTAGTGTCCAACCTTCATGGCCGGCAATTGGTAATTACCAGAAGTGGGATTGTTCCAGCATACCTATAAATGTTCAAAAGGGTAAAAGATTTTGCCACAACCCGATGGGCCCATTATGGCTACGAAAACTCTCCATCCTGAACTTTTGAGGTTGAACATTGTTTCGCAGGCCAAAGTTTTCTTTACCTCCTGCGGTCCCCTAAAGCCTTTTTTAAGATTTTTTGGTATCTGTATCATTCTAAAGGGTTTACAACGTTTTAAATTAAAGATGTCCTTACCCATCCCGTTTGTTGAACAGTTTTCGGATATAATATTTTTATTTATTATTTCAACACTATATTATCGCGTCTCCAAAACTATCAATAGTTAGAGTAATTACCTTTCACCAATTCTCCAATCCTTCCAAATACTTTCATAATATCTGAGTTTTGTCTTTTTCCTATTCTTATATCCGCTTTAATGCCTGATTGCCATCTGGATCTCTACAAAAAATCCTTGTCAGTACTTTGGACTTCGCTTGGGTAGCAGAGCGCATCACTGATTCCCCCAATTGTAATTATTATATTAGCTTTGACGCTGCCGCGAATGTTTTTTGCGGCTTTTCAAACCTGTAAAAAACGCAAATCAGTCTTAAACTTGCCAAATTTCGTACTTCAGGATAACTATTTTGCTTAAAAACCTGAGGGTATGCTCCTGTCCCCATTCCCGCTCAAAACTTGCATTTAAATCGCGCTTCACTTCGGTCTTATATAATTGCTCATCTATATCTGCTTCAATCTTTATATCTGTTTTGCTACATTCACCTGACCAATACTTCGCCCTTGAACCTATATTCTGCCCATTTCTGCATCTAAAAACCCCATTGGACCGTTGCAGGTGCCCGTACGTTCAAATGATCGAGACGTTCAATAGACCAATAAGTCAACGTCTTCCGCAGCGCTCAGATCGCGTATCCCAAACCCGATAAGGATGTAAATTCGCCATTTCAATCATCGTGTTCCGTTTGTAGTTTAACATTTCATATTGTTCTTTTTTTTGGAAAGCTCAAATTTTTCTTTAGAAAAATTAAATAGTCCTCCTTCGAATTATTCGTCGTCATATAAAGTCTTGGTTTTTTGGTTCAAAAATTTCGTTTTCAACTTCGTAAGCTCGTACTGGGAAATTGGCCAAGGATTTTTCTGGGCCTTCTTACCTGCCTGGAAAATCGAAAGTTTAATTTAGTGGACCGCTGAGGTCGTTTTGGCTTTAAAGGCCAAATTACTTTTCCACTATTTTAATATTTGCTCATATAGACCTATATTTTTTCCAACTTTAAGATTAAATGTCTCCTTTTTCTACCATTGTCCCCCTTCTTCAAATTAATTTTTTCGGTAACCCGACCCCCCTTCATAGGCATCCATATAAATTGTGGGCTAATCGTGCCAAGTTCCATTAATGGTGATATAATCATCAAAATTTCCCCTGTACCCACTCTGCAATAGACAATTTGTCGCTTTTCAGTTTTCTGAAAAGTGTTGCCCACACTGCCCGGTTTATCATTTTCGCATCCCATAAGAAAGCACACACCCCTAGGAGCAATGTACCCGGTATTAGTGGTTTTGGCCTCAGTCCTTTTCCTTCTTTCTAATTGTATATCCATTTTAATTATTGCTATTAATGTTAAAATAGGTGGAGCCCTGTAAAAAGACAGCGTATTTTGGTTTAATTTTGGTGTAGTAGTTTTACCTGGTAAATTTATGTTTGAGGGTGGCATATCATTGACCTTTGCCAAGATTTAGTTCCATAATGGTAAACAGTCCTTTTTCATATCTTTATATTTTGTGCGACCCAAAAGCCAGTTCTTGAGCCATAATCTGTTTTTTTCCACTTTGGACAAGTTCAACATTTTAATGCCTTATTTTTCTTTGAATTAGTTTGTTGTATGGCCTTATATATTTCCTAGCTCCTGAAATCTCCATGTTTGTTTTTGCCCTCCCTACTTTATGCTATTTCTGTTGCTTTATAGCAAGAACGTGGTAGACCAAGCATTAAAAATGGGAACGCTAAAGGGAAAAAACACAACAAATCTGGAGGCTTATCCTTAATTTGGATTTTTTGGAATGGAATAAGTAACGCCTAAAGTAAAATCTCTAGTAGGGTCTCGTAAATATCCTGTCCCAAACCGTAGGCAAAGAAAGTGAAGGATAAAGCCGACCCTGTAATTCCAGTTCCTTTTTGGCTCCCTCTGTTCTATACCTTTGGGTGCCTTTAACAGGGGCACAAAATCTTTCGCTAATTAGGTAATACTGTCCGTTTCCAATTCGATTTCGCTAGTGCCAAAGAGGAATAATAGGGCTAAGTTGAAATGGTGTGGGCATTTTTTTCCCACAATTCATTTCCTGATCAAAAATGAGGCTTTGCCCGCTTGTAATTGATTTTCTTTGGGTAACATCCAATTGATCCGTATCAGTAATGGATTCCTGCCTCATCAGATCTGCCCCAGCTTTTTCAACCAAGTTTCAATCTGCTTTTTTTGGGCGAGTTTTAAAATTCGCGTTTTCAGAAAGATGGTCAGTTGCTCCTCTGAAATGGCCATAGACCTCAATAAACTGTATATCGTGATAGGCCGTCATTAAACCCTTAGCGCCAACAAAAACCTTGTTGCTGTTGCAGTTTCTTTGGTTTGCTTTGAACAAAAGCTTTCTTGCCTTAATAGTAAATTGAGTCTTCTTGGAATCGCTTGAAAAAGATCAATGGTAAGCACTCAAAGAATAACCATTGGAAAAGAAAAATCGGTATTTTATAATTATCATTGGTTTTGGATCGGTAAGATCGGGCCATAACGAATATTATAATCAGCGAATCCGTTAACCCTAGGAAAGAAGGTCCCTTATAGACTGATTGTAACTTTCCTTACCGGAATTTTCCCAAATATTGATAATCCATCAAGGGTGAGATTTATGCTCCAAGGCAAAAGAAATGCAGTTTGTCCAATGTCCAGTTCCTCCTGGGCCAAAGACATACACGGTGTGAAAAATAAGGTAAAAAATAATTTTCCTTTCTTAAAATTCATAAATGGCAAATACCGATTAAAAAAGTCACCATATTGATAAATATATCAATTGGTCGACCCACACGCACATTCCAAGTTTCGTGCGCAATATACTTATTTAATTGATTTACGAGGTATTTTGTATTAATTTTAACTTCAAAACAAATATTAATGTAAAATAGTTATACAATAATGTCCAATATTTTGACACTTATGATATTTTAATGAGGCAGGTTTTTTGTAGTTTTAAACTTTACCAATTTGAGATAACCATGGTAATGCGAAAATCCTAGTAAAAATAGACGAACAAAAGTGTCTTAAGTGCAACTGGAATATTATTTGCCAAGTTCCGGAGTACGACAATTATCATAACAATTTCCCAATCCAAATCAAATAATCATCCTTTGCCTGACTTGGCTAAAATTGATGTTGTTCTGTTGGATATGGATTTTTTCCGCCGGTGTGAATTCCGGAAACGAAAGGCCTGTTTTTGGCTAAAGGAAATCAAAAAAAATCACCCTTTACGCTGTTTATTTATGATGACAGCCTACGGGGACGTAGAGCTTGCGGTTAGGGCCCTGAAGGAAAGGTGCATCAGATTTTATCTTAAAACCTTGGAACAATGAGAACGTTTTTGGGCCACCGTCAAAGCTGCCTATATGCTGCGTAAATCCGGCAAAAAGGAATAAATCAACTAAAAACAAGGAAACGCAATTTAAACAGGTCCAATTAACCAAGATAAAACTTTTATCATTGGCAATTCAAAAAAGCCTTGACTTCCGTATTAAATCTAACCCAAAAAGTAGCCAAAAACAGATGTCAATGTCTTAATTACGGTGAAAATGGAACGGGAAGAAATTCATTTTGGCACGACAACTTTCCAGACTATCTCCCTAGGCAGAACGAAGTCTTTATTGCTGTAGATTGGGGCTCCGCATTTCCGAAAAATTTATTCGAAGCGAACTATTTTGGTCCATCTTAAGAGGGGCTTTAACAGACGCTAAGGGAGGATAGAAATCGGTAAATTTGAAGTGCCAACGGGAGGCACCTTGTTTTTTTGATGAAATTGGAACCTATCTTACCAAATGCAGGCCAAAATTGCTTTCTGCAATCCAAAATAAAGTCATTGTGCGTGTTGGTTCCAATAAGGCTATTCCAGTAGATATTTCGATTTTGGTCCTGCGCAACCAAACGGCAATTTGGGAACAAATGGTAATAGATGGCCTATTTAGGGAAGATCTGTTGTATAGAATAAATACCATCCAAATTGAAGTTCGCTGCCTACGGGAAAGAGGTGATGACATATTGGATATTGGCCGGATTTTTATTTAAAGAATATAGTGGCCAAAATAATGCAAAACACGGAAATCCGCATTAACGATTTTGCCGAAAAGAAAAGCTGAAACAAATAACTCTTGGCCGGGAAATGTGAGGGAATTACAAACTACACTCCCTGGAAAGGGGCGGTAATACTCCTGCGAAGGAAATATTTCTAAAACCTACCGATTTCAATATGAATGCCAAGTCTTTCACCATCACTGAGCTTGGGGCCAAAGACTTCGAGAAATGGAGGAAATTTAATGATTATGGAGCACTTCACAACAATGGAAGGGCAATTATAGTGGGCAGGCAGCGGCCGGCAATTGGGAATGCTCCTCGAAACACATCTACAACAAAATTAAAAAAGCAGGAAAAAATGGTGAGTAAAACTTCTATTTCCAGACCATTGGCAGAGTAAGTATTTATAAGTGCCTACGCCATTTTAATTGCTTATCTACTATTTAAAGAAGTATGTCCTTGCCGCCCTAACATCATCCGTTCTTGTAATTGCAACGAACTACCATTTAATAAGATATGTAAATGAAAGACAACAGAAAATTGCCTACTTCTTCGACGCCTATAAAAAATGAGGATTTTACCCTTAGATTCCAGAAAATTGAGTGTTAAGTCGCTTAAAGAACTTAATCACAGTCCTGAACATGCTCAATGAAATGATTCCAAAAGATTCATTTAAAAATCAGACACAAAGAACGGTTTTACCAAGAGTCTTAAAGACAGGCGACATTGGCATTTTAGGCGATCAATAACAAAGGACATATCCTTTTTTGCCAATCCAAGACTTTGAAGGCATATGCTTAATATACACCCGCTTAACCATATTAAGCAACTAACCACAGGTTGACGAAAATTTATACCAATTTTCAGTGAATTAAAACGCTTTCGAGCGGCCGAATGTTCCAGTTGACCAATGAACGCGAAAAAGTAGATCTCGCCATAAAGTCCTCTTCCTTTAATTTAGACGGACAAGAATTAATTATTAGTGGTTATCCAAGATATTCCATTCAGGAATTGGACGAAAAAGGGAAAACCGAATCCTGGATACAAATTGATTGGGTGTTGACCCATGAGATTATGAATCATTACGGCCAATAACTTCCATTTCCCGATTCAATTTTAAAAATATCACTCAAACGGCAAATAAAGACTTGTGGATGGAACTGAATTCAAAAACGTTTGGACAACACCATTAAAGGCTTGGAAGTGATTAAAGATCAAGGAAACTAACCTGAATGAGCTTCGTACAATCGTACCGAAGTTTCTTAAATATACCTCTGCCAGATAAGAAATTGTTATGTTTCAAACAAATTTATTGGATAAGGTAATATTGTTTGGTAGGACAGGATCTAGAGAATTCGAATACGTCCATTGAAATGCAAAATGGAGACCCAAGGCCTTAGAAACTATTTATTCGATGAAAACAATTAACACCCAAGTCCTTAAATCAATTTTGTGTTAGAAAATGAATTGCAATCCCTTCGAACACCAGAAAAAAGACCAGTTCGCATAAAACTGAAGGGCGGAACGCACTGCTGGTCGGACAAAAATATATAGAAGTAGGGACAATGGTCCGGGTATTCCTGCTGAATTGATAAATGAATTTTGTCCCCTTTTCCAACTTACCAAAAATTCTGGAACGGGTGAGGTTTAAGTCTCTTTCCAACAGATTTTACGGTGCCACGGGTAATTTAAAAGTGAAAGCTCCCAACCCGACAGGTACCACTTTTACCATTGTTATTTTAAATCACCTTTACTATTAAATAATTCTCAACCACATTATTTTTATAAAAACCCCAACCCCATGGAATTTTTTTCACATATTGGCAACAGTACTTATTTTTCTTTCTGCCATCCTTCGGATATATTAATGTTCGTTCCTGAAATTACCCCATTCCATTGGCCTAATGTTATTACCATATGGTTTTACCTTGGTAGTTTTTTCCGCTTAAGTGGATTTAATGACACTTTATTAAATGGCCGAAAAAATATATCATTACCCATACGATTTTTAGAACTGTTTCTAATGGATGTAAGTTGAGCTTTCTATGTTCGCCGGGGCATTGCCACACCAACTTTGAGGCAGCTAAAAAGTGCAACGTTTGGCGCCGTATTCGCCTTTTGTACCCCTTGGGGTTTTTAGTTTCCAACGTTTCTAGTGGGAACAGCCATTATTATATTTTACAATTACCCGGTTTACAGTAGATTATGTTTTACTTGTTCTACTTTTTTTGGCGCCCTCATATCCGCAACCGATCCATTTGCCGTTTCTTGGCATCTTAAAAAAGGCTTGGGGTTCCAAAAAAATTGGAGACCAAGATTGTTGGAGAATCCTGTTTGCAATGACGGGGTAAAGGCGTGGTCGTATTCTTGACCATCATTTCAATTGCTTCCTTGGAAAGAAGTGAAATGGGAGCGAGCGACATTTTTTAACTATTTGGTGCAAGAAGTTATCGGTGGACTCGCTTTAGGAATTACTTTTAGGATGGGTCACTTTAGACTCATGAAGTCGGATTGAATGATTACGATATAAGAGGTTATTATTACTTTTGGGGCAGCAGTAATGACGGGAACCGCCCTAGCACATCAACTACATCTTTCGGCCTGCCATTAGCTATGGTACGGCCGGAATTAATGTCCGCAATGACAAAAGTAAGAAACACGGCCATGTCCGAGAATACGAAATTTATGTGGATAAATTTTGGGAATTGCCCTGGATATCCTTTTGAACACAGTGCTTATTTGTACTTATTGGAATGAAATTTTTGGTCCTTACTATTGAGACTTAATTATTTCATAGCAGGTCCTAATGCCATTCCCGATTGTAATTGGCATGTAGTACCTATCTCTTTTACTCCCATTAATTTCTTTAAAGAAAAATTGAACTTTGTTCCCAATACCAACATTAATTATGACTGGGGGTGGCCTTAGGGGGTGGTATTTCCATTGCCCTGGCATTGGGAACTTACCGCTGAAATGCACCGAGATCTTTTCTTGGTCATCACCTATGTAGTTGGTGGTTTTTCCTCACATTTTGGTACAGGGCTTAACAGTAGGGAAACTTGTCAATAAGTTATCTAAGTTTAAACACCGTCGCAATGAAATTAAGCCAAGGGACTCCCAAAGCTAGCCAAGCCATTAAACCACCCTCCTTGTTTCCAAAGGCAGATTCAATCAATATTAAAAAGTAGGGGTGTGCAATCCCAGAAGTAATACCCTTTTTTTTCTCTATATTCCCTACTCCCAATAGATTAAAAGAAGCTTGATTTTTTTGTGTGTAGTAGGCAAAAATCCTCAGCAGCCATCCATAAATCCGATCTACGCACATTATCTTCTCCTAGAAATGAAATATTGCACCTTGGTTTTCTGGTTGGTAAAGGCCATATTATTGTTTAAAGATGTGGATACCCTCGTTGGAATATCTACAAAAATGCATTCCAGCTCCCATGCTTCTGCAATCGATTTTTATCATTTTCGTTTGAGTTTTTTCTAATGGCTCTTGTTTCGCCATTCCTCAATCGTAGGCCTAAAAAGTACCGTTTCAATGGTTACCTTGCCGGTAATTAAGCGTTATTGCACCATCTCCAATAATAGCCGCCAAAAAGACAAAACGCTGGGAGTTTTAGGGTGATGCCATTCTACTACATAATTTGTTGGCAGCTACAATAACATGGGAAGCAAATTAGAATGGGATCTATGGCATTCCTCCCGGTACCGCGGCATGAAGCGCGCCTTTACTCGATGATGGTTATAAATAAAAATCTCGTCCATACTCGCCATAAAATAAGTCCAGGTCTAAAACCAACCTTCCCGGCTGGAAGATTGGGCATCACATGTTGTCCTAAAATGGGGAAATTGGGCCTAGGGAGCTTATAAGCGGCCTTCTTTCCATTTAGCCAAGGTGCCCCTCCTGGCATTACTTCTCCCCGGGTTGAAAATAAATAATTTTACAGTCGCAGAAAAAATTCATTCCCTAAGCTCATAATAGAATTTTTAGCCGTCAGCAACAAAGAAGTCATATGCATCGTGCCCGAACAAGCATGCATAACCCTTTATTTTGGGGAAGTGTATTGCCACTGTATTTTCTTCATGATGGGAAGGGCATCCCATATCCGCCGCTTAAAAGGATGGTTTTTCCTTTAGCCGTTTCATTAATAGTGGCCAATTAATCCAGTTTTCTGGCAACGAATTCAATATCCTGAATCCCAATGGCGGTAAGTTGTTGCCTTACAATAGGCAACCAGGTCTCCTGCTCTTAAACGAAAGTTTCCGGGTGCTGAATGAGATACCTTCGTATGTCTATAAAATCTGAAGAATAGATTTTTGCCAGTTCTTTTATTTGTCAATTGTATTGCATATAACTTCGTAATAATTCCTATTAAACTATAATTTTACAGCTAAAATCCTAGCCGCGTGCATCACCCCTTCCGTCCCAATCCACTCATCCTTGGATTGGGCCACCTACCCCTTCTAGGGAAGGGGCCTTTTTAAGCTTCACAATTTCTTGAAATTAAACCACCCTATATAACATTCACTTTGCTCCTTCCTTGATAAGGGAAGGTGGCTTTTGGAACCTTTTTTCAGGGAACAAAAAGTCGGAGGGATTTCCACTACAGAACATCAATTTATTCACCAAAGTCACCCTTCCCGTCCGCAATCCACTCATCCGTAGAATTGGTCCACCTTCCCTTTAGGGGGAAGGACCTTTTTAATCTTCACTATTCTTGAATTATCCCTTATTCCTGTAATACACTGGGCAAATTCTCAAAACCATTTTTATTTCAAACGAATAACCTTGAAATCCTTTTCTTTTCAAAATGCAGTTTCTTATATCGTCCTTTTCAAACGGCGATCGTATTGTTATGGCACCTCTTCATCCAATTCTATTATCAAAGTTCTCCTGCGCACATAAAAAATTGTACAATAATTGCCATTCCATTTGTCTTCTTTTAAATTTTTCTGCCATCTCATTCTTATTGGCCTTCACTCATTCCAAAGAAAACTTCCGCAGAAGTCAAGTTCCTTTCGTAGTTCAATTCTAATTGGTTTGGTTTCAGTTCTATTTGTATTTTTTTAGGCTTCAATATCCCTTCCAAATATAATAACTCATTTTGCTCCCTCCTTGACAAAGGAAGGTGGCTTTGGACCGCTTTTTTCCCGGACAAAAAGTTGGAAAGGGATTTAGCGCAGGAACGCCAATTTACCCTCCCAAAATCACCCCTTCGGTCCCCAATCCACTCGTCTGTGGATTGGTCCACCTTCCCCTTCTAGGGGAAGGACGCTAAATGATATCTTTTATGTTAAAATTACAACCCATAAATCAAACACCTTTGCTCTTCCCTTGATAAGGGAAGGTGGCTTTTGGACCTTTTTTCAAGGGACAAAATCGGAAGGGATGCAAATACAGACACCAAAATTGATTCTGCTAAATTACCCTTCACCCTACACAGGAAAAAACCACAGCTATTTATTGATTTATATTCTTTATTTCAAATCTTCAATTATATAATTCCAAAATTCGTGCTATTCACTGCTGGTTTGTTCAGGGACATCCTCTACCATAAACACCCCTAATTAAGGGTTTCTTCGATAACCTTATCTACCCTCATCAAATTCAAGCAACTTTAAAGCAGAGGCATAGGCATCTGCGCATACGTCCCATTGGGAAGCTATAGTCGATACTTGAAATATGTTGCTTAGGGCCATTCCATTTTCTGGGTCCTATTATATGGGAATATCGTTTTCCATCGATCATGACATAATTGATAGAAGTCCCGGAAAGTGGCCACTGCCTGATTTCTCAACTTTATTTTTGAAAAAACTTCCCTCCCCATTTTTTTATCAAAAAAAACTAAATCCTAAATCAAAACTCTTTATTGGCGGGGCATGCGCCTAAACGGTGATATCCACCCCCCCAATATCCACCAACGCTCTTTATAACCAGCCTTTTCAACAATTTTTATAGCCTCATCCGCAGCAAACCCTTTACCTAATTCCTCCACGTCCAATTGCATGCCTTCCTTCCTTAGTTTTATGAATATTCCAACGGAATCCAGATTACCAATACCTATGCTGTTCATGGCGGACAGTATTTTCATCAAATTAAGGAAGTTGGCTGTTTTAGTCTGGCCTTTCTGCCAAATTCAATTAATGGCCCTAGCGTAATATCAAAGCAACCATAAGGTTCTTTTTTGAATAGGCATCAGAAACATATAGGAGGCGAAATAGATCATTACTAAGCTGCGAGTCCATCTTCGGATACTCTCAGCTTGTAATTTCACTTTTGGGGAAGATAATTGCTTAAAGTAGCTATTTAAGTCATCTATTCTATTAAATACCATTTCCGCAATTTGGAGTCTGCCTTAACCTTATTGTTATCCCTGTGGGTAACAACCAAAACCAATTTGGGTACCCATTTTGCTTATGGGTATATTTCCAACCTGGTCTGAGCGGTTAAAAAGGAATGAAATAGATATATTATAATTGGGAGATGGAAAGCTCTACTCATTATTGGGAATTTTAATCCGCTCATACAAAAATTACTCTATAGTATCTCTACAAATAGTATCTTTCTCTATAAATACTGTTTTAAGTTTCTGGATCTATTCCGTGGTCCATTGGCAATTGGGCAAGGCTTCTTTTAGCTTGGAGAGTCCCCTTATCCGAAATTTGTGTTCCCATATATAAAGACTTTTAGTCCCTTTAAATCCTTTAAGAACGGCTACACTTTTATCTGTAATCCTAGTTTCATAAGCCTTGAGTACTCTAAGATTTAGAAGACCTTTTAATTTCAAAGAATTCTTGTCCGTAATGGGGGGTGGCGATCTACTTCCAACCATTCCAATTTTTTGCACATCGCCTACATTTCCATTTCCTTTACACTCAATGGGGATGCTACTTAATCCAATTCAACAATTTAATTGTTTGCCAATCCGTTTTTTAAATCGGTAATATTTTTTGTATTGTTATTCCGGTGGCAAAATACGGATATACTGAGTGCTGGCCTGTGAATCACTTGATATCGCTTTTAATGGTGATGTATCCGATGTCAAAATTTGTGCAAGGTACTATCTGCGCCCTGGGAAGTTTTTGCCCATGTATTGGTTGCTCCTGGCCTTCATCATTTTTTTAACCAATTCGCCCCGCAGAGGTTCATTATGTTATCCAAATGCACTAATTTTACGGTGTCCGGAGGCCTCCCAGAGTTTATCCAGCCGCTTCGCAGTTATTTTGTTATTTCATTTTTCAGATAATGGTTTTTTCTTACCATCAAGGCGGCATATGTTTCTTCGTCATCCATAGGTAAACGTAGACGTCTAATAAGCTCCGCTCTTCCATTGGATTCCCCATAACTATGGAAGGCCCACTTTCACCACCTTCAATTAGCTCATAATACTGGGTCATTAAAGCTCTCCTTTTTTCTTGTTCGGATTTGACAACCGATAAAATTATTATCCAAAGAACCTATGTACTATATGTTCATAATA
>Ga0163217_1010294_pt1 | contig 13229 bp, 14 predicted proteins | sample SynspAceP_FD_185933 | JGI IMG/M metagenome (GOLD analysis project Ga0163217, IMG submission 185933) | Saline lake microbial communities from Ace Lake in Antarctica - Synechococcus sp. Ace-P (PacBio error correction) | ecosystem: Environmental > Aquatic > Non-marine Saline and Alkaline > Saline ...
CCCCACCCCCAAAAAGGAAAAAAGGGAAAGGAGGATTTTTTTTTTTTTTTCACGCGTGCGCAAACGGGGCCGGCCGGTTTTTTTGGGCAACGGTTGGGGAACCTCCCTTGCATGAAAAAAAAACCGCCCCTGACCAATCCCTGCCATGGTCCCATTGGCTCTGCACCCCATCGGTAGGCTTGGACTCCCCTTCGATAGGGGAAGGGTTTCTGTAACTCCCAAGCTTCCCCAATCTGGGGGGGTTCCCGGGTAGCTTCGCCAGAGGGCGTGACCAGGTCTTGGGCTGCTTTGCAGGTTCGCAGCTGCGCGGCCTCCAAAGGAAGGGGCTTCGCGTTCTGCCAGAAGTATGGCCTTCTGAAGGGTGAGTGCTGTTGACAAGCCTGGTGGTTGCCATCCAGGCCAACAAGCAGCGCGGCCGCGTAATAGACGCTTTCCCGTAAATTGCGCTGATTCAATGAATTTGATTCCGTTGATGTTCTAGCGCAATGCCAGAGAAGACATGCCCTAAACGCGCCCTGTTTTTCCTACAGTTTCAGGCGACAACTAGGGGAACACAAACAAAAATCAGCTGGCGCGGAGGGTGCCAGACAAACATCAGGCGCGCGAAGTTCGGGGCCCGACCAGGGAGGGAGGGCGGAAGGGCGAAGGGGGAGGCGCTGGGCGGAAATACGACCTTTGCCGAGCGCGAGTTTTTGGAGCAAACACTGCTTGGTTTTTACATCCTTGCCCGTTTTCGCAGACTGACCCAAACGCATCTGGAATCGGGCAGCAATTCATGGCTCAGACGTAGGCCAGTTCCGAAGCAGCATCGCTGGACGCCATGGGCGAACGGGCTCATGGCATCCCTGTGCCAAATGTCATGGTTTGTGCATTCCGCGCTGACGGTGAAGCACAAGAATCATAAGCAGAACGGATAAGTACATTCCGACACGTCCAATCATAGGCCCTAGGCTTTTTGGAAAGCGAAACGGGGTGCAGCCGGTTCCGTCCTTCCCTTTTCTCCTCAAGGTAGTGCCGTAATAGTAGCGCAGAGCTCGCTGACGTTAACTGGGTTTGAAGATTACTTTTTGTAAGCTTCCCCAGCTAACAATTTGGCCGTTTTTTTGATTTGCGCACGCTGCAAGCGCAAATACATTGGGAATCGACCGAGGGCGGATCCTCAATCTCATCTCGCAAGGGACGGTGTTGAATGGGAGTTCCTGCCGGCACGTTGCCCAGCTCGCGAACGAGTTCCGCCCAGCCTCGCAAGCCGCCCTGTCACAATTTGCGTTCGTTCATTAGAAATCGGCGACACTGTTTTCCTGGTTATCGCTTGTTGTGTGAACTTGGATAATCAATAATGGTAGTGCTTGCTCTGTTTTTGCAACGCTGCTTTCATCCTGAGAGGCTCAGCTCTATTTTTTTAGGCAGGCCGCAAGCCGTTGAAACACCACAGCAACTGACGCCATGTCAGCAAACCACCGCCATCCACATAGTCGCCTGGCCTGTTAGCGTAATGGCGAGAACAGCGCTTTGATCCCAGCGCCAAGAATGAAATGTTTTGCCTTGAGGATTGGCTGCAGTTTTGCTGGGACCGGTAGAAACGGTATGTCTGGCCTGCCCAAACTTGCAGAAACGCGGTTCTTTGGTCGCGTTACGGGTTGTCTCAGGTCACGGTGATCTTTGATGAAGGGACTGGATATTTTATTTTGCACGTCAACTCGTCAACGAAACGCATAACAAGAGGCAAGAAGTAAACCTGCCTGGAAGAGCTCTCGCCTAAATGGGGCCGATTGCTTCCGCCTGGTGAAATCTACATGTGGACCATTGAAACGAGCCGGGTGCAAAGAAACGCGGACGGCGCCCGATTTATACGCCGATGGGTATCTGCGGGAGATCCAGGACCCTGGATTGTAAAGCTCAACTGAGAACAGTAACAAAGGCGTAACAGAGATCAACACGAAATTGGCGGGTTTTCGCGAAGAAATTCAAGGTCTCCCCTGATCCCGCGCTTCTGGTGCTCATGGTTTAACGTTAAACGAGGTGATAACTGCTCTGAGCGCATAATGCCAACGTGGGAGCAGGCTATATAGAGCGCATACGGAGAAGCAATACCTCATTCGTGCGCCTGTCAGGTGGTGGACATAGCGCGGATATTGGACAACATCATCATTAAAACCGTCGATGGGGCGCCGGTTTCGTATGCACGACATAGCCCGAGGTGGGCTAGGAAGGAGCTACGCACGGGGCGCCGCCACCGACAAATGGTCAGGAGGTGGTTTAGGCAACGGCCTTTATGCTAATGGGCGAAAATAGCCGTTCCGTTGCGAAAGGCGGACATGCGACTGTTTTGAAGGAAATAAACCGCAAGCCTGCCGGAATGGTGTTTTTGCGAAGAACAAGTATATGACCCGGGACTATCCTCGTTGAATAAGGCCATCAGTACAGTTAAAAAAAGAACCTCATTGAGGGAGCGTTGCTTGTTTATAGCGGATTTTATCCTTTTTTTTTTTTTCCCTCTTTTCCTTGGCAAATATTCGGGGGCCGCGATTATTACCAGGCAATGGTGATTCCGCTAATCAATGCTTTTTTACTTTTACTGGAATGGGTCAGACAACAAGGTAAAGCGCCAACCCTGAATGAAGTTTGGGCGCGCTGGAACTTTTGGCACCATTGTGGAGCGGCGGCGGTGGTTATCGTCGAAAACTGTGTTAGCGTCGCTTGGCTCACGCGCAACAATTGCTGGTCGCGCATTAACCGGAACGACGCTTCAGCGAAGTGCTCGCTGCGTCCCGAGAGGCACGTTAGGCCGTTGGGTCTACGGAGCAGAGCTGATAATCATGGTGGTGTATTTGCCGATTTTTGCCTTGACTGGCGTAGAAGGCAAGATGTTTTCACCTATGGCTTTAACCGTGGTAGCCGCGTTGCTTGCGCCATGATTCTTTCCTAATTACTTTTGTCCCGGCAGCGGTTGCCGCTCTTTCTTACCGGCAAAAGTGAGTGAGAAAGAAAGCCGTGTTATGGCTTGGGCAAGCGAGGATATGCGCGCCATTGCTCGACTGGGTTTGGTTCAGCAAACCCCTGGTACTTTACTGGTGGTAGTGGTGTTGATCGGCTGTCCGCCTTGATGCGTCCGTATGGGTTAGTGAATTTGTACCTAGCTTGGATGAGGGCGAACATAGCGCTGCAGGCGCTGCGAATCCCGGGTAACCAAGCCTTAACACAGGCTATTGAGATGCAAGCTCAGCCTCGAGCGGAGAATTCAATGTCCTTTGCCTTGAGGTGGATACGGTGGTTTCGCCAAGCTTGGGTAGCGGCAAGAGATTGCCCACCGAATCCCATGCCGAACGGTCGCAGATAACTTTTGTAATGCTCAAAGCCCAGAGAAGAGTGGCAACCTGAAACGAAACAAATCAGATCTGGGTTCAAGAGATGCAAAAAAGCGTAGAGGAGGTTGGCGGCAATAATTATGATTCACCCAGCCCATTGAAATGCGCTTTAACGAGGCTTATATCGGGCGTGCGTAGTGACTTGGCTGGTTAAAGTTTTTTGGCGATGACATGGACGGTTATGAACGAAACGGCCGTTTAAGAAATTGGCCGAAGTTCTCAGAAGGTTATCCCCGGAGCAGCTGATGTGAAAGTAGAGCAAACAAGCAGGCCTGCCGATGGCCTCAGCGTTGAAATTGGATCGTGGAAAAGGCGTCGTCGGTATGGCCTGAGTTTTGTCGGACATACAGGATGTCGTGGCGATATCGTCGGTGCCGCGAGGCAGGTGGTGCTTTTTGAGGGGGATCGCAAGGTTTGAAATAGAAGTGCGGTTGTCGAATGAATGGCGAAACAAATATCGACAGAAATTGCGAAACAACTTCCCATACGGCTTGCAATGCGACCGCAGGTCCGGAGGTTCGGAGCTTCATACGTCCTAGGTGACGTGCGACCGGTTATTTCGACGCCCTGGACGCAAACCAAAATCAGCCGAGAAGATGGCAAGCGAAGGGTGTCGTTACCGCAAACATTCACGCGAACGGTGATATCGATGCTTTTGTGGCGGAGGGCGAAAAGGCGTTTAGACGAAGTCCTGTTAGACCGTACCGTCCAGCTAACTGGACGGCTTGGGGCGGCACGTTTGGGAGCAGCTTTCAGTCTGCGGCAAAAACGTGCTGCAGATTGTGGTTCAGTATCGCTATTGTTGGTATTTCCACCCTGCTCTTCATGATTGTTTGGCAATTTCAAGGACGGTTTGCCTTGTCTTCACTGGCGTATACTTTGCGCTGACAGGGGGATAGCTGCGTTGTGGTGCGTGATATTCCACTGTCAATTTCAAGCGGGGGTCGGTTTTTACATCGCCCCTTTCAGGGGTCGCCGTAATTGAACGGGCCTGGTAATGATCTCTTTCATTCGTAATGCTTCGCGAAACCGGATTAGGTTTTGGATGACGCGATCAGGCAAGGGGCTTTGACCGGTTTAAAGACGCGGTTCTGATGACGGCACTGGTTTGCTTCTCTGGGGTTATTCCAAATGGCGCTGGCTTGTTGGGTAACTGGTGCCGAAGTGCAACGGCCTTTGGCGACATACGTCATAGGGGGAATACTGTCTCGACGGCGCCTGAACTCTGTGCTACCAGTGCTTTCCGATTGGCTATCACAGCTCGGGCATACGCTCGTAGAATGGCAGGCGACGCCGTTGTTTTGTGTCACACGGCGTATGCTGCTGGATTTTTTCAGAAGCTGAATTTTGGGATTAAGCGGGCGCCGGGCAGTTTCAGTTGAACTGCCGGTTGGCTCTGGGTTTTGCCCGCAATTGCAAACAGTTGGCAAATGCCTTTTGAGTCCTGCGCCAAGCCGGTGGATCGGCCCAGGCTAGATAATTGGAAGGGGGCTGGCGCGGGATAATGCCGGGAGATGACGCATGCAACAAAAAAGCCAACTAGAATAATCATCTAATTGGCTTGTTGAGCAGCTATGAATAAAACCGCTTACTCGATTTGTCGCACTAGGAACAATACTCAGTCTTGGAGTGTCAGCGCTCGCTTTTTGCTCCTCCTTACGCTTGCTCTCTCCTTACGCTTGCTTCTCCCTCCTGCTTTGGCCACATAGGAATTATCAACGATCACTTTGGATAGTTTGCGGAGCTCTAGCGGAATGATACACGCCTACAGTGCGCGATCACCTGCCCACCTCAGCCAGTAGCGTTAGCGACATTAAAGCGATAAGCAAATGGTATAGCCAGTTTAAACTTGATTGCTTTTCATGGAACCTCTCGTTTGTATACGCCATAGCTTAACCCGAAGAATGAGTGACCGCAAGCTGAGCACAAAAATGGACAAATTGGTTATTATTTGAGTTATGTCCGAATAATTTAAAGCGGTTTCTTGTGTTTTTTGATGCGTCTTTTAAATGACGAAGTCCTGCGGATTTCATGTTTATGTTGCAAAATTGTAATGTGACCGGTCGTAGTTGTCAACAATGATGTCCGGTAACTCATGCCTGCACATCTTTCCTTTTCCGTTACCTCCTCATGCAGGTTGTCCGGGTTAAGCCAGACACTATCAATAGTCTCGCAGTTGCGTGTCGGACGCTTTCTCCAGCGAGCCGGATTGGCCTGTTTGGCGGCTTTCATATACGGCCGCTGCGGTAGCCAGAAATATCCCGGTCCAGACAGCATGACCGCTGCTCCGGGTGTAACGAAGCGGATCCCGCGCTGGTGCCGGTGGCTCGCTGTTATACCAGTTCACGAAGCGTTGCACCCCAGGCCGGGCCTGGCCGATGTCCGCGAAGCGCTTATGCAAGGGTACGCTGGACTGTATTTTCAAGGTCTTGAACATCGCCTCAGAGTACGGGTTGTCAATCGCTCACCGATGGAACGGCTGAACGAAGGCACCACACCCAGCTTTGCAAGGGTTGCCAGCATGGTGGCCCGTTTCATCGGGCTGCCAATTATCGAGTGCAGCACAACTGATCACGGCGGATGCGGTTGGGCGTAGACAAGCCCTTGCCTGATCCAGGGGTAGAAGGCATGTGTGATGATTCATTGTGGTGGATCTCCCAGCCCACGATCATGGCGGCTGGAAGATATCCATTACCAGATAGAGCCGGTTAGAATCTCCGCGCACAAGCGGCCAGGTAGGAACGTGATGTCCATGACCAGACTGGTTCGTGCGTAAGCCACCCAGGACTTGCGGCTTTTTCAAATGTGCGCGGTGCAGCAGCCCGCCACGAGGATGCACCTTGTGCATGCGCTCGGAAGAACCGGTAGAAGCTGGATTCACGGCAGGTAGATGCCCTGATCAGCCAGTCGGGGAACAATCTTGGCCGGGAGGCAAGCTGCTGATGTTCCGCCCTATTACACAACGGTGAGGATCTGCTCCTTTTCCTGTGCAGTCAGTGCAGTGGGGCGCTGCCTGCGGACAGCTCCCTTGCGTTGATCTACCAGCGTTTTACACCGTTGCCAGCGGCGAGCGGGTACGGTCGCTCAGACCGAGCACCCACAGGCCTTGTGCCTGCGTGCACACGGCTTTGCACGCTTCAGCAATCAAGGTAATGGCCATACTGTTTTATCAGCTCGGAGATCAGTCCCCGTCCTCGCTGGGGTGCCCCAAATGGCCCGGGCTTTTTTTGACAGGGTCAGCAAGGCGGCTGCCTCCGCCAGAGCACGCTCCCTTGCGCAGCAGCTCCTTTTCAAGTGCACGAACTCTTCTTGCGTCCAGCTACCAGCTGCGTCTGTCAGCTGGATGGCCGCCAGATCCATGCCTCTCAAAGGCCTCTTTTCCAGGCCTCCAGTGTTCCGGGTATAGCCCGTCTCTCCCGAAAATAGGTCGAGCGTTCGCTTCATTCATGGGCGGCGTCTGGATGACGCTCCAATTTGGCACGGGCATCCCAGCGATCCGGGCTGGAAGGTTGGCTGGCACAACAATCCTCTGGTCTGAACTGGGCTTTTTCCAAGCATACAGCGGTTGGCTCCGAAACGCCGGGTCTCCGGCTCAGCTGGGCAACACTCTGAATTAGGGGCGGCATCATCTTCTTGACGGTCTGTTCTTTGAATTCCTGGACTGTAACTTGGCCTGCATCACTCCGTCCGCTCCTCCAAATATCAATGGTAAACGAGCGGACATCTATTGTGACCGAGGGGGCCTCCAGTTTGGTGTTATTTTAATCCGGCATTACTCCGCCCTTATAACCATTAGACAAATAAAGTTTATCGCGATTGTATGCCACAGTTAAGGAGCAAACTGATGAATAAAAGCCAAATCCTTTTTTCCTGCTTTTGGGTTTGGCTATCGTTCGGGTAAGTGCGCGGGCTGCTGAGCAGGCTGATGGATTCGTTGAGGTGAAGTAGCCTGACCTGACCACGCGACCTTTTATTCAACCGCGTGATTTTCGCACGGCCAGTCCAGCCCCTGTAGGTATGGCTATTCTGAAGAATGGGCTCATGCGGTTATTGGAGAATTTCGCTCTGGTTTAACTCATGGCAAAACCATTGGCTTTCGGTGTCGACGCAATTTGCCAAATGTTGGGGCTCCAGCTTGATTCAGGCGGTGGCCGCTTCAGCGCGCAGGTGGCTCTGTCGACGCTTTGCCCTATGACAGTGCGGGCGTCTGGAAAATCGTTACTCCGAGCTCACTGAGTGGTGCGGTTTTATATGGACACTACGGAAGCACTCTAGTTCTGGAGAGATGTACCAAGATAATGAGACATCAGGCGATGTATTTCCGCAGACGCCGGTAAGTGTATTACGGGCGATTACCGGTTTCGGTGTGTAAGCCAAAGCTTTCGGTGTCAATCTGGTCAGCACTGAGGTCGATTAAACTGACCATTCAAGGCGGGCCGCCTGCACTCCATGAGCCAACCCAATACAAGTAGCATGCGAGACGATTTTGCTAACGTTTCTATGCAGGCCCGGTCAGTTCGCACATGGGTTGCCTTATTTTGCGGGATTATGAACCTAGGTCGTAACGTCAATGTCAAGTCTTTTAACACCAGTCGGCTCAAGGATGCATTGGGATTCAACATTACGCAGGCACATCATTTAACTTATCCGTTTTGGCAGCTACTGACGCTGATGGGCGGCCTTTAAAACTATTACCGCGCGGTGATCAAGGTCGGGAGTTGTTGGCGCGTTTCCGATAAATGATATTTTACAGCGTTAAATGCCGGTGTGGCAGTTTGGTCCATTAAACATACGGTCACTGTTTGCATTACAAAGAATAAGTGGCGATGACGATTTGGATTTATCTGCGTAGTCGGCTCTATTTATCTGGGATAACTCGATTCAATATAGTGAGCTTTAACTCGCCCAAAGAAACAGCCGCAGATTCGGTAATAACCTGGATATGAACGACGTTTGGCTGGCCCGGGCTAAGTTTAATGACCCGTTATGCACAGGGGCGAGATGCAAACTACTCCGGCGCTAATGATGTCCTATGTTCCGTCTTGATGGAAAGGTGTGCATTGACGATCAAAAGCGGTGGGAGCGTAACGTGAAGCTAGCTAGTTGTTAGGGGGAGGACATGAAAAGGTTTGACCTTCAGGCTTCGCCAAGCGACGAAACCGTGCTACCGAATTTGAATCCGACCTTGATGAAGTTCGTCTGATTGTAGAGTAAACCCACTAGAGGTGCTCTGAGCGGCTTGGGTGGCCAAGCGTGGGATCGTATTGCTCCACGCTTGATCGCGCGATTGAGCGCATGAGCGAGAGCCTGTGGATTTGAGAGCTACATTGGGTTTTGATCTTGCGACGCAAAGCAATGATTTTATTACGTCTTCATCTCTTGCAGCAATTTTGCTTCCTTCAAAAGAGATGTTTTAGCGCTTAACCGCGCTTTTTTTGCTTTACGTATTGTCGGCAGGGCGGTCTCAGAGGCAACCCAAACCCAGCGGTCAGACTGCCAGCACAAGTAGCGGGCAGCCTTGGCCAGGGTGACGATTACAGAAAGCTCCAGAAAGGTTTCGCGCATGACGCCGGCGACCACGGTAGTGGGTCCACCGGCCAATGATGGGCACCCAAACTGAGCAGTAGCGGACCAGCGACCAAAGCGATGATAAGCCCGCTGTGCCTGGTTCAGCTTGCTTTCGCTGACCGGAAACCGCGCTTTTGCGGTAAGCGTTCAATTGAGCGGCCGAGCAGCAGTTGAAGCGCGGAGCCAAGCACAAATTGCCAGTGGTTGCGACCGTCCAATAATGCCGCAGCAAGCATAACGATCTGTCCAGCAATAAGCCCGACCAGCACCGCTTCTGACTGCATCGGCAATAGCGTGGCCAAAGCGCCGAATGCTGGCGACGAAAAGTCCAAAAATAGCGAAAGCTCAAGCCACACGTACAGGCCTTGGCCCGGTCCAGCCGTGAATACCGATATATACCCGCCACCCCGATGATCAAGTACGCTTGGAAAAATAAGGAAGCGCGGCGTGCTACCGTGCTGAGCCAGGGCCAACGATTGGATGCTTGTCGTGGCGCCGAATGGCGGCAGCGCGCCGACACCTGACCAGCGTGATTGCCAAACCAATACTGAAGCACAACACAGTACCGCTCCCAGCGTGACTTCCTTCACCTGCAGGCCAGAGCAGCAACACGGGTAATCGCCGCCGACGGGGATCAAACGCACGCGGTCAGTCCGAACAGAATGATCTGGCCGGTGCTGATATTACGCATTGGCTGAAACGGCGTGCGGATATCCTGAGCATGCGCTCGTTCGTGGGCATCCTGAATAGCCTTCATCGACAGCTCAAGCCCTGCAACGTTTGATGTGTTCGTGGCTATGAACATGTTCATAGAATCATGATGGTGGTTGGGTGCTTGATGCGCCGCTAGCCTCCTGGGGAACTGCGCATGTTTGTTCGCCCGCCAGGTGCCGCCACAGCAATAACACAGGGCGATTGAGAATATGATGGCGGCGCTGGCAAAGCTGGGAAGTAGGGTTCGGTAGTGTCCGCGTTCGGAGATTCTGCCCAGGATACATGCCAAACATGGCCACTACCAGATACCGCCGGTGTGAGAAATCGTCGGCTGCGAAACCAAGCAAGAAACGGCCTGTTTTTACGCGTGCCGGAATCGCCAACGATAAAGCGCCGGGCCATCATGTTTTTGGAGTGTCCAGGCTCCAGGCCGTGCAGAGCCGCCCAGCAGTATGGCAGTGGAAAGTACAGCCAAGCCTGTGAAGCCCCCTTGTTGCAGTAGTTCAGCGAAGCTCGACATGGGAAACCGCCCTCGAAGAGGCTACAGGTATTTGGTGATTTGGCTTGAAATCTTTCCAGTGGTTCACGCTCACGCGGGAAAGCGCTTCTACGTGTGGCTCCAGACGTGATCAATATGGTCCTGAAATAAGCGTTCGCCTTGGCTTGGCCAGAACGGCCTTTTCGACCGCGTGCAAAACTGTTGTGCATATCGACCAGGGCGGCTGCTTTCAATCATGGTGATGATGCTGCGTAGGTGACCCTCTGCCCGTTTCAATCTTTTGCCGATATCGCCATGGCTTGCGTGCTGGTGGGCCCTCTGCGCTTCTCGCTCATGTATTGAGTCTCATGTCTGGATGGATTAAGCTCGCATCCTAATCCCCTGGAGGGGAAATCGGTCAATCCGTCGAATCAGCAAGAACTCACGAGCCCCAGGCACCGGACCCTCAAGCTTGCCTAGCAAAGCCCATCAGCGCCAGATGGATATTTGCCCTTGCTCTCGTCATATTGATGGCGTGGGTCGGGGCAAAGCCGGCATTAGTGAATGGCGCCCAGCCCCCGCCTGGGGCGACAAGCAAATGCTCACGCGCATTCGCATTCGCAGGCAACGAACGTTCAACCTGCGCAATCTGTGCGGATCACTTCCATTCATCGCTGGACTGCTGATCACTGCACGAAACGCCGCACCTGAATGATGCCTCTGGGCTTAAGCGCTCAATCGAAGAGTGCGGCGCTTCTGCGTGACGCTGGAGCAAGTTTGTGCCCTGTCCAGCACCGATCTTTTTATTCAACGGCCTCCCCGTCTGATCTGGTGTGGCTGACAATCCGCTCGCGGCTTTTTAACCCAACGTCATTCAGGACTAAATAATTGCATTCTTTTCCAGGAAGTGATTCGGGCAGATTCCCTGTTAGGCTCGAGTCGCCCCGCTATTACTGTTTTTTACTGTCACGCGCCTGGATGTTTTATAGGTAATGCCTGACGCATTTGCCAAAGCTGTCGCCGAAAGGCGACAAAGGGCTACATTCAGGAAATCTTCTGCGATGAACCTCAATTGCCTTCATGTAACCTCGGGGCAAGCACATGTCACCGGCTCTGGATCATCTGCTATTTCTTGCTGGGGGTGATTTCTTCCTCTACCGCATGCAGCATATCGCTATCTATGTAAGCCCTGTTGCTGTTGGACACTCACCGCTCACATGCTGGCTGGGGCGTATACTTCAATATAGGTTATCACAGCTACATCACGACGCCGATCATCGGCCTATCCGTGGTGTAGCAAGGCGCTGGATAACCTGGGCACTATACCAGCGCTGGTTTGGTTTTCAAACCAACACCAGAAGCCGCCACCTTGATCTTTGGTTTGTTTCACGGCTTGGCGCTGTCGTCCGAAGATTATCGAATACGACATCTCCCGATGGGGTCTTGGTCCCCGAAACGCTGCTTGCGTTCAACGTCGGCGTGGGAAATAGGTCCAGCTGATTGCCTTGGCCATGATCCTGATTGCAATGAAGCTTCTGGCGTAAGACTGACGGCTTCTTCGTCAATGCCTACACCGCCAACGTCGCCATGATGGGCGCGGGATTTCTGCTCATCGCTATCAGCTCACGCGGCTACTTATTGCTTTGATTCTGGAGAAATTTATGTACAACACCGATATGCCTCCACGCGCTGACTACCAGTAACAGCAAAACTGATTCGCTCTACCATCATCTCCGCCATCGTTGCACTGGTGCTTCTGGTGACCGTGGTCATGCCCGCCGATACGCGATGGATCCCGACATGGGGTCTTGTTGTTTGGGTGTAGGCCGTTTGTTGGGTTTGACTGAGATGGGCGGATCAAACAGCAACTCGCCGGATGAAGCCGCTGCTGACGAAAGCTGCGCAGTTGAATGCGGTACCACTAACCACTCAGGCGTTTTTTTCCACCCGAGCCCCGCTGCCACCTGCTCAGCAGGCCGAGACTTCCCACCCTGAGGCCACAAATCCGAAGCCAACTGCCCTCACCCCTGCGCCCGCAGCTGCGGCGGAGCCCGAATGGAAGATGAAGGTAAGTTTGTCCTTACTCCTGGGAAGGCACGGAGTTCAAGCTGACGATGGAGGACGGCGCGGTTGCCAGCTTTTCACTGGGTTAATCCGATGGGGGGGCGGTGACTTTGATTGCCACGGTGATTGGCAAGTGCCAGTCGATTTCCTACGAGAAAAGGGCGTGGTGTAGGCGAAGGATGAAGGTGAACTCACGCGGCGTTCACCGGCAATCATGGCTGTTTTTTTCCGTAACGCGGAACACTGAGAAGTACGCTGACTCCTCCGCAAACGATGGCAACTACGGTGAGTTAAAGCGGGCGATGTGAAGGCGGAAGACCTAATTACGCCCAGCCAGTCTCGATTTGAGGCTGGCTTGGGTTGGGGACCTCGACCAACGCGCACTGGAATTGATATCGCTGACGTAAGTCGTCGAGGAATTTCGGGAAGCAAGGTGCCTTTGACTCGTTGTTCACCCCTGGTATAAACGTTCCAATGATTTCCCTTGCAATGAGATTCTCAGAATTATAGGCAAGGGTGCCTGCAGATAGCGTTTTTTTACAACACTCTGGGCAAAAGCTTGCCATAGCCTTCGTAAGCTATAGGCTAACGGCGGCAGAAGTGCCTAACTAGAGCGCCTAAAGAAACGCCCGGCCAAACTATGGTAACAATCTAAGGCCAAACTATGGGTATGCACACTAAGAACCAGCACGCACCCCTCCCGCTGTACCGCACTGCACACGTCCAGCCGCCGTTTCGCCCGCCTAGCCTCAAACCAGCCTCGCGCCAATTGGTCACCCAACACAGCATGCACGGCGTGATAAACAGCGTCAGTACGGTCGTTGGTCCAGGCCACCGGCGATGGCGCTGGACAGCTGGGTCCACGCATTGGGTAGAGGGCCGCGCCGGAAGCCAGGCTCGGCTCAAGCAAATTGACATTCACCGCCAACACAATGGGCATCAGACCCAATACGTGGTGATGGATGTGAGCAGTACTGGCCCGCAGCTTAAAGCAGCCTCTCATGCGCTCCTCGAGGCAGAGGCAACCTGCGGCACGG
>Ga0163217_1018324_pt1 | contig 13229 bp, 18 predicted proteins | sample SynspAceP_FD_185933 | JGI IMG/M metagenome (GOLD analysis project Ga0163217, IMG submission 185933) | Saline lake microbial communities from Ace Lake in Antarctica - Synechococcus sp. Ace-P (PacBio error correction) | ecosystem: Environmental > Aquatic > Non-marine Saline and Alkaline > Saline ...
AGGTTGTCCGTGAAGGCAGCCGAATGCCCCTGGAGGCACGAAACGCAATCAAAGCGGCTGCACACCCGGACGTCAATCACGTCTTGATGTCGAGATGCGAACATGAACGGCAATGAGTTTCTTGAACAAGATCATGAAACTTCGCCGATGCCTGCATTATGGTTTCGACGCTGAACCCAGCGTGCGCTGACGCGACTTTGGCGGCCTCTCGAAGATCGGTGCTTTTGATTGCGTCCGGCAAGCCATTGCCGGGGGATCCGAAGCCGTTCGCACAGCTCAGCTGAGAACGGTCAAGGCTGCCGCGCGCATCGAAGCGGCATCTGCCCGACCTGGGTGCCCGGGGGCAGTCAGCTGCCAGCCTGTTGGCCGGAACTATTCGGCCCCCAGCGATTATCAGCCAGCGCGGAAGGATGCAAAATCGCCATCGCGCTTCCACCGGCCGGTGTCGAGGCCATTGATTGCGGTTTTGACAAAATTTCCGGCCAACATGTCCCGCCCGAACACCGTTCCATTACCCAGCACATGCCTGCGACAATTTCAACAAAGAGTTTTGCGGAACGGCTCAACCGGCTGTGTGCTTCCTCAGGTCAAGGAAGCAGAGGATGGCGACCGCTCGAGATTGGCCGGATATACCTTGGCCCCGGGCGGTGAAAAACGGCATAATGGAGATTTCCAATCCCGAATGCGCCTCGGTGCATGCTGATTGAGGGGGCACCGGTAAACGGCCACTCTGTTCCTTGCTGTCGAACGTATATACATGTGTCAGACAGAGTTCTGTAGCAAAGACTTGCCGGGCCGCAAAGGCGATGCGGCGTAATCCTGACGGTATGGGACGCGAATGGCGCCTGCAGGGCTGCTCGAAAATGCACAAGGCTGGCGCCACATAATCGGTCAGAATGAAAAACAGCGTTTACTCGGCATGCCTCGCGGTGGCGCACGAGATTGTGCCGTAGATTCCCAGTTGCCACTTAATCAAGATTGGGGAAGAATCCTCAAATCAAACACAACAGCCTCTCGCAAATGATAGGGTCGCATGATTGTCCCATTTGCACAAGAAAATCAGGTTTTCTCATAGTTGTGATCAGGTGACCAGCCGGCTCTTGCTCGGCGAATGCACTTCAGCAGTCGGTTTATCACCAAATACCGTCGCCGGTGATGGTGAGCAAGGCGCCAAGATTTCAAATGGCCCAGCAAACACACACCATCTGGTTATTCTCGGATTTCAATATCCGAAATGGAGGCTTGGTCGCTTTCCCAGGCGTGGTCGATTCAAATTCCGGCAACCAAGAAAGCCGGCATTCATCATGCTGACCGCACAGGGCGACAGGGCACTGGTGCAAAAGCGCCGCGGCTCGGCGCAAAAAATGTTTTGGCGAAACCGTTCACGACATTGAAAAAAATGAAGCGGCGATCGAGCAGTGTTTGGATCCTTTTTGCAAATGACAGCAGACGTCCCAGTTTCGGAAGAGTTTTCATGTAATCCAGGGCGAGTAAAAGTCCTCAGACCGATCGGCATGTTCGTGCTGTCCACGATCTGGGCTCCCTGCCGTCGCCTGCGTGTATGCGTGGATCCGGTTGCGGGCGTTGGCGGCTATGAACCATTTCCCTGTTGCCCGCGGTTCGGCCAACGGCTTCCGGCGGTGAGAGCAACCCCGCTACGGCGTGCATTTGGATGGAATTGCTCATCAACGGGCCTGCTGAGAGGGTGCGCGGCGCGACGCTTTGAAGCCAAGATTATTGGGCGGAGCCAAGACAATTGCAGCTTCCCTCCAATGTTGGGGGAAAAATTGCCGAATTCGCTCAGCAGTTTCTGAGTGACGAAGGCAATTCGTATTGTCGGCAGCAACACGCGGCGGCGAATGGTCCGGGGCGCAAGCTCGAATATTTTCCCGTCAGTGGCCGCGCCCGCCCAGGTATCCACTTTCCGGTGCAGAAACGCAAGAAGCGCGTGCACTTGAAAGACGCGCCACCAAATCCATTGCACGGCGAAAGCCGGTGGACACGTCGATCGAGTTTTTTGAGGAGTTTTCCGCCATCATGACGCCAAATGCCCTTTGACCACGGCGGCGACACGTAACGAACCATTGGCGTGAAGTATGACTCGTATCAGCTCGGAACTCATAAGATTCGCACAGCTGATCGAAACGGCTGGAGCCGCTCCGCTGTCCAATGGCAGATCGACGGAATTTTCTTTGCGTCCCCGGGATCAACTGCGGTGTCATAGCAACGGTATCGAGTCTGCGGTTCAAAAAAACCCATGGACTTGCGGATTTCCTCAACGGAATCGTGAGCGGCTGGAACCTGAACATCTCATTGATATTACGCACGGCGCCTCAAATCTGATCACCTTGGAAAAGACGATGAGCGGCGCTTGATGGCCTCTGTCCACCGCGTCCGCCCTCAGACCGAGACCTATCAAAAAAGGTCCGCGACCTGGAGTTCTTCTGACGACCGGGTGCGGTGCTTTCCTGACCCATCTTCGCGCAAGTTTCGCCATCTTAGGGGTGAATGTACCGGTCATGTGGCCCGGCATCTTTTATTGAGCGCGATACAGATGAGTCTGTTTGAACAGCTGTCACCAATACGAAGAACCGTGGCCGGCCTCGGTCAAAGGCGAATTGGGTGGGCACTTTGTCGGGTTTGGCGACCTGTCGATCTTCCTTGATTATCGGGTTTTCGGCGATATTCCTGAACAAGGCCAACCGCGCGGAACGCTCTATATTGGCCTCATCTGGTGAAGACATAACCAGATTAGTTCTGGTTATCTGCGCATCGCAACATGATTTCCGCAACCGGTTCGGATGGAACCACTCCGTAACCGTGCTGCGGGCATGACCAGTCGCGCCCCGGATGGTGCTGGAGAACGTGGATGCCGTCCTCGAGCTCCCGCCGGTTATGCTGTATTGTCGGTCGCATCGCTCGCTTGACCAGCTTTCATTGCAGGAAGTGACCCGGGTCCGCGCCCTTGAGGGCGAATTTGCCCGTACAATTCAAGTCCATTAACGCATTACAGCCCGCGCGGTTCACGATAGTTGCGGACCGCGGCAATTTTTCAGGAGATGGGATGAAGTCGGCCTCTGTTATGGTTCGTGGCCGGCGCCAATGTGGCTAGCGTACCCGCCGTACGATCAGGCACTTGGTCGCTCAATCTGTGCCAGGACTGACTGTGGGATGAAGTACCGTGCTGGATGCGACTGGCAATTTGCTCCGCTTGCCGGGGATGATTTTTCCAACTCGACCATCACTCGTTCGCTCTCGTCGTACATTGTGCAGGGTGAGGTCGAAACAACATTGAAAAGGCATTGTCACCGTTCCACTCTCGGAATTGAAAATCTTTCCGGGCCAGCGTCATGCACGTACCCGACATGCGCCAAGCAGTACCAAGAAACTGTTTACACAGATCCCGATCCCGCGGTTTGAGCGGTCAATCCGGGTAACACGCGAAAATCAGACGTCCCAGCGAAATCAACGTAGCGAACACCTGCCAACTGTTGTAAGCAGAACATTCCTGGTCAGGGACCTGCCGCGACTGCGCGGTGGCCCCGAAATCCAGCGAGCTGGCTGAGCGCAGGAGAACAGACCCTTCGAGATTAACTCGAAAACGGGTTCGGACTGCATGCAACAGCTACATCATCGAGGGATTGTCCGATCGCTGTCGTGGGTCAACAATGGCGCGCATCGACGCCATGCTTGGTGGCGAGCCGACCGCCTGAGCAAACGCACTGGCCTATCGTCGCCGAACTCGAACGTTGAGCATCAGCCTCAGGCATCGTAATTGCCGAGTCGCCGGTGATCGATGAATGGTTCGAGTTTGGAGTTCCTGGCCGTGAAATCTGATGAGCGTGAGAAAGCTCGGCGGGTTTCATGGATACCTTGAGGTGGAGAGATTAATCAATGCCATCGCCACTTATCCTGTTGGCGGGTTCTGCTGTTTAGTTAGGACTTCGTCGCTCCTGCGTGGTTCCGGCTGGAGCCGCCTCCAATCCGGCCGAATTTGGGCATGGATGATGAGCTGGAGCTGCCAGACTTCTCGCATTTAGAGATGGGTGGAGGCAACTCCATGCCGATGGAGGCTTTGGTCGCCGACTGTCGGATTTGGCGAAGAAAGGTGAATTCGAACTTGAGGCTCGAAGGACAGCGGCGCCTTTTAAATCGTCGCGTCAAGGAAGGTCGGAGCGGCGTCTCGCCCGGATGGTCCGAGATCAACGAAGAGCGTGGCAGCGAAGATCCTCAAGAAGCTGGGCCTCGAGCGAAGCGGCATAAGAAGAACAATATGCCCCGGCGGGCAATAAGACGCCGGGGTTTTTCATAATTCGACCGCGCAGCAATCACCGGCCGATGGAATGCCCGGATGAACAGAGGAAGCCGGTCGACCTGGCAATGTGTGTTCAAGAGGGTCTTTTTACCTAGGACGCCGCCCGAACCATCAGCAGCGAGCGGTTGCCTCTGCACTCACGCCAATTCTATCGGACCCGCCGAATCCCACTTGAAAGATTGTCGACCTGGTCCTTCCGTCCGCGAACAGGCTCATCGGCATCGGATAATGGATGGCATTTTTTAACCGCAAGCCCAATCAAGAATCTCCAGTGTTTTTACGTCGGCATTGTATGGTCGTCAGTCTTTCTGGCTGGCGCGAGACCTCTTATCCCACTCAAGGCCGCCATCTGCCGATCATCGCAATTTGCCCAAACTTGGAAGAAAATCCCGGGTACTGACGATGACTGCGCCCAAAACGTCAAATTTCAGGCGTCATACAGTTGATTCGCCCCGATAGATCGTGCAAAGCGTGGAAATTTGCGTAAGCTTGGCCCTCAGATAATAGTGAAGCTGTCCAGTCCTAGAAAAATGGTTATGTTTTTTTCGGGTAATGTTTCGACACATATACCTGCGGGTGAATTGGATTCGTTGATTCACCTCGCACCGGTCACACGAAGGGGCGACATGGTCTCGCGTGGGGCAAGTTGGTATCCGAGTTGGCGTTATGGATGCTGACATATCCCGAACCATGATAATGGTTTGCAAGTGGATAGTCCCCAGTTGCGGGACAATCGAGGGAAGGGGAGCTGGATTGATCGCCTGGCGCCGGGGCGTTAATCCATGATTGGAAACTCAGCGAAAAGTGTGGGCATCTGGCTAGCGGAATGGGAACCTGATTTGCGCCCTATGCTGGTGCGCGAAACCTATCTCCTTGCCCGCACAGACCTGCATCAGACAGGAACCACGATTCATCATGACCTCGAACGGCCGTTTGATCTGGTCCGCAAATATGGTGGTGACGCTGGTTGAATTCCGAGGCGCGGCAAGCCGAAGTTCGTCGGTGTCCCTCCAGGCTTTTGGAACTCGTCATTCCAGGAAATAGATGTATCGGTTTGAATTGTCTTGGCGACTATTCGCGGCGGAATGTGTCTGATACCTTACAATGCAGGTCAAAGGCCCGCATGTTGCTGGCAACTTCCTGTTTGAACAAGGATGCGTCCTTTTCACATGACCGCCCTGCGCGATGTCGGCTTGTGCAACAGCATATTCAAACCTCGAATTCCCTGAGAATTGTCATCCGACAATTACGCCGCTTTTCTGACCTGACGGTCCGGGAAGTTTTTTGATGCTGTCATGGGATTGGCGAAGGAAAAACCAGTGATGAGATTGCGCTGAATTATCGCATATCCCGCAACACAGTGAAACAACTGCATCACCAGCATCCAATGAACAAGCCCGGAGCGAAAACGCGCTCCGAAGGCTGTTGCATTTGCCCGTTCGCCACAGCGCATTAATATGATCAGAGGAACCACTTTGATGGAATTCGAGCAATATCAAGAACACCACCAGCTGCCCAGGGCGGGCCTGGAGTTGTTCAAATGGTGGCGCGGCCGGCAGTGCTGGTTAACCGCTGATTCTGTTTTTTTCCAGGCTAGTGACCGATGCAGAGGCTTTGCGGAAGCCGCGGCTTTTTGCGCTGTTGACCATTCAGGCACACACCTTGTCAAGCCGGGACAGATCGAATGGCGCGATGGAAAGCTTCACCCGGAATCGACGAGGATCTGGTAAGCAACGTTGTAGGAATATCGGGCTGCATTCTTGCTTCAGTCATCTTACTCAATCGCCATGCCCGGTCATTTTGTTGCGCCTGCAGGAGCGCCGTCTTCGAGCCTCGCCAGGTTGCGTTGTCCGGACAGATAGCAGGCGTTTTGAGACCCCACTTGGTCTTTCCGGTTCAACTGGGGAACGATGGCTAATGGCCTTGTTATATTCTTTCGATGCCAGAGCCATGCTTCACCACAATGACCTGCTGATCGACTGGCACCGGAAGGTCCTCTCACTTGTAATGAGGGAGAAGCTTCGTCTCGCAGTTGGATATGACAAGCGGTTCGAAACCTCAACGACCCGCCGAGACTTGAGTGCTTGCCAGCTGGTCGGCCAGATGGATGAAGAGTGCAGCGATCGGCGACCAGCAGCTCAATCTGTCCGTTCGAGCACCTGTCGTAGGGAACGCCACGATTATGGATCCGCGACCAGACCGAGCGATCATAGCTCGCGTTGCGTCGGATTCAAGGCGATCGCCAAGGCGATCCGGCTTGGTGTTATCGCGTGACAGGCGTGCTGGCGGGTTTGTTCAAACGCCCAAGGTGTTGACCGCTAAAAGCGGTAGCAACGTGCAACGCTCAAATGACACTCGCCGGAGATATACGGACCGAGCTGCCGCTCGCGTCCGGGTCTTTCGCCCGCTTTTCTAGGCGCTGACCGGGAGATTTGAATAGCGGGCACGAATGCCGGAAAGCTGCTGCACGCAGGCTTTCCAGCATAGGACGGCGTGTAGTCCATCCGGGATGTGCCAGCGGTTCGTCGAAATCGATGTGGTTGATTTCGACGCCACCACAATCCTGCTCCAGCACCAGCGTGCATATGACAGTCACTTTCTCGGCCGTATTTCGAGATCAGCACCAACGCGCGGTTTGGCCGCCCGCAATCAAGATAAGTAAATCACGCGCCGATTCCGAGTTTTATCGTGCCGGGGAAGAAAGAACAATCTCGCAGCCGAAAGCCACCAGATCCGCCGGTCGCCAAATGCCGTTCAAAAACGCAAGCATCGAAATCAGGTCCTGCTACATCGATAAGGCGAATTCGCTGGCAACTGTGCATGATGGCATCAGCGATAAGTTTTTTCCTGTTCGGCGGAGAATGGTGTTTGCCTTCATGATCACGCGCCGGATTATTAGTTTTTAGGTTTTGTCCGAATAATCCGGTGCACTAAATTCGGCCACAGCCCTTGTAGAACACCGGTGGAATGAAATTATCCACTGAGACTTGCGAAAAAATGGAGCGGCCAGCGGTGGTCTTCGAAAACCCGGGAATTCCCGTCGCGCTTCGCGACCTTCCACGGATCTTCAGGGCGATCAAGTCCTGCCCTTATTGCGATGACAACCGGAGCGCCTCCTTCTTCACGCAACATAGCGCAAAGCAATCGCAAAATGGGTTTCGGGTTGGCATTACCAGGGTCGCACGAGGCACATCGGCAATCCATCCGGCGACGGGCGCGGGTTCACGCGCAATCGACGCTCTGGCGGGCTTCATGAATGGGATCGCCGTCCGACTGCTTCATTTCATCCTTGAACGTCCTGCTGCTCATTTTCAAATCTGATGCCAGCTGTAGCGGGTCCACAACAAGATCAGCACTGCAGCGTCGCGGTGAATATCAACACCCACGACAATGACCTTGCCGGCCATGCGCGCCATATCGGGGGCGACCAGCACGCGGTCCATGAACATGAAAGTCCAGCGAGTGGAAATATTCGACCGCATCACGGTCGCAACGACGATCGAGAACAAACACGATCTTGGTGATGTTCTTGGCGAATTCCACAAAGCCCTTGGCACCATAGATCCGTCCGAAAAACCCCTTGATCGAGAGATCCGCTCGAGTTTGGGCTGGAACCCGGTCCAAAACCGGGCTAGCATGTTTTGCAATCGCGAAGCCGCAAGACCCACAAACCCATCAACAGCGCGAATGCTGGCAACAAAACGCCGCCGGCTTCGAAAACAAAAGCCCGGAACAGCGCGAGCGGCGTCACGCCTTTGTTCGGCGCCAACCGTCCGATTGTTCGACCCAATCCCGCAATGTTTCCGTAAACTCGGCCGCTGTTGGGCAGAAAGAAGACGAGAAAAAAACCAGCATTCCGCAAGGTTGAAGCGAAATCGGACTCGCGGCTGAAGGGCACATTGCCCTTCGTCCACCGCGTCGCCGGATCTTTTTCTCTGTGGGGTCTTCTTGTTTTACTGTCTTTGTCTTCACCTTCCGCCATATCAGCTCAGACTCAGGCCGCTTCAGCTGACACAGCTTCACGCAAGCGTCGCTGGTCAAGCCCGGCCAGTCTTATGGCTTCCTGCGCAATGCTGCGTCGAGCGACAGCGATTTCGCGGGTGCTGACACCAGTTGCAGTGCAGCCAAGAATCCGATTCGTATCATACGCGTTGACGGGCGCCGATGGCTGACAACAACGGAATCGGTCAGATGTGGCTCCCGCACACGCCAGGGCGGTGTCATGATATCGCCGAAAATGTCGTTGAAAAGCGTAACCCGGCTCTTCTGTGGCATCACATGATGTCCCGTGAACAGGAAGATCCGTGGCCGCACTTGTCCTCGCGGATTTGGAGACCGTCTCGAGCGCGCCGAGCAATGATTTCGACATCCGGCTTGGCAGCTCGTTCATCGATCTCGGCGACCTTGACCGAACGGTACTCCTTCCGCTTCGATAGAGGCTACCAGATCCCTGAACCCGCGCCTCGATGATGTCGGCAGCCCCTGGGATTGACGTTTTTAAGGTCGACGGCCCCGCCGGACGATATCGAGCCCGGACCTTTTCAGCAGCTCAACAGTTTTTGGGTCCGCCCCGCAAATGAAAGTGTGAAGCATACGAAACGAATAAAGCTGCGGTTTGCGGGATGTTCGTTCTGCAGGAACTTATCCGACGCGGATCCGGTCCGGAATCCTGAAGACGATCCCAGATTGAATGTTTTCTAGCTTGCAAAATTGGGTGCGGCGTCCCAGAAGAACCGTCGACCTTCGTCAGGCGTAGGCCCTCCTTCGAGAATCGCCCTCCCATCGCCTTGGCATTGTCCCATCAGGCCTGCGCCTTCGCTGAGACAAATCCTCGAACTCATTGACCAGCTCGATCAAGTTCCCTGCGGCTTGATGTGCGCCAGGTTCTGGCATTTTTGATGACCTCCTAGGAGCTCTTCTGTGTTCGAAGATTCAAAACAGCTTGGCCCGCAACCGGCTTCCCATGGCGAGCAAGCACAGCTGCGGCCTTTCAGACGGCGAAAGAACAGTGCCGACTTCGGTGCTTTTCCCGGGGTGAATCTAAACACTGATATCATGATCAGTGTCGACATTCCTATCTGCGGTTCGAGGCGCGACTGACTTCGATTTCTGACAAGTAATTTCGGTGTCGTTCGGTATTCCAAATACCGTAATTTCCCAGCAATCAGTTTTGCCATTGACGCATGATATCGACGGTTCGCCGAATCTTCCGGCCAATGCGATTGTTGGCACCTTCGAAAGGTTTCATCAGAGTGGAAACCGCCATGCGGCTGAGCCAAGAATGATCTGGCAAATCGATCGAATGCGAGAACAAATCTACGCGGTTAGGTCGACCCGCTTTGCGCCGATCTTGACACCCGGAATTGTGTGCCTTACGGTGAGCTTGAATCCTGAACAAAGAGATTTGCCGCCGCCAATGCCGCCACCTGGGCGCGCCAAGTTCTGGCCCGTCGAGTACGGTGCGCCACGAAGTCACCCGCCGAAATCTTGCAACGCGCCCAGGTCCGGTACATCAAGACCGGCTGGCGCCAAAATCGGATGTTCGGCTGCCGCGTCCAACCAATGTCCGAAAGGGTCAATCGCTGTGGCGTCGTCTTCGAAGTCGCGGCCAAATCGTGAACCAAAGGCTGCTGCGCCACCCCATACCATCCACGCTTTCTCAGTGAGACCGGCTCCATGCCGGTATCTTTTTTCAATACGTCGCGAGATCACCAACGGCCTCGTCGATCGCCGCCATCATCTAGCGCCATCAGATCTTCATTGCCATCAAGTGCTTTTTCGCCAGCCCATGTACCTTTATCCCGTCCCTGAAGCTTGCCCGGAGCTGCATGCGGACTCCACAGGCATCCATATCATCTAAATCAGTTTTCCAAGTTTTTCCCATCCGCCGGGCCGTGAACCTTGCGACCTTGACCATGTACGTGTTACCAGCCCGACCCCAGGCACAGGTGTAGAGTGGTCGCCCGTTAGCGCTATCAGGCGAATACAAGCGGCAGGCGGTAGACAAGGGGAGGGTAGATAAAGTAGCAGGCCCAGGAGGGAGCGTAACCTCGATATCGCCATATGTGCAAAAGCGATCAGATCGCCCGGCCTGCCAAACGGCTGATCTCACCGAGTGCGAGGGGTTGCAGTGCGACGCCGCTGCAGGCTGAACCTGTGAATTTCTGAAACACGATGCACTTAGGCCGTTCTGTCCTTCGCCCCTTTGTTCGGGTCGGATTTCTTGTCAAGTTTTTGGCCGGGTTGACTTTTGTCTTTGAGCAAGATGGACTGCGGCAAGGATGAGGGTCAATGGCGCCGCAAACCGAACCGAATTCGATTCAAGCGTCAATCGCAACAGCATGGAAATTACGAATGGGGTCTCTTCTTCTTCCTGATTTTGCCTTTCGGGTTGCGATTTTTCGCATCTCGCCTTGGCCTCGCGGCTTGGCGAAACCAGATTGCGCAGGCTTGTCGTTAAGCCGTTCAAACTACCACCAGCACATAATCGAGCTCGATGCCTGAACAACGGTCGAGCAGCGATATCGGAGTTGGTCCGGATCAGACCCGCCCAAGAGACCATTCCGACCATGCCGATGATCAGCTGGTACCGCAATAGGCCTCGAAATTTCGGGATGACCAGTTTGCGATGGTTGTTTCGCAATAGACAGTGGTCGGCCGCTCAATTCGGAAGCAGTTCGCGCCGGCGTCCCAGCTGGATTTCGCCTGGACGGGCAGTCGATTGTTTTACGCCGGTCGCACTCACAATGCCCGGAGGAAAAGCACCGGGCCCAGCCGCATTCAGCAGGTTCTGCTTATTGTCTCGATGTCTGCCCGCGTTGCCCTTGGCGCCGATCAACTCCGGTCCAGCAGGTTCGGATCAAGTCTCTGACGGCCTGCAGATTTGCTGGGTTGCTGTTGAGCGGTCATGTGATCAAGCCGCCTTTCGCGTCGCGCCGCCAGGATTCAATCATTTCCTGTTCGACAGCATCAAAATGGATGGGCGCTCATAGGAAGAAAATGGTCTTGCGGCCGTGCTCGAGAGCAACCTGCGGAACCGAACGTTCTATAGGCCAGCAGGGTCCTCTTGACGTGGTGTAAAGCCGGTTCCTGCTTGGGTCCTGACAATCTTGGATGTTTGTGGGCGATCGGGCTGAAAACGCAATAGGATAGGAAAATCCCGAGCTGGTTCCGACAAGCGCGGCGCCGATCAGTCCCCCAGCAACTGGCAGGCGATTCCATTGATGGCGCCCATTGCTTGATCACACCCAAGAACTGCGCAATAATTCCCGATTGCCCGGGAAGGCGTCGGAACATGACGCTCATGGCGGCGTGGGCTTCAGGCGATCCTGCGCAATGGTATGGATTTCCTCATCATCAAGCTTCGATTTCATGCGGCGGCGTTGCGATGATAATCAGGCGCACATAAGTCCGCAGAATGAACCGAGGTCAGCTCCTTGTTCTTCAGGATGTGGGCGCCGATTGAAACAGTCGGACTCTTCCGGATTTCAATGTGGCTTCGTATTTCAATTTGCGGCTCTTTGGTGCGCAGGTCGCGATCACGAATAGAGAATGGCTCAGAGTATCAGGTATTCGCGTTCCTTGGGAACGCGTGGCCCTTGAAAGCTTCACCAGTGCTTTCCACCGTATCTTTGATGGTTTTTGACCGGATTTCGACATGATGAAGACCGCCGATTACCCGCGCCGCCGATGATCAAGAAGCTCGAAACGGCTTGGTTGAGCACCGTCGATGTGACGCCCATGGGCCATAAAACCGCCAGCAGCACAACCGATGGTAATAACAAAACCAATAATGATATTCATGGTGCCCGCCGCTATAATTTAATGCAAATCAATCACTAACGGCTTGAGCTTGTGTGAAGCTGAATCTGCCTGCTTGATGAAATGGGCTTCCTGCCGACCTTCAGCTTCGCACAAGCAAAAGTGGCCTATCCGGGACACGCTTTGCGGGCTGTGCCGGTTTTGCACCCGCGCAATGCGCCATGGAACAAAGAGGGGTACATCCGGTGGACATCGACATACACCGCTACAATCTGATCGCTCGGGATCTTCCGCGCTCAATCGAGCGGATTGGCCAGCCAGCCCCAGATTGCCGGGAAAGCGAATACTATCTCGAGCGGATTTTCCGAGATCAAATCAATTGACGAATTCCATGGCGGACACGCGCGTGTTCAACTACCGCCATGAAGGCGCATGGCCTTGAAGACATGAACTATGCCAAGGCCGTTCAATGCGCAAGGTTGCTGAGGAAAGGCGTCTCGAACGACGACGCCTTTTGCCAACAAGCTAGCGGACAGCAATACAAGGAATTCCGCCGAGACCTACAATTTTGCCCAGTCATGTTGAAACAGCGACCATCTTACAAAGCGCACAGGGTACAGTCGACAAGTTAGTCTCCGGTGTCCGCTCGAAGAAGAGGTTGGTGAGGAGCAACTCGCGGTGTACGCCTGGCGCTTTATTTCCAGCGACCGCACCGGAACATCGATTCTGCCTTGGCAAAATTCATTGCTTGATACGGCTTTTGTATGAAGTGGTGGCGGACTGCGCTCGGTTCCCGGCTGAGGATTTGCGGCTTCCGACATCGATAACAGCCGGACATGCTCAATTCGCGGTCTCGATCTTGATGATTTCAAGGATCCTGAAAAGCTCAACACCTTCATGCAGCGGTTCACGGCTCTCTGGGAACTCGACAAATCCGTCATAAGGATCCCGCAGATTCGAGCCTGCTTTGCTTGAGGCCTTCACCGGTTTCGGTATCACGCCAGAGCTGATGCTCTCGCATCAACAATCTCAACTTGGGGGCCGCTGATGCAGGTTCGCCTTTATGTTTTCATTGTCATCGGTCAGATTGCGCTTGAACGCCGTCTGACGCACTTTGGCTGAAACGTCGCCAACCGCCAATACGACAGTTTCC
>Ga0163217_1077212_pt1 | contig 13229 bp, 15 predicted proteins | sample SynspAceP_FD_185933 | JGI IMG/M metagenome (GOLD analysis project Ga0163217, IMG submission 185933) | Saline lake microbial communities from Ace Lake in Antarctica - Synechococcus sp. Ace-P (PacBio error correction) | ecosystem: Environmental > Aquatic > Non-marine Saline and Alkaline > Saline ...
CCCGCGCGCGCGCCGACTGGGGGGTTTGACGAGGCGGCGACCGCCGTGCAACTGGCAAGGGCGCACCATGGATGGCCCCGAAGCGGCCGCACGCATGCGGCCCACGCATACGGGGGTCGACCGAGCTCTCATCGGGACATTCATGGCTGCCGGCCCGGCACACAAGCGCGCGTGCACCAACGGAGTACCGGCTCCGGCCTTGCTGTGCTGGGCGCGCGCGAACCCGAGTCAACGCCATGCGTTGATCGGGCTGGTGGGGGCTGTATTGCCCCGTCACCCTGAAACCCGGTTGGCTGGGACAATGCCTGCCTGAATCGCCCGTCCTTGCCGCGCGAGCGCGCAAGCGGGTGTGGCCATGACACGTTCCACGCCGCACGCGCTGCCAGTTCTAAAGGGCCACGGCGATTGGGCCGCCATTGCGCGTGTCGCGGCGCGGTGGCGGCAATCGTCCCGTGATGCCAAATGGGTGAATCCGTGGGTCCCCAGCGACCAGGACCCGCGCACGCGCCGCCCTTGCTAAAGCGCCCGTCGGCGCCGGGTATGCGTGGGGCGCGGCGGCGCAGGGCAAAGCCCTGGCTTTTCTGGCGCAGATCGCCACGACGCGCCGATCTTGGGGCACGCCCGGGCGCCCTGAGGCCGCAGGGCGCGGCGCTGGCCGCGTTGGCCTGCAGGGGCATTTACGAAGAGATGTGTCGTTCTATAGGCCGCGACCTGGGCCTGCGCGTCGCGCGCAAAGCATCTGGGCTGGTAATCTCGACGCCCGTGGCGCTGCCCGCCCCCTCGCGCCGGCGTCGGATTAACTGACCGCCACCAACAGCCGATGGGCCGTGCGTCGCCTGGGCGCTGTCCAAGATGCGTCTGATCCGCATGCCCCGCCTTTGCCACCCACGCACAGCAGGCCGCCGCATGCGAAGTCGCCGAACAGCCGCCCGCCCCCGGCGGCGATTGCCCTGGTCGGCGCTGCGAGCGACACCGCTGCTGCCGGCCTATTTTGATCGACGGCCGATGAAATCCTGCTCGATTGCAAACCCGCGGCCCGAGGAAATTCACTGTCACAGTGCGTGCCGCGCCGCGTGTGAAAGGCTTTTGCCCGCATTTCGACCTTTGAGCCTGAATGTATCGACACGCAGAACGATTTGCCATGCAGCATGGCCACGCGTAAACGCGCCAACTCAGTCGCCAGTGCTTCATCAACACGTGATGGTCGGCACCAGCGACAAGCCGCCCCAGCATGCAACGCCCTGGGCTGCATCTTGCCGATGGGCGATCAATCCGACGACATCGGTCCCTGTATGCGATCTCGCCGTCTCCCGGAAATCGCGGAGTCCGGCTCAGGGCCGGGCTGGCGCTGCGAAAAATCGCGCGAAACGGTGAATCGCAATGGCCGACATGCTGACCCATGAAATCAAGAACCCGCTGGAGGCATCGCCGGGGCGGCGCAAGCATCAAGGCTTTCGATTCCACAGCTTTTTGTCGATGACGCTGGGGCCACGACGAACGCGAACTGCCGGGCCTGCTGATCGTCGAGAAACGCGCCCGGATCGTGAAACTAGGCTACGGAAACTAGGGCTTCGTTCGATACAATTCGGGCAACCCAGCGCGAGCGCCGCCCCTGACTGCCGCGCGGTGGAATATCCACGAACGTGCTATGAACCGCGCGCGCCGTTCGGCGATGGTGGCCTTTCCGCGCATATGGCGATGACCCGAGGAATTGAACCCCTCGTTGCCCGCCCGACCCTGGGCGATGCCGACCAGTGTGTGCTTCAGGTCTTCCTGAACCTCAGAAAACGCCAGACCTAGTTGCTGCGACTTCCAAGGGGTTCATAATCCCATTGCCAGCACGTTCTTTTACGAGCCCTCTTAGCGGGTGCGCGACGCACCGCCGTGGAGAATCAAGAGCCAGAGCAGCTCGCCAGATTTGAGTCGCATACCGCTTCAGGTCCGAAATTCATCGATTTGATAGGTCCTGTGCCCTGCCCACCACCTGCTCCACATCGGCCTCCTGACGAGATTTTTCGAGACGCACTTCGTCTCATGGCCAGAAGAAATAGGGCTAACCGGTGCTGGCCTCCTGCCCTCGTCCAGGAATCATTTCCGACCACGGCGGCTGATCAACGCGACAGCGTCCGGGCCGACACGGTATTCGCAATCTCCTTCCATCCCCCTAATAGCAAGGAGAATCTGATCGCACGGCACAGTGCTTGTGGCCGACGACGCCGCACCATCCGCACGGTGCGACGCAAGCCCTGACCCGCGCCGGGTGCAAGTGCACGCCCACTTCGAGCCTGACAACGCTGATGCGCTGGGTCGAAGAGGCAGGGTTGATCTCGTTGATCTCGGATGTGATATGCCCGACGGCAAGCCCTCGAGATGCCTTGCCCGAGGCGCATCCGTGAATTGCGCAACCACTTCTGCCGGTGACCGTGATTTCCGAGACACAAAATTCTAAACTATCAATACGGCAATTCAGGCCAGCGAGCCGACGCCTATGCACTACCTGCCCAAGCCGTTCGATTTGCCCTGCATGATGAAGCAGCCGCGTGCGCGGCGCGCACTGTAAACCCGGCGCGGCGCGCGCGCGCATCGCGACAGCGCGGCCGGTGCATTCGTGGACGGCAACGACGACTTGCGCCTGAGATCGAGGTACCGGGAGGCCGCACCTGCGATGCAGACGCCTTTACGCCGGTTCTGTCGCGGCGGGTGATGACAGTAAGACAATCTCCGTTGCTGGTCACCGGCGAATCCGTGCACCGGAAATCGCTGATCGCACGTGCAAATCACGATTTTCTGATCGCGCGACTAGCTGCCCTTTCGTGGTCCGCCGGGCGGGCGATCTGGCGGGCCCCAGTTGATGGGCCAAGCACGCTTTTGTCGCGCGCTCGCGCGGCTGGCGTCGACGCTGTCGAGACGAAAGTCGGCGAATTAACGAACGCGAACGCGCCAGGGCCGCATACACCGCGGAGATGCTTCTCGATCGTCGCTTTTCCGAACTGAGCGATGCGCCGTCTGCAAGCAAACAATGTCCACCTGAGGCAGACACGATCTTTGCCTAGGCGCGGATATGGAGGGCGCGGCGATTTCCGCAGGCCAAGACCTTTCTAGGAAACTCACCGTTGGCTGGGCGGGTCACTCCAGACACGTGGCCCGCGCTGCGCGGCGAAAGAAGGGCGATGACATTGCCGCTTCTGGCAGACACACTTCATCGCAGCGCCGAACGCGAAAGGGCGGTAACCGTAAGCGAGAGTTTGAGAGCAAAATACAAAAATTCGAGCGTCTCGCTCTGCCTCCTAGCGCCCGGCCGATGGACCTGGGTGCTGAACGCGCCTATCAGCCTCAACTGGCCCGCAACGTGCGCCAGTTGGAGAATATATTCCCGCCGCCTGTCGTCACCACTATTCGTTCGAGGCCCCGAGCATGTCATCGCCTCCGAACTCGATCGGTGCTGGGCAACCAGCCCTGGTGAAACCCTTGCGTCCGGCCGGGAATATGGAGGTGTCGAGAACACTCAATCGGCCTCGTCGTCGAGCGCCCTCTCAAGCGGTATTCGAATTCTGCGACGCGTGCGGACAGCTGCCACCGCGAGAGCCGGCTTATCAGCGCATTCTTGCGCACTTTGAGGCGCCGCTGAATTCCAAACGAATTGCCGCGTCTCACGATCCACCGAGGCAACCAAGACAATGTGGCGATCTTGTGGGATCAACCGCATACTACCTCCCTTAGCGAAAAGAGATCAAAGCCGTATCTGAGTATTCCGCATGTGACAACGCATTGCTTCACCGAGCCGCAAGTTGGCACATGTCATTAATAGAGCAACAGCCTTGCGCCTGTTGCGTGGCCCATTGGTGTCAGTCCCAACCGGGCGCATCGCGGGCCGCGCCAGATCGTTTTGCGGTGGGGGCGTGGCGCTGCCGAGAAGATCGCGCTACCTGCCAAGTCTGGCAGGAGGGGCGCGGTGCAGCGGGCCGGCGCGAGGCATCACATGGGCACAGCTTTCGCGCCTTCGGCGCCAACGTCGCGTGCAGAAACGCGGCAACGGCTGGGGCTTGGATTCTTGGGCTCTGCTGGCACTTGCGACCTTTCCTTGCGATGGGGCCGTTAAACGAGTCGGGAGGCGCGCGTCGCCTGCCTCCGGAATCGTGCTCCTGGCCGATCTGGTCTTGTGCTTTTGGTGGCCGCACTGGTGCCTCGGGGGGCGCGGTGGCGCGCATCAATGCGCGCGCGCGTTGCGGCGCGCAACTCCGGCGGGATCGAAGCGCACTTTGCGCCTGTCGGGGGTTCGCGATCATCGCTCCTCGTGCCCGATGTTGTCCGGGTTGCCGTCTTTGCGGTCTTAACGAAATCAAAGCGTGGGGTTGGAGAGGTAGGTTTCTGCGACGGATGCGCAGGTTTGTGGGCAATTCCTCGCCGCTGGCCGAAGCCTATGTCGCCGAACATGAAGCGCGCGCACCTGACGCGATAGACATGCGCAAAAACCCAGGTGCTCAAGCCTTGATAACTCGCGCTCTGGCCGAAGAATACGGTGTTCCTTTCGATCGAGCGATGGGGCGAATTGCGACCAGCGAAATCCTTAGACTCAGGCCAAGTTGCAGATCATCAGGCGTGCGGAACCTTGCGCGAGGCTTTTTCATCATCGACCGTCAGCGGCGCAGATCCGAGGCAAGAGCGGCGACAGCCAGTTTATCTCTTTGATTTCGATGAATGAGCAAAAGTGCCGAGGACATCGCGCGGGCGCCCGGCGGGTGAGGCTCCCATCATCCCGCGATCGTGGCCGAAAGACGAATTTCGCGCCTCTTCGCCTCGACGGGTTCCCCGACCCGACTTCTCTATCTATCTCGCGCGAGGTTGAACGGCACGGATCATGCGTCTGCTGAACGAACGCAAGAGGCCAAACCGCCCACCAGCAGTTGGAACGTGACCGCGGCCGGCCTGGTTATTCGATTTCGGCCTTTTGTATCTGGGCTTGCGGTGATCGTGATTTTGGCTGCAACCTGGCTCGGCCCTGTGGTTCGCCGAACGCCTGTCGCGCGCCGGTCGGCGGCCTGGCCGGGGGCCGCCGCCGGGTGGCGAGGGCGATCTCGATGTCAATTGCCCAGGAACGCGACGACTTGAGAGAGATCGCAATGACCTGGGCGGTTGTTCAAAGCCAAGATGCACCCCCAGCTCAAGGGCCAGCAGCGAAAACGCTGCTGAGAAAACAAGCCGCCAGATCGAGGCGCGCGGCGCAAGGCTGTTTCGACTCCGCTGCGGCTCGTCACGGCGTGGGGTGATCGGGCTTGATGACACCTGCCGAGTCTATTTCGTGCGAACCGCGCGGTCCACAGCGAGTCTGCTGGATGCCGATGCGCAGGGCGACCATGGCCGCCCCTGGCCGAGGGTTTGTGCCCGAATTTGCGCCCTTTACGAACGCTTGCGCGGCAACCGGTGCGGGGCCTGCGCAAGAGGAATTGCGCATACAGCCGGGCCGGGCCCGGCGGAGACGCTTCTGTGCGGATGGCCACGCGCCGGTCCGTAGGCCGGGCGGCTCGAGAGGGTTATGTCGTGGCCTTCGACGATGTGACCGAACTGGTCAGCGCGCAGCGTAGGCCCGCTGGGGTGGAATGTCGCGCGCCGAAAATTGCGCATGAAATCAAGAATCCCTGCTGACCGCCCATTCAGCTTTCGGGCGGGGAACGACCAAGCCGCAAATTCTCGCCTTTGGTTGGCGAGGTCAGCGCCGAGACGCCGCAAAAACCACAAACGGATGTGATGCGCGTCCAAACTAATATGACTTTGACGGCGTATTGTTAGATAGAGTTTTCGCGCTTGCCCGCATGGCCCGAAACCCGATCGCGCAGCCATGCATCGTGCAGATACGTGCGCGACGCGCTGATCCTGCAAAGAGGCATGGCCCAACCCGAGGTGCGTTTTGTCGCCGATACTGCCGGATGCACCGCAAGTGCTGGAAATCGACGCGACGATGCTGTCCGCCAAGCCTTTACTAAACTTTGATCAAGAACGCCGGAGAAGCCATTGAAACTACTTGAGGAACGTGGTGGCCTGAAAGCTTGGTACCCGAGAATACGGCGTTTCAACTTACGACCTCCTGCCCGATGGCGGTGGAAATCCCATCGCAGATAATGGCATAGGCCTGCCCGAAAGCCGCGCGCGGCTCTTCGAGCCTTAAGTGACCACAGCGCGAAAAAGGCACCGGCCTTGGCCTGCCCATCGTCAAGAAGATCATTGAGGAAATTCGCGGCACCCTGCGCCCTTTTGGACGCGCGAGCTTGGTGCGTCGGATCGTTGCGGGGCGCTGGCCGAATTCGTTTGCCGCTGCTGACCGAAGCACGCTCTCTCAGAAGGGGGCGGTAACATGTTGGGGAGATTACCATAATGGGCGACAATCTGATCGTGGCCGATGAACCGCGACATTCCGCGAGTTGATCTCTGACATCCCAAGGATGAGGTTTCAGCACCCGGCTTTGCCGGCGAATTCCGACGCCTGCATGGCCGAAATCAACGCCCGCCGCCGCCCCGGCTGATGAATCCCCCCCCGGGGGAAATATCTGGCTCAGAAAGCACAAGCAACGATGGACGGGATCGACATTTTTGGAACCGTGAAACGGTGACGAAACCCCGATATCCGGGGTGTATCATTTTCGGGCCATGGCAACATCGAATTTGCGGTCGCAGGCGATGCCGGCAGGGGCCTATGATTTCATCGAAAAACCCTTCAACATCGACCAGTGCTGGTGGTGATCGCGCGCGCGATGGAGGCATCGCGCCTCGCCGCGAGAACCAGGACCTGCGCCGCCGCGAATGTGACGACTGCCGAATGGGTCCGGCAGCGCGCGGTCTTTCGCACGCATGAAATTGCAAGCTCGACAGGTCACTAAAAATCGAACGGGCGGTGAATGGCTGTCGGGGCCGCCAGGGTCGGGCAAAAGAGGTCCGCGGCGCGCTATATCCACACCAATTCGGGCCGGGCGGTGGCGTCCCTCGTGTCGGTCAGTGACGGCCTCGATGGAACTCCGAAACGCATGAAGAGTGCTTTTTGCCGGTGAAACGCCCGGGCGGGGGGTCGAACAGGGCCTTTTGAGCAGGCGCATGGCGGCGGTTCGGTTACTCGACGAGGTGGCCGATAATGCCGTCCGCACGCAATCCGAAGATCCGCGCGTGCTCGTGGATCAGCAATTCACCATCCGCGGGGCGCACCGAGACAAGGTCCGCGTCGATCTGCGGTTGGTTGTCGCTCGACCACGCGCGACCCTCAAGGCCGAAATCGCCTCCGGGCCGGTTCGAGAAGAGCTTTTATGACCGGCTGAAACGTCGTGCCGATTGCGTGCCCCTCGCTCGAGGAACGGCGCGAGGATATCCCCGAACTCGCCGACCTATTTCATCGAGATGTTCAACAGAACCAAGGCTTGCCGCTGCGCCCGCCTGTCGGACGAAGGCGCAGGCGCTGTGCAGGCGATGCCCTGGCCCGGCAACGTCCCGCCAGTTGCCGCAACGTGACGAACGCGCGCTGATTTTGGGCGAGGGTAACCGGCCCCATCGCCGCGCCGCGAATTGCAGCCCGAGGCGAGACGGGCGGCCGGCGAGAACGGGCGCATCGTGCTGTCCGGCGGGCTAGCGACATTGCCGCTGCGCGAGGGGCGCGCGAGCTTTTTTGAAACGCGAATAACCTGCTCACACAAATCAACCCGCTTTGGCGGCAAAACAATCCAGCCGCAAGCGAATTTTCGTGGGGATGGATGCGTTTCGGCCCTGCACCGCAAGCTGAAATCCTGGGCGTGGTCAAACGGCGGCGGCGGCGCGCGGCTGGCCGATGGAAAGAGCGCCTCCGCTTGCGCGCAAGCCATGCGAAAGCAGCGTGATCGCCACGCGCTGATCATCTTGGCGGTTTGGGGGCAGGAATTGAAATCATTCATCTGTGGCGCGGGGCAAGGTCGGCTGGCAGATCGCCGCCTCATGGCTGGCGAGGCGAACGATCTGACTCGTGGTCGAACAGCAACCCCGCGCTGGTGCGCGTGCGACGAAAACTCTGGAATTGTGCAGGGCCTGACGGCCTTGTGCCACCACGCCCGATGTGCTTGATGCGGGCAGGGGCGCGCGAACGCCGACATGACATCGCCGCGACCTATTCGACGAAGCGTGAACATGGTGATCTGTCAGGTTTGCGGCATTTCGGTGTTCAGCATCCCTCGCAAGACGCGCGGCTGCGCGCGCAATCCTATTCGACGCGCAAATATTGCGGATTTTGTAACCCCCGAGCATCTGCCGATCGACGTCATCATCAGCCCCGAGCGCGAGGGCGCAGGCCGCGCTGAACGTCTGACGCGCGAGCCGCATACCTTTGAAACGAAAAATTCAATGGACGGCCATAGGCCGAATTACTGGGGATCCGGCTCGACGGCAGAATTGCCGACGGTGCTATGCCCACGCCCCTACGTCAGTTGACCGACCTTTTTTCGACCCTGCGCGCGGTGTGGTCGGGGTGCGGCGCGACAAGACGCTTTTTGGCGTCCGAAACCGGGGGATCAGTTGGCTGGCGGGCGCAGCATCTTAATGTCTTTACCCCTAGCCGCCAAGATTGTCAGCCGCAAACGCTGGAAGATTTTCCGGCAAGACAACGGCGCGGCAGGATAGGGTGGTTATTTCGGCGGCGGGAATGTGGGGTCCTTGCGTGTGGCTGCAGGCGCTGGAAAAGGGCGAAGGGGCCGAACCGCGTGCGCGTCAAAGGTATCGAGGATGGATGCACGTGCTGAAATCGCCGCCGATGCTTGGACCGGACCCATCGTGCTTTTGGCGACGGCGCGTCGATTGCTGCGCTTTGGATGAAGGCGGGGGTGGACCGGCGAAATGCCGTGCTGGCGGTGACGAAAGTGACGACAAGACCAGACATGCTGGCCGCGGTGCGCGCCAAGACGATGGGGTGCCCGCCTGGCCATCGCGCTGATCAACGACCCCCTCGCTCGGCGCGCTGATGACTTGCTTTGGGGATACGACTGCCTATATCAACCCGCGTTCGACGCACCGTGTCCGTCGAGTTTGCGCCATGTGCGCCAACGGGCGGGTGGCGGGGCAATCTGGAGTCCATTGGCGACAGCGAGGCAGAGGTGATCGAGGCGCAAGGTTCTGTCTCTCAGCCGATCTGCGACCAGCGCATACCCGCGACAATAAATCGCCTTCCCGAAGGTGTCTGGTGGGCGCGCTTGATGAAAGGCGCGAAATTCATCCGCCCGCGCGGGCGAACGCTGGTAGAAAGAGGCGACATCATCGCCATTTTTCGCGCTGGCCAAGGACGTGCCCGAGGTTCCGCCGCGCCTCGTGCAGGTTTTGCGGTCGAGCATTTCGTGACCGATGGACACGCTTTGCGCCCCATTTGCCGCTGATCGTCGTGGTGATCGCGGTGACGGGGGCGTTCATGGTCCCTGCGATGGCGTACGCTTGGCTACGGGGCGACGCGGGTGCTGGCGACGATTTTCCGCACAAATCGGGCGTGATGGTGCTGCCTGATGGCGTCTGCTGGCTGGTGGCGACGGCGCATAATATCCGGCCGCGCAACGTGGCGCGCAGCCATTTCTTCGCTGCTTCGCCCTATGCCCTGGTGCCCGCTTTTTTGGCGGCGTTGCCGATGGGCGGGCCTTTGTCGACGCCGCTTTGACGATGAGATCGTCGGCGTCGCAGGCCTTGGGCACCAAACTGGCTTTCGGTTTTACGATGGCCTGGTTCGAGATGGTGTCGAGTTCCGACCACCAAAACCGGTGCCACGTCTGATCGAACCGGCCCGCGTCGGTGTCGCGGGTTTCACTTATGGCGCGCGCTGGTGGGGTGGCTTGGGCGGGTTTTTCGTGCTTTTTGCCGCTGTGGCGCTTTTGGCGCCGGTTTAAATCTGGGCGGCGTCGAGGTGGAGACCGGCGCCCACCGGGGCGCGCACTGGGGTCTTTCGGGAGCTCGCCGGTGCCGGGGGGGCAGGGGCCTGCGGATCATGGGGCAGGCCTTGCCCGACCGTACGGCGTGCGGGGCGCAGCGAGGTGTCGATGCGCAGAGAACCGAGGCGTCTGCGCGGCTTTGGGCGAAGCCGCGCGGTTGTTGGGGCCCCGTTTAGGCGGGCTGACCTTTGGCGCTTGTGGGACTCGGGCTGATTACTTCGCAGGGGACACCGCCGCTGAATCGCCGCGCCCACGCGATGTCGGTTTCTGGGCCACAACGGTATCCTTCTCACCCGGTCGGCGGGCTGGAGAATGCGGGCGCAGGCGGGCGGGCGAAGTGCTTGATGCCTGCCTTTGTTTCGTCACTTTTGCCTTTACCCGCCAACGCGCTGACCCGGCCGGCTTAAACCGCGAAAGGTTGGGGCAGCCGCCTGCGGCGCGATCACGAAATTGCGTCGGTGCGGTGTTTCTTTGTCGGGAATGACGTGTTTGCTCTGTTTGTGCGTCATTCAAAAGGGCGTCAGCGGGGGGCGAGGCCGGAGCAACGATGCGCTGCGGCGCTGCGCGCCTTTTGGGCTCAGTGGGGCGTTCACCTTTTGCGTCGTTCCTGTCGCCGGGTTTCGTTTCGGGCGGATTGGAGGGTACGCGGTCTGTGGTCGGGTTGCCGGCCGCCGGGGCTGGCGGCTGGCGGGCTGGCGCTGTCGGGGGCGGGGTGGCGAAACCGTATCGCGGGCGGCGTGGCCGCCTGCTGCGCGCCTATGGCGCTTTATCGGCATGGCAAGCACGAGCTGGAAAAGCTGTTGCATCCAGTCGCTGGTGGCGGGTGCTGGCACGCGGGCGCGGCGTATCCCACGACGGGGCTTTTGCCGCGTGGCTGGGGCGGTTTTATTGCTGGCCTGCTGTTTGCGGATGGCGTCGCGTCATGCGGCGCTTGTCGCTGGCGGGGGTGGATTTTTGAGCCTGCGCTCATCCTGACCATTGCGGCTCTGTCCACTACTGGGCCGCTTCGGCTGAAATGGTGAGCCTTTGGCCGAATCCTTATTCCGCACAATCCCGATCTTGTGCCCGGAATATACTGGGCGGGCGATGGTGATCGGGCGATGGAACTGCTGGTGGGTAATCCGCCCTTCTAGCCCCCGTGGCTGCGCACGCCTACATCAGCCGCCCCACCGTTTCGGTCAGCAGGGCAAAAACCCGTCGGCATCGACATCGCCCAGAAAAAGCGCATTCGCGGGCTTGCCGTGAACGCGCCACATCGCGACGGTTCATGCCCAGGGTGTGGGTGCCAGTCACCTCGATTTCGACATTGATTTCGCGGCCCGTGAAAAGATCGGGGCGCAGAGCCAGGCATGTAACAAGGATCGTGCAGTGGCGCGCCGGGAGAGCCGTATTTCTCTTTTGTCGAAACGTACAAAGAAATCGGTCCAGAGTGCTACGGTCTCGCCCCACCGTCGTGCGAGCGCGCGAAAGGCCGCGACGCGCGGGGCGGTGACAAGCGCCTGGCGTCACATCAAGGGGGGCCACGACGCAGCGTGCCGCCTGCGGCAAAGACGATCTGCCGGCCGCCTCGGGGTCGAACATAGATGTTGATTCGGCGGCAGGGGTGAATGTTGCCAACCTCGAATAAGCGCCGCCCATACAGCACGATGCGGGCAATCCGCGGGCGAATGTCGGGGGCAAGCGCTTGCAGGGCGGTCCCGCGATATTGGTCAGGGGCCGATGGGCACCAGCGTCACGCTGCCTGCGGGTTCGGTGCGCGGGTGTCGATGAATGAAAATCGAGCTCGTGGCCCGTCTTGCAGCGCTTTGCGGGCGCGGCAGGTCGGCCCCGTCCAAGCCCGGTCTTGGCGTGCACATGTTTCTGCCGTCCAACCAGTTTGCGCACGAGCGGCGCGTGCAGCCCGCGAAACCTTGATATCCCCGCCCGCGCCATTTCGCAGACCTTGCGCGGCATTCCTCGGTCGTGCGCGCCAAAATGGAACTTCCCCGCAACGCCAGGTGATGCCAAATAGGTTAGTTCAGGCGAGGCCAGCGCCAAAGAGGATCCGCAACGGCGTCATCCTTGCCCTGGGTCGGTGGTCGAAAATAAATGATTTCTTGAAAGGGGTCAGCAGTGTCCTTCGTGCCGCTCTGCCAATTTCCGCGGCGTTCAGAGCGCGGTCCATTTCGTCAAGATCCGCTGTCCTTCGGCGTTTTTCCCGCGCCCGTAAGGGCGGCCGTCGATGCGCCGAACCGCCGGGTGAAATTTGGCGTTGCGGCGCGAACAGTGGCGGCCTCTGGGTCCACCGCCCAGATGGCGCGGACAGGTTTGGTCCCATGGACGAAATAAAAGATCGCCCCATTTCCCTCGCCAGGTTCGCCCGGCCCAAGGGTATCTGCGCCCTCGACCACCTCGCGCGCCTCTTCGGCGATCTTGGTCGATCACCTGTGCCACATCGGCCAGTCGAACCCCGACCCGCGCTGCGGCCGTTTTGAGCAAGCTTCACGCGCGCATCAGCGCTGGGCAGGCCAGTGGCGACCGTCATCGAGTGTGCCGCCCCTGCGGCAGCGCGGCGACGCTCGAAGGCCTGAAGCACCTCTCCAGTCGCTTTGCCTGCGGGCGGCCGATTTGTCGCGACTTCGTCGTCCCCGAAGACATGCGGGTGGCGCGGCGACCATTTGTCGGAAATCGAGCGGTGGAATCGACGCGAAATCGAAATGCCACGCCCTCGCCCCGATCTGGGCGTGATAGACGACCTGAAGCAAGAGATCTCCCGAGTTCGCCTTCGAGGGCGGACAATCTTCCACGATCTATCGCGTCGGCGACCGTTCAATAAGGCTCCTCGATGGTTAAAGGGCGCAACCGCTCGCGAAAATCCTTGCGCATATCCCCAGGGGCAACCCTCGCCGGTCCCGCGCAACTGGCGCAATGATGTCCAAAAGGCGTGCGATAATCTCGTTGGGAAAGGGTGGTCACCGGTCCATGCCGGAATGGTGTATCGGCGGCGTCGGGCTGTCCAGCGCCTAGGCTCGGCCCCTCTGCAATCCGCGCGCAAAGCGGCTTAAAAGTGCGCGCGAGACACCTGCCGAACGGAGCCCGCCGATGGCGCTGGAAGACGCCAAAGCGATCAGGTCGACACCGCTTTTAGCCGCCCCGAATTCCGCGGCATGTCCTATGAGAACGCCTTTGGCGGGCGACTGAGTTTTCTGCGCCGTCGCTAACAACCAAGGATCGGCGGGCGTAGATCTTGGCGATATCTGGGCGTGCCCTTTGATCAGGCCGTGACGAACCGCCCTGGCAAACCCGCTTTGGTCCCCGGTGGAATCCGCGAGGCGAGCG
>Ga0163217_1059082_pt1 | contig 13228 bp, 18 predicted proteins | sample SynspAceP_FD_185933 | JGI IMG/M metagenome (GOLD analysis project Ga0163217, IMG submission 185933) | Saline lake microbial communities from Ace Lake in Antarctica - Synechococcus sp. Ace-P (PacBio error correction) | ecosystem: Environmental > Aquatic > Non-marine Saline and Alkaline > Saline ...
GGGTGAACCGAACGTTGCCAATAAGTGTAGGTTGGGACCCAGGCCATTATGAAAACTGGATGTTTTTTTAAGCCCATGTTGTTAAAAGGCTGCCGTTCCGTAAATTAAAAATTTTGGGATTTTCCATGAATAATGAATAAAACTGAGTTGTAACCTTTGATTTCCTTGATTAAACGTCTTCTTTCTTTTTTGACGCCAAAAATGAAACTTTTGATAGTACCCTTTGCCCTTCAATAGGTGGGATTAATGAAAATAGTTAATTAAACCTCCATCCCTGAGTGGGGCAATTTTACTTTAATTTTTGAATGTATAAATTCTTCCAAAGTTCTTTTATTTGGTAAGATTTTGTATTATTTCCAAATATATGATTTATTCCTAATTATGGTGTTCGGGGGTGATTGCAGTCGTCAATTTCCAGACAGAGGGAAGGCGAAACCACGGCACAGTCCATGAATCACGGCCCATGACCAGTAGATCGAATGGGCCCTGGACTCACCATATCCCTTGGCGTGTCACCGAGTAACGCGCAGCCAGATGGCCCGCTTCCGGATGGCCGATGGATCTGGCCCAGCCTGGTACCCACAGCAGCGCGAAAAGCCTTGCGGACCAACGCAAAAAGAGCTCTTTTCGAACAAGCGGCCCTCACGCGCATTGATGCGGCCCCTGAAGATGCGCCTGGAGCCGGCCTACAGGACCGGGCGCCGGCCTTTATTTTTTCGTTTTTTTCATGATTGGCTTTAACGGCCTTAATTTTGAGGATTCACTAAACGGCTTGCGTCCCCGCGGTATTTCAGCCTGTCCCACGAAGGGTCAGCCCGGAGCCCATATCAAACCTGCTTGCGCCAAGCAGTTTGCAGAAGGCCCGGCGCCAGCTGCCGTATTCTCCGAACCATTTCACCAAATTTTCACTCCGCGCCTGAAAATCGACCAGCCCTGAACCCGGGATCTAACCGGTTCGAAAAGGGCGAATGGATCCATTGGGGTGGCGGCCACCGATGGTTTCAGCGAGGGTTTTAACGAGCAATCGCCTGGAATCGCTGGCCGAGCACCTGGCGGCCTGCCCTGAGTTGGAAAGCTCTGAGTAAACCCGCGGCTAAGCTGCCGGCGGGTCGCCTGCCGACGCTTGCATGAACCCCCCGCTCGGGCGGGCCCCGTAATTGCTGAAAAAAGGTAGCCCTTGGAAATTCAGTCGACCACGGCTTTGGCCCGCTTCAATCGCTCCGGGCCATACAGGTCAAACCCGGCATCCGCGCTCGGGCCTCGTTCAAATCGTCCAGTGGCGCATGAAAGCCTGGCCAGATTAATCCTGTCGCCGTAAGCGTTTCAAGGATATTAGCCCGCGGCCCATCCAGCCAGCCATCATAAAAATGCGCGTGGGAGTTTGTCCCGCGCAGGCTTGCAAATCCTCCGCGGTGCAAACGCCGGAACAGCGCCCGCATAAAGCAATGCTCATCCATTATCTGGTAGAAATCTATCCACCTAATTTGGGCGCACACCGTTCCGTAACCGCCGGCTTGCCTTGAAATGAAGGCGTTCTTGTTGGGCCGTAATTGCAGCATGTTGGATTTACCCCACTGTTTGGATAACGCAGTCAACAGCGGTCTGGTATTTGCCAGGGTAACGGATTCGCTTACGCCGGGCCTCGATTCCCGCGGCTGCAAGAAAATTCGGACTTTGTTTTGACCTGGTGACAGGCCAGAATGAGGCCCTCGCACTACAATTAAAGAGTCTAGGGTCTACAAAGAGATTAAAATCTCCAAGAGAACTATCGACATGAACCTTTGCCGTAATCGCATCGACCTTGGGTGGCACCAAGGAACGGAACTCATTGCGCTTCAGATGGGACCGAAGCGCAGAGCGGCTACCACACGGCATCCGCGTGCCCACTCCTCTTCCCAATGACATTATGGGGGCACTGATCCGCCTGCAATAGTCCCGCTCTGGTCACCCGACGCTGAAAAACACCAGCTCGCGCCAGCGGCCAGCAATCGGCATAAGCCGTACCTGGATCAACCGTCCCGACCACCTCAACTGATGCGCAATGCCAATACCCAAATTGCCTGAATGCCTGAAACGGCCCAAGCCTCCTTTTCAAACAGGATCTGGGAAAAGCGACCGCGCTGCACAGCGCCGAGATACACCTTGCCACGATTGCCAAACTGCTTTGCTTTGTGAAAGCGTGAACGGCGCCTGTCCGCGGCGCCCAGGTAGTTGTTTCGGGCGCCATTCTCGCACCGGCACAGGCGGCGGGCCCGGTGGTCATCAACCAGCAGGTCCTGAAGGGCGCTACGCCGGGATCGCGGCGAGTGGGGCCACAATCCGCTGCCCTGGCCCACGGCCCGCTGAGCTGCCTGGTTATTCCAATGGTTGTTGCGGCCAAACGCGGCCTGTATTGAAAACCTTCGTCCTCCGGTACCGGCTTTTGCCAAGGGATCACCCCACTGGCAGACTGGCCGAGACATTGTCCCCCTGGAAATTACCCAAGCCCGTTCCCAGCGTGCCGACGCCAGCGAACCCCAAGGCGGGCTGGGGCCAACCCGGCGCGCTATTACGACCGGTTTTGGCCCGCGCTCTGGCCCTAGCCGGTGAATCAACGTGGCTGGATCCAGACATAGTGGTGCTGGGGTGGGCGGGTTCATGTCGCGCTATCACGGCTGTACGCGCCAATTGACCAGCGCCTCCAGCTATTGTGTTTTCGGATTGCTTCAACCACGCTGGTGGGTGCCGGCAGCCCCATGGGGATGCCAGTGGGGGCGGTGCGGCGGCGCAGCGTGGTTATGGCCCGGTTTCAAAGCGCCAGCGGGTAGCCCTATTCTTTACCTTGGCATGCCCCTCTAACACATTGCAAGACAGTGGCTGCGGATTCCTTGATCAACAGGCCGCTCTGGCCGCATGGCTGATCCGCTGCCAATTGCCGCGCAGCCAGAAACGCAGGGCTGCCCAAGCGCAGCCGCAAGCACCCACGTTCGGCCCCAGTGTTTCGGCTTTCCAACCGGCCGTGGGAAACGGCCCGGATGCTGGCAATAACCGGCCAGCCCAGGCCGCGTGGGGGTGCGGGTCAGACCGTCCAGATGCCTGGTTATGGTCAAAGGAACCAGTTGCAATTGAGCAAAAGATGGCCACGTCATAAAAGCGTCGCAGGCGCTGGGCAGCGTTTAAGGGTAGAAATTCGATCACGCCGCTCAAAATGATGACCGCCCAACAGTAACATGTTTTCGCCGAACCAGATCGGGCATGCGTATACAGCCTCGGGCAGATTGCGGCGGTGTTTGCAGCCAGGTGTTCGAATCAACCCCGCGTTAGCGGTTCCAACATCACCTGCCTGCGCGCGCTGCACTTGCATGAAGTTGATTTTCGGCAAGATGCCTGCGGCAATCCAGGGAGGCCCGCGTCGGTGTCGGCGCAGCAAGGCCACTGCCACTTTTTTTTCACGTGCTGTTGTGCCAGCCGGGGCCAGGCGTTCCCTTGACCGACGGCCTGGCAAAATAGACGGGCCATCCGGCCTGGGGCTACATTTTTGCCCCGACAAGGCCAGCGCTGCAACAATGCGGGCCCGAACCGTTGAGTTGCTGCAAAGCGGCCCTGCCCTGTTTTTGATCCCGACAAGCCATAAGGGGCACCGGCAAGAATCACGGCCGTGCCAAGGTGCTCAAGCAATTCGATAAAGAAACGGCAGGGGATCAGCCACCGGTCCACGCTCGACCAGCCGTCAGCACGAACTCCGCCACGCTTCACAACCCCTGACGAAAAAATATACTGTTCTCGCTTGCCCCCATCGCTGAATGCCTTCATGGCTTCAGCAGGCGACCCGAGATCCGTAGCGCGGTTTAGAAAAGGCTTAAAAAGCTTTCAAGCTTCCAAGCCTCAGCCCGGCTTGACCTCGTATAACAGACCATGGACGCGCCCTACCACCTCCCGAAAATTTTCGGGCACGACGGGATGGCGCCCCCAACCCTTCCGGCTTGGAATCGGAAAAGGCGGCGGAAGTTGCCATCGTCGTCGAAACGCTACCATGATAATAGGGAGGCCGTTTTTTTGCGTGATCTTGATCGCGGGTACAGGAATCATTCTTTCAACAGACGGTACGTCTCTTCAAACAGTGCGGTCACCTTCCGTGCCCGACATGGTTTACCTTAAGGCCTCGCAGGGGGCGTCCCTGGTGCCCTGAGCTGAAAGGCTGACCGCCAGGGGCCAGAACCAATTCAAACCGCCAATCCGCGGGGCCGATGTGGCCTTTATCATGGTAAGTTTGTTTCGCTATCGTGGAAATGGATGCTCCTTTTCTAGTCCTCCTTGGGCTCCTTTTACCTATGGGAAAATGTTGAACCTAACGCAATGACTGACAAAGCCCCTGGGAATCCTGGTGGAAGGTTTTCATTCCTACCTTTATACCGGGCCCTTTCAACGCCCTGCCGGCGCTGACTACGTCCAAGGGCTTGCCCACACCGGCGCGGTAAAAAGGCGTGGCCTGAACATGCTCAACAGTCTGGCGGCAAACAGTATCCGCGCAGCCCCTTCGCGCGTGGGGTTTTTTGTTTTTCGATGCCAAGGGGGCAAAGAACCTTCCCGTGATGAACCTGTTTCGAAGACTAAATACAAATCTCCCATCGCCCCGCCGATGCCCGAACGAACCCTGCGCCTGCCGATCGGAACTCCCTGCACGCCAGCGTCCCAAGGCCCTGGGGTTCCTTGCCCGCTTTGCTGTGGTGTGGGATGGCGGTGGGAAAGCGGAATGGACGTGGGATGGTACCTTGGCCCGGCAAAGCGCGGCGCCGGGCTGTCCCAGTGGTGATTTCCAACCGGCGACCCAAAGGGACATGGCTTCAGTTGGGTGGATGAGCACATCACCCTGGGTCAACACCATGGAGTGGCCACGGTGCTGGACATTCCTGGGGCGTCCACGAAAAAATTCGGCGTCGGCCCGATTTGCATTTCGACTTTCTGCGCTGATGGACGAACAAGTCCGACAAACATTCCCCGGCGGTTTCCGGGGGTTGTCGGCGAGAAAACCTGCGTCCGGTCCCTGATTACTCGGTAATCGGGCGGCGGCTGGAACATGATCTACGCCAACCTCGACAAAAGTAACCGGAGTTGCCATCCGCGGGGCAAGAAACTGCCAGAGAAGCTGCCTGGAGTTCAAGGAGAATGGCTTAATCTCTCCTAACCAACCTGGCGGACCATCAAGGTGGGATATTGTGGAGCACTGGATATCCGCGCCGAACGCGGCTGGATGCGTCGGCGAACCGGAAAACTCGCGAGGCCCTGATGGCGCTTGTACCAGGAAGCCTGGATGTTCAGAAGGCTTGGGTCGGAATCTTGTCGCGCGAGGCCAAAAAGCCGTCGCCCAGGGCGCTGGGCCGCCCGCCAGTGGGGAAGCCACCGCTGCAGAAAAGTTGGAAATACGAGATTGTTCTCGATCGGCCGGCGCTGGAAAGCCGTTTTTGGGTTTTTGGCCAAGTGCGGGCGACGCCATAAAAGGCTGTTTTGTCCTTTGGAACCGAAACACCAGCAATTCACGGCGGCAGACAGGCAGAAGCTGGTGGGGCGTATCGCCTTAAGCCGTCCCTTCGGCCATGAAGCGGGCTTATATTCCCGGTGGGCCCACAGCTTATTATGGGTTGGGTAAGCCTGACCAATCGACCGCGATGCGTGGTTTGCCGCACTCAAGCCGCCTGCTTGGAAGACCCGAAAAAAAGCCAAGGGTCGGGGCAGCACGCAAGTAATCGACAATGGAAACGTGCCTCGCGCATTACGGCGGTTGAAAATGCAGGGCTCGCCTTCGACACCATGCTCGAGTCCTACGGTACTCAACTCCACGCGACCCCGTCCAACGATATGGGACCAAGTCTGGCCCGCCTGCGGTATCTCGGCCATAGCACCATTCACTTCGAAGATAATCGCGGCAGGGCCCGCCAAGCAGGCTTGACCTTTGATCAAGATCGCGCCCTTGGAGCAGGCCTGGCCTTTAATGGCCGCCAAGATGCCCGATAATCACCCTGCCGCTTGCACCGAGAACCACTGTGGGCCAAGCGCTCAAAGCCGAGCCGAGCCTGGCCCAGGTGCTTGGCGCGAAATTGGAAATGCCGCTGGTAAACTCAGTAAACTGGCACGGATCGAGCGCTACGGGCGCTGGGTGGTCGATGCCCAAGCTGCTGGGGCATCCAAGAAGGCATCGGAGTTGGGTGTGACAAGATGATTGCCCTGCAGCCGCGAAGGGGCTTCGAGCTGGGCCTTGGCGAAGAAGGTTCAATCTTGGGTTCACCCAAGCAGTTGGGTACCATTCCTGGGGTAATGAAAGCAGGGCATCCCGGTGATCTCCAAGAACACCGCCAAGGGGCCAGCCCCTCGACCGCCGAGGGCAGTGCCTGCCGAGCTGGACCAAGAGCAGGGTTATCCGTTACCTCAGGTGATTCATGCCAGTAATCTGCACCCCTGAGGCAAGCTAAAGAGCACTGTACAACCGACCGCCCTGCCCCGAACAGATCAACCCGCGGCACTGGGCGGGTATTCACAACACCAGCTATCACCAGGCTTCTGTCGCGGCTACCGACGGCTGTCGTCCTCTGAATCCGCACCTTTGGCCAGATATTCCGATTCGAACCGCGAAGGCCGCGTTATTCCCGCCAGGCCCTTGTCGCACCCAAAGGCCTACAAACTGGGGGTCGCGGCGGACTATTCGCAGATCGAACTGCGGATCATGGCCCATCCTGGCTCCAGAGGATCCTCCCGGCCTTGCTGCAACGCCGTTTCCAGAACGGCCTGGACGTGCCACAATGGCTAACCGCTGCCGAGGTCCTTCGGCGTGAACTTTGGAAGAGTCAAGCCAAACGATCACGCGGCAAGGTCAAAGGCCATCACTTCCGTGCTGAATCTACGGTATGGCGCCTTTGGTCTGGGCTAAACACGAATTGATGTTGATCCGCAACCAGGCCCAGGCTATTCGACCGCTACTATGCACCCGCTATACCCCTCCTACACTCCCCGGCGGTACTCGGCTTATAATGGAGCGCAACCCGTCGCCCAGGCTGGCGAAGCAAGGGCTTCGTCGAAACCCTTTTCCGGCCGACGCCTGGTTTACCTGGCCGGATAATCAAATGCCAAGAATCAGGCGCTACGCAAGGGGCCGCCGAGCGCACCAGGATCAACGCACCCAATGCAGGCACCGCAGCAGCATCAATCAACGGGCGATTTGCCACCGTAGATGCCCTGGGGGCTGGCGGAGGTCTGGGCCTGGAGCCCGCGTGATCATGGCAGGTACACGACGAAAACTGGTGACCTGGAAGTGGCGCGAGGATCAAGGTTCGCCTCAGCTTTCAGCGATGGGCCTTTGCGCAACGCACAATGGGCCCGCAGCCGCCGAACTGGATGTGCCTTTAGTGGGTTTGGAATGTGGGGGAAGTAAGGGCGACAACTGGGATGAGCGCCATTGAAGCGATAAATTCGGGGCTTGGCTGAGCCCGAAATTCCGAGGCACTAAATATTGTTCAAAGCTTTTTTTATTTTTTTTGAAACTAAATCACGAAAACTGGCTTCTGTCAGATTTTCATGGAAAGGCCAGTCAAGCTTTTTTCAATGCTCCTAGATTGTGATTTAGTTTGTTGGGCAGAAATACCGGTAAATCTCTCCCTAGCACGCCCGGTTATTGGAACCTCGAACTTTTTCCCCTCCCAATAGAAAAAAGTTCGGGGTTTTTTTTGGTTCCGAATGAATGGCTATTCGGGCTATCTTAACCGCTTTTTCTTCCTGCCTCGTCCAGCGCCCTCTGCACCGCATCTCCTCAACGTCATCCCTTTCTCATCTTGCCTTCCGTCTTTCCATCCAGCTCCCGAGAAAAACCAGGTTTTCGAGTTACGCTATAAGCCCTCTTCCAGGCCCTGGCGGCTTGGGCCGCGGGAGAAAAGCTGCACCGAGGCGCGGTACCAATATTCCCCCCCTTGCGGCACGATGGTACTGGGTGCACTTTGAGCAGGGTATTCTTGGGCAGCACCAAGGGCCAGTTTTGTTAACCAAGCCTTGCTCAGCAGGATGTGCGCCGGCAGACCGCTGACATCTCACTCCACCCAGCATCAAATCTCGGTCAAAATCGGCAGTGGGATGGCCGAATATTCCCATCACCAGCAACACCAGCCCCACCAGCCGAGTTGCGCCTCGGTCAAGGGTTTAGCAAATTAGGCAATCCAGATCTTGCCTTCCCAAGTGGCTCCTTCAATGCCAGCACCGGGAACCTTGGCCAAGCCATAAGCCCGGGCAGATCGACCAGACGGCGCTGCTCATCAAGGACGAAGAAGTTTGATCAACTGCCCGTCGACCTGGGGTTTTCCGACGTTTCGGCGCCAGGCGCGGCATGGTCAAGTGTTCAGGGCGCTTGGATTTTTCGCCGCCGTTGGAGCGGCGGCCGGCCAAAAGGGCCCACTTCATTAGCCTCTATCCCAAATGGGGGGGCACTGGGGCACTTCACTGGCGCTTTTTGATAAAGGTGGGCTTTTTTGCTTGACACAGTGTGCCAAGATTGTTTTTTTTGTTGCAGAATGGCGGCCTGAGAACAATGGGGAAAATCGTTTATGGCTATGCTGCGGGCTGATTGGGCCCAGATTGGCGTCACCTTTGGGCCAATCGTCGCCTTAGTATATACCTGCTGCGTTTTATAACGCGAAAGGCTTACTGCGACGTTCTGTACATTAGCCGGTCGCTCACGCGGCGGACAGATCGCATTGGGGAATGATAAATTCCATCCATTGCTGTTTGGGCTGTCAAGCCGGTGGAGAGATAAACGGGAAGGCATGCTGGTTTTGTGGTCATACAAAGGGTCCATCAGGCCCGGACGCTCAGACAAGGCCCACTCTTTCAGCCGTAATTGAGATTTAAAAAGCCGATGAATAAATTAAATTATCGTTAGGCCTTGGTGTTATCCTCGGGTATGGCCCGGTTATGGGCCCACGCCCCCAAGATACTCGTGGGCGGATGCAGAAGCCGGTGGCCGTAAAGTAGCCATGTGGTGCCGCCTGAGCCCACGGCCCGACGGTAACAGCCACCATCTGCGATTTTTCCGAGCATTGCCGGGCTCGGTGGAGGCGGTTACCTGTACAAGCAACTGCTGACATCAAGGAAAGAAGGCAAAACCGCGGTGGGTTGGCGTGCCAGATGACCGGGCAAGCTGGAAGATAAAAAACTTGTTGAAATGAGCAGGATTCTGCGCGAAACATCGCCGCCCATTACGACCCGCCACAAGACGCACGCTCACGGCGTAAGGCCGAGAAATGCCGAGCTGGTAGCACGTGGCGAGCCCATCTTACCCTACCGCGGCGGCGATCTGGCCTACTGGCTTGGCCCTGCCTGCACCGGTTGCCATTCGCCGACTTGGCCCTGGGCAAGACTCCTGCAGTCTCACCCGCTTTGCTAAGCGGGCCGCAACGCCAAATATATCGGGCCCACCCAGTTTGAACCAACTTCTCGTGAAGGCCCTAACGCCAGAACGGATTGGCGAAGCGATTTGATCATGGCAGACCATCTGCCCAGCCGCTTGAGCACCCAGGATAATCGAGCCTGTTTCAGCCTATAATTCCCCGGGCCTTGCGTTAGCCGTACGCCCTATCGGGTCTTATGTTTATGTTTGGCCGGTTGTTTCCAGACCGGCTTCTTTAAGGGGTGGCTTAGGTCACCCTTTTTTTGTGCCGGGGGAAATTTTTTTATCCCGAATTCAGAAGTCCTTAATCAACCAGAACAACCCAGTGGCGGAAGCAGAATTACATGCGCCGGTACTTATGGACAGCAGGCCTGCTCTGGTTAACGGGGCAAGCCTTCGCACTGCTGCAAGCAAAAGGAAGAGACTATAAAGCCGGTGGAGCATTTACATCGTAACTGCCCTGCGGGCCAGCCGACCATGAAGACCCCGATAAGATCGAAGTAGCCCGAGTTGGTTCTGTATGGCTGTGGCCCACCTGGCTTTTGATTTCGAATTCGACCCAATCATTCGCGAGTGGGAAAGGCTACGGCTGGCCGACGATGTGAACCTTCCGTGAAAGTTGGGCCTCCAATGTTTTTGGGTGGGCGCCTGGAAACACCCACGCGCCAACTGTTTTATATTATACGGTTAGAGAGCGTTTTGGCAAGCTGGAAGTAAACCCAACATTCTGGCCATCTTCACCTCTTCACCTGCGATCCACCGGCAGAAACATCGCCCTGGCTGACGAGAAAGCGATGGATTGAATTGCTGCCCGATTACGGCATCCCGAGAAAGAGGTATTCAACCAGCCTGGGGCTTCCTTCCGGCTTACGCCGCAAGATTGGAAAACAGGCCACCCGCCTGGCCAAGGCCCTACCGCGGCCCACCCCGGCGTACCCACCCTGATCGTCACGGTTAAATAAACCGCATTGAAGGCCGCCCATGGTTGGCGCTTTTCGGCCGAAGATGCCTCAAGGTTAGCCGAAAAGTTTCTTGGTGGAAAAGGGGGAGCGCCCAAGGCTCTTTAAGGCCGGCTCACATGTATAATTCCGCATTGCCACACCCGGCGCCGCTCCCACCTGCCACGGGGCCAAAGGCCTTATGCCTGCCGGGCAATCCTGCAGACCAATCAATCTGGTGGGGTGATTGCCCCGGAAGGGCACCCTGCCGGAAAGGGTCCATGAAAACTGCTCAGCTTCAATAATTTCAGGTTGGCCATCATACCCAGAAATATCACCACATACCTTGACGCGCAGTTGGCGCTCTTACTGGCCCGCATAATGGGCGCAACCGACCCCTTGGCGAGATCGGCAAGTGCTGAAATGAACTTTTGCCTGGGTTGCCCCTGCAGGAAGTTGACGGCGGCAGCAATGGCGTGGTCCGGTTACGTCCAACCAAGGGTGGGAAGCTAATCTTGGCCCGCGAAGGTCCCAAGTTTTCCCTACTGGTAACAGCAAATTGACACCGCAATCCTCGGCGCTCTTCGCGCAGGCACTTCCAAGCGGAATTGCTCCAGTCGCTATGGGCGCCGGACCCGTGCTGGAAAGACCACAAGCTACCCGGCCTTTCAATGCCCCTGGCCCGCGGAGAGAATTCTTGACAGCTTTGGGCAAGGGCGGCAGAGAATTCCATGTGTTGGTGATGTAATGCAGGGTTGGCGGCTGAGCCCAGGCGCGGGGGCCCAACCAGCTGGCCTTTCATCCGCCGAACCGTATTAGCGATCACAAACATGTGGGTCCTTGATGGGCCGATATTGAACACCCATGCCGAAGACCTGCTGAGCGTTTTTCGCCGCTCAAGGGTAAGTGGACTGCACACAGCAACCTTGCCTGGCAAAACCTAACCTCCAGTTTGGAAGACAGCGCGGTACTTGATCATATTTTCTGGATCAGCCCGAGCTTGGACTATCGCGAGAGCGCGTCGATGTGTTGCCCAATGCGATTTCCCTGCGATCACTGCCCGGTTTTCAATGCATACTACCGGCGCTACCGCCAATCTCTTCTGCCAACCCGGAATTAAATATCGCCTAATCGTCCCTGGGTTAACGACTGCTCCGTACTAGCCTTGCCGCCGGGTTTTTACCCTATAAATCAACGGGTAAAAAATAGAAGCAGGGTTAAAGCCTCAATGTTCCGACAGCCGTTCCCCGCCTCAAGCACCAACCACCCCCCTGGCCAGTCACGGGCTCAGACCCATTCCGTGCAAAAGGAAAGAGTTTGCCCTTCAAACCGCGGTCTGGGTGAGGGTCAGTCAATCGCGGGCCCGACGGCATGGATCCCCTGCCTGACAGCCTCAAGGAATTACGCCTGGCTCTGGCGCAATGATGCCCCTCCGGAATGCCCCCGCCGCCAAATGCTAGCCGAGCTGATGCCCGGATCTTTGAAAGCGGCGGGCGGTACTGGGGCTTGCCGATGCCGAACCGGCAAGGAGCGGTCTGGAGAAAAGATAACCAAAAAGCATTGCGCACGCTTGGGTCCGCAGTTTCAGAGGCAGCCGAACCTCTGATGAAGGTGACAAAAAGCCCTTGGCCAGCAAATGGCAAGCGGGTCTGGGAACAAACCCCACATTGGAAATACCACCTTCTAGCGTGCCGGGCCTGCCTCGACCGAAGTTTTGAAAATAGCTTGCAATGGCCCCAAGTACAAGGGGAATTCCGAACTCCCATGCCCGGCACCATAGCAGTTCCCGGCGGCCTTTGGTTGGGCGCGTCTATTCGGCAAACTACTCCGTCAACAGAGCCGTCTTGCGCAGACTGACGCCCTTACAGATTACATACAATAAACCCAGAACGACACACGGTTAAACGCCACTGAAGCGCCGGCCTGCGGGCCCGCGCCAATCCGCCGGTGGGGGTTCTGGCGGGGCGGAGGAACAAAGCATTACTCGCAAAGTGGCGGACGGCATATTTGGAAAACCAACTGCTCAACCTGCTGGGGGTACTGACTCAACCTGCTGGGGCGAGCTTTCACGGTACTCTACTCAGAACAAGCCACCAGACCCCAATGCGAGGCATTGCGCCGGAACGCGTAGCCAAGAGGGCTTTAAAATGGGTAATGAAACTAACCTGGCTGCGGCATGGACCGAGCTGGCAACTTACTGTAAACGGCGCTCAAGCCAAGTCCGTCAGGCTGGATTTTGGGGAAAGCGTTGATCTGCAGCACTCAACAGCCGCCTGGGCGCAATTTGCAGGGCAACATCCGAGCGCCCATAACTTATCCTACAGCGAATCCCGCGAAGCGGTGTCGAGCAACTGGAAGGCCCACGATTCGCGGGGAACAGGTTTCCAAGGAAACTGCCATGTGGATGTCGCCCGGCCAGAGCAACCGAGCTCGAAAGCCTCAAGGCCAACGTCCGAAGCGCAGTTGGAGAACCAGGTTTGTTGCTTGGGAAGCAAATGTCGGAACAGTTACAGTCCGGCGGCAAATGCCGCGAAGACCAGGAAACCGCATGGGTCGGCCGGGGCAACTGGGAAGACCATAGTGGCAGCGTATCGCAGGGTGGATGGGGAGTGGGACAGCCCAGAACCTTTCGCAAACCACCTGGGAGAACAAAAGCGCCCAGCGCGGCCATGATCGACAGCCTCACCGGCATGGGCCACCGGCGCAGCTGCAGAAACGCAAATGGAAGAGGAGTTTCGGAGCGCTGGAAGCGCCTATGGGGGCGAACTCTTTGATGGCGGGTTGCTGGATGTGGAATCACTTTTCAAGTCCGATCACGATCGCTTCGATCCGCTTCGGACAATCTGGCGCTGGCCGACCAAGGTGGTGCGGTTGGAATCCGCAGCAA
>Ga0163217_1084150_pt1 | contig 13228 bp, 23 predicted proteins | sample SynspAceP_FD_185933 | JGI IMG/M metagenome (GOLD analysis project Ga0163217, IMG submission 185933) | Saline lake microbial communities from Ace Lake in Antarctica - Synechococcus sp. Ace-P (PacBio error correction) | ecosystem: Environmental > Aquatic > Non-marine Saline and Alkaline > Saline ...
GCCAAGAGGGAAAAATACCCAAAAAACCCCGGGACGGGCGAAAAAGGCCCGTTTTAACACATTCCCTTGGCGCCTGCTGGGGAAATTTTTTGAAGCCCCTGGGCCCCCAAAACGGTTTGGTCGCCGGCCCGCTCAAGGTTTTGCCGATCGAACCGCCAATGCCTTTGCCCCCTCTTCGCCCCATTCCCCTGGGTTCGAAGCGTTCCACAACGTCCGAGCTTCTACGCCGCCGGGTGGCCAGATGGTTCGCACCGAGGGCCAGTTTGCCCAGGTGATGGGCCAAAGGAAGGTGAAATTACGTCGCCCTCAAGTTGCCCATCCCACCGAGTTGCGGCTTTGGTGGAAGTGCGAAGTGCTAACGCCACCCCTCGGGAAGTGGGCAAACGCGGAAATACGCAACACCCCTGGGCCAAACCCGGACGCAAGCGCTGGCTCGGCCCGCCCGCCCAGGTGCGCGCAGTGTGAAAATGAACCCCTGTGGACCACCCCCACGGTGGTGCGAGGGCCCCGCGCTCCGATCGGCCGCTCTGGTCCGGTCACTACCCCCTGGGGCAAAAGCCTGCCTCCGGCCTCAAAAACCCCGAAAGCGCACAAACCGAGCAACCGGTTTTTGTGGCTTTGCGGAAAACGTCGCGCACCCCCAAGCCGGAGCCGTGGCGGACGGGATTCCGTGATGGTCAATCAACCCCGTTTTGCACCTCTGCTAATCCGCCATGACGTTCACTCAAAAAAAGGACCATTCATCGCCGATCACCTCTTGCGCAAGTCGAGACGCAGAAACAGCTCCGGCGATAAATCCTGAATCCAAAACCTGGTCCACGGCTTCGACGATCCGCCGATGATGGATCGGCCCACACCATTGCCGTTCACAACGGCAAGAGCCTGTGCCCGGCTACTGACGAGCAGATGTGGGCCACAAGTCTGGGGGAAATTCCGCCCCCACCCGCACCTTCCGCGGCCACAATCAAGGACAAAAAAAAGGTGCCGTTAAGGAGCGAAACACCATGGTCAATCCAACCCACCCAGCACAGAGCCCGCGCCCACGGGCCGCTACATCCGCGGATCCGTTTTCCCCAAGGTTTGCGCCGGGGTGCTCGATCAAAGATCCGCGGCCCGCTTCCTATCGCGAGGCGCTGATCCCTGGCTTGAGTTCAATGCCCTACCGCTCACAGACCCCGATCACCAAGGTGGCTTGCGCTCAGCAGTGGCGCAATGCCCGAAAACAATCTTCGGCCTTGACCCCGCCTCGCTGAATCATCAGCACGCGATCGCCGCATGGGACCCTCCCTGAAGCGATTCCGTCCCCGCGCCCAGGGGCGGGCCTTCGCCAATCAAAAAAACAAAACCTGGCCACATCAGCATTGCTGTGGCAGCACCCATCACCTGAATCGCCGAGACCACCGACTGATGGAAACACAAAGAAATCCACCAACCGCCTGCCGACTGGGGATTACCCCAGGAGCAACGCTCCCGCTGGTACGCCCCAAGCACGACCTAGTCCCCTCCATGCTCCAGGAGGATCATCGATTCGCAAAATTCATCCACAAAGAAGTATGCGAGTGCCGGCATCAGCGATGTGCTGATCGCCCGCAAGGCCGACCAACTTTGAGGTGGAACTCAAAACCGCACGCACCCGGCGTGCTGGTCGGTCGCCAGGCAGCGGCCATCGAAGATTTGCGGCGGCATCCCAAAACCACCCTCGCGATCGCAACCGTCAGGTGCGCACAAACGTGGTGGAATCGAAAGGGTCGACGGCCGACGCCTTTTTTTGTTGGCCGAGTCCATCGCCGCAAACAACTGAAAAGCGTGTGGCTTTCGGGCGGGTGATGCGCATGACCGTCCAACGGGCCCAGCGTGCCCGGTGTTTCTCGGCAATGAAGATCCAGGGTGAGCGGGCGCCTAACGGTGCCGAGATCGCCCGGACCGAATTGGACCCGGGAAGGTCGGGTGCCCTTGCAAACACATTGCGCGCCGACCTTGATTACGCCACCAAGGTGGCCACCACGCAACCTACGGGGTGCTTGGGATCCCAAGGTCTGGGTGTTCAAAAAGGGGAGGTGCTTCCGGGCAGAACGCGAGCAACTGCCCGCCGCTGGAGCAAACCACGTCCGCCGCGCCAACCGGCGTCCCCAAGAAATTTGAAGAACCGCTTCCAACAAAGAGTGATCAGGAGCCCTGAACCATGCTAGTTCCAGCGACGCGTCAAAATTCCGCAACAGCAGCGAGGCCGCATGTGCGGTGTCGCCACCCGAGCAACACCATTGCTTTGGTCCAGTTTTGCACCTGCAGGGCCCCTCAGGAATGTGGGCTGGATCACATCCGGCAGATTCGAAGCCAGCCGCCCGGGCCAATGACCGCTACGTCAAAGCGGGGTGCAAATCTGGATACAACGGATCTTCCCCGACAAAACCGGTCCACCCATGCGCCCCTGCCGAACACGGATGGGCTCCGGTAAGGCAACCCGGAGTTTCTGGGTGGCCGTGATTCAAAACCCGGTCGCGATCCTCTTTGAGATGGTGGACCTGAGATCACCGAAGGCCAATCGCCAAGCAAGCGATGCGTCTGGCCCAGTACAAGCTGCCGGTCAAACCAAGTTCATCGCCAAGCCGAAATGGCAAACTGGAGCTGGGGTGATCTTTTCCCGGTCCCAGCCCATCTCGACGCCGTTCCCGCTGAAGAGTCCTAACCATGGCCCCGTCCTGACATCGCGAAGTGCGTCCTCCTAATGACGCCGATGCTGATCGCTCAGATCACGGTTGCCGCCGTGAATTGTTCAGATCTGCGCTTCAGCGGGCCCACCCGCCGTCTGGAAGCACCCCGCACCGCTTCAAGCAGACGCATCAAGCTGGCCCAAGCTGCTGACCGGTGCAGAAGGAGCGCAGCGCTCCGCTCTCACCGCCCTCCTGATCCCCCGATCCCCACCATGGCACTCAGGAAAGGGTCGGCACCGTCGTCAGCGACAAGATGGATAAAACGGTGGTGGTAGCGGTCGAAAACGCTTTCCCCATCCCAAATCTATCAAAAGAACCGTCAGCCGCACCATCCGCTACAAAGCCCACGACGAAGACAAACCGTTTTGCCAATCGGCCGACCGAGTCCCCGTCCATCAAACCGAGACCCGTCCGCTCAGCGCACCAAAGCGTTGGGGCCTGTCCGCGAGGTGCTCAAACCCCACCGGCGCCCTAAACTGAGGTCACCCCATGAATTCAGCAGGAAACTTACCTCAAGTTCGCTGATACAGCGGCGCCAAACGCACCAGTGCAATCCGCGTTTCTGGGCATCCAAAACCGCCGCTACGCCCACGTCGGTGATGGTGATCGTTGCCGCCGTCAAGGACGCCTGCCCAACATGGGAGTCCAAGAAGTCGGTGTGTTGAAGGCGGTGTCGTACGGAACGCGCGCCACCATCCGGCCGCGAACACGCGGCAATTCGATTCCGCTTTGAGACAACCGCGCGGTGATCCTCGGCGCGGACAACAACCCGAAAGGCACACGGGTGTTCGGTCCGGTCGCTCGCGAACTGCGGGAAAAAGAACTTCACCAAGATTGTGTCGCTCGCCCCGGAGTGTCTGAAATGGCCCACTGCCATTCGCTAAGAAAAAGCCAACGAAAAGCATCAAGAATGCGGATCCGTAAAAGGCGACACCGTCAAGGTGATTGCCGGTAAGGGACAAGGGCAAAACCGCGAGGTTCTGCGCACCCTTCCGCACCGAACGGCTGTTGTCAAGGGGTCAACCTGCGCACACGCCACATCAAACCCGTCCAGGAAGGGGGAAGAGCGGACGCATCTCCACCGAGGAACCTCCGTGCATGGCTCCAACTTGCATGTCTTCCTCCAACCAGCAAGTCCCGTGGCCAGCCCGGGTCGGCATCGAGATCCAGGCCGACGGCAGCAAAAAAACGCCGGCTCAAAGAAAACCGGGTGAGTTGAATCGACTGATCAGCCCTTCCTTCTGACCACCGACGCCACAGCGTCCTTTCCTTTCCCCCCTCTCCTCGCTTCTGACCACGTCCAGAAGCGCAAACCCGCAGCCGCATGGTCACTCAACAGCGGCTAACGGGAAGACGATCCAGCCCAAGCTGCTCAGATCTGAACCTCTCCAACGTCCCACGAAGTTCCCAAGGTGGTCAAGTCCACCCTGAACAGGGGACTTGCGAGCGCCCAGACCCAAGGCGCCTGGAGGCCTTCGATCTGCGGGAGCTGGCCAACCATCACCGTCAGAAAGTGGTGGTGACCCCGGGCCAAGAAGGCCATGTGCGGCCTTCAAGCTCCGCGAGGGCAATGCCGATCGGCGTGCGTCACCGCTTCCGTGGTCAGCGGATGTACGCCTTCCTGGAGCGGCCTGATTCAACCTGGCCCTTCCGAGGATGGGATTCCGGGCGTCAGCCCCAAAAGCTTCGACGGGCGGGCAATTACACGCCTCGGGGTGCGGGAACAGATCACTCTTTCCCCCGAAATCTCCTACACAAGATCGACGCATCCGCGGTATGGATCACCATCGTGACCAGTTTGCCTAAACGACGAAAGAGGGGCCGGCCCCTCCACTCCGCGAGTGGGAAATGCCGTCCGCAGCAACGAGCCCTCTTCGGACCCACCATGGGCAACCACGACCCGATTTCAGACATGCCTCACCCGCATTCCCGCAATGCGAGTGGAGAAGCCAGCCAACCCCAAGTCCCAAGTTCCGGGCTTCGCGCCTCTCCACGCATCCGAGAACCAGGTGCTGGGACAGAAAGAGGGCTTCATTATTCACGCTGAGCACAGCATCAGCCGAAGAAAGCGAAGGCGTTTTCCAGGCATCTCGGTCCTCGAACTCAAGTACAGCGGTCAAGCATCGCTCAGCCGACGATCCGCTCCGTGCGACTCGTCAGCAAGCCCGGGTCTGCGCATCTACCAAGAACACGCCCGTCCAGCTGCCCCAAGGTGCTTGGGTGGCCCTGGGTGTGGGCGATCCATCTCCAACCTCCCGGGTGTGATGAGTCGACCCGTGACGCCCCGTAAGCAGGGCGTGGGCGGTGAAGTGCTCTGCTACATCTACTGATCGAAGGTCATCCATGTCACGCATAGGTAAAGCGCCGATCCCCATCCCCGACAAGGTGACCGTCACCTTGAGCGGATATGGCGTGTCCGGTCCAAAGGTCCCAAGGGTGAGCTCAGCCGCGTCCTCCCGATGGCGTGTTGTTCCAGCCAGGACAATGGCTTTGTCCGCGTTTGAGGCCGCCAACGCAGCCGTTCGCTCCCGCGAACGCCATGGGCTTTGCCGCAACCCTGGGGCCAACATGGTCGAAGGGGTGGCAAAAGGTTTTTCCCGCAAGCTCGAGAATCATCCGGGCGTCGCTACCGGGCCGCAGTTCCAAGGCCGCAAGCTGATGGTCAGCGCCGGTTTCACAGCCACCCGCTTGAGATGGTTCCTCCAGCAAGAGGGGATACCTTCTCTTCCGTTGAGAACACTACCCAGGTGATGGTCCTCCGGTTCCAAACAAGGAAAGCTGGGTAGGCAATGAACCGCCAAGATCCGCGCCCATTCGTCCCTCCTGACCCTACAAGGGCAAGGGCATAAGTTCGAGGCGAGCGCAATCCTGCCAAGCCGCAATCTGGAAGAAATGAGGACGGCCTAAAGCCTCCCTACCCCTATCCGTCATGTCCCCTCCACGCAAACAGCAGACGCCAGAAGCGTCCACGTCCCGCCTGCGTCGCCAACCTCAACGGCACGGCGGCCCGGCCGCGGCTTGCTGTTTCCGCTCGAACACCACATCTACGCCAGGTCAATCGACGACGAGGCCCCGAACACCCTCCTGTGCCGCCTCGACCTCGACAAAGAAACCTGCGCGCCAGCCTCGAGTGAGCGGCCTGTGCGATGCTTTCCATTGCTGGGGCAGCTGGTGGCCCAGCGGGCCACTGGCCAAGGGCAATCCAGCAGGTCGCTTCGACCGCGGTGGCAAGCTGTACACGGTCCGGGTCAAGGCCCTTGCCGATGCCGCCCGAGAAGCGGGCCTCCTGTTTCTGAACGCGATCCAACCATGAGCGAAATCAACCAAACAGGTCCAGTCCCAGCGAGATTCCAGGAGCCGCCCTGCGCCAGCAGCGGCCGAAGGCCAGCAGGAGCGCCCGCGGTGGCGGCCGCCGGCAAGGGGTGGCGAATGCCAAGTCCGGGTGACCGACGCGGTGGTGGACCCGGGGTTTCCCGGGGGGGGGCGACAACCGCGTGGGTCAGGAAGCGCGACTCCGAATGGCCAGGAGCGGTGGTCCAGATCCGCCCGCGTCCTCCAAAAACCGTCAAAGCCGGTAAGAAGAATGAGCTTCCGGGCGATCGTCGTCGTCGCAACGAGCGCGGCCAGTTCGGTGGTCCGGTGTCGGCAAGGCCGGTGATGTGGATCGGTGCCCGCCGCAAGGGGGTGGCCGAATGAGGCCAAAAGCATCTGGTCCAAGGTGTCCCCTGACCCGCACCAGTTCGATCCCCACCGACAGCCGCGGCGAAGACGGTGCCGCAGCGTGATGGATCGGCCGGGCCGCACCGGGCACCGGCGTGATCGCGGGTGGTTCGATTTCGCACGGTCCTTGAGGCTTCGCCGGCATCAAGAACGTCCTGGCCAAGCCGCCCTGGGCAGCAAAAAACACCCCCTCAACAACGCCCGCGCCGCCATCCAACGCCCCTGCAAGGTGTTGCGCACCCACAAGGAGACCGCCAAGAGCGGGGCATCTCCCTCGAGCAGATCTACTCCTGAGCCCCCCTGATGACACTTTCACTCCAAATCCCTCAAACCCCAGGGTCGGCTCCCGCCGCCGAAGCTGCGCAGGGCGCGGCATCGCCCGGTCAGGGCGCCAGCTGCCGGTTTTCGGCATGCGCGGGCAGAATCCGCCTCCGGCCGTCCGGACCCGGCCGGCTTTGAGGGTGGGCCAGAATGCCCCCTATCGCCGTCTGCCAAGTCAAGCACTTCACCCTGGTGAAATCCGAAAGCCTTCAACCGTTGCTGAAATGTGGCCAATCGCCAGCCCTGGCTTGCCCCTGGCAGCACGGTCAACCTCGATCGCTGGAGGCGCTGGGCTGGTGACCAGCCGAAGCCAATCCCCTCAAGTTGCTGCGGGGATGTGATCTGGCTCAGCCTCACTGTCCACAGGCGCTGGTTTCAACCAGCAGTGCCGTGAGAAGATCGAAGCGGCTGGTGCAGTTTGTGAAACTGATTGCCTGATCACCCTGATCGACAAGGAGGCCGCAACCGCCGCCATCCCTTGAACCGCTTGAATGAACTGCTGAACCGGAGTCGGTCTCCGCAACCTTTGAGCCGTCCTGCCCACCGATCAACCGGCTGCGCAGCGCTTTGACTATCTCGCCCCCGTTCTTCGCTCGCTCACCACCATGCTCGTCAGCCGGGCGTAACCCAAGTGGCCGGTGAAATCCTCACCCAACTGGTCCCAATCTGAAGGGGGCCTGCGCGGAACCGCTCTTGAACCACCCTCGCTGCTGCTTCTGGTGCGGCTGGGATCTACATCGCCTGTGCCAGGCATCGATCGGGTGGGCCTTTCGGAATTCCCACAGCAGGGCGGCCAGCTGATCGGCTCCTTGACATCTTCACCGGCCGGCGGCATCTCTCCACCCTCGCGTGTTCGCGCTGGGGATTCTGCCGTTCATACAACGCTTCGATCATCCTGAGCTGCTCACAGCGGCCAATTCCCCAGCTCGAAATCTCCAGAAGAACGAAGGGGAGGCCGGGACGGCGCAAGATCGCCAGATCACCGCTATGTGGCCCTGGGTTGGGGGCGTGCTGGCAAAGCACCGTCTTTGCCCTGATCCTGCGGCAGTACGCCCTGCCCGGGTGTACCAGCCTGTCCTTCGTGATTCCAGGACCGCCCTGGCCTAAGTCACGGTTCGATTGGTGGTGATGTGGATCAGTGAGGTGATCACCGAGCGCGGCAATCCGCCAGGGTGCCTCCCTGGTGATCTCGTGACATCGTGGCCACCCTGCCCAAGGGCGCTCGCTCCACCGTCGAGCTCGCCCAGAGCGGTGACCGGGCCCACCGTGGGCGAATCATCATTCCTGGTGGTGATTTTTCTCGTCACGATCGTCGGCATGCAATCTTCGTCCCAGGAGGGCAGCCGCCGCATCCCGATCGTGAGTGCCAAGCCGCCAGGTGGTGGGCAGGTCAGCCTGCTCGCGCACGCCAGAGCTTATCTGCCGTTGAAACTCAACGCCGGCGGCGGTGATGCCGATTCAATTTTCGCTTCAAGCGGTGTGTTCCTGCCACTCACGGTCGCCACCTGACGCAATCGGCCCTTGGTTTGAATCCGTCTGGCCGGGCTATCCTCAACCCGAACAGCCAGCACGCCTTGCTCTAATGCGCTGGTGTTTTTTTCGGCTTTGATCATCGCTTCTCAACTGCTTTTACGCCTCGCTCACTGTCCAACCCCTGTCCGACATCGTCTACCAATTTTTGAAGCGACAGCCGGTGTGCGGATCCCGGGGGTCCGGCCGGCTCCGACCACCGGCCACCTACCTGAGCGGGTCAGAACCGTCCCCTCACCTCTGCTCGCGGTTTTCCTTTCCTTGGTGCCGTGGCCATCATTCCTCAGCGTCGAGGGTGCCCCCAGGTGCGCACCTTCAAGGCTGGGGCCACATCCCCTGCTGAATCCTGGTGGGCGTCGCCATCGACACGGGCCAAGCAGGTGCAACTATGTGATCTCTCAACGTTAACGGAAGGGAATGTGCGTCATGACCAACCGTATTTTTGTTCCTTGTCCGCCTGGGCCGGCAAGGGCACCAGCCGAGAGCTGGCAGCCGATCGCGAGCTTTGCTTCAGCCTCTCCACCGGCGAGTTGCTGCGGGCCGAAGGTCAGGCCGCAGCAGCTTGGCCACGGAAGCCCGAGGCGGTGAATGGCCCGGGGCGAGCTGGTCCAGCGATGCCCGGTGCTGGCGATCGTTTTCGCCACGACTGAGCCCACACGCGGAGGGTGGCCTGCTGGATGGCTTCCCCCGCAACGTCGCCCAGGCGAAGCCCTCACTCTGTTGCTCGAAGAAACTCTCAGCAACCGATCGAGATCGGTTCTGCTGTCTCGAAGCTCGATGATGAAGAGGCTGATCAAACGATGCTCAACCGCGCCGCGACGTGACGACAACGAGGCGGTGGAATCCGCAATCGCCCCTCGTTGTCTAACGCAGGAGCAAAACGGAGCCCCTGACGCCTACTACCGCTCACGCAACCTGCTGGTGCGGTTCGATGCCACGGTTCGATCGACGCCAATCGCCCAGCCGGGTGGCTGCCTGTTTGTCCGTAAGCCCTGTGATAGCTTAGCTGTTTGAAAAATTGGAGAGCCGACGCCATGAAGGTGCGTGCCTGCAGTCAAAGCCAAATGTGTGATCAAGTGCCGGGGATTTCGTCGCCACGGCCGGTGATGGTGATCCTCTCAAATCCCAAGGCACAAGCAAAACGCAGGGCTGAGCCCGAACGGCTCTTCTCCTAACTTTGCCGTCCCGCTTCGGGCGCAACTCGCTCCAGACCCCAAGGGCCGGCCGACCCAACTTCCCAACTGATTGTTTTCATTCGTGGCTCGGTTGCCGGTGTTGATTATCCCTCGTGACAAGAAGGGTCGAGATTTCACTCACTTTACTGTTGTAACGGCCGTGGGGTTGACCAGGTCCCACAAGAATCCTGGCCAAAGGCTGGTGTCAGCCCCGACATCCGCGTCAAGGGATCTCGAAGACGGCGACATTCAGAAGCTCGTGCCGCCGCCGAATCCCTTCACCCTCGAGGGCGATCTGCGCCGGCAGGAAACGGGCATGGCCATCAGCGTTCTGCAAGACATCGGCTGTGTGCGTCGTTCGTTCGCCATGCATGGGCTTGCCTGTTCGCGGGCCAAGCGCACTCCGCACCAACGCCCGCACCCCGCCGGGGTGTGCTCGCAAAACCCGTGGCCGGCAAGAAGAAATAGCCGTCCCCCTGAATGCCCACCTGCGGCGCTGCAGGTTTCTCAACATTCCCCTCCCCCAGGCCACATCCAAGGCAAAGCCAGCAAGAAAACGGCGCCAAAAAAACCAAGCGCAACGTCCCCATGGCGGTTGCTCACACCAGAGCACCTTCAACAACCCATCGTGGTCGATCACCGACTCGGCAGTGAAGTGATCTCCTGGTCGTCGGTGGGTGCCAACGCGGGTTTCAAGGGCACTCCGCAAGGCACCCACTTTCGCTGCGCAGAGGCCGCAGAAAGCGCTGGACGCCCGCGCCTCAGATGCAGGGCATGCCTTTCCAGATCGAAGGCTGGTCAGGGGCCCAGGCTCAGGCCGGGAAACCGCGATCCGTGCCTGCAGGTGGCCGGTCTTGGAGATCACCCTGATCCGCGATGTCCCCCCCTGCCGCACAAACGGCTGCCGCCGTTCCAAAGCGCGCCGGGTCTGCGTCGTCGTTTCCCATTTAAGCCCTCGCTTCACCAAGCCTCGGGCGTTTCCATTCCCCCCTCCTTCCAGGCGTGCATCAGTATCAGAATCGATCGCGTCGAGCATGAAGATTGCCGACGACCGCTCCCGACCGGGGTGTTTCGTGATCGGCTCGACCGTGGTCAAAGCCGTCACCCTGGGTAACGCCTTCCGGCGTGGTCCTGATGGGTGGCATGGAAGGTTAGTGCATCACCGCCGTGGCGCATCGCCGGTGTGAACCACGAAATACGCACCATCCCTGGGGTGCGTGAAGACGTCCTCGACTCCTGCTGAACTGCAAGGAAGTGGTTGTCCAGCAGCCCCGCACCCGCGAAGTGGAGATCGGCCGGCTTGGTGGTTACCAGGCCCCGCCACGGTCCACTGCCGCCGATCTCCAATTCCCTCCAGGTAACGGTCATTCGACCCTGGATCGCTCCGATCGCCACAGTGGCCGATGGCCACAGCCGGAGCTGCAGGTTCACGTCGAGCGAGGTGTGTGGCTATCGCCCGTGGATCGTCAATCAGGAGACAACCAGTTCGATCCGATCTGCCTCCAGTTCCGATGCGTGTTTTTTCATGCCGGTGCGGCGGTCAACTACAACGATCGATGAAACGGCCGTGGGGCGAAGGCGGCTCGGCCCGTGAGCGCCCTTCGCCTCGACATCCACAACCAGCGGCGCCAATCACCCCAACGACGCCAATGGCCAGGCAGCAATCAACTGATCGCTCCTGTTCCAGCCCCATGGCCCAGCCCTCACCATGGTTGAGGAAGCCTGGCCTGGAGCCAGAACCCTCCGCCGAAAGCCAGATCCCCCTGGAGGAGCCTGAACTTTCGGTTCGCGCCTACAACTGCCTAAGCGCGCCCAGGTCAATTCGGTCTCCGATCTGAATGGGTTCAGCTATGAGGATCTCCCTCGAGATCAGAACTTCGGCTCCAATCGGCCCGACGAAGTGATCGAAGCCCTCCGGCGCATCGGCATTTTCCCTGCCCCAGAGCCGCACCACAGCCGAACGGCCCGGCCCCTCGGCCAGCTGCCCCTTTCTTTCACCGGCCCCGGAACCTTGGCGACACCAGTGCCGAGTCCCCCTGCTGGGACTTCCCGCCGAACAACGCCAAAGCCCTGCTCCGTGGCTGACCACCCAGCTGATCGGGAGGGTCGCGTGACCCACCAAAAGCGCGCGCCAAGGCGCTGCGCAATGAGGCGAGCGCATGATCACCCTGGACAAGAAGTGCAAGCCCTGCCGCCCCGCCGCCGGGCATGGCCTTACATCTTCGACAAGCAGCTGGTCCCTCCCCATGTTTGAAAGGCCAAAGGAGCGTTACGGAGAGCGCCAGGGGTGGCTACACCCGGAATCATTCGCACGGTGCCCCTCGCGCGACAGATGCCGAGATGGCCATCATCGAGCTGGTCTGAGCGCCCTGCGCAGGATTGCCCTCTGCCCTCCAATACGAAGGTTCAGCATTCTGCGGGTGGCAGCGCCAAACGCCCAGTCAGTGTCCAGGCCACCCTTGAGGCTGGCCCTAGCCCGGCTCGATCCCTTGCGCCCATGGCCCTGCGTGGCCGCCGGTCGCACCGATAGCGGCTGCATGCGGCCCGGCCAGGTGGTCATTTCGACGCCAGCGCCCCGGATTCCCCGCCCCCCGCTGGCCGAAAGGCACTCAATGGTCCGCTGCCAGCCCACGGTTCGGGTCCGCGCCGCCGCCTGAGGTGCCCTCCAGTTGGCATGCTTGTACTCGCCACCTACCGGCGCTACCGCTTACACCCCCTATAAAAACGGCCCGCCCAGCCCATCTTTTCCTGGCGCCCAACCAGCTGGCACGCTACCGCTTCCGCCTCAACGACGGGCGATGGCCGAAAGCGCGGAGGGTCTGCTGGGCAACCACGACTTCTCCACGTTTCGCAAAGCCGGCAGCCGGCGGGCTGCATTCCCGCAAACCACGGTCCAGGAGGTGGCTCCTGGAGGCGGGCGGGTGATCTGATAGTCTGCGAGATTCCAGGCCACGGCTTTCCTCTACGGGCATGGTGCGCCTGCTTCATGGCCAACTCGTCCTGGTCGCGAAGGCCGGCCTGTTCGCTAGCCCAGTTTCGAGCGGCGGCTGGGCGCCAGCAGGCTCGGGAAAGAGGTCAAGGAAGCGGCCCCGCCCCAGGGCCTCTGCCTGCTGCGCGTGGGGTACCCCGAAAGGAGCTGTTTGCGCAGCTCCTGGTTCGATGCCCAGCCGCCACTTCGTCCCTCCGGCAACGATCCAACCACCGCTTCTCCACGGTTTGGCAATGGGGGCAGGCCAAGGTTTAAGCTCAAGAAGCTGTGAATGCGCAGACGCAGAGCTCCGTTCTGCGGATTCCCTGCCGTTCCCTTTCCCTGTCCAGCCCCTCCGCCGAGATGGGGCGTTATGTGAATCCGGCCTGCCGGTGCGAATGAACAAGACCTCCGTTCCCTCCCTGGATTCCCCTCGAACCCAGTGGGTTCCTGTAGACGCCGAGAATCAGACCCTTGGCCCGCCTGGCACTGAAGTGCCAGCGGCTGCGAGGCAAGAACAAACCCGCCTTCACGCCCACCCCTCGACACTGGTGATTTCCGTGGATCATTGTCAACGCCGACAAGATCCGCATCAAGTGGCCAACAAGGCCGAATCAGAAATCCTAACCGCCGCCACTCACTCCGGCAGGCCAGGCGGCAATGAAGACGGAAACCTTTTGCCGCCCTTCAGGCCCGGCTGGCCCGATGCGGATCGTCGAGAAGCGATCAAGGGCATGCTCCCACAACGCCCTGGGCCGGCAGTTGTTCCGCAAACCTCAAAGGTCCTACAAGGGAAACTGACC
>Ga0163217_1033301_pt1 | contig 13227 bp, 15 predicted proteins | sample SynspAceP_FD_185933 | JGI IMG/M metagenome (GOLD analysis project Ga0163217, IMG submission 185933) | Saline lake microbial communities from Ace Lake in Antarctica - Synechococcus sp. Ace-P (PacBio error correction) | ecosystem: Environmental > Aquatic > Non-marine Saline and Alkaline > Saline ...
GAGGAGAGGATTTTGGGGAAAATCCAAAAGGGGGAAAAGGCCTGCCCCCTTTTTTTTCCCCCCCGCCCCCGCCCAAAGGGTTGGTGGGGGGGGCCCCAAGGGGAGGGCGGGCAAAGCGGGAAAAGGAAGCCCGGAAATTCAACTGCCCCCGCCCAACCCGCCCAGGAAACCGGTTCCCCCCAATGGGCGGTAGGCATTTTTGTTGGGTTTGGCAAAGAAGGAAGTGTGTTGCAGGTGCCCCAAAGCCGCCCGTTTTGAGCAAGGGCGGCGGCCGCAAAGGTTCTCCCAGGGCAAAAAAGCGCCTGGAAAGTGGCCGCTTGCAGGCCCAGGGCCAAACGGTGTGCTGAAATTCAGGCCCCGTGTTTGGCCATTGCTCCAGAATGCCCGGGATGGCGATGAAAGGTCCGCCTTGCCGGCGATGGCCTGGAGCGGAAGTGTTCAAGGAGCTGCCTCGTAAAAAAAGCTTGTGGGGTCCGAGCCGGTTTTTGCCCAGGGCATTTGGCACTGGGGATCGATATGTGTGTGCCCGTTGGCGATGGCCGCCCACCGAAGATCGTGAACGCTTCCGCCGCAAGGAAACAAGCCCCTCAACCAATCTCACCGAAGCCGGATCAGGCTGATGGTTGCTGCATCGCTGGGGGCCATCCCGCAGGGTTGCAACGAGCCCCTCAAGGGCCTCCGGGCTGGCTGCTTTCTGGCGGACTTCCAGTTTGTGCCAAGGCCGGCGCAGGCTGGGGCCGAGCCCTGGCGTATAGAAATTTTTTCCGGCGGAAGCGCTAGGGAGATGGGGGCCGGCTTTTCGCTGGGCGGCAAGACAGGTTCAGCAACTCTTGTTTGCGATCGGGGGCAACGAAGGCTGCCCTTCTGCTGCAGCGGCAACGCAGCGGCGCAGGCCTTTCCGGGGGAAAGCAGCGGCCAACGATCGCCCAGCCTGCGGAATCGGAGCTGGGCTCCCCATCCAGCGACGCCAAGCGCAGGCCAGAGCCGGTGCCGGTAAATACCACTGCCATGGGAAACCTGGCGTGCAAAACGACTCCAAGCCGCTGCCGCCCCGTTCGAGCAGGTAAGATCGCGCAAGCGACAGAGCGGCTCGATCGCGTCAAATGTAGATCGGCCTCGTCTCCATCCGCGCTCCAGCCGCCAAGGTGCGAATGGCCGACGCGGGATCGGCGGATTCCACAGACAGGAGAAGAGAAGTGCTGGGAGGGTCGGGAGGTGCCCGTGGTGTGAGGGGAGTTGCCCCTGGGCGCTCAGGGTTCGCACGAAATACGGCGCCGTGTCCTTCCCTAAACTGGGAATGCATGGGATTTCCTTCGAACCCTGTTCGCCTAAGATGTTGGCCCATCAGGTGCTCGAAGTACTCGATCAGGCGCTCGATTACACGCAACAGCTCGAGCGTCCTCCACGCTTGATGCCCAATGAGGGCCTCAGCATGCCTTCGGAGTTGGCGCCAAGGGCTTTAGCGCGCAGCGTCTGAGGCTGGCTGAGCTTGGTGGGATCTTTTTCGAGAGGACTCTGGCTGAATGCGACGTCCGGAGGCCAATTGAAATCAGTGGCTGTTCAGGCGGATCTGTGGCTATCTGTCGCTGCATGGCGCAGAACGAGGGCTTCCTGTCGCTGGGCAGCCACCTGTTTGCACTGCTCAGCGGTGACGCTGCTGAGGGGAATGCGGCAAGATTTGAAAGGATGCAGGTTCTGCATTCTGCAATAATCAGCTGCCTGCCGAGAGTGGAGCAGGCTCAGGAAGCCTCGATTCCTTCAAGAGCTTGGACAGGCGAAACTGCTCCATCTCATCGCGGTGGGAAATCCAGAGGGACCGGGAAGCGTGGTTTTCGCTTTCAGCTATGGGGAATCGCCTTCCTCGTCTGGAAGCCTGCCGCGAACGATTAAACGAAGGCCTCTTGCAGCAAGTGCCTTCTCGCCTACACCTTGCTGGCCATGGTGGCGGCACACGCTGATCTACAAATTCCGAAGAACGACATACGGCTGGACTCAGCGGACGCTCTTTCGAGTGCCCACCTCCACGATCTGCTCAGAAACGACGTGGCCTAATGCGGGGCATCCCTGTCCCCGCTTTTCCGAAATCCAATCGCCAGTTTCTGGAATGGAGATCATTTAGGTACTGCGGAACCCAGAATCTGGATGGCCTCAGCTATCAGGCACGCGAATCGTCACCAGTACGCGATGGGGGATTCGCCTACGTGCTTGGGCGACGCGACTGGAGGCGCTCGCCTATGCTTCGTTACCATCAAGGCGTTTTTTGGCTAACGACACCATTCCTCTTTGAAGATGCCACCGTTGGCTTGTTTCTGCAGAATGGCAGGGAATTGGATGACGCCCGTGGCTCCGTTCTCCACTGGACTCACGTCCAAAGCGGCATCGGATGCAGCTTGAATCTCGCCATGCCGGTGGGCATCCAGTTTACGGAGCGGCAGCAGGCTGGCCTGAAAAAGCTTGCGGCAGCACCCGCTTTTCATGGATCTTGTGGCCAGGAGTACAGGCTCCTGAGGCTGAAGTTGGCTGATCTGCCGAAGGCTGGCCGAACATCCGCCATCGGTTCGCTGCCAGGGTCAGCGCCGATCTCAAGGCGATGGTTCGCCACGCTGTTTTGGATGGAGAGGAACGACTTGGTTTGCGTTCCCGGCCACGGCCCGGAATCCATCTGGCCAGCAGGAGCTGGGGGCGATAACTTTGATCCTGGAATTATACGCAACGCTGGAAGACACGTTGCGTGGAATTGCCCTCGAGCCCGCCTGTGGAGCCACGGGCTCCTGGCGGGATTGAGCGATCAACCGGTGGGGAAACAACTCGGCACCACCGCGAACACTCTCTATCTAGCGTGTTCTGCCCTAATCAACCGGGGAGCTGGAGGAGTCCAACGGAATTCGGGCCGAGACACAACTCTCTGGTGATTGGTGGTTTCTGGACAATCATCAATAGCTACATTAGTAAGTTGTAGGCCTTGCTAAAGGAGCTGGTGTCTGTGTCCCTTCCATCATCAACGGCAGCGGTTTTTTGGCCCGATGTCAATCCCTAGAAACCAACCTATCCACTGCCACTCTGCTGCGCCCAGTGGTCGAAATGCCTACCGTCTGGGAAACGGCTTTCTGTCGCCCACCACGCTTGGCGATCAGGCGCTCTATAACCGAAATATCTGGCCGGTTCACAAGTTAATTCCAATACTAAAAGTGACTGGCCTGTCGGTACCCAGGCGGAGTGAAAACTTGTGCGGTTGCCTATGGCAAGGGTTTGGTGAGTGAGCATGTGAAGTTACCAGCTTGAAGAAAATGAAGTTTTATTCCTATTGTTACGATGTCGGCCGAAGAGCCGTTTTGCTGACTGGTGCCACATCTCTTCTTATCGCTTATGCTGGCCGGTTCGATCCGAATCTCCCTCGTTGCGATTCTTTCGACGCAATTGCAGCTGACAATCTGCCCAAATCGTGGATCCGTGGCTTTGCTGGTGCCCGTGCATCGACGACCTGGCCTCCTTCCTGATCGCCCGGGTCCGTGATTTCCTGCTGGTGGACGTGTCGTCGCCCCGGGAACTGAGGGCGGCCAGGCAAACGTGCGATGAGACCCCATCGCCTTCAAGACCGGGAGGCGGCCAAACTTGCGAAGTGCGGGGTGCCCACCTGTATGGAGACCGCGTGGCGCTGTGTCCGAGTTGGCCTGGAGGTGCTGATGAACAAAGTGGGGTGCAGCAGCAACAGGCCGTGCCAGCAAGGCCTTGGAAAGGCCCTTACGCCAGGCTCTCGATGCCTGCCTGGACGCCTTGGCGCGGGCCGCGAAACGGCGAGCTCTCGATCAACTCGCCAACCATCCTGGAGCAACCGCCGCCATCGCCTTGAAGCTGGAGGGAAATCGCCGCCCAATGGATGGAACTGCTGGCCGCGATCGATGGGCGGAAATCCAGGCCGAAACCGAGGGCGGCCACCGGATGCGGACCAGAGAGCCGAGCTGTGTTGGTCTGGCTGGTTGTGCTGGATCGCTGGGGGCCTCTCCTTCTGGCGATGCCCTGCCAAGCTGGCTGCCCATCCTGAACGAACAGTTTCATGCCCGCTACGTGGCGCTTTCAGTGGGCGGGAGAGTCTCTGCCGCGGCGGGTGGGCTGGCCGTGAAGCACGCCGGCGGCGCGAATCGTTCTGGTTGTTACGACTCAGCCCAGCTCCAGTCCCTTGCCGGAAAGGGTGTTGGGCGCAGCCCAGGGAGCTTCTGGAGACTGACCTTGCAGATATCAGGCTCCTGCCAGAGAGCCGCCCCAATTCCCGAATGCTGTTTGTTGAAGCAGTGGTCAGGACCAACTGGTGGATCACGCTGAGTGCTTGCTCACTTAAAGCCCAATTTTGAATCAAGGCGAGCCGGCCGCAGCCCGGCGCCCTGCATAAGATCTTCGGTGGTGTTCCCTTCCACGGCAAGGTCAGCGAGTTAGGGAGGTTGCACTGGCCGCCTTGGTCTACAGACATTCCGCGATTTCGAGGTGGTGGTGGTGGGCCGATGGCTGCGCTGTGGAGGAGGACGGTGCTGGACGGGCTGAAGGCCCAGGGAATCCCGCTTCTTGTTGCAGCTTCCAGACGCCAGGGAGCCTTCCGCGCCCAGAGCGGCGGTGCCAATGCAACATCGGGCCAGCCTACCTCTTGGTTTCTTTGACCATGAACGAACGCACGGGGAAGCAGTGTTTCATGGAAGGATGTGGCCTAAGGGCCCGCAGCACCGAGGCCGAATGTGGTGGAGTGCCAATTCTGGGTCGTGCACCAGGGAAGGCCCCTTACATCCTTCAAGCATTTGCAACAGAAACGAATGCGCGTGCAGCGCCATCCTGGAGAGGCTATCTGATTGGGTGAATCCCAATAAACAACCTAGGCCAACAAACTGATCCGCACGCAGCCTTTGGAGCAAAGCCATGGGCAGCTCAAGACTATGGGCCTCCCCAAGGAACCCCCAGCTGAACTTCCTGCGAGACATGCTGTGCACGGTGCCTGCCTTTATCGTTTGCCGCGCACACACTAGCCAGCACCATCCAAACGGAGTAATCGCTACCCTCCACGCTCCGATAGTTCCATGGTCAGCACGGATCCTGCCGTAAGTGACGCTGCCTGATCAGTTCTTGAAACCGTGTTGGAAGGTTTCGCGGCCCTCTGTTTGCAAAGACCAATGGCCAGTCCCTTCTCAGTGGTGAATTCCGCAGCCCGCACGTGAACTGGAGCTCAATAATACTGCTCTGCCCAGAGCTGGCAGCTCTCTTGAGAGGAGAGTTTGAAAAACGGTGGGCCGTATCCAAAGGCCTCTACGACTGGACAACGATAGGAAACCAGGAATCAACGTTTTTCACCGCAACTTTTTTGGGAAGGCCTTACGGACTCAATGCCTAGCTTGCTGTGATTTTGACCTTTGAGGCCGTCACAAGCTGATCAGGCTCCATATCGTTTGGTAGAACTTGTTGATTGGCCTTGATGATCCAAACATCTGGGTTACGTTTTTACCGTTGAGAAGTAGTTTCTGGCTCTTTCTCAAGCAAAATTCTCGGCAATGAATTCTGCATCTTCCGCGAAACCAATCCTTTTGAGTGATTCGATGAGCCTTGTCGGCCCAGGCCCATGCCTTGTGGGATCACAAACGAGTCTCTATCGCAAGGTGATTCCTGGCTACATGCAACGGACACCAGTTTCAGCCTGGGAATGACCGGCCTGGCCCAGGTGGAAGGGTGGCGCGGCGAAACGCTGATTCTGAAGGCGATGGTTTCAGCGTATCGAGGCTGATCTGCGCTACCAACGCGATGGTCGCTTCGGGCTCGATCTCTCAAGAATCATGATCAAAACCATCCTGAACATCCCGTTCACCGAATGCCTTCTGACTCGTCTGCTGACGACCAGCAAAAAAATCCTGCCACGGAAAACTCCGGGCAGATTAATCAGGTTTTAGAGCCTCAGGCCCTAGCGGCCTTAAAGCCTTGTCGAGTTCGAACTCGGGCGAAGTTGTTGGTGTTGATGCCGCCGTCGGTTGCGCTGGAATCCGGTGTAGTTTCCACCTTGTCAAAACCCACCACACCGGTAGCGGGATACCGGGAGGTGTCACGGAGGCCACAGTGCCGACGTCCCCGTTGGAACGCAGTAAGACTCAGCCCGCTTGAATGCGCACTTGTCCCGCCGCGTGAAATGCCATCGCTGCCTAGATGAGGGTGACTTCCCTGCGGAAACTAACCCCCGCGGCAGGGGCTTGGCAAACCAGGTCATGTCACGGAATCCGTCGCCGCATTCGGGTCAAGGTCGGCCCGGGCCCGCGTGGCACGAATCGCCTCCCCTGCCCGTGGCCCTCGATTGGAGGCACCTGTCCTCAGCCTCGAATTGGCCCCGATCCCAACCGCGAGGACTATCAGCACCGTGCGAGTTCCTCGCCGGCTCGAGGAGGCCTGGGAGGTTGTGATCGCTTCGATCTGCAGACCGATCTGGCGCGGCCGCATCCCTCGCTCGGTGCGGGATCGGGATAAAGCGGCGGTGGCGAAGGCCGGGGCACCGGCTTTCTGCAGTGGCTGCCGCGAGCGCGAGATCAGCAAAACCAGGGCCCTATGGTCCTGATCCAGCTGGCTGAACCGCCGACAACCTCTCGGTGGGCGGCCTGCTGGAGCAGGCCAGCGTCAACAACTTCGAAACGGGCCTTCTGGAGAACGGCCAGGCAGACGCCGAGGTGGCAGCTGAATGATCAGCGAGGCGGCCACGAGGGCCGCCAGATCACGCGCAAAACAGGTGCCGCCGGTCACCGATGAGTTCATCCGCCGCCACCAGCCCCCTGCTGCGGAGGAGATTCGCCAACCGCACCCAGGAGAAACCTGCTGCCGCCCGCGGATTGTGGCGCCGCTGGTCAAGGAGCTGGCCAAGCTGCCGGAACCCCAGCAGCGACGACCTGCGCCGCGCCCCTGCGGCGAGGAGCCGGAGCTGGATGCGGGTCCAAGACGTTGAACCCATAACGGCCCGCTGGCTGAGCAAAGGCGGCGGAAGGCCGGCGCGCGGTGGCGGGCCTTCCAGCAGGGAGACCCTCAACTTTGAAAAGGCCCTGCAGGAGCCAGCGCCTCGATGCTGCCTCGGCCCGCTGGCCGATGCCGTTGGCCAGGCCCAGCAACAATCGAGAGCGCGTGCTTCACTTGCACACCCAGCTGGCGGCGCCTGGGCGGCCCTGCAGGAGCGGGCTCTGGGTGGAGAAGCGGCAGCAGCACCCCCCACCTGCCGCGGCTGCTCACCCTGTTGGCAGAGCTCAGTGGCAAGCACGCTGCGGGTGTCACTTCCGGGAAGCTCGCCCGGTGGCAAGCGGGTGCGGATTCAACTGGTGGAAGAAAAAGCCAGACAGCTTGAAGCGCCTCCCTTGCCCTGAAACGCTCACTTGAGCGCCCCCGTTCAAACGGTGAGAGGATGGCCCCCACGTGAAGGCCAGAGATGAACCAGCAAAACTTCCCGCAGACCTTCCGCTACGCCCCCCAGCGTGGCGGGCACCAGCGCCTTTGTGCTCGTCTATTCACCGCTCGCCGGTTCCGATGAAAAGATCGATGCCGATGGACCCGGCATTGGGTGGGATCAGAAGAGCCCCAAACGCATCATTCCACCCTTCAGAGAACCTGTTTCGCAGCCAGCGCTCAGGACTGGTGGCCTGGCCGCCGCCAGACGAAGAGGGGCCGTCAAGACGACGAACTGGTCCAGATGGATCCCCCCAACGACTTCATGTTTGCGGCGTCTGCCGCTGACCACCAAAAACACAATATCCAGCTTCTTATGCACGCCTCACGTCGAGGAAATCCTTCTGCCGATTCTGCACTCCTTTCCAGCCATTTCAGCGTTGACAATTCCGACTGGGTGCATCTTTGAGGAGGTGAATGGCCTCCTTCCGCCAAGGGCGCCTTTTGCCCCCCCCCCCTGGAGCCGCACCGGGGGCCACGATCTGGATTCAAATGAATTACAATCTCTGGCTCGCGCCCCGCTTACATCCGCAAGGGACGCCCCCGATGTGGCGGATCGCCTTTTCCCACCACACGCCCTTCGCCCGTCCACAGACGTCTTTCAGCATTCTTCCCTGGCGGGAATGAAATCCTCGACAGTCCTGCCCTCGTTGTGATTTAGTCCGGTTTCCCATTCCCCCGTTAGCGGCCAACCAACTTCGCCCGCTCGGCCGTCAGCCTTCCGCGCCGTGAAGGGGGTGGATCCGGTGGCCGGTCGCCGAGAAGTTCCGCCCGTAACGGCAGCGCCCTGCACGAACCGTTCGTTGTTCCCTTACATTGAATGCAATGAAAGGCCGGCGCGTGTCGCATCGTCGCCCTCGCCGGTGGGCACCTTCCCCCGCGAATCAGATCCGCCGATCATTAGCGTCCAGTCCCGAAGATCTGCGCCATGTCGAAGCAGATCTCGGAGCAGCAATTCCGACCGCAAACGCTTGGATCCTCTCCGCCTCCCGGGTGATTACCCAAGGGCAACGAAGGAGATGCTGCTCGCCTACGACGTTTGCGCATGAGGCCGACAAGAACCTGGCACTGCAAAGGTTTTGAAGCTGTTCTTGGCTGCGTGGCGGCTTGCCGTGGCATGCGCATCTTACGACGACATCCAGCTGGGCGGTGGAAGAAATCGTCGGCCGCAATCAAACGGCCGCTTTGCCCGCATCGAACTGGACGCCGGTGCGCCCTCTCGACCGGCGGATTCCTCTTACGAAGAGCTGGTGGCCTGGTTCGGCGAGGCCGATGTTTGCTGGATCACCCCCCTGCGCGACGGGCCCTCAACCTGGGTGGCCCAATGGAATACGTGGCGGCCCCGGCGTGGGTCGCGATGGGGTGCTGGTGCTCTCCGAATTCACCGGAAGCGTCGGTGGAACTGCAGGGGCGGTCTCGCCAACCCCTACTCCACGGCCAGCAATGGACCGGGCCATTGCCGAAGCCCTGGTGATTGCCCAAGCCCCGAACAGTGCGAGCGCAATGGTGCGATGACCCAGGCCCGTCGAGGGTTCACCGTGGAGCACTGGGCCGAGCGCAGTGGGTGAAAACTCAGCGTTCTGTGTCGTGGGCGTGCCAGAGGCCAGGCCCCGGGCGCTGGCGCCTGGCGAATCGTTTCCTGCTGGGATCCTGGTTCCTGCTGGCGCTGGCCCGTTGGCCTGGGCGCGGCCGCCGCTGACGATCACCGTGCCTGATGCCCGCTCCCTTCGCTGAAGCCACCGCTGACTACGGTGGCGGCGCATTCAACCGCGAACCACCGTCGGCTGCGCAATCGCCGTGGCCCGCGACCGTTTGAAACTAGAGGTGGTGTCGATCTGGCGATCAGCAAGCCTGCTTGCTGGGCGACAGCCCTCCTACGACCTGCTGATGATGGGGGATGTCACCCTGGAGCGGCCAAATACGCCGCCGCCGGCTGGCTGCTGCCCCCTCGAACGCTGGCTTCGACGGCGGAATCCCCTTGTCGATGTTGGTGCCCGGTGCCCGCGAAGGGGCAATCGCCCTCGATGGCAGGCTCTGGCGCCCTGCCGATGCTGGCCTCGATGGGCCTGGGGCCTCTTACCTGGCGCACCGATCTGATGGCGGCGCCGCCGCGCAACAGGCCCGCCGAGTTGGGGATCCGCTCTAAAGAGCTGCAAGAGCAAGGGCTTCTATAGTGCGGCTTGGGGGTGGATACGAGCATCGTGTTAAGCTGGCAAGGGAAGCAATCATAGAGCGAGTACGAAGGGCCTCAGCTGTGTGGGTTCCTCGAAGTGTTGCGACGGTGGCCAATGTATTTGCAGCGAGCGGCGGTACGGAAGGGTGCCAGTGGGGGTATGAGGCAGGGTGCGGCGGCGCTGAGCATCGGGCATCGCGCCCTGGACTCACCCCAGGCCGCAGCGGCCGCGCATCCTGGCTGCGCCGAGCTGGTGCCGAAAACGAGGGTGTGACGCCCGCGTCGGGATGCAGCACCCCCCCCGAATGCCGCCGAACCCGAAAGTTCTCTGCAGGCCTTCCGCCAGTGGCGCAGGCCGCCTTCATGCGCAATTGGCCCTACGCTGGAAAGAGCTTGCAGAAACCGGGCAGTGCCGTGGGCCGACGAATGCGAGGTGGCCAGATCACAAAAACATGGTCGGATTTGGTGGGTGCCCTGCGAGGCCGGGCCAGTCCGCCGGGCTGCCACCCCAGGGCAAGCTGGGGGCTGTCGGTGCTGCGCGGCAGTGGCCCATCCGGCCCGAAGCCGTGGCGGTGCTGCAGGCCCTCACCGGTGAGCAGAAGGCCAGCGGCGGCTGCCCGTGATTGGGGCTACACGCCCCACGCTCGCCTCCCTGTCGACGATCACCGAGCTGCGTGCGGCCCCGCCCTTGCTGCCCCGCCCGCGCCAGGCCCTTGGAGGTGGCGGCCTTGCGGCCGATCACGCCCGGTCTATGGCCCAACTCAGCGACATCCTTCAGCGCCCAACTCAAGTGCGATCAACGTCGTTCGAGCGGGACGGCCCCTGAAGTGGCGATGGGCCGGGCCGGACGCAAAGCAGCCGGGCGGTGCTCAACGCCAGTGGCGTGGAGGCGGTCTGATGGCGTGGTGCTGATCGCCCGGCCCTGCTGCTGTTGCTTGCTGTGTTCCTCTGCCGATGGCCTCTTAACCTGTGGCTGAGTTTTCCACGCCCAGAACCTGTTCAGCGGATCTCCACCCGTTCCGGTGGGGATTGCCAGTCAATTGGCACCGCCTGGTTCTCGATGCCCGCCTTTCTGGCAGGACCGCGGCCCAGACCCTGCGCACTTCGCCGTTGGTTGTCTGGTGTCGTTGGAGCTGGGGCTGGGCCTGCGCGGGCAATGGCCCTGCGCTCAATCAGCGCTAGCGCGCGGTCGCGGGACCTGCCTGTGCGCAGCCCTGCACCCTGCCTAGCCCTGGGCCCTGCCCAACCACGTGATGGCGCTGGGGCTGGCGCTGGCATCTGTCAACGACCACAGCGGTATGTCAGGGCGCCCGAGTCTCAGCGGCGTGATCGAGTACATTGGCCTCACCGGCAGCACGCTGCCCTTCCTCGCCTCCCCTCCCTGGCCTGGCTGGCCGTGGTTTTTGCCGATGTCCCTGGAAAACGACGCCAGACTTCGTGCCCTGTTGCTGGCTGGCCGGGCTTTGCAGATGATCCCGCCGATCTCTACGAGGCGCTGGCGCCCCCCCCCCTTTTTTGGGGAAAAAAAGGAGATGGCAGCGCTCCACTGTCGGCCCTTGCTGCGCATCTCAAGCCCTGCCGCCTGCTATAGGCCTATCCTGCTGGCTGGTGCTGCTGTTCCGCCTGGCCCAGGCGCCTGGGCGTTCTTCGATCTGATGCGTGGTGGCTCACCGGCGGCGGGCCTGCCAGCAGCACCGTTAGAGTGGGTGCGGCTAGCCCTATTGCTCAATGCCATGCCGCCTTTCCTCGATTTCGCTACAAGCGCCAGCGTGATGAATCGCATGTTTTGGCGTGCTGCTGCTGCTTGGGGGGCGTGTTGTTGCTGGTTTTTGCGCCCGTCCCTGCCAGGGCTTGAGCTGCCCCGTCGCCCTTTTTTCCTGTGCACTGATTTTTTTTGTCAATGCACCCCGGCATCCGATGCCCTGCTTCGCCGTCTGCACAACCCGATCGCCCTCAACAGAGGGGGTAAAGCAGAACCCGCGCCGCCTGGACCCTGTGGCGTTGCTTGCTGTTCTGGAGCCTCGCCGCCGATGCTCTGGCAGCTCTACACCTCGCTGCGCACCCACCGATGCCCTTGCTGGGCGGGCTGGCGGCGATCGGTTCGGGGCTGGACCTGGCCACTACGGCCAGAATCCTCAGCAGTGATACCGCCCCTTCTGGCGCTACTGTCAGCAGACAAGCACCCTGGGTGGGGGTGGGAACAAACGCTTGCTGACCGCTGCTGCTGGCCATCCCTGCGCCTCGCCCTGCAAGCGGGCGCCGCGCCTGCAGCGGCCAGTGGTGGAATGGGGCCCCTGCTTGGTGCCGCGCGCCTTTCCCTCGGTGCTGCTTGTTCCTGGCGCTGCTGGCAGCTGGCGCGCCAGTTCGGCCTGGCCAACACCTGCTGGCGCTTCTGTCTGCCCTATGCCGGGCTTTCGCTTCCCTGGGCGGTGGCTGCTGCTGGAAGGCCGGCCATTTGCCGAATGCGCCGCGCGAGCTGAAGAGAGCGCACTGCTGGAGGGCCTTTTGGCCTCTGGCGCGTCTGGACGCTGGATCCTGGTGCCCCCTGCTCGGCCCGCGGTGGCGAGCCAACGGCCGTGCTGGTGTTTTCTGTTCAGCTGGAATGAAGTTCCGCGATCGCCTCACGCTGGCCTGAGCCGCTCGGAGCGCTCACCTGGCGCCGCGCCATGCCCGCATCGCCGGTTCCTCGGTGTATGCTTCGGTTCCCTATGGGCGCCTTCGCTGCGGCGCACGGTGCTGGCAGCGTGCCATTGCTGCTGCTAAAACTGGCCTGGTCCTTTCAGCGGCCGAATCGTGGCGCGGCTCTCATACTAAGGGCCGCGCGATCCAGGCTTGGAAGACGTGGCGTCATATGCTGTCCGCCGCTCCCGGCCGAATGAACGCGTTCCAGCACGAATTCGCCAGCAACCACCACCAGGACGTAGAGCATGGCCGCCTAAGCCGGCGTGATGAGCTAAGCAGGTAGAAGTGTAGGTCTCGTTGTACGGCATTCCGCAGGTGATGTGGACGGAGCAGAATAAGGGCCTCCAGTGCTTTGAGAGCTATGACTTGCGGACGAGCCCGAGAGTGTTACTGTAAAGGTGTATGGGGGGAACTCAGCCCGCCGGGGCGATTCGGCGGGCGCGCAAGAGGTCCTCTTGAAGGAGTCGTGCGTGAATCTGACGGTAATGGTGGCGGCCGAGGACTCGCAGTACTCCGCGGGTTCGGTGTGCGGAAACGTGCCTGGCCCTGCCTTCGGCCCAAGCGTCTTGCCGGAAGAGCAAAGCACCCACGGCGCCGCTCGCGCCCATGCGCAGAAGTACTGCATGATTAGAGTCCGTGAGGGCGCGCGGCCATCAACGAATCTATGGCCCCCGAGGTAATCGTGATGAGTGGGACGATAGATCGGTAGTGGGTTATCATCCGCGTACTGATGACCTGGCTCCGCGGAAAAGCGCGACACTCACCGCCCTGCCGCCGGCTCCCTGCCGTGCGGTAGGGGTGGATAGCTAGTGATGAAGAGGTGTGTATAGCGACGGTGAATAGTGTGAGGTATATTTTGATATAATGATAGTGTGGTAGGCGTGCGGGCTCCGATGCTATGAGCTACGCCGCTCTATCCCCACCTGAGT
>Ga0163217_1076256_pt1 | contig 13227 bp, 14 predicted proteins | sample SynspAceP_FD_185933 | JGI IMG/M metagenome (GOLD analysis project Ga0163217, IMG submission 185933) | Saline lake microbial communities from Ace Lake in Antarctica - Synechococcus sp. Ace-P (PacBio error correction) | ecosystem: Environmental > Aquatic > Non-marine Saline and Alkaline > Saline ...
TAAACACCAGAAAAAAAGGGAGATTTAAAGTTAAAAAAAAAAATCCCCGCTTTTTTAAACACTTTTCATCGTCGGATGTTTTTTTTTTTTTCTTTTTTCCCCCAACCACTTTTTTGGAGACCCTAAAATTGAAATCAAACATGCCCGAAAAAAATTTGCACTTCTTCGGTATTCCCGTTTACTTTTTTACATGCCTAAAACATTACGGCCTCAAAAAGGTCGTTTACGTGGCCCAAATCAACCCATTACATGCTTCGCTATTTTCTTTAAAATCGTCCCTTCGGATATTTTTGCTTGGCTAGAAATGGCAATCTTGGTTTCGTCCATTTCCGTCCGTTTTTTTAAAATGTCACCAGCAACTAGCGAATGTATCTTTTTCTGCCATCCGTCTTTTTCATCTAACTAAATTGCCCGCTCCGGTGCACTACCCAATATATTTTTAAAATCGCCATAATCAAATAAAAAAGATATGGGAAGGGGTTTAAATAGAACGTAAAGTCAACGAATAACATTAAAATTCGTCGCCCTTAAAAATTCGAGAAAAAATCGCGTGACAGTACTAATGGGGAAAATATCGCTCTTTTGGCAGTGGTTTTTAAGCCAATTGAACATGTTCCTTATATTCTTCCATCCTTAAATTAGAATAACCTCTGGCCATCCAAACTAAAATTGTAAAGATGCAAAGTTTTTTACATTTAAATTTGTTTCTATTTCAGACAATATTACTTTCAGATTCGTACAGTTTTTGAAAAAATATAGGCTTTCAATTTTTCAAGTGATGAATATCGCTATGATATTTTTGTACACAGCCGTCATAAATATCAGGAATGGCAAACCAGAATCAGCTTTTTTTTTGGTCAGTGTACATCCTCAAAATAGCGTAAACTCGTGCGTCATAGGCCATATAACCAAATAAGCCGTATTTTTTTTTTTTTTTTTTTTTTTTTTTTTTTCCTATAAACTTAAAGCGTTGTTCTTCAGCTTTAAAATCTTTGCTGAAATTTTTCTATAACCGAACAACATCTGTGGTCGAATCAATGCTAATTCTTCCAACAGTACCATCAGGAAAGTTCCTGGGTGATGACTTCAATTTCCTCACTTTTTATGGACGCAATAGTGTTGCAACCAGATATAGGAAAAAACTATATCGTTGGTATGGTAAAATCATAACCTTCTAGTAAAATACCTATATGAAAAGATCTCTAATTTTAGGTAAACACTGACGGGGTAACGTGTCGCTAAGATTTTTTTGAAATGTGTTTTTAAATTTGTATGTCAAATTAATGCTTTTAAAATAAGGTAAGGCTTGTTCGTGATGACAAGCTTATATAATTATATATCATGGTGCTTGCTCACGGTTTTGTCGTAAGGTATTCCACCACCATAAAATTCTACAATTTAAATTTTTCATTGACCCTCAAAGATAGAGAATCATTTTTCAGAATACAAACAGGAAGTTAATAAAAAAATAAACCCCACTAAAAAATTAATACGTAGTGGGGTTTGTGCCTTTTCTTTAAGCTTTTTCAGTTGAATTAATAATTCTAAGTCCTACCACAATTCGAACTCGTCATAATAGCTTTGTCTTATTAGCGATCGTAAAATTTGAAAGACTCCGTATTTTAAAATTATAATCATTCTATCAACCTTTAACGTGCAGTTGCCTTAAACTTTCCATAGACCGATAAAATCACAAAAAAAAGTAATTGCTTAGTATTCCTTTAATGGTTTAAATTCACAGTAACTTCGTATGAGTTTTTCCATCTGCTTTTAACATTGTAAAAACTAATTTTGACATTGCATGGTTTGTAGTAACCCAAAAAATCAATACCGCATTTAAATGCCCTTCTAATTTTTCTTTGCCTCAAAACACTGCTTTTTTAAAGTCTTCAACAGCTGATGACTAGGCCATATCTACCATAAACTTCTCCCACAGTGAGTTGATCAAACCTTCAACATAAAGTGTTCTGAAATTTTAAGGTCTATTTGCCATAGTGTGAAACCCTGCAAAATTTAATAGCCTTTCCAAGTTCTGTGCTGCTTTCTGTTTTTAACTTTTTTTTTTCTCCATCAATAGGAGTTGTTTTGCAAGATGCTGTCAGCCACCAAATACTAAGTGCCAAATACGAAACTTAAGCTGTTCTTTTTCATGTTTTTAATTTTTATTGTTTGTGTTTAAAGTTATTTATTAATTAAAAATTTATCTAAGAGTGTGTTTAATAAGGTTAAATCATCTCCGTTAAACCTTTGAAGTAATGCTTTCTCTGCCTCGTTCATAGCCTCGAATCCATACTGAGTAAAACTTTTTCACGCTGTTTGCGGTAATTGTAATTTCTACTTCTTCTCCTATTTGCTTCTCCGCAAGTTTCTCTTCTACAAAAACTTTTAAAATAGCTTGTCCACTAATCTCTGTGGTATTGCTCATTTTCGTAACCATTCGTTTCATTTAAGGTACTTAGGTTAGCTGGTTCCCTTTTTGAACCTCAGCAAAATTCGAAGCACATGTAAAATTGCTGGGTAGCGAAACATCCACAAAGGCTTTAGGGCATTTGTTATGACCCTCGTTACTTTGTTTAACCACTTAAAGTGAATTCAATTGTCCTTTGGTTTTAAAGGAATTTCTTTTTCAGTTTTTATGGTTTTTTCCTAACGTTCATGTCAATACAACAATTGGTATGTAACAAATTGTAATTGTTCCTATTTTGTGAACGCTCTACAAGTTTCTATTAAATTTTTTTGTTAAAATTTTTAGCAGTTTTTAATCACCGTTGTAGGGTATAATGCATTTTGAAACAATAATGACTTATTTTGAGGATAAAAGTTTTAACCGATGGCAAGAATTTTATTACAAGAAGATTGGGCCAGAGCATTAAAAAGGAAAACAAAATGCGTTTCTTTTAGATGTGAGAACAGCGCAACGAGGTAGCAGAGGGTAATACTATATGCCACCAATATAGATATTCATTTAGGGCAAAGGATATTTTTAATGAAATTGAAAAATAGATAAATCTAAACTTCTTTGTGGTTATTGTCGTTCCAGGAGCACGCTATGGTCAGGCTTTTGTGCTATTGATGAACAGCCTAACGGTTTTGAAAATGCCCTATAATTTAGTTAGGGGGTTATGAATTGGGAAGAGGTGGAGGTTGCCTCAACTAAAAAAGGTTCATTTTTAATTAGGATAGTCGAATTTTGCTGATCTTTCTCTTTAATTTTCAACCCAAACAGAGAACCCGAATTAGTCAATCAAACCAATTAAGAACCAGAAAATCACTGCGAGAAGATTTTCTTCATTTTATTCTGAAATATAACAGAAATCGAAACTAGCACCCTGGTTGATTCGCAAGATGAGCGATCGAAATTTTAATCAGAAAAGGTACGCATCAACCAATTTGTCTGGCCATTTTTTTTCAACGCCAAATAAAAATAAACGAACAGCTCTGGGCTGCAAATGTGGGAAATTCTATTAAATCATCCGATTGGTACGCCACACGGTCCATGAAAGGCGATCAAAATCTTGACAACTGTAATTCTCCATGTTGTTTGGGGATGATGATGTAGTATTTTTAGAAAAGACATACACAAAATTTCTACGGCTCGAACTTAAAGCTTTCTGTGTCAAAAAAGAAGGTATTTTGAGGCCTATCAAAACTTTTTTAGAAGCGCGCCACAAATAGGTTTTATTAATTTCCAACAATGAAATACCTAGTGTAAAGATTTCATTTTAAGAAATGGTTAGCAAACGACTATTTTTGAGCGTTTGGAAACAAAAAATCGAACGCTGTACGCCGAATTATTTAGTAAGGCATAATAACGATTGGGAACAAGTAATGTTTTTCAACTTTTATTAAGAACTTTGGACTTAAGATAAATGGAGAAGTCGTTTCAAAGTTTAAGGCCGAAAGTTTTTGCTTTTAGCATCGTTCGAAAAAGGGAAAATACTGCCTTACAACTTGAGGCTACTTTTTTAGGATGGTTGGCTTTTTAGAAGCGATCAATTTTTAGATGCTTACTACCTTCAGCTAAGAAAAGAATATCCATACCTAGAACACAAATTTTAAATTAAACAATCAAGCAGTTCAAGAAAGCCAAGAAATCTTTTTTAAATTAAGACCCCATTTTCCAACATTGCCGTTGTCGCAAAACTCGCTAATTGTATTCAAAAAATCAAAATCTGTTTTCGTAAAATTATAGATGCCCAACACTTGGGTGCTATTTATGACGTAATTTAATGTTCAAAACAGCGACGTGCCTATTGGAATACTCCATTTTACTTTTGGAAAGGAATCTAAAAAAAGCAGCAAAAAAACTTAACTAAAATTTATGAACTCCTCCTTAATAAATACTATATCTTCCTTAAATTTGAATATGCCAAGCATTACAATACTGGCAGAAGGGGCTTCTATCGTTCCTTTGTGGCAGTATTAAATATGAAAGAAAATAGCAATTATTGATAATTTTTTTGTCTTTAGGGGTCGCATACTCTAAATGCCATGGAAAGTAAGGCCTGTTTTGGCAGCTGTAATAACAACTACTGCCTGCAAAAACATAAATCTGTCTTACATTGTCCGTTGGCAATCATTTAAATTAAAAGGAAATACTTAATTTTAGGCCTATGAATATATTTCTTCAGGCCTATATTTTTTTCAAAGCGGGTCGCATTTGAATGTGTGTAAGACGTATTGCCGACGTATGGGAAATTCAGAGCGAGAGTGGTTCAGAACTTCATTTATTTATCTTGCTTGTTACTTAGGCCTTTGTTTTGCTTGTATTTATTTGTGTGCTTTCTGGTGTAAAAATAAAAAGATTTGGTAACATACCAAAGAAACCTCCGTGTTTTTGACCTTATAAAAAAATGATAAAAACTCTTTAATATCTAAAATATATCTAGCCTTTTTTTTTGATGATAGCTGTTTTTGCTCGTGGGAGTTTTTCGGCTACCGAATTATTTCAAATTTTGACTGGATTGATGCGATTTTTATGACCATCATTACTGGTCACTACGGTTGGTTTTTTCTGGAAGTGAGACCATTAGATGCAACACCTCAAAACTATTTACTGTTGTTTGATAATCTTAATGTTTTTATTTTTTGCGTACGCGATATCGCGTGATTACAGAGTATATTTTTAGGTAGAAATATCCATTACATTATTAAAAAAGAAAAAAGTGAAAAACAAAATAAATTAATTAAAAAAAAACCATGTTTCTATTGTGGTTTTTGGGAACGTAACGGTCTACAAGCTCGAGCGTTTTAAAAAATCCTCAAAAAACATTTGTAGTTATTGAGTAAAGATAAGAGCATCATGAGAAAGGTATGAAATGACATGCCTTTTTTTGTGGAAGGTTGATGCTAATGACGAATGATGTTTATTGCAGGCAGGGATAGAAAACGCTACAGTATTTAATAACTGCATTAAAGCAGATGAAATGCCCACTACTTTATTTTGTAGTGCTATCAGCGAGACAATTAAATAAAAATTTATTTCATTATCACCGTCGCAATCATTGGCAAATTCTCAGAAAATTGCTTTTAGCAGGAGCTAATAAGGTAATTATGCCTGATGAAAATTGGTGGAAGATCCATTATGGCACATGCAACTAGTAGTTATCCCGATTTAATTACTTTTTAATGGATCAATTCGATGGAAGGCCGACATACAACGCACTTAAAGAAGTGGCTATAGAAGATTTTTAGTGGATCTAATCTAGATTGAATTCTCTTCGGATTTAGATTTGCGAATAGAAACCGGATGCACCATTAATTGCGTATATAGAACCAAATGGCACTATATCAATTAATCCTGAGCCGAATTAAAATGTAGAACTCAAGAGGTAAATGTGATTGTCCTTAGCGGAAGACCAGAGCAAAATTCGAAAATTAAAACTGAAATGTTTTCGGATAGTTTAAGCGGTCTTGAATAAATAAAATTTTTGAACCACTTATTTTTTTTTAGATATGTGCTACAATAAATCAAAATAAAAACTTACGCAACAACATATGAAGAAATTAATTTACTTCGTTTCTCTACTAATTTCCTTTCTGTTTTCTCTCAAGATTTAACAATAAGAAGGAAAAGTTTACAATCCCTTCGAACACTATCAATGATGGTGTTAATATGATTTTAGAAGTAATCAGGGCCGGTGCAACGAACCTTAAAACCTTCAAATGGAGTAACGAAGAACACGACTCCATTAAGCTCGAAAAGGGCAACAGCGCTTAGTCGAAGGCGTTCCTTATGATGTCGTCATTACATGATGCATGGGCCAATATGTAACCAAACTTTAAGTAAAGGCAGAAGCCATAATGAAATTTTTAACGGCACACCTATTACGCCCGCGGTAAGTGCTTTAGGGTCTGTATTGTTTTTGGGCATCCTTTTGCTGCAGTAAGGGCTTCTATATCCCTGTTAGTATATGCCGACGTAAAAAGAGTAGGAGTCCAAATTGGTCTCCTGATATGAATTGATAAAATTTACCCTCAACAAAATGGATGAACCAAGCAAGGTTCAAAAGTTAAAAAAGGAAGAGCAAATAGCCATTATTCAATAAACGGGGAAAAATTGGTATCATGTATTAGCGAGTGGAGAATAAAGCTATTTTTTACTGCCGAAAGGTAAAGTTAATTCTATAATTCGAGAATAACAGAACACATTATTGACAAGGCGCTCACTTATTTAGCCTCTTTAAATATGATATCCTGAAGTCCGTAATACACCCCAAATGGTGAGTCCAGTACGAAGCCGTATCGGTTCGTTTATTGTAATTTGTTGGTGTTAGGGGCTACATTTTTTACCTTTAGAATGGGCTTTATAAACATTCCGAGGCTTTGGTCCATGCGGCATTGATTTGGGCACGAGGAAAGTACGATATCCAAATGCAGCCGGGTCAAGTTACGCATTTTTTCAAGCCTTGGCTACTGTCGTTTCAGGTACTTGTTGGTCTAGGTAATATCGCAGGGGTTGCCGTTTGCCGTTTTCTTTAGGTGGAGCAGGGGCTACTTCCTGGATGAATTGTTGTGGATTTTTAGGCATGGCTCTTCAAAATTTTGTAGAATGTACTTTAGGTGTAAAATATAGAGATAATCTTGCCAGATGGCCGTGGTTCTTTTGGTGACCCATGAACCTATTTGCGCTATGGTCTTGAAAAATAGAAATATGAGAAAGGTTTTGGCAAGTACCTTTGGCAGGTTATTTGCAGTATTAGCCGTTGTGCCTCAGTCGAAAGGTTGGAAATATGTTCGCAAGCAAATCAATCTTCGAACGTTAGGCCGTCCAGTTTCCTGTTTACAGGCAACGGATTTTGTTTGTATTGGTCACCGCCAATTTTAGTAGGAGTTGTTTATTATAGGGTGGTGATTAATGAGTAATTGCTAATGTAACTGGTAAAATTGTACCATTATGGCGTCTATCTATATTGTTGCTGCTTTAGCGGTAATGTAATGAATATTTGAGAAATATTGGTCCAGCATTTTTTCAGCCATTTTGGAATGGGGCCTTTTTAGTCCCGTCTGCCTTGAAAGGGGGTGGTCATTGGAAGTACTTGTCATAGGTTTTCAAGCGAAGCCGGCGTTCTCAACAATGAGGCCGGTGTAGGTTCTGCTGCTATTGCCATAGTACCGCGAAAAACCAACAATCCTGCCCTCGGAAGGTTTTGTAGCGCTTTTAGAGCCCTTTTATTGATACTTGTTGTGGTTTGTAACTGACGCAACTGGTCTTCAATTTTTACAGGAAATGCATGAAGGTAAGAAGCAATGGCGGGAGCTCAATTAACAATCAGATGCATTTGAAGTCAAATTTCATGGTTCCCTTATGTGCTTGCTTTTAGCTGTATTCTATTTGCATTTTCTACATGATTCTTGGTCGTACTACGGTATGAGAGCTTGGACTTATTTAATTTGGAAAGAGCCAAAAGAACTGAGTTTTGTTAACAAAATGGTTTCTCCCGGTTTTTGTGTTATTGGAGCTTCGGTAATTTAGGGTGCGCGATTAGACTTTTCTGATAATGATGATTTTTAGCGATGTCCTTTCCCTATAATTATTGGATGTATATTAATGTCCGGGAAGAATTAAAGAAAAGATTTTAAAGAAAGTATTTTTCTAAGTTAAAATCTAACCCGTTATTTAAAAGGCCAATAATAGAGTCCAAATAAAATAAACCAAATAAAAAATATAAATCCCACGTTAAGTTTTCAATACACAAGAACAAGCGTGGGGATTTTATTTTTACTACTTATTATTGAACGCTTCAAGTCGCTTATTTTAATACAATTCTGGTGTTATAGGCTAATTTAAATACTATGGTACTATTGTACAGTGAAGAACAGCCAAGATCAACGATTAACCTTTAAAGCCAGAACATGCTTAAAAAGGATACACTACATTATTTCCCTTCAATCCTACTATATAAACGATGCTAAAGGCTATACCTTGGGTATGTCTTTAGAAGAGCTTGAATCGCTTACACAAATTTAGAAAGCAATCGCTATGTAAATTCCCTAAAGCAATTCCACAAGGGTACTTGTATCTGATTCGCTACTTGATTTAATAGCCGCGTTATTTTTAAATTTCCAGATTGGGTGACTCTTCGTTAAATAGACCATCTGACTAGGTTCGAAAAAAAGGAAAGGCTGTTACGTTTTGAAAAAGCAGTAGTAGCGGTCAAGCAGGAACTTTAAAATACGGCTACGACAGCAGATCTAAAAAAAAATATAAAAGGTATCGGTGATAAATCTATCAAGAAAAAATCAATCTAAAATCTCAGAGAAGTTAGGGTGGTTTTCTGGTAGATGAACAGCTGTACGAGTCCTAAATGGCTTACGCACCAAGAAGTTTACACAAAGCGCATTGGAAAAATTTCACGGGATACATCGCCGACCGGTGCTAAAAATAAATTTAAATACCTGTTACATCTTCCCAATGTATCAAAATAGTATATACCTAATTATGTGCCTCTGAAAAAATATAACTTATCGAATACGGTTGGTGTAATTCAATCTTAGGATTAAAAAAATAGAGGGTTCCTTCGGAAAAAAATCAATAGAATATTTTTATATTTGTCGTTAATAAAAAAAAGCTATGAAATGCCCAAAAAAATGGACTTTACTTTCATTGTTGGGCCTAATTACATGGATAATCGTAATTATAGGAATTAAAAAACATGAACATAATGTACTTTACTGAAGAGCACCAACTTATTCAGAAGCAAGTTACAAAGATTTTTTTAAAAAAAGAGGTAAGTTCCAGCACAATTGAGAATAGGGAAAGCAAGCAGGGACCATAAGAGCGTTTTAATTGGGAAAAAAGTTTGGCGACATGGCTTTTTTGGTCTATTGCTACCAACGAAGCGATGGAGGCTTAGGTTTACAAGATTTATTTATACCGTTTAATAATTACTTTGAAGAATTACAGAAAAATAAATCTGGCGATTTGCGGCAAGCATTTTGGCACATGCTAATTTGCGATGACTCATTCTTAATAAGGAAAGCTGACCAGCACAACTTAAAGAAAGATTATTTACACCCCTAGTGTGGCATGGTGAAAAAATAGCGTTCCTATGCTATTTCGGAGCCATTTTGGAGGTAGTGGATGTGGCTGGCATGCCGAAACTACAGTGTAAAAAAAGGATGATACTTATGTCTCAATGGCTCAAAAACGTTTATAAAACGATGGTGTTTATTGTGATTATATCATTTGTGCTGCAAAAACAACACTGGAATTAGGCAATAAAGGCAGTCAGTATTTTTTCTTGTCGATAAAGCTACTCCAGGAGTTTCAGCAAACCTAATTGAAAATAAAATTAGCTGAGAGCATCAAGATACTGCAATGAGATAGCATTTGATAATGTAAAAGTGGATACCGGCAAGTAATTTTACATGGGTGATGGAAAAACATGGGATTCTCTTTATATTAATGGAGCATCTTTGCATTAGAGCGCCTAATTAATGGGTATTATGCTCATGCAAGAAGCTGCAACGCCCCTAGAGTACAAGTGCTTTGCAAATATAATGTCCAGAACGCCAAAACTTTGGAACCACCAATTATCAATACAAGCGCTTTTAGCCCATCGTTTAGTGGATCTTGTAATGCGGATATGGAACTTGTAAGAGAATATAAACTATATTGTCGCGAGTAGGTTAACACAAGGTGAATATGTGGCTTAATAGAAGCGACTCATAATCAAACTAAAATCTACCCAAAATGGCAAAGATGAGGTTAATTTATGATGTTTGCAAATTTTTACGAGGGTACGGGTATTGAAGATTACCCTTTAGCTCGAATGCTTGCGCGATAGTCGATTAGGACCCATTGGAGGAGGGTACTTCTGAGATCTCTTGAAAGAAATTTTCAAGGTACAAATAATATTGATAAAAAAAGAATAATAAGTCTGCAATACTATTAAATTTTTAAAGATTTAATCCGTTCTGAAAATATTAGCTGTTTTGCAAATAATCACTATTATTTAATTATTAGATTATAAATTCTAAAATAGTTATATCACATTTGCCAAATAAATAATCACAAAAGAGAGAGGTTGTGCCCATGTAATTATACCCATAAAAGAAGGAGAAAACATAGATAGAAGCATTTAAAGCGTTTCATGAGAGCGAAAGTTCGATAGACCTGGAACAATGCGTCAATTAAGAAAACTCAGCAGTTCACGAAGGCCTTCAGTAGAAGAAAGAGCTCAAGGTTCAGAAAGCGCATATATTCAAGGCTTTGAGAGATCAAGAAAGAGATATAATATCGAATACTATCTAATAAGATATATTTAAACTCGCATTTATGGCGAGGGTTTTTTTGTTTTTTGATATGTTCTGAAAAATCTTTATTAATTTTAAGCTATGAGTATTGCTTCTTTTGTAGAGTAATCTTTCTTAAGAAGAAAATAATATGCCAACAATCGGTCAAGGCTTTCAGAATGATTTGTTACGTTTGATGACCTATTGCAGGAAAAATTCAGCGTACAACGACATTGAAAATAACAGCCTATGCAGAGATAAGGAAGTGGGGTCCGTTTTTTTGGTGGGTACTAAACTCTCTCTAACCGAAGTACAATCAGAAAAAATAGCCTCGTTTGAAAGCCTACTATAAATTTTATGCTTTAAAATTGATGCTATTCAAGGTGCATCCATTAGCAACGCATAAGTCCTAAAAAACTCCAATAAAAAATTGAAATTCCATTTTCAGAATTTAGATGATGGAATAAATAATTACAGAGCATTCCCTTTCCTGATGAATTTACCAGGACTTAGGGGATAAATTAATGATTGAAACTTTTTTATTCAACAGAATACGGGCCGCGCAAGAGTTGGTAAATTTGACTATGGGCTATTTAGATCTAGAGAACAAGTATATTTATAAAAGTAGTTGGAAAGCGAAATAAGGACGATACTTCTAATCTTAAATCGTGAAGGAATGTTATTTGAATCTTGAATATTAGAGAAGAAGAGAGTACGGTTTTAAGGATCCCCCCAAACCCATTCCCGATAGAATTTGTTTTTTGACTAAAACAGGAGATAAAGTATAATGAAATGCCTTTGTTTATAGGGTTGTAAATCATTATTTTTAGTAAAGTGTCTATACAAGGTAAAAAAAGAGTCCCATATTCTCAGGCATACCTTTGGCAACCACATCTTACTGAATAAAGGTGCTGATTAATTCTGTAAAAGAATTAAATTAGGGCATGCCAGTTTAGCTTCTACTCCGGTATATACCTCATAACAGCATAGCGAGCTAAAAAAAAGTACAGCTGCATGCACATCCCTAGATATCAAAAAAAAGAGTAGTTTTAACTTTAAATTTTTTTCCATGAAAGTAAATGCACATCTGTTAATTTTAATGGCAGAGGGACTCCCCTGAATAAATTTTTGTTCAAAAATCGATTAAATAAATTTAAGATAGTAATTCGATACAGATTATAGGTTTCTGATGTATTTTTAAAAGTTTGAAAAAAATTGAGTGCAAACAAAGAAAATAAAGTTGTCGAAATTAAAAGTTTACTGTTCCTAAGAAGTGAATTATTGTAAAAAGCACTGTAAGTCTTTTGAAGAGGCAATTGATGCAGCTTGTGATGCGCATTCAAAGCGGCAATTAGTGAGCCAAAAAGAAAAATAACGTATTTTGCGTAAATTGTTTTTCAAAAAATATTTTGTTTTTAAATAAAAATATATCTACATTTGCAGTCCGTTAAATACGGCTTTTTTTTTTTGGACCGAAAAAAAGTTTTAAAAGCCCGAATGAGCTGCAGTCTGCTAGAGCAGCTGATTTGTAATCAGCAGGTTCGTGGGTTCGAGTCCCTCTATCGGCTCAATTGAAGTAAGATTTTTACATCTCTTACTGAAATATTGGAAATTGAGTAAAAGAAGCTTATGATTAGGTGAATATGTCATGGTTTAAAGATATTTAGTTATCACTCAGAATGTTCTTTTATATTATTGTTTGGGGAGAGATACTCAAGGCGGCCAACGAGGGCAGACTGTAAATCTGTGACTACGTTCTTCGCAGGTTCGAATCCTGCCTGCTCCCCACAAACAAAATCTATGGAAGTTTTCATGTTCAAAGTTTAAGTTGTATAACCTGAAACCTCGAAAACTTAAAAAATTGCGGGGAGTACTCAGTTGGTAGAGCGTCAGCCTTCAAGCTGAATGTCGCGGTTCGACCCGGTCTCACCGCTCAAATTAATTAGTAAAGCTTTTTTGGTTCACTAGGTTTTTACTTGAACCTAGTTGTTAAAAAACTTCACTGGTTTGGCTTATTCAGCCAAAGTGAGTTTTTTAAATTGAGAGCGTATAACAGTTTTAGATTCATTTTGTGAAATAAGACTTGAATGTCTGGTAGTTTGTCGGGTTTGAAAAAGCACTATGACTTCTTTTTACCCTTGAGGTTAAGGTGACTTGTTTTGAGTTTATTGATTGTTCTGATAAAATGATGAAGATAGATTTTTAACTCAATTTAGGCCGGATGTAGCTCAGGGTAGAGCGTTCTTCCTTGGTAAGAAGAGGTCATTAGAGTTCGTCAAATCTCATCATTGGCTCAAATTACGAACATAAAAATTGTACACTAAATAACTAAAGATTAAAATCAACTAACATGGCTAAGGCATACATTGATCGTCTTCCACCGCATTTAAAACATCGGTACTACATTGGACACGTTAGATCACGGTAACAACTTACATTGGACTGCCCCGGCTAAATTCAACAGACAGTTTTTTGGCAAACAGCAGGATG
>Ga0163217_1024947_pt1 | contig 13225 bp, 15 predicted proteins | sample SynspAceP_FD_185933 | JGI IMG/M metagenome (GOLD analysis project Ga0163217, IMG submission 185933) | Saline lake microbial communities from Ace Lake in Antarctica - Synechococcus sp. Ace-P (PacBio error correction) | ecosystem: Environmental > Aquatic > Non-marine Saline and Alkaline > Saline ...
ATAAATGGTTTGGACATCTTTTTTTTATTTTTTTTTTTTTTTTTTTATTGAAAAGGAAGGAATTCTCTGGGAAGGCCATACCCCCAATATGCGGTTCGGTTAAGTTCAACAATTATCCGAGGATGAAACGCCTCAGAATTTAAGCTTAAGTTGAAAGGAGAATTCCTGTCTTTGGCTTTGGTCCGATCGTATGGTAAGATAAGGCAAGGGAACCTAGGGTGTTCTCAGAGGGTTAATACCTTTGTTTGCCCGCCTCCAAGATTGGTACCCGGCCCCGTGAGGTGTGGTGGCTTGTTGTCGACTATGCTTTTCCTCGCACTGTGTAATTAGTCTTGTCTCTTGTGGCTCCTGCCTAATTATTTGATTGTATAGCCTCCGTTACTCCTCTTTGCCCTCTATATCTATACGTTGGTGCACGGAATACCATTTCAGTGTGCTCTAGCTGGTCGCCTTGTTTTCCATGTGGCAACTTCACATTTTTTTTGCCTTCGTGTTTTTTCCGTATGTAGTGCTTCAATAAACTGGGGCAAGCGACAGTGCCTGGCCTGGACAACTTGGAATTCCCGATTTCAATATGCCATTGGCAGTGGACGAGCTGGTATATTGGTTAACCAAGCTCTAAGGTCTCTCTAAATTAGGCTGCCCTGCGGATGCTTGTCGCTAATCAAAATGAAAAGGGCCTTGATGACCCCCTAATGACCAACTGGGTTTCTTTGGCGGTCCCTGGAGCGGTTCTTGGGCGCCATGTCCTTACAATTTGATGTTGTCTGCTGATTTCAAATCTCTCTGATCGATTAAGCCGATCAATCTCCGATCTGATCTATCCAATTCGTTCTTGTTGCTATGATCACAATTAATTAGTTTCGGCTACTGATTGACCGAAACCGTTCCGTTTGGCCCCCTGGCCTGGATTATTGCTGGCCTGCCTGCCGATCAACTTGGTTGCCATTTGCTGGCCTGTTTCGCGGCCCAGTTCAAGCCCTGAACAGGCACAAAAGCCTGCCTTTCGAGTCCTTATTGGTCAACTCCCGTTGATGACAAACCCAAAAATCGCGCCAATCGCTGGTGACATCCGGCTCAAGTTGAGCCCAGCGGCTTGTGAAGCGTTCGATTTTGTAATTGGCTCCCTATGTGAGGGAGCAATGATCTTTGGGCCACTTGGCAAATCGTCATACCCTTGTTCCCTAATGGGGCTGCCTGTGGGTCGCGGTTGATCTATGTGGCGAGGGTGTCGATCTGGCTGACGCCATCCGTTGCCCTCGTGGCTGATGGTTCCTGTTTTCCGGGTCCGCTGCTTTTAGTTGATGCAGCGATTGCGGTCACAATTCGCTAAATCCTGCCTCCAAGCGTATGAATCGCTTGGTTGTTTTTCCTTTTGGGTGTGATAACGCGATAACCTCAGTAACCCCTTGGGTCAAGGGGACTGCTTTTCACCAACAAAACACAATGGAAACTGGGAACCCTCTACCGAGGACCTTCGGCGCTGGTGAGCAGTGAAACTTTCCTGAAGATGACCCCTTTCCCAGCAAAGGATTTTATCATTCCTTCGCCATCCCTTGTGCTCTTCCCGGGTGGATTCTTCTGATTTGGTTGATCAAGCCCGAGAGTGGGCCTTCTGCTGGGTCTTGTTTCACTTCGCTGGCCATGCCATGGCTTGCTTGAAAGCCGAGTATCCGCAGCAGCCTTTAACCGATCTGGACTAGCTACAAGCCTAAAGTATTGGTATGCCATCTCTTGAAGTTTCAGGATCTGCGTCCTCAACAATATCTTGCGTCGTTGCCAGCCTGGATCATCCTCTCAACGCTTGTTTTGGTGGAGGTCTGTTCTTGGAGCTTGTTTCGGTCGTGAATGGCCTGCTCAGCAGCCCTTTCATCTGTATCTTTTTGTTCAGCACAATTTCGAGGGCTCCTACGCCTCCATCGAACAGAAGGCTGGAATTCGCTGACTGAGCCATTGATGCATACCATTCTGCATGCGCCTGGCCCAGCCATCCTCAATTGTTTCACGAGCAGAATATTGGGCTATTCACAACATCCACCATCTCTGTTCGCGATCCCGAATTACACCTCCGCGCATTGGCCCCATCAACGCATGCGTCCCTTGTTTAACCGGAGCCCACCCTGGACGGTGCGTCAGATTCCGGATTGCTTTGCTTCATCCTCTGGGATCGGAGCACCTGACAGCCCTTCAATCCGTTGAAGCAGGTTTCAAGCGGCCCAGGCTTAGCGCCGCCCCAGCAACTCGGCCCAGCTGGGGGCCGAGCCCAGATCCCGCCTTCACACGCTGACTTGATGTGGGGGGGAAGCTAACGAAGGCCAGGGGCTGAATCGGGCGATTGGCTCTGCCGCTTCCTGGCCGCTTGAAACCAGGCGTGGAATTGGCAGATTTTGATTTTGGTCTTGGTTTTCATGGTCTTGAGGGATATAAAGAAAAGGAACAGCAACATCCATCCGCTTGAACGCTACATTGAGAGTGACCAAAGAAAGCGTGAAGCTTGCTTGAAGGTCTTTGAGAACGCTTGCCGCCTGGAGGGCAAGCTTCTCTAACAAAACACTTCCTTTTGGCTTGACCCTGGTGCTAAGCCGGAGCACTCAGGCGTCAACAAACAAACCAACGCTGCGATCGATTCACTCAAAGTTTTGCTTTCAATCTCAATCTACAGCTGTTAGTTTGGCCCTGGAAGATGATCTACACTCAAGTTTAGGTTTGTTTGAAAAAGCTTAAGTTTCTACTCAAAGAGTATCACTCAAGAAGTGCTACTTCAAGTTGGATCGGTCTTCACAGACGTCCCGCGGATCAAGGCCAAAACTGGGCGAGAACCCATAAGGGTTGCTCTTTGAAGACTTTGTCAATTCTGTAAGCCAACAGGCCGAAAGCCAAGAGGTTTGAACAGTTGAGTGGGTTTGGATGGATAATCGGCCCCCCTAAGGAGCTACGCCGACAAGGTCCATACTAAACCCCTTGACGCTCAGAATCAGTTCCGGGTGGAGCGGATCTCCCTTGAACGGGCCGCTGACGTGCTGGTGATCCCAGCCGCTATAGAACCCCCTTGCTGGGGCGTACCCGCTCTCCATCCCCAGCATGCCGTCCACTGGGCTGGATAGGGGCAATAACCAGCCTCGGCCAGGCCGCGAAGGCCGCTGTTGGCCTCGGGGTAGTGCCAGAGAGCTTCGCTTGATCCGCTGCGTTCCCACCATACCAGATCGAAGTAAAATGGGCCACACCTTTCCCATTCGCAGAAGCTGCGGCCGGGCACGGGCTCAAGCCAATCCAGTGCTAACGGCTTCGGGCGGAAGGTAGGTAGGTGGGCTGGATGGAAGGTTTTCGAGCAACCCTGCAAGACAGCTGGGTCTCGCAGAGCAGCTCCACCGAGGGCCCCGCACCAGCACATGGGAGTGGCTGACAGCGCAGCGGCCGGAGGCGGGGGGTAGTCCGGCGGCCTTCTCGCCTGGGTGCCTCCATTTGGCCTCTCCATTGACGACAATGGCTTCCAAACCATGGCCCCAATCACCCTTCCGATCGATATCGCTGCGTCTCGATCGGGCCATGGGCCCGGCTGGGCATGACGGCCCCTGAATCCACCGTGCTTGCTGCTGCTGTTGCCTGGGGCCAGGAGTTGGTGGAACCTAGCTGTTCTTGCGCTGGCCAGTGGAATCTGCCGATGCTGCGGCGGGCCGTTTCCCCTCGGCGTGGGCTGACTGGGTGGATTCCACCGGTCGTCGCAACACCGGTTGGAAAGGAGCATAAGGGGGGGCTTGTAGATACGGGTTTTTCTCAGCTGCCACATTTTTAAAATTTTCTTTTCGATCAGTTTAGTAACGGAGCAGCAGCGGCTGGGCCCGCCCCGCTTGCGGGGGTTCCACCTCGTCGGCATCGGTGGCGACGCCCCGCTTGCCGCCAAGGCGTTTGTTCAGAGGGAAAAATGGGATCAACCGGCTCCACTTGATGATCGTTTCAACAGACGGTCATGGATCCAAAACCAGTATGCAACAGTGGTTTTCAGGGAGAACAGAAATGCCAGACTGTCGCTTAGGTCCGATGGAGCGATGCGCGAGAAACCGTTCGCGAAATTAAGAAAGGGGATTTTCACAAAGCCCTCAGATGATTGTCAAGGGCCTCAGCAGGGGTCCTCCATCCGAGTTTGGCGTGGGCGTGTATTGAGTGCCAGGGCGACGGCAAATCAACTTCGTTACGGGAGTGTGCGGGACAAATCAGTACCTTTTGGGAAGTACTGCGCAGCAGCCCGTTGGGGTGTTTTCATTCGACCCGCGTTCCAAGGGGCTATGCGGGTCGCAAGAAAGAAGATCCTCAGGCCTGTGTCGATGCGGAGTGAGCGTGTTGTGCATCTCAGCTCCCTGGTCCCAGGTCAGGGATCTGCGCAAGCTGAGCAGGAAGCGTGTCGATCGTTGCAGCGATCGCATTCGGCGAACCCGCCTCTGCACCAATGTCCGGTCAAAGTGGGGGCCGTTCTTGATCCGTGGCTGTGTTCTCCATGGCCCTGCATCGGCAGGTGGCAGCAGCAAGGGTTGAATCGGGTGGTGCGCTCCACGAGCGTTTTCAATCGCTGAACTCTTTGAGCCCCACGGATGAGGTCGCTTCCAGATGCCCCGGAATGGCGTCGATCGTCAACCTCGGCCGCCGCTGGGGGGAAATCTGACCTCCGGGTGGGGAAGTTCTTGCCGCTGCCTGGCGCCTTGGCGAAGGAACAACTAGGGCAAATCGCCAGTGCGCAGGCACGCGACAAAGTTCCCGAGGTTTCAACGCTCCCACGGCCCTGAAAATAGAGAGCCTGATAGATCGCCTCATGAGAGATCCGCATCGACCGCATCCATCAGGAAAATCGATACGGAGCCGGTTCAGATCTTGCTCCGGCTTCCAGGAGGTCGCCCAAAAGCCGGTTCCCTGACGACGACCAATGCCTGCGGCGATCCAGCTTGTACAGGAACCCCGGCAACGACATCACGCGTTCGGGGCGGGTGATCTGGCCAGAAAGCCGTTCCTGACATACTTACGCCAGGTGCCGTTCCGCGGCCGAGCCTGGCAACTTTGGGACGTCTGGCGCGACGTTCAGCATGCGCACTGTGCGTTGTGGCCCGATAGGCCAGGGGGCGCAATTGCCTGCGTGTTGAGGACATTAACGGCGCAACTCTCGGCCAGATGGTCGAGGCGGAGCGACCCAAGCTCACGGGCAATGGCGGCGGACTCCCAGATTCCCTCGCCCAGAGGAATGGCTATCTCCTCCCGCTCAGAAAAAGGACGGAAACGGCCCGAAGGCGGGTTTTCAGACGATCGGAGGCATCCCGGCAGCATTGGGCGGAACCAACGCGTTCCAAGATCGCTTGAGGGATGCCGCCTCGGATGCGGCATTCCTCGCTCGATAACCCCTGAGCGATCGCCATCCAGAAAAAGAAAAACTCGATGCTTGTGCTGAGCTGTCGAGGGACAGGCAGGAGAGGGGATTTTTCCCTCATCGAGCGAACGGCATCTGCCGGCTGATGCTGCTCGTCATCCCAAATCCTTCCAGTGAATGAGGTGTTGCGAACGACCCACTTGAAAACCGAGCTGCGCCCTTCAGTCACAGTGATTTCGGCCACCTGTTCGGGAACAGCCCTGGTTTTGCCCTTCTCCTGGCTGGGCTGGCAAAAGCCCGTTCGACTACAATGGACCGTCTGGCTCGGGACCTACCTGATGGCGATTCCCGGTCTGGCTTGTTCTGGGCCCAGCGGCAGCCATGGACTTCCGGCGTGGTGTTTGCCCTGTGGGATACCTGACGCGTGAACGTTTTCTGGAGCGGCGACCCCTGGTTGCTGGCCCTTTCCGTGTTCAGCTTGATAAGCTATGGGCGGCTTTCTGCGGGTTGCTTCCCCTTCTTCTCACCGCCGGGTGGTGAGCTGGATCGGCCATGCTCCGGTTTGCTGGTGGGTTTTCGCCGCCTTCTGTGTTCGGGGAACGGCGAAGGTTGACCGGCCCTGAACCTAAAACCTCAACCTGCGTTCCCTGACCCTTCGCCCGCCGATTTCGACGATGTCCTGCCCTCCCGCTGCGGAAGTTGGAATGTTGCGCGTGACAGGAGTCTGGCTGGTCGCATGGTCTGCGGCCAATGCAGCATGCCCCTGGGGCCCCGGCCAAGGCCCTCTCGTCAGGGCCGGCCGGCGCGGGCGGTTCCCCCGTCCAGCTTGGCCGTCCCGTCCAGGTGCTGTCTGGCGTTTGGCGCTGCCCAACTTGGCTTGTTGCTGGCTGGTCAGCGCCCCATCTGGCCAGCGCAGCCTGCAGCAGGAACGCAGCAATCCGGCCGCCGGCCGGGCTGATCCGCTGAACCCAACGGCCGCCTCAGCGGGAATGAAATTGCGCAAGCCGACGCGCATTCGTCACCAGCCCGTTGCTGCAATTCGCATGGCCTCCGCTTGGGATTCTTCGCGTTCGCGCTTCGACAGTCTGTTTCTTCTTCCACGGCGTAAGCCTTCGCCTCCGGGCCAGCATGAGGAAAATCAGCCAGCTCGAGTGGCTTCGTTCATACCTGGCCTGCCAGCTGTGGTTGAAGGCTGGCCTGGAGCAGAAAAGGCAATGAAGTTGCTGAGGCTCAAGGTGGCGCGGCGCAAGATTCGCCTGTCTTAGCGGATTTGGGCTTCGATGCAGCCTGCTGCGCGGCGGGTTGGAATAATCAGGTTTTCTGTCCTGCATGGTGAAGCGGCTGATCAGCACCCCATCAACCAACAGCCAGGTAAAAGGTCCAATCACCCGAAGCCGATGCTGGTGATCTGGGCCGATCGCGTGGGGGGCAACACATCGCCCGTAGCCGACTGTTGTGATTGTGGCCGAAGGCGAAGTAGTTGAAGACGCCAAAATCCAGCTCCCAGACCTCTGCAAAGGGTTCTCGCTGGCCAGCTGAATTGGGGGCAGCTCAGACCAAGGGCCTGTTTGGGGAACTTGCTTTGAAGCGCCGGGTGCACCGTTTCGAGCACGGTCCAACAGCATGCCGGCGGTGAGCCCAGCAGCAGATGCCGCCACCGCCCCCATCAGCACCCTGGGCCGTTATCCGCGCTCTTCGCCAGAATATCCCAACCCAGCCGCAGCAAGGCTCCAGGCCACGAACATGGACATCCGAGCCATCACCAGCAGACCGCTTCGTTGGTTCAACCACCGGTGTGAAATACCAGAACCACTGGGAAGACGAGCGTCCGCCAGTCCCAACAGGCGGGTAAGGAGCGTCCCAGCCCGATGGCCCCGGCCCACCGTGGCGGGTGTGCCCTTCCAGGGAGAGCAACCAGGAGCAACGTGGTCAGGCTGTAGGCCAGGGCCCCCAGCCAGCGCAGGGTCTGGGGTAGGGCTAGACAGACAATCACCAGCAGCAGCAGTAGCAGCAGGTTCCGAAAGCGATGCCGGCGACGCAGTCGCGCGAGCGGGCTGAGCGCGTTTGGATCGGGCCCTGAAGCCAGGTGTTCAGCAGGACGGACACCGTTCGAAAGTGGAAGCCAATTCTGGCCTGTATCGAAAACCGGTCAGCCGAGCAAGATCAAACCGCTGATGGAAACTGGCGCCCAACGGCAGCGCTTTCCCCAGCCCTGGGGATCCCAGCAGCCCAGCAACGGCTTCCAGGCCCGCAGTCCGGGCCATCGTCAGGCGCCAGCCAGGCCTCCTTCAAGCCGGCGGGCAGGATCACCGGCATGCGCCATGAAATCGGGGGCAACCGAACCGGTTCGGCGCGGTGGTGGCAGCAAAGCTTTCACCTCACTGCCATCGCTCCGATCCAACGGTCCCAGGGCCGGCCAGCCAGAACGGCCGCCGGTCGCCCGGCGGCGGTTAGCCAGGGCTGCTTTGCGCCGCCAGGGCGGCCTTCCATTCAAAAAAAGCCATCCAGCCGCCCAGCAGGCAGCGCGGAATGGCGCCAGGGGCCCCGGAAGGAGGCTCTGGGTTGCCACGGTTTTCGCTGCGGGCATTGATCGCCGGGTGCGCCCAGTGGAATCCTTGGACATTCGGCAGCCAACCCCCAGAGCCAGCAGGGCTGCGACCGATCTGCCATGTTCCTGGCGCAGCCCAGCACCGCTGACCCGGCCGCACCTCGGTCATCGGGGCGTAATGGCGGCCAGGGCAAGCCGCAGGCTGGTCCGCGCAGCAGCTGGCCGGCATTTTGTCGAACTCGGTGCTCAGCGCATAGCCGACCACACATGGGAGAAGCAATCACGTTTCGTTCTCACCCCCGCCCGACGGCATGGCGCGGTGGCTCGGCCTAGCTTGGCCCATTCCAGCGCCCGCACACAACATGGCCCTCCGCCAGGAACCGAACAATCGCCCCAACCGGCGATTCGGTGATCATCACCTCGTGTTGACGCTTCGGTCGTGTTGCTTGCTGTCAGCAACTTCTGCCCAATCAAGCGCCCAGGTTGCCACGGTCCCTATTCGTTGTTTCAATCGATCAGTGAATGAACCGGCGACGTCAAGCGGGGCCTTCATCACCCAGGACCAGATTTCGCTACGAGCTCAGCAATGAGCACCGGAGGGAAGCCCCTCGTGCTGGCGACCACAGCCGATCTTCGACACTGGAATTTGCCCCCAGCGCCTGGAGCAGAAGGGGCGTTGATTCGCCGCGCCGGCCGCCAAGCGGCCCAACTCTTCCACACACGCTGACTGAGCTGGGGGTGCCCGCCGCTGATCTCATCCTGGTGCTGCAGTTCTTCGCGCGACGCAGATGGGGCGCGGCGGAGCCCAGGGGCGTTGAGCTTAAACCAAATCCAAGGCCCGGGTCTACCGTGCCGAATGAAGGAGTCGCGCGTCACCTTCGCCATGTGGCCGGTGTGGATGAGGCCAAGCTGACTGGCTGAAATGTTTGACTTTCTCAAAAACCCCGAGCGTAACACGGCGATCGGTGCCCTGCATCCCAAAGGGTGCTGCTGTGGGCCCTCCCGGCAACAGGCCAAGACACTCCTCTCCAAGGCGGTGGCCGGTGAGGCCGAAGTTCCCTTCTTCATCATCTCGGGCTCCGATTCGTCGAACTCTTTGTCGGCGCCGGCGCCGCTCGGTGCGCGAACCTGTTCGAGCAAGCAGAAAAAAGCGCCCTGCAATCATCCCTCATTGACGAACTCGAATGCGATCGGCAAATCCGTTCCGGCCTCGATGGGCGTGGGTCGGTCGGCCACGAAACGAGCCGAGGCAGACCCTCACCAACTGCTCACCGAGATGGATGGCTTTTGCTTCCCACAGACAAACCGGTGATCGTGTGGCCGCCACCACCAGCCCGAAACGCTGGATGCTGCGCTGGCTGCGGCCCGGCCGCTTGAACCGGCCAGGTGCTGTGTCGATAGGCCCGATCTCTCCGCCGCAAGATGAAAATTCTAGATATCTATGCCAAGAAAAGGTGAACGCTGGCCGAGGCTGTCGAATCTCGATCGCATCGCCACCACCAGTGGCCTTTGCCGGGGCGCCGACTGTGTCCAACCTGGTTAACGAAGCGGCCCTGCCGCGCACGCGGCATGCGGCCTGGCGGTGGAGCAGAAAGATCTCAATGAGGGATCGAGCGGGTGTTGGCCTTTAGAGATAAGCGCAGCAGGGGTGCCTCCAAGAACGAATGAGAAGCGCGTGGTGGCGTTCCAACGAAGTGGGTCACGCCATCGTTGGCACCTGATGCCACGGTGGCCAGCAAGGTGGCAAGATCTCGAATCGTGCCCCGGGGCATGAGCGCCCTCGGGTTACACGCTGCAGTTGCCCAGGAAGAACGGTTCCTCAACCCAAGAAGACCTTGAAGGTCAGATTCGCCACCCTGCTGGAGGTCCGTCGGCTGAGGAGATCGTGTTTGGTTGAAGTCACCACCGGCGCCGCCAACGACCTGCAAGCGGGCCACCGACATCGCCGACCAGATTGTGGGCACCTACGGATGAGCGACAACGCTTGGCCCCTGCCTACGACAAACAGGGTGGCAATCGCTTTCTTGGCGGCGGCTCCAAACCCATGCGCCGCTCTGTGAGCGATGCCACGGCCACAGGCGATCGACAAGGAGGTGCGCGGCCTGGTGGACCGGCCCATGAGCGGGCCCTAAGCGACTGCACGACAACGCTCCCTGCTCGATGACAATCGCCGGCCAAGATCCCTCGAAAAGAGGTGGATCGAGGGCGTGATCTCAAAACACTGCTGTCCTCCAGCCACCTGCCGGGGGCTGCTCAGCTGCCCGGAGAGGCCGCCGAGGCTGAACCAAGCCGCTGTGGCCGGCTGAGCTGGCTTGGTTTTTCAAGGGAACGAAAAGCCCCGGTAACTTGACGCGGGGCCATCCCTGATCCGGATAAGGGATCTTTGGAAGGGGTCATGAGCCCTCCGACAACCAGCCCGTTCCGGCCCTTGCAGCCCTGCGGGGAACCGTGAACCTGCTCTCCTGCGGCCGATCTCAGCTCTGACGAGGCCAAGCCTTGCTGCAACTGGCGATGAGCTAGGAGTGGCGCCCGCCAGATCGATCTTAAGGCCCGCAGCTAGGTCCTGTCTCACCAAGGCCTCAACGACGCACTCGGGGTGAGTTTTTTCGGTGGCCATGGCCCGCTCGGTGGCCAGAACCAATCGATCTCAACCCCGCTGTCACAGACAGGTGGGCCGTGGCGAGCCGATCGCCGACACCCGCCCGGGTGCTCAGCCGCTACGTGGATGCCCTGGCGATCCGCACCTTCGCCAGCAGGATCTCCCTCGACTACGCGCACTGGGCCTCGAATCCCGTGATCAATGCCCTCACCGACCTGGAGCATCCTGCCAGGCCCTGGCTGATTTTTTTGACCCTCAAAGTATGCCTTCGGCAGCCTCGATGGCCTGTGGCCTGCCTAGTGGGGCGATGGCAACAACTGTGGCCCACTCGCTGCTGCCTGCGGAGCCCTGCTGGGGGGTGAGTGTGCGCGGATCCGCCCCTCCAGCTGGCTTCCAGCCCTGATTTCAGCCGTGCTGGAGCAGGCCAGGGGCCCCTGCTGGGGCGTTGCAGCCTGGAGCTGACCCACCGATCCGTGGCTTGCCGTGTGCGGTGCCACGCCCTCTACACCGATGTCTGGCTCGATGGGCCAGGAGCCAGAACAACGGCAACGGAAGCAGGCCTTCCGCCGGCTTCTGCCTGCGAAATGAAGCCGCTGGCGGCGCCGATCCCCGCGCGCCATCGTGCCTGCATTGCCTGCCGGCCCACCGCGGTGAGGAACGATCAGCGCCGGCGTCATCGATGGCCCGCCAGCCCGGGTGTTCACCAAGGCCGAAAACCGCCTCCATGCTCAGCGAGGCGCTGCTGGCCGCTTTGCCTGGGCGGGGCCTCTGAACTTCCTGCCCGGGGCTGGACATGGCGCCAAATTAGTGGCCACAAAATGTAACTGACGGTGTCTGAGGCCAGCTGTGAATCTCCTTGAATTCGGATTCGCCTGCTCCCCAGGCCACGCTCACCTCGGCCCAAGCAGGAGCTCTACGAGTGGCTGGCCCAGTTTACATCGAACAGCCATCGCCACAGCCCCCTCGACCGGCCAAGATGATGGAGGCGATGGGCTTGCGCTCGCCGGCGCGATCCAGAGCCGCCTGCGCCACTGCCAGCAGACGGGCTGGTCACCTGGCAGAGGGCCAGGCCCGCCCCCTGCAGCTGCTGGGTTGCCATCTCCAGGCATTCCTCATGTTGGGCACCGTGGCGGCTGCGGCTTGGTGGAGCCCTTACGATGACATCCAGGAGCGGCTCGATCCCAGCCCCCTGCTCGATACCCGCGCCTGTTCCGCCCTCAAACCGTGAAACGGGGACAGCATGAATCGCCGCCCACATCGCGATGGCGGATGTGGGTCTGATGGAGCCCGTCAACGAGCCCAGCCGCTCAAGGCCGGCAACGATCGTGGCCGCCCATGGTGAGGGCCGGGCACCACGCTCAAGCATTTCCACCGGCAAGGGGCGATGGTGCGCCTGGAAGCCGCCAACCCGCCTATTGCGCCGCTGCTGATCGAGGCCGAACAAGGTTGGCCGTGCAAGGGAAGCTGGTGGCGGTCTGCGCCAGTCTAGGGGGCCGCCCGAGCTGTAATGTGGACCCGAAGGGCCATGCTCAGCTGTAGAGCACCTGCATGGCAAAATGCAGGGGGTCCAGCGGTTCGAATCCGCTTGCTCCACTTTCCAAAATCGTTGCATACTCACCCAACTCCCCGTTCCTCCGCCTGCGCTCTGTGACAGGGCGATCGCTGGGGTTCCCTCCAAAGCTTCAGCCCGCTGGCCTCAGGAGAGGCTATCCAAGGTGTCGGCCGCTGGCCGGTCCGATCTCGCCGAGGGCGCGCATCAAGCGGCGTGATCGAGAGTCCCTGCACGATCACATGAATAGGCCACCCAACGAGCGAAGGCCCACGGTCACTAACGGCGTCCGCGGTAGGGGAGTGTGGTGGGCAGGCCCAGCGAGAGGGCCAGGGACAGGGGCCGGCAGGCGCCCCAGAAGAGCACGTGCTGGTGGCTTGGTTTTCACCTTCAGCGCTGAACCAGACAGGCTTGCAAAGCAGAGATGGTGGACAGGGCCCGCCCCGCAGTGACCAGAACAATGGCGATGCCGATCGGCAGCAAACACCTCGTGAAGTTTGGTGCGCCTCCAGCATCCCCAATCAGCAGGAATAAATAAGATCAGCGAGTTTCACCACGGAAGGCGGCGTAGTCCCGAAACGACAACACGGCCTCGCGTCCCTCGGCGAGATGGCAGCCCAATGGGCCGAGGTTGCCCACAATGATTTCCGGCGGTGAGGGTGCCAGCACCCCGGACACGTCAGGTATTCCGCCAGCCAAAAGGAGCCGTACGCAGAAATGGTGGGAAGGTGATCTCACCAGGGATCCTCCGGTACGGCCGCCAGGGCAGGACCGCTGCTGCCACTGCGCCGCCGCAGGCCACGCCGCAACGATCGGTGACCGCCCCCAGGAACTGAAACGGTGGCCCAGCGGTGTGATCGCGGCGTCGGTGGCCAATGGCGATCGCCACACTGAAGCCCAACGCAGCGGTGCTGTCCATTCAAGGAGGCTTTCGGCCTCCACCAGTGCCCGCAGCCGCCATGCACGCCGCTTCCTTGAAGGTGGCGATCAACCGAAACCGGATCGGTGCTTGAAGATCAGCACACCGAAGAGCAGGGCCGCCCCGGCCACTCCAGTGGGCCCAATAGTGCATTCCAAAGCGTGGTGACCCGACGGAGAGTAGCCACCCTAGGGTGGCCAGGGTGAGCACCACCGCCAGGTTCCTTGCCGCAGCCGCTGGCCAGGCGATGTAGAGGGCCG
>Ga0163217_1027006_pt1 | contig 13225 bp, 19 predicted proteins | sample SynspAceP_FD_185933 | JGI IMG/M metagenome (GOLD analysis project Ga0163217, IMG submission 185933) | Saline lake microbial communities from Ace Lake in Antarctica - Synechococcus sp. Ace-P (PacBio error correction) | ecosystem: Environmental > Aquatic > Non-marine Saline and Alkaline > Saline ...
CAAGGGAGGGGAAAAGGGAAAAGGATCAAAAAGAAAGGATGCCCTTCCCGGAGGAGGCCGCCCTTTCAGGCTTCGCTGGTGCAAAGAAGCCTGCAGATTTCAATAAGCCCCCAGAACTTTCAGCACCTAAGTTTTTCAAGGGGCCCCTGAGAACCGAAACTTTCCAAGAATGAGGGGGGCTTGATGAAAGAAACAAAAGCCCTGGTAATCCGAGATATGATCCGCAGTCTGTTTTTGACCTGTTCGCCTTGGCGCTTCCCGGGACTCCCAGTGGCTTTTTCCGATTTTCATCGAATTTCCTGAGTCACAGCAAATGTGGGGGGATCAATCTTTGTTCGTCGTCGGCCAAATTCCTAAAGTTGAGTCGTGCTGAAGATATCTTGTCCCGGTAATCCACGAGCCTCCAAAGATCATCGCGACAAGATCATTGTTGGTGTTTGCCGGAACAATGATCTTGCCCATGGCCAAAATCAGGTGCGCTCAAGTTCTCAAGCAGGACATGAGACTCTGTAATATGATCTGAAGCGGGATTGCGTTGACCAGCTGTCGGAGGAACGAATGGGCAGAGATCTTTCTTCAGGTTGATTGACTTTCTCTTTGATTTGAGGGACAAGGCGTCCATGGAAGACAGTCCGCAATCTTAGATTCATGTATGGGGCCATTCGCCAGCCTTATCTGCGCGATGTGGTGAAATGACTGAGCCATGCAGAAGCCCGCTTGAAATGACATTTGCGCCTTCCAAGGGTAGGGATTGACGCAAAAGCAACAGAGCCATGCCGGTCGTTTGATCCCGCGCCCCACCCGCTTCCCCAGTAGCGGCCTCGCTTTATCCGATGCCCAGTTGCTGAAGCAAGGCAGTGCTTCCGAACGCCCGACAGCTGGATCTGAAGCGCACGGACTGGCCAGGGTGCTGGGAAAGAAATCGTTTCCACGCCACTCGTGCCAAGGGCATTGAACCCAGCGTCCAAACCGGTGAAACTGGCGCTTGCTGGCTGATCCGTCTGTCGCGCCCTGTTTCGGTCCTTGTCGTACGACCGCGAGCATCTGCGTCACTGGTTTCACACCGCCCACCGACCCAACGGTGGTGGTTGCCGGCGAGCAAGTCAGGCGCAACCGAAGGGCTTGTCGAGATCGCGCAGTACTAGACGCCATGCGTGCTCGGCCCATCTAAGTGGAGGGGTCTGCGCGCCATCGCAGTTTCACACTGAACGCGCTTTCTTCTGCAGCGGGAACGGTGCTGCGGCTGGTGCAACAGCAGGGATCGATAGCTTTGGCCGTTGGTTGATGACCTCGAGCAGCTGGCACGCCTGAAGCATTGTGGAAACCAGCAAGCCCCGGCTCCAACCCTCCGGGTCCGATGCTCCCAGCCATCCGCTTCCTGTCCACGCATTCGGCTATTCCCCCGCTTCGGCATGCTCCGCGCTCGGCAGTCGCCAAACGAGGGGGATGTTCTACGGCTCAACGCTGCCCGCAGCGTTCACACTTGTGGAAGGGGCGCCTACTACGCTGCTGTTCTGGAATGTTGATTCGACCTCCGAGGGCACCGATTCTCCGGCGGCAGACGCTTGTTTTCAGTTGTGATCCAGACTTCGCCGCGGATGCAGCTGCAGGCCATTGCGGATGTGGCCCCATCCAGGCCGCCTCCGCGGATCCGATTTCACTCGATTCCCACGGCAAAGCTTCTGGGGGATGGGATTCGAGGATCGGGGAGTCGAGGTTCTTTGAGTCCCTCAGTGCCCGTTTCCAAGCGAAGACACTTGTTGCAGGTAGGGTCTTCACCCATCGGTGTTTCAGTCCACCCCTTTGATCAGGTGGAACATCACGCTGAAGTAACACGAAAGAGCGCAAACTCATTCTGTGCCAACGACGCAACGTGCTGCATCGCTAAACCCGCGGTGCGCGGTTTTCTGATCATGGACACTACCTACCAATGCTGCTTGCTGATCAACTCTTCAGGTTTCAAACGTGTGCTGCATCTATTTCATAACCTTTGGCAGAGACAACGATCTCGGCCTAACATGAATCTCTTAATCGGCAGCACACTTTTGCTCCCTCAGTCCGTTGCTAGCGAGCTGGAGCAGGTTAGCTTCTCGATGCCATTCCGCAAACGTCCTTTCACACCCACACTCCAGGCTTCACAGGGCTGATCGAGCGTTTCCTTGCCGACGTGAGCGTTGCCTCAAGGGTCCCTACATCTCCGGTCGCGCTGCCTTCACGAAAGGCTTCCGGCCCGCAACTGGTTTCCCCACTCCCCTGCCCTTCTCGGCCCTATCGCCAAGGAAGATGCTTCGATCGGCTGCTGCCACGGCACACCCCGCAACACCCTGGTGGAACACCGGCAACCGGCTCCGGGAATAACGAGTGCTTCCTGGCTGCGATCTCGAGCACTGCCGCCAGCAGCACAGCCAGGGCCGCACAGGGGATCAAGGCGATCCTCATCTACCCATGAATGCCCTGGCCACCGACCAGGCCCGGCGCATCGCCGATCTCATCCACTCCATCCTGGTCCTGGCCGGTCTGCGCGCAGGTCTCTATCATCGGGGCTGCGATGAAAGCCCACGCGGCGGATTGACCGCCACCAGCGTCATCACGCAAGAGCCTGCACAAGGCGCCGCCGACATCCTGCTCACCAATTACAAGGCAGCTCGACTACCTCCTCATGCCACCCCCAATTGTGGCAGGGCCTCTGGGACCACAACATCCATTGCCGATGGCATCAGCACCTGGCGCTATCTTGGTGGTGGATGAGTTTCCACACCTTCGATGGCGCCCAGGGCACCGATCTGGCCTTCTGATCCGTCCCGCCTGCGTGATTCGCTCCTCCACTGCCGCCGGCGATGCGTTGGTGTGCGTCGGCACCTCCGCCTCCTGCGTGGCCCGAATCCCGCGAGGCGGATGCCTCCACTTACGCCGGCCAGATCTCTCGAGCAGCTTCGAGCGGCCGGCGCTGATCGAGAGGACGGCTCACGCCCGAAGGAGTTCTTTTCGCCACATCCGCTACGGGGATGAGGACGCGCGGCCGGCCTGGTTCGCCTCTGACCTTTGCCCGGCGTCGAGCATCCAGCGCTCGATCCAGCCAACGCCACCAACGCCGCAGACCTACCTGGCCAGCAGGGCAGCTCTGGCTGGCAGACACCCTGCTGCCCACGCCCGGCGGTGATTGTCAGGCTGTTAGAGCTGGCGCCTGGCCCTGGGCAGAGGCTCGGCAACCCTCCGGCCATCCACAACCTGGTGGCGCCAGGCCGCCGCACCTGCTCTCGAAACCTGCTCGAGCGCTTCTCCTGCCATCTGGGTCCTTTGGGTGATCAGTTCCGCGTGCTACCGCGTGCTCTGCTGGAAACTGCTCGCCCTGGTGGCCCACGCCCGCCGCACCCACTCTCCTTCGATGGCCGGAGGTGGTGGTGCGCTGGCTCAACCTGCGCTGCAGTCTTGTGGTCATGCGGAGCTCAAGCGCGTGGTGGCCTCGGTGGAGGCCGAGCGCCCAGCTCTGTCCTTCCGACGAATCTCTTCCGGTGGTGACAGCAGCCCCACTCTGGCCGGTGGTGCACTGCCGCGACTTGCGGCGCACGGGCTGGAACCGTCCACCCTCCTGCACAGGGCAAGCAACGCCTCGAATCGCGCCAACAACCTTCAAGGCCTTCCTACACGGCCTACTTTCCGGGCCCTGGAACTGCGCTATCTCTTTCCGGCATAGGCAACGGGCCAGAGGCGACACCGGCTCTGCGCCAGCTGCCTGTCGGTCCATCGGGGCAGGACATCCCCACGGCTGCCAGAGCAGCAGCACCCCAGCGGACAGCGGCCAGGGGGTCTGCCCAAACTGCAGAGCCCCGAGCTGCTGCCGTGGAGATGCTGACTGCAAAACCACCGATGACCAACTCACCCGCGTCAGCCGCGATGCCTACTGCATGAAGCAGGGCCTGCTGCTGATCGTTTTCTCCGCCGCCAGCCCTCAAACCAGACACGTTGGGCGCGCTCTGATTCGCCTCCTCGTTCACGGAAGAATAAGAAGCTGCTTGGCTTCCTGCGATCGTACAGAAGCCGCCCACCGGGGCTGGTTCATCGCCGCCCGCGGCTATGCGACCAACCTGCGCAACTGCCCCTGACCCGCCTGTTCAACAGACGACAGGCACCAACTTGTGGCAGTGCGATGCGGTCCTCGGATTCAGTTGCAGAGCCTGATCGCCGATGGTCAGCAGCTCCTTCCCCAAAGAAGTCCGACTTCGCCGCACCTTCTTGCCCTGATTTGCGAGTGGCTGCGCGAGTGGGAACGCCCTGCACAGCAGGACATCCCGTCCGCTGAAATCCAAAGGCAGTCTTCTGGGCTGGGTTGCGCGATGTCTGCGCTGGGAGGTGGGCCGCCGCATTCGGCTACCGCTCACGGCTGGCCTTCGTGGCAGCAGGCCGGTGGCCTGGCCGCGGCGGTGGATACCGCGCCCATTCAAACGGCGCTGTCTGCCGGCGCTGCTCACGCCGCCGTGCAGAAGCGAAATCGAGTCCTCCTCCGCCAGGCGCGGCAAACCAGCTTCGAGCAGCTGAATCGGTGGGGCTGTTGCATCCACTTGGCGCAGCTGCGGTGCCTCGTCTGTTCCTGGCTCTTCCGGTCCGCAGCGGCCAGGGCAGCGTGAATACTCCACTCCGGCGGCACCAACCCTAACCCTTCACCGCATCCCCTACACAGCCGCGCTTCGGGTTTTCGCCTCGCGCCCACTTCCCCACCAGCTACCAGCGGCAAGGGCCGGCTTCGAGCAGCTGGTGCGCGATTGGGGGACCTGCCCCACGGGCCCAGCCCTGGCTCAGCCCGCAACCCGCACCCAGTGCCAGAGCCTCAACAGCGAGCAGCAGAAAGAGGTGTTGCTCGCGTGGTGGCGCCCTGCTGACGCGGGCCTGCTGCAGGAAACCGCGCGGGCGCTGGAGCGCATCTGGGCCTATTCCACCGCCTCGCAGTTCAGGTCAGCGCCACCCCTCAGCTGCTGCGCTGCACCTGTGCGGTGATGGCAGAGCGTGGCTTGGCTCAGCACTTGCCGCCTCTGGGATGGGATGGGGCCTGTGAGCGTACGCCATTGCTGCAGGCCATTACGTCACCGATACCCCGGCGCGGCCTGCCCCTTAGCCCGCCGCCTACCTTATGGCCGCGGCGACGATGTATCGCATCGTCGCCGTGCGCACATCGGCCTGGTTTTGCACGGCCGGAAATCGCGAGCGCCTCGAAACCAGTTTCATTCCGCGCCAAATACCTGCAGCGATCCCAACCTTCTCAGTCGGCCACCTCTACCTGGAGATGGCCATCAACATTGGCGATTCTCTCCACGTGCTGCTCGCCTCGGTGCGCCGAGCCCGCCAACTACCTGCAAAGCGAATCGCCGGCGGCCGGCGCCCCGGGATGGCAATGCCCTGGTCGGCACCAATGTCACGGACCCACGAACCTCTACTTATCGCGGAGCCACGGAACGGCCGATGCTGCGCGCCGGTCAGCCACCGGGCTGCTATCATCGATGCTTGCTCGCGCCATCCTGCGGCGCCAGCTGCTCGCCTCACCCTGGATCGCTGGGGTGCAGAGCGGCATCGATGCCCAGGCCCATGCCTCGCCAGCTCAAACCGCCCTTCGATGGTCGAGAAGGCAGGCAACGCAGGACTTCCAACACCTTCTTACACTGGCGTGCAGTGGTGCCAGGCCATCAGGTGGGCGAGTTGTTGGAAGCGCTTTTTGCAGCTCTTCCCGACCAGCTGGCTGACTCACTCAATCAGAAGCTGCAGCGCAATGCATTCGCTCCAGGAGAAGCGCCGTTGAAGCGCTTCCCTACGCCAGCGAGCTGATCAGCGCTTTTGAGGAATTGATCGCCGACGCAAACGTCTTGGGCGCTGAGGCGTCGAAAGTTGCGCGAAAGGCTCAAGAAGCTCTCGGGCCGCGACGACGCATCTACCTCCAGCGAGGCCGAACGAAGCGAAGAAGGAGATTAGCGCGAGAGCTCAAGGCTTCAACCAGCTTCCGCAAAGACCTGGGGAGACGGCCGCCATGCTGGCCATGCTCACCGATGAGGGCTTCCTGCCAACGTACGCCTTCCAGAGGCGGCGTCACCTCAAATCCGTGCTCTGGGACGGCTGCCAGGCCCCCCCCCCCCCGCTCGGGTAGGTCAAGCGACTGGCCGCAGCAGCGAGGACTGCCAACACTGAGCTACGAACGGCTTGACGCTGTCGCCATCCGCGACGCTTGGTGCCGATGGTCAGTTTTTTATGCCCAGGGCCCGGCGGTGAAGTGATCAAGTCGACCCAGCCTCACAGGCCGAGCGCTTGGCGTTTCTGGTCCCCTCTGTCCTTGCCTGCCCGGCACCGACGACGAACTTCGGCCGCAAGGAGTGCCACGCTGCGGCACAAGTGGTATGCGATCAGCGGCCGGTCAAAGGAGCTGGCCCGGCCCTCCGTCGGTGCAGGCCACACAGAAGATGCCCGCAGCGCTTCGGCGACGACAGCGATTGAGCGCAACCCCGAGTTCTTCACCGCGCCAGCTGCTGGATCTTCGACCTAAGCGGCGGGAAAATCTCCTGGCGATTGAGGACGAGGACTTTCCTTCGCGCGGAATACCTGGCCAGCACAAGCTTCCGCGAGATCAACTTCGCGAGCCCACCCCGTCGGCAGACCCAACGCATGGCCGGCAAGGAGCCTCAGGTGCGGGGGGCTCGAGCTCTGCAAAGCCAGCTGCGGCCAGGTGCCAGGCGCGCCCGCCAATGGCCGCAACCAACCCTGGGGCTGCCGCTACGCGACAGCCGCCCGCGCTCAGGTGAATCAGCAACTGTTCATGTACAAGGGAGTTTCAAACTAGAGGCCGCTGCGTTTTCTCTACCCGGCGCCAACTTGGGATGAGGCGGACAGCCCTCTCGTGGGCCCCTGCAACTTGGGCCTTGCGCCACCCGCTTTGGCGGCAAGGTGGATCAACTGCAGTCGGCGGTGCAGAGAGCCCCAACCGGCAGCAGAACGCAAAACTTCTCTACCTGTTTGATTTCGGTGCCCCGGCGGTACGGTTTTTACGTGCGCCAGCTGATTGGAGGCCGTGCGGCAAGACCCTCAAAGCGGTCTTCGCAGGATCCTGATCGCTTCCAGGCTGCCCCTGCAGTGGATGGCTGCTATCGCTGCATCTTCCTACCGGCAGCGCTCGATCGGCTGGCGCACGAAGTAACGCGCGCCATGGCAGCTCTCCAGGCCATCCTCAAACGCTGGGGCGATCTCCAGCCCGCCAGCGCAGCCTCTCGGAGGTGTGATCAACACCCGCGCGAAAGCGAACTCGAGCTGCGGTTCATCGACAAGTTGCGCGGAGGGCAAGGAGCACCCGAGGGGGTGAGCCGGTGCGGCTCCAGGCACGACCTTGATTCACATGGTTCGCAACGGGCTTCTTCTCAGCTCAGCGCCGGTAACCAACGTGGGTTGAGCTGGAAGCTGGAGCAGCATGCCCCTCTCCCCCAGCGAAGGTGGATTCTACTCCGGGCCGACTTCCTGCTCATTCTCCACGCCGCGGTAAGCCGATACGCCATCTACACCGATGGCTGGGAAGTACACCTGCGCCGACTGGCCAGCCGATGCCGGCAGCGCATGGCGCTGCAACGCAGCGGGCGTTCATGGTTCTGGGGCCTCAGCTGGGCTGACGTGGTCGAGAACTCCCAGCGGCCAAGAACAGCTGGAGCCCAAGCTGGCCCTCGGAGTTCACCCCCTTCACTACAAACCGGAGCTCTATCTGCACTGGTGGCGAGCCCTCTGCTCCACAGCTTCAAGCTCCGAACTGCTTTCCCTTCGACAGCGCCCGCCAGGCCCAGACGGCCCAGCACCTTGCAGCTGCTGATGGCCTAAACTGCTCAACCCTCAGAGCGCTGGTGGCAGGGCTGGCCCACCAATTGTCCAGGCCAGCTCGCCGCACACCCGCTTCACGACCGGAGGCTCAGCAGGCCATTGAGCGCTCCAGCTCAGGGCCATGTGGACGAGTGGCAACAATCAAGCGGCTGGCAAGTCGCCATGGGCCAGCGCTTCCGAAATCGCTCAGCTTGAGGCCTCAACCTCGCGGATTTGGATCTTCACGCAGCACACCTGCGCCAGCTTCGCGCATCCACGTGTCGCAGCCGAGCCGGCTGCCCACGAGAGCACGCAGCAGGCGCCTGGCGGAATGGCTGCGGAAGCCAATCTTTTCCAGTTCTGCCGCCATCTGCTGCTGCACCCCAGGCTGGGGCGGGTGCGAGCAGGCAGCCGCCTCGCCCTATCAGGTGTGGGGTGGACGGTGGCGCCAACGCGCTCTGTTCAGCCGGCGCAACCCCGGTGCAGCGACGAGGCCGCCTGAAAGGACCTCGAGCCAGCTGGCGAATCACCCAGCGTGCAGACCGTGCTCCCAGTCCTACCAGTTGCTCACAGATCCGCGCATCGAGCCGCGCATCCCACTGCAATGGCGGGCTTTTGAACCTGGAAGGCTAGCAAAGGTGAGGTGCTGGCCAAGCCGGCGGCTGGCCCGATCACCAGCTGGACGCTCATTGCTGAAGCCAGACGACCGAGCAGCCTTTGGAAACGCCGGTTGTGGCTGCGGTGGCACAGATGATCCACACCCGAAGCACCGTGAAGCGAATCGCGCTCGGCTTCCGTCCACGATGCACTGACCTCCACACCAGCAGCCCCATGAAGCGACACCCGCCTCACCGTTGCCATTCAGCGACTTCCTCAAGGCGCTCAACAGCTGCCGCGAGAAAGGGGCAGTAGCTGGCCACCTTCATCTCCAGTTCCGCAACAATCCCCGCAGCCCGGGCTTGAACTACGAGGCGCATCGAAGGTGCAAGGATACCGATGATCCGCTCCCTGCGTGTTGATCAGGACATCCGCTTGCATGTCAGCCACCGGAGAAAGGCAAACACTATGTTTGCTCTGGTCGATAAGCAGACGAGCGCCTACCAGTGGACCCGTCGCCGAACCTGTCAGTCAAACGCGTCTCCGGTGCTCTGGCAGGTGTGGATGTGGAGGCAGCCGAAACGGCGGTGGCGGAACAAACGCTGGCGTCAGCGCCAGCTTCCTCCCAAGCTCTGAACCCAACCAACGGCAACCGGCCCAGAGCTGCCATGAACGCCAGCCCCACAGCTTTCGCGGAACGCAAAAAACGGGCAGACGGCTCTTCTCAGCCTGCAGCATCGACGACTTGAAATGGTGCTCCGGTGTTGCCAGAAGCTCTCCCTGCCAGCCGTCCGGGCCGTTGGAAAATGAGAGGCCGCTGGCACGGCTGATGAGTGGCTCCCCAGGACTGCGTCGATGGCTCATTCTCCTGGCAGACGATGGCAAGCCGATCGAGGCGGTGATTGAGGGCTCGAGCGGCAAAGGCCGGCCACATCGACCCAGCGATGTGGCCCAGCTCTGCAGACCCCGGAGCCCAGGCCATTCCTCGTGATCACCGACGACGAAGTGCTCGAAGCCATGCTCTCGGCGCCGCTGGAGCCAGTGGAGGGTGTTTTTCTGGCACCCCAAAGCCAGCGCTAATTGGTGGATCGACACTTGAACGGTCCGGTGAGGGTGCTTGGTGGTGCCGTACTGGCAAACCGTTGTGGCATGCATGCACGGCCCTGGCTGGCCCAGCGCTTTGCCGATGCCGGTGCCTGGCCGGGTGCTGTTTCCCACATTCACGCGCAACCTCGCACCGAACATCCCAGCCCTCCACAAGATCTGCAGCAGCGAGGCCCTGCAGCGCATCGAGGGTGATTATCTCGGAGGCTGGGATGATGACTTCTTAAGAACCAGGCTGCAGTTCGGGTGTTGGACGATCAGTGCCCGGCGACTCCGTGGCTGGAGCCTGCGCCATGGATGGTCCGCCGACACCAACCCGGCCTTGATGAGAACTTCTACAGCGAGGAGTGGCAGGAAGTGGGTGTTGGCCAATTGGTGCGACCCGCGATGAACTACCTGATGGCACGTGCCCGTGGTTCGGCCGCGCACTCGCTCACGCGGCAAAACGCGCCAGATTGGCCAGTGTTCGATCCCTGCGCTGAGTTCCGCAGCGGGGCTGTGGGAGCCGAGGAGCCAAAACAGGCCCGCGGCTGAGCCTGTTTGTCCCAACGCGCCCAAGCCCCCTTGTTTCACCGCAGTGGGGTGGATGAGGCGCAGATCTCGATGTTGCCTCATTCCCGCTGATTGTGCCCTGGCCGGTGAGCAGCACGCAGACGACCTGTCATACGTCGGCGATCCCACCAGCGCATTTATGGCAAACCTGTGGTGCTCACGCTGCGCGTGTCGAGATTCGTGGCCGCTCCCGCAGCCGCATCAACTACCGACCACGAGGAAACGCGCGCCACTGGGCCACGGGCCGTGCTTCCAGGGGCTCGACTTCGACGATCGACGGCGGCAAGGACCCCGCCAGTGACCTACCAGATCGCTGCTTCACGGCGACACACGCCTTGTGCAGGGCTTTGAAGGATCCGGCCGACGAGCAAGCGCCTTCCTTGTCGGAAAACTGCGTCAGATCAGCAGGAGCAGGGCGCCTGTCGGGCCACCTGCGTGACCGTCGCACTTCAGAAGCGGTCGAGAAGCTCAACGGCTGCTGGAAACGGGAAGGCTTCGCCACCGCGTGTGCTCAAGGCCAGCGAATCCGATGACCCGAAGTGATCCAGCCCTGCGCCTAGCAACCATGCAACGGGTCAAAGGCTGGGATTTCGATCCAGATGTTCAATCCAGGGTCGATAGCTGACCAGATGCCCTACCGCTACATATCATCGCCGACCTGACCAGATCTCACGGGAGCAATTCGAAGCAACAGGAACGCTACCTCTGCACGTTGCAGCACTCGTGCGGCAAAAAACCGGGTAGTGTTTTCTTTCACTGGCCAGGGTGTTCGCCTAATCTGCAGTGGTGGAATACTTACCTTCTACGTGCTTCGCCAAGGGCGCCTACTGATTCAAACTCTTGGTGAATTGAGGGCAAGATCGCGGCACTATCTCGGATGTCGTGCCGCTGGAAGGGCGCCTCGATGCCCATGCCTGGCCATAGCTTTGCAGCCGCTAAACCTCGTCCGTGATCAACTATTCGGGCAGATTCAAATCCCGCCTGCCCGCGCCTCGCTGAGACACCTGAAAAAGAGCACTCCTCTGCTCAGCCTTAGAGCATCTCGATCCAGTGGGCCATATAAGCGGCATGGCCTTCAGCGCAGCCGATCTCCAAGCCGATCCCCCAGCAGCACCGCGGCCCAGCTCAGCGACAGCTCCTCGCGTGGCGTAGCTGTGGGAGCCCATGGCGCGGAAAGATTCCCGCTTGAGCCGCTGTTTGTGCCTGTGGAGTGGGAATGACCTCGTGGCGCCACGGTGGCGTTAGTGGCCGGTGCTGCTGTGAAAGCATGGGCGCTCCGCGCAGCTGGATGCGAATCGAGCTCTGGCTGTAGAAAGCCGATCCCCAGCGCGACTGATTGGTCACACACAGGCGGAGAGGGAGTGGCTTCGCTAGCGGCGTGGCGCTCAGGCTCTGGCGCACCTGAGGCTCTTCGAGTCGCCTTGCGGCTGGCCGATCAGTCGGCCTTCTAGCGCCTCGCTTGCGATCGCTTGGAATTGAAGATGGCTACGGCGGCAAGCTGGCCCAGCCTTCTTCAGGGAGATTTCACCACCGCCTTCGCCCTCTCTTAGCGCTGTGCAGCTTGGGCGCGGATGCGAACGGCCTTTTGGAGCCTTCTTGGGGAAGATTCCGAGCTTTCTTGGCTTCGGCAAGCCGCACCAGAAAGGCAGGGCGAACCCCGCAGGTGCATGCCGTAGGGTGAGCAAGGATCGGATTGGCCGCTGTAGCGGTGACGGAGAGCAGAATTGAGTGGTGACGCCGCCACTGTTTCCGGGCTTGCGCCAAGGCGTGCGTGCCGCTTCCCGCAGGCTGATTGGAGATCGGCCACGATCGGCTTCTGCGGGGGCGATGGGAACCCTCTGAGGCTTTACGGCCTTCGCGTGAGCGGGTTTTGGTGGCCATGGGAAGGATTGCGCAGTGCCCGATGGGCACTATGCGGCGAGGGCAAAGGGCGGCGCCAGCCGCTCGCGTCATGCCTTTTGCGCGCCGCAGACGCCATGAGAAACCTGGGCGCGACTCAACCCTCGTCCAGAGGCGTTTCTTGACGTTTCCAGCGCCCGCATTTCCTCATTGCTGACAGGCTGAGGGTGAGTGTGTTTTCACTGGCTTTTGCAACCGCCCCTCTGGCAATAGTGATGAGTGGCTTCGTGCTGAATGGCTGGAAACGGGATGAATTGGGGCCCTGCTGGTGAGTCGCCGGCGAGCCTTAGATGTCGACCCGCGAGCCTGGCCCTGGGGTGAAACGGCTTCAATGAGCGGCCAGAAGGTTGATCAGCACAACCTACGAGTCGCGGGTGATCCGCGAAGCTTGAGCTGGAAGACCTACTGCGCCGGCAAGCACGGCGCCTGAGCTTGGTTTCTGACTCGTAGGTGTGAAAATTGCAGGGCCATGGCCCTCAGGGCAGCTCCGCCCTGAGGCTGGCCAGTGCCTTTGCGCTCACAGCCGGTGGGGGCTGTGGTGGGTCACCCCATGGGCTTCTGCGCCTGGCGAATCGAAGAGCCCCTCGAGGATGTGCAGCCTGAGCCGGCGGCCTGATTGGCCGAAGTTGATCCAAGCATCGCTTCGAGCTTGCCTATCTTCGCTCTGCCTGCGCTGGCCTCAGGCAGGGATTCAATCCAGCAGCAGAAACCGGTTTTGGGCTGCGGCTGATCCAAGCTTTTTCGTGGCCGGAACGGGTGGTGCTTTCTCATGCTCACGGCGTGACACCGCACAGGCGGACGCGATTCGCGAGATTGGTGACGCAGTGCGCCCGGATGGTGGCCTGAGGAAGGCGTTGGGCTGTTGCGCGCTCCTGATCCGGCTCACTGCTGTGGTGAGGGCCAATCTGGCGACCTGATCGCATCTTCTCGCTCGATCAGGCGGCGAATTGGCGAGAAGAAGCCGCCGCCGCTGGCATCGGCGAGTGGCAGGACTCCATGAGATCAGGGCATCGCGTGCGGAAGGGGACGGGGCATGGCTGGTGTGCGAAAAACGCGCACCACAGCCCGAAACGCGAGAAGGGGCAAGCTGGACAGCGGATGAGTGCGGCCCACGGACCCTTGATGCACGGCAGCCTTGCCTTGCCCGGATCGTTCCTGCCATTTACGGCTTGGCCCTGCTGACGCTGCTGCCCGATGGCGGCACCACCGAGCAGGGCGAGACTCAAGTGAGGGCGGACCTCAGTGGTGTATGCAGCGA